>Ga0247832_1000387_pt1 | contig 90586 bp, 68 predicted proteins | sample LaCruzMarch2015__10_FD_192407 | JGI IMG/M metagenome (GOLD analysis project Ga0247832, IMG submission 192407) | Freshwater microbial communities from meromictic Lake La Cruz, Castile-La Mancha, Spain - LaCruzMarch2015_4m | ecosystem: Environmental > Aquatic > Freshwater > Lake | place: Spain... | reverse complement strand
TGAATCCTCCCGATCTTAATCGGGATGCGCTACCGGGCTGCGCTAAGCCCCGAATTTATCTTTTCCCAGTATTCTGGACTCCAGGTTTCGAACCTTGAACCCTCCCGATCTAATTCGGGATGCGCTACCGGGCTGCGCTAAGCCCCGAATTTCTTCGGCTATTGCTTCGCTACATTCCAAAGAATGTGTGAGTGCCTGAAATGTTTGCTTGCGGTGGAGCCGGGATTCGAACCCGGGGTACCGTTTCCAGTACGTCAGTTTAGCAAACTGGTGGTTTAAGCCACTCACCCACTCCACCTTGGAGCGAAAAAAACAAGTCATTTCATTAAATAACCGCGTTTTTCCCGAAGCGACTGCAAAGATATATGCTGCCGTGATTAATACAAACGAAATGGAAAAAAAATTCCAGTGGATTCAAACTTTTTTTTCGGTTTGCCCAAAAAGGTTTGATTTTCAAAAAATTGGGAAAAGTTTTATTTTTCTTTAGATCAATAAATTCTGAACAACCATGAGTCCATTTGCCCAATTCAAAACCTATCTTCAACGGGAATCTTTTCTTACCGAAGAGGACTGCGCATTATTCGAACCCTACCTGCGCACTCGAAACATCCCTGCCAAACATCACTTTGTGGAAGAAGGGAAAGTATGCCGCGAAATCGCATTCATCAATTCCGGCGTATTCCGAATGTATTACCTCATGGACGGCAAGGAAGTCAACTCCCATTTTTTCTTTGAAAACGAGTTTGCAGTGGATTACGACAGCTTTTTGGAACAAAAACCGAGTCGCTATTACATTCAGGCCTTGGAAGATGCCGAAGTGGTTTGTTTCAATCTCGAAACCCTGGAAAATGCTTACACGGCCTCTAAAAACTGGGAAAAGTTTGGTCGGCATATCGCTGAATACACCTTCAAGGTCACGACTCGCCGGGTTGAAGGCTTTTTATTTATGGATGCGGAGCAACGGTATTTGCAATTGCAGGCCCAGGCACCACACATTCTCGAACGCATCCCCTTGTACCACATCGCGTCTTATCTGGGCTTGGAAAGAGAAAGTCTAAGTCGCCTACGCAAAAAAATTAGAGACCAACATCGATTGTAACATAGGTCAATTTTTTAGCGCTTGCACGCGCTGATCTTTGTGGGGTCAATCAAATGATTCATCAACACAAAGTTCAACAACATGAAAGCACCAATCATCATTTCCTTGTTTTTTGCAGCGCTGGCAGGATTCACAAGCTGTTCCAATTCCAAAACCGTCATCGTTCCATTAAGCACTGTAGCCAAAATCGAAGACACCTACACCATCATTTGGAATGGTGTGAGCAATGCTTACCGCTATACCGATGGGCAATGGAAACGAGACGAGACTTATGACTACGTATTTGACGTCATTCAGAAGCGCTACGACAACGAATGGAAATCAACCAAGAGCTTGCACCGCATGCACCCCAACTACGATGGCCGTGCTGGAGACCGCGATCAGAGCATGTATTTCGAGCTAAAGTATGCGAAGGGAGCTTCTGATCGACTATTGCGTACCGACATTTTTTCGTCTCTGGGCACTGGCCTCGGGAAATCTGACCCTGAATTTCGGGAGCAACAATTCACGTTAAATCTTACCGATGTGAGTTCCTTTTCACCCTACAACAAAATCAGGATCACCCAGCATTACCAGTACGAAGCAGGGCTTTTGACCGAAACCGTTGAGTTGTTGAAGGAAAAAAATGGGCAAGACACCCCGTTTATGAAAATGGAAGAAAAGGCTTATTTTTACCTGCGGGGGAAATTGGAGCAGGCACCAACCGTATTTCAGCCTTAATTTAGCTAGATTTGTTGTGGCATCCTTGCCACAACAAATCTAACATGCCCTCATGATTCAAACTTTCCGACTTAACCTACTACCCCTCAGCTACGATCAACTGCAGAAATACATCAAAAACGATCAGTCACTTGAAAAAGAACTCAATCTCAAAGACAGTACCCGCAGCATTTCGCCAGAGCTAATAGAAGCGCTTCAACAAACCATCCTGCCAAATGTGGCCGATCCTGCTAAAAACTATTTGTATTCCACCCTCTGGACAATCATCAATAGGGCAGATCGCCAAATGGTTGCGGATTTGTGTTTCGTAGGAGAACCCAACGCAGATGGGGAAATTGAAATTGGTTTTGGTACTTATGAGCAGCACCAAGGCCACGGATACATGACCGAAGCGGTAACGGGCATGATCAAATGGGTACGGGAACAAGCTGGAGTCAAGTCTATTTTTGCCCAGACTGAAATGGGCAATTTTGCATCAATGTCGGTTTTACAAAAAAATGGTTTTGTACAATTGAGTTCTGGAGAAAAATTAAGTTCCTGGAGACTGGATTTAAATAAATGATTCAGGATAGACAGTAAATTTGTATCTCTCCTCAAAAAGTCCCACCTTCACTGTTCATTTTCGTTCAAAGACACTCCATGCCACCAACACCCCCTTTGAGAAAGGAACTCCCCAGTGATGAAACAATTGTAACCCAAACCCAAGACTGGTTGAAAAACGTAGTGATCGGCTGCAATTTTTGTCCTTTTGCCAGTCGCGAGGTGCAACGTGGCAGCATCCACTACGAAATTGTTCATTCTGAAGACATGGAGATCTGCATGGAGGCCATGTTTGCCGAGTGCGAGCGCCTCGACAATGACGAGAAGATTGAAACAACCCTGGTGATTTTCCCGGGTATGTTTCGCCAATTTGCGGATTACCTGGACTTGATCGAAAATTGCGAAGACATGCTCGAAGACAACGACTACGATGGCATCTACCAGGTAGCCGGCTTCCATGAAGATTACCAATTTGCAGGTGCCCCTGCCGATGATCCCGCCAATTATACCAACCGTTCTTTGTACCCCATGCTGCACTTGCTGCGGGAGTCAAGCCTGGACAAAGCCTTGGAAAATTACCCAGATCCTGAAAATATTCCCCACCGCAACATGGAGTATGCCCGCAATCTCGGCTTGAAACAAATCAAGTTGCTGCGGGATTCTTGCTGGTAGATTACCATGAAGACGACGTTGTTTCACGCAGATTTAACGCGGATTTTCCCGCAGATTTGACACAGATTTTTCAGCGAAAATCTGCGCCTAAATCTGTGTCAAATCTGCGCGAAACAAAAATCACGAAATCAGAAGCATCCTATTTCCAATCCACCAACTTCGACTTGTAAAAATTCACGCCCATGGCCGTCAAACGTGGCCCGTGTGCAGCCAAACGCTTCTTGTAAGCATCCCAGGAACGCGCTGATGCCGCAGACCAGCCAATTTCAGCATATCCAGGCAAGCGAGGGAACACCATGTATTCCACTTCTTCAATGTTGTCCACAGTTTCTGACCAAAGCGGTGCCTCGATGCCCAGCACGTCTTTTTGTGCAAGTCCGGGCACCAAAGTAGCCGGATCCCAAATGTACGCGCTGTCCACTTCGATGTAAGCCGCCCAATGCAAGCCCCATTGCGTAGTGGAATCGTATTGCATGTCGGTATACGCTTTGCGGGCGGGCGACATCAAGACTTTGGAGCCTTGTTTTACGGCGTTTCTCGCATTGTCTTCATCTGCCCAGTGCTGTACAAATACGTTTCTCTTCAACGTGCCCAGGGCAATTTCGTCCCAACCAATCGCACTCTTCTTGTGGGAAAGGACGATGTCTTGTACCCGATTCACGAAGGGAATGTAATCTTCTTTTTTGGTCACATGCGATTCATCGCCACCAATATGGATGTAGGGGCCAGGGGTTATTGCTGCCAACTCCCTGACTACATCATCAATGAATTTGTAGGTGATTTCATTTTTGGTACACAGGGTGCTGAAACCCACTTCCGTACCCGAATACAGTTCCCGTGGCTTACCGTCGCAATTCAGCTCGGGGTAAGCGGCCAGTGCGGAATTGGTGTGCCCGGGCATGTCTATCTCTGGAATGATGGTGATGTAGCGATCCTGAGCGTACTGAACGATGTCTTTGTACTGCTCCTGGGTATAGTAGCCGCCTTTGCCACCACCGACCTGGGTTTTGCCCCCGTATTCAGCCAGTTTTGACCAGGATTTGATCTCAATGCGCCAACCCTGGTCATCAGAAAGGTGCAAGTGCATCACGTTCATTTTGTAGGCCGCAATCAGGTCGATGTAGCGCTTGACATCGTCTACACTGAAAAAGTGGCGTGCTACGTCAAACATGGCGCCACGGAAGGCATAAGTCGGCATATCCCGAATCGTGCCGCTGGCCATCAACCAGGGCCCCGCTTGCTTGCTGGAAGATTCAACATTGGCAGGCAACAATTGGCGAATGGTTTGAATGCCCCGAAACAATCCCGCAGGAGCATTGGCTTGCAGGTGCACTGACTCAGCAGTAATATTGAGTTCATATCCCTCCACGCCAAGTTCTTCATCTTCCTTGAGAGAAAGGTAAATGTTGCCATCTCCGGGATCGGCGGTGCTGGGTTTTACGGTAAAGCCAAAACCGGTTGAGGGATTCAATTTGTCGGCAAGGTACTGGCCAATTTTCAGTAGATCTTCAGATCCAGTTTGTACATAAATGTCCGAGGCGTCGGTCAGCTCAAAAGAACTGTTGGTGGCGCTTACAGAAACTGGAATTGGAATGATGCTTTCCTGCGCGAGATCCATTGAAACAGCTGGTTTCTTGGGCGTACAGGCCATAAAAGTCATCAAAACTACGAGCAACAGGGTTGCTGAAGAATAACGAATGCGATGTGTAGGCATGAGTTTGTTGATTTTGGGGATTAAGTTAAGGATTTTTGGGATTTTCCCCTTTTGATATTCATCCTCAGCACAAAATCAGCAACATTTCATTCGGGAACTTATTCGATCTCCGCAAAAGTCCCTACCCCTGCATGGCGCATACTGGGCAAAGTTCCCAATCGCAGGAGTTGCAAGCAGCGCATCCCGGCAGCCTGGGCGGCATCCAGTTCTTCTTGAACATCCGAGAGGAAAAGTATTTCGCCAGGAGGAAGTCCCAATTGGGTGGCGATGTTTTGATACGAATCAACTTCGCGTTTGTGGCCAACGTTGGTGTCAAAATAGTGAGAAAAAAAAACGTTCAAATCGCCGTATTCGCTGTTGCCAAACAGGAGTTTTTGGGCAGCTACCGAACCGGAAGAATAAATCCCCAACCCATAACCGGCCTGCTTCAAGCGCTCCAAAGCCGGAACCACATCCGGGTAAACATGCCCTTTGAATCCGCCACTTTCATACCCCTCTTTCCAGATCAATCCTTGCAAATTTTTCAGGGCTGGATGCTTGCGATCAGCCTCAATCCAGCTGAGCAAGCCATTGATCAGGTCATCCAAATTTTCAGCAGGAAGATTTTCTTCAATCAATGTCTTTTTCGTTTGCTCCAAAGCGTCCGCTACAGCTGGGTCGCTGGTATTGGCATGCACAAAAGCCGGAAGGTTTTCAGCAGCATAAGGAAAAAGCACCTTGTGGACAAAGTTGATGTCAGTGGTGGTGCCTTCGATGTCGGTAAGAATGAAATGCATAAGATTTGTTCAATATCCAATGTCCAATAATCTCTGTTCAATAACCAATATCCAATAATCTCTGTTCAATGTCCAATATCCAATAATCAATGTCCAATATCCAACGCGGGTTGAGGGTTTGAATAAACTCAGCACTATCGCCCGCGTAGAAAAATCTCCTAGACCTTGCATTCGCGAGGAAAAATAAATTTATCAGCAAGGTCTCAAACCGCGTTGGATATTGATTATTGGATATTGATTATTGGATATTGAATTTTAATTGAGATTGTATTTCGAATCAACGCCTGACTCCGTGTAATGCGGAACCCAACCCGACTGATCGATGAATACCCGGATGGCTTTGACAAATTTCTTTGGGCCCATATCAAACCAGTGCTTGGTGTTGGCTGGAACCGAAAGGAGGTCGCCGGCATGGCAAGTCACGCAGAATACATCCTCGTCACCGCCCAGGTTGAACCAAAACATGCCTTCACCATCTACGAAGAAACGTACTTCGTCTTCGGTGTGGATGTGCTCGCTCAAAAACTTGGTGCGCAACATTTCTATTTGTGGGTGATCAGGCGTTACGTTGATCACGTCGGCAGTTTTGTACCCGTTGGCTTCCATGTATGGCTTGAGCTGGTGGGCATACGCACTAATAATGGTATCCTGATCGGCATCATCGGCAAAAGGAACAGCGGCTTCCCATTGCTCATAAATTACCCCACGAGCGTTGAGAAATTTTTTGATCTCGGCTGGATCGTTCAGCACAGTTTGCTTGTCTGGAATGGTTATGAAAGCCATGAGTAAAGATTTTGGATTGAAAGCAGAAAATGGAGATTATGCCTTCAATTTCAGTTTAAGGTATTCGCATTCTAAAAGGAACTCCACCACTTCCACATGCCGCTTGGCATCTGCAACAGTAGCCCCCCAGGTATACATGCCGTGTCCAGCGATGAGGAATGCGCGCAATTCGGAATCGTTTTTGTGCACAAAATCTACTAACTCGATAGACAAAGAAGCAATATCCTGAGTGTTAGCAAAGATGGGAATTTTTATGGAAACATCGTGGGTTTTGATGCCACTAAAACCTTTCAAAATTTCATAATCCCGTAATTCAAGGTAACCTTGTTCCTGAAAAAGTTGAGACACTACCGTATTGAGTACCGTATGGGTATGCAGCACACAATGCACCTCCGGAAAAAGTTGATAAACGGCGCAGTGCAGCAAGGTTTCTGCAGAGGGCTTGCGGGAGTCATTCACTGGATTGCCCTCAGCATCCACTTGCAGAAAATGAGCTTCGCCAAAATCCCCCTTGTCCATGCCACTTTGTGAAACATAAAAATTGCCTTGCCCAGGTTCCCGAAACGAGTAATTGGAAGAAGTAGCGGGGGCCCAACCCTTTTGGTGCAAAAAGTGAATGGCCTTGACGGTATCTGCGCGTTGATTCATTTTTTTGCTGCAAGTGTACGAAAAAAAGATTGTTAATGCGGCTACTTTTCTCCTTTGATGTAGGCCAACAAATCCGCCATTTCGGATACCGTAATTCCCGCTTCCAGTCCTTCAGGCATCGCCGAATTGGCCGCTTGCTCCATGTTCACAATCTCGTTGCGGCTGTAGGTTTGGGTTTGTCCGCTCAGGGTTTTCAGGCTTACGGTAGTAGAGGTCTTGCTCGTAACGATGCCCTGGGCGTTTTTGCCTCCTTTGAGTGCCAGCTGCCAGAGTTCGTATTTGTCTGCTATAGAGTGATTCGGAATGATGATTTCTTGCAGAATAGACTCTGCCCGGCGGTTGCGCACTGAACCCAGGTCTGGTCCAAAGGCTACACCTTGCCCTTTGAGGGTATGACAAATTTGGCAAGTGCGCTGGTAAATCATTTTCCCTTTGCCCGCATCACCTTGCTGATGCAGCGCAGCTTGATAGCTGGCATAAACAGCCTCTCGTGCCAATCCATTTCCAGCCAGCACTTTACGCGCCTGATTCCGAACTTTTTCGTCGTCATTGTTCATCAAGCGCACCATCCTTGGCCAGCTTATCGCGTCTCGATTTATTTTTTGTGCAGCTATTGCGGTGAGCAAAAGTTGACAATTTTGCGGTGTTTCCATCAAGAGTCCAATGGCCTGATCTCGCAGGGTTGAATCCAGTTTAGTCCAATTGTTGGTGACAAAATCGGCAGCCCCGATGCCTGAACACTTGCTCAATCCTGCCAGAGCCGCTTGCCGCAAGGGCAATGGCTCAGTACCAATGACCAATTTCATCAATTCCTGGCGTTGAATATCGGGGTGGATCAACGCTTGCAGGGCGATGGCATCCGCCCGGTAGTCCGCATTTGCCTTGGGGTTTCTCAGGGCGAGCAATGCTTCTGACGACATTCGATTACGTACCGATTCTGGCACGCCACACACCTGAATGAGTTCCAGCGCGGCGTGGCGCAAGGCAGTTGGGGTTTCCACCTTCATATTGGTCAGCAATTTCAATTTTTGGCTTTCCTTTACCCAGTTTGGTACACCTTGGTAATCCCAGAGTTGACTCAAGCCTTTGAAAAGCGCGGCTTGTACAGCGTTGTTGTGGCCCTCCCACAATTTGGCTAGGGCATTTTGCTCCCCAGCGTTGGCGATGGTAGTCGCCAAAATACTGATAAAAACTGCCTGTTTTTCCGTGAGTTGCTGGCCAAATTTATTTTCCGCCAGGGTCAATAGTTCCGACTCCCGACCTGCCGAACCAGCAATCAATGCCATTTGCACCCACTGATCGTCAATGTCGCGTTCTAAAATGTTGATTTTGGCGGTTTCCCCAGCTGGCAATGTTTTTAAGACCCCCAAAGTATTCAACAACTGGAAACGTACCCGTGGCGATGGGTCTTTTTGCAAGGCGGTAATCTTACTGGCGAGCTCATTTGCCCAATCGGGGTGTTTTTCCAGGATTTTTAATGCGTTTTCGCGCAAACCTGCTTCTGGATGAGCCAGGTTGGCTTCCAATTCTGCTTTACCGCTTTGACCCAAACCCTCCAACAACCACAAGGCATGTACCCGGCCTTCCGCTATACTGGAGGTATTGGCCAATTTTTTGAGGGCATCAGTGGCTTTGGTTTTGCGCTGAAAAAGCAAGCGCTGCGCATTACGCCGGTACCAAATATTGTCATTGGCCAACAAGGAAACCAACTCATCATCCGATTGCCTGGAAAGCTGGAGCTTATTCAACCAGTTCATCGGCAAGCCTTTTTTGGGCGTGATGCGGTAAATCCGCCCTTTGTCGCTGCCATTGTACAAAGCGCCAGATTTATTAACCTCTTCCGACATCCATTCCGGGTGCTCAATGATTTGACGGTAATAATCCACCACATACAACGCCCCATCCGGGCCGATGTAAAAATTGACCGGTCGGAACCAGGCGTCTTTGGAGGCCAGAAATTCTTTTTCCTCCAAAATTCGACTGGCGTTAAACGCGGCGCCTTTTTCGTTGATGCGGTCCACATGTACCAGATTGTGACTGGGCTCGGCCACAAAAGTAGTGTTTGAGTTGAAGGCGGCAGGAAAAGCACCTCCCAGGTAATACGTAATGCCACAAGCAGAGGTAATCACACCCACGTCGGTGAGCAACTGGTGATCTGGTTTTTCGGTGATGGGGTACACTTCGCAATTGGTTTCATGGTCAGAAATGCTTTCAGCTGCATTGGGTACGAGCAGATTGGGGTTGTTTTGGAGGTAGCGCGCTTCCAGCACTTCTTGATAAATGTGGTTGGCATTTTCAGTGAGAAAATGCCGGCCCCAGGCATCAAAGGCCTGACCAAATTGGGTTTCCGATGCCAAAGCTTCCATTTCATAGGAATCTGGTTTGAAGCGCACATTGCGGTCGTCGGCATTTTTGCCCAGTCGGGTAGCATTGGGCTGATCGGGGAAACGAATTTCGCTGCCTTCATCCGAAAATTCTTTGCAAACCGTTGGGGTAAATGCCCACTGATGCGCCAGATAAATCCAGTTGTCCAACCCAAATACGGGATTATTGAGGTTGTGTTGGGGGTTGGAAAGGGCAAATCCGGTGAGCAACACCTTGCGCACATCCGCTTTGTCATCGCCGTTGGTATCTGCCAGGTAATACACATTTGGGGGATCGGTTACAATGATGCCCTCCCGCCAGCGCATTACACCGGTGGGCAACAACAGGCTATCGGCAAAGATGGTGGCTTTGTCAGGATAACCATCGCCGGTGGTATCGGTCAGGATTTTGATGCAGCCTTTTTTGCTCAAATCCAGCGGGTAGCCCGACATTTCAGCAACGTACATGCGCCCATCCTCGTCGATTTCCATGGCTACCGGATCTCCCAATAAGGGTTCGGCAGCGACCAATTCAATCTGGAATCCATCCGCGATCTGGAATGCCGCTAGTGCAGCTTTCAATTCATCAGATACTGGAGGCGGATTGGATGCTGGATCAGTCTGGCAAGCAAGGCAGCAAAGGAAAAGTACAAGGAAGGATAGGGTACGCATGGCATATGAGCATCTGGTTCTTGCCAAAAATACGAGAAAGCAACAGTTTCCGGGAATAATTTCCTGGAGTTTTTTTGTTCCAAAAAACAAAAGCCTGTCTTCGCGAAGAAAACAGGCTTGTTGTTGTAGCCTCGAGTGGAATCGAACCACTATCTTAGGCTCCGGAAACCTACATACTATCCATTGTACTACGAAGCCGAAAGAGATTTTTTTTCCCGGAATGCAAAGATACAAAAGCGCATACCAGAATTTCTAATTTTTTTCAAAAAAGGAAACTACTTTTAACAAAATTTAGTTCCCTTGGAATGAGAAAAATAGTTATTTCGGACATCCATGGCTGCAATGCCACCTTTAAATCTTTACTCAGCAAATTGAGGCTAACGCTCAAAGATGAATTGTACTTATTGGGCGATTACATCGATCGTGGCCCTGATTCCAAAGGAGTTATAGATACAATTTTAAACCTGCAAGAAAAAGGAAATCTCGTTCATTGCTTAAGGGGAAACCACGAAGAATTGTTGCTTTGGGCGGTTGAAGGAAAGGGAGCTGATGTAAACATTTTCCTGCGCAATGGAGGAGACGCTACCCTCCGGAGTTTTGGTGTTGAACATGCTGCCGACATTCCTCAACTTTATCTCGATTTCATCGAAAACCTGCCCATTTACATTGAGTCTGAAGAATATATTTTTGTACATGCCGGTTTGGAATTCACCAAGGGTAAAAACCCGTTTGCCCACCCTGAAAAAATGATTTGGATCAGAAATTGGTACAAAGACCTGAATTACAAATGGCTCGGCAACCGCTACATCATCCACGGCCATACACCCATGGCAACTACCTCCATCCTTAAAATGTTTGATCGTTTTGACGCAGACAGGATACTTGACATCGACGCAGGATGCGTCTATGAAGCTACAGGATATGGCCAATTGTGTGCTTTTGACCTGGGCAACCGCAAGTTGTATTTTGTTCCCCGCAAAGGAGCGGACAACCGTAAAGATTGACCTGGCAAGGGAGAATTAAACATTTTGCCCTTACCAGGTCTAATCTTTTGCTACCGCATTGCCTTGTAAGCATTGATCAAGCCATTGGTCGATGCGTCGTGTGAGTGTACTTCCGCAGCATCTCCCAATTCTGGTAATATCTTATTGGCCAATTGCTTGCCCAATTCAACGCCCCATTGATCAAAGCTGTAGATGTTCCAAATGATGCCCTGGGTAAAGATTTTGTGTTCGTAAAGCGCGATCAGGATACCCAAAGTGCGAGGATTGATTTTTGTTGCCAATATCGAGTTAGTCGGTTTGTTGCCCTGGAATACCTTGAAAGGGGTTAGTTCCGCAATTTCGGCTGCCGACTTGCCTTGTTTTTCCAATTCGGCCACCACTTCTGCTTCCGTTTTGCCCATCAACAAGGCTTCCGTTTGAGCAAAAAAGTTGGACATCAATTTCACGTGGTGATCACCCAGCGGGTTGAGGCTTTGTGCGGGAGCGATGAAATCACAAGGGATCATTTTGGTGCCCTGGTGGATCAGTTGGTAGAATGCATGCTGGCCATTGGTACCCGGCTCACCCCAGATGATTGGCCCAGTTTGATAAGCCACCGGATGGCCATTGCGGTCTACATATTTTCCGTTGCTCTCCATGTTGCCTTGCTGAAAATACGCAGCAAAGCGGTGCATGTACTGATCGTAAGGCAAAATGGCCTCGGTAGCAGCGCCAAAGAAGTTGTTGTACCAGACGCCGATCAAAGCCAGAATGACTGGAATATTTTGCTCCAGAGGAGTATTGTGGTAGTGCTCATCCATGGCGTGCATGCCTTCGAGCAACTCACGGAAATTGTCAAAACCAATCACACAGGCAATCGGCAAACCGATGGCAGAACTCAGGGAATAACGGCCACCTACCCAATCCCAAAACTCAAACATATTGGCGGTATCGATGCCAAACTCGCCTACGGCCTTTCCATTGGTCGACAATGCGACGAAATGCTTGGCTACATGGCCTGGATCCACGGCAGCATGCAAAAACCAGGACTTGGCGGTTTCCGCATTGGTCATCGTTTCCTGAGTCGTGAAGGTCTTGGACGCGATGCAAAACAGGGTCGTTTCTGGATTCAATGGTTTAAGCGTTTCGGCAATGTGCGTACCGTCCACGTTGGATACGAAATGTACCGACATGCCGCGCTGCCAATAAGCCTTCAAGGCTTCGGTTACCATCACCGGCCCCAAGTCTGAACCTCCAATGCCAATATTGACAATATCGGTGATGGATTTGCCGGTATAGCCTTTCCATTCGCCTGACAATACGCGCTTGCTGAAGGCTTCCATTTTGGCCAATACCGCATTGACTTCGGGCATCACATCTACTCCGTCTACCAAAATGGGTCGATTGGAACGGTTGCGCAAAGCCACGTGGAGTACCGAACGGCCTTCAGTGGCATTTATTTTTTCACCGCTGTACATGGCTTCGATGGCGGATTTGAGTCCGCATTCTTCCGCCAATTTCAGGAGCGTATTCAGGGTATCCTGGGTGATGATGTTTTTGGAATAATCGACCAAAACATCTTCAAAACGTTGCGAAAAGTGTGCAAAGCGTTGAGGATCGGCAGCAAAGAGGTCTTTCATTTGAACCTGACTCATCGTTGAGAAGTGTTGAGTCAATTGCTCCCAGGCTTTGGTTTGGGTTGGATTTTGCTTGTGCATGTTTGGTTTGATTACTTGGAGATAAAGGTAGTTTATTTAATAAAAAATACCTTGGTAGTGGGGCAAAAATAAATGTTTCATTTTCTTGGAGCCAAAGGATTAGATAAGAAACTTGAAATGAAGCGTTTACTCATCTAATCCTTTGGCAAAATGAAACACTTATTTTTTTATCGCCCACTGGAAAATTAATCCTATTTCATTCTGGTATGTTTGAATAATTTTGCAGCAATTTTAATTATTTCAGCAATCCATCATGTACAAAGAATTGATCCAACAATTGGGCAGTACCCGCCTCGTAGCGGTGTCCAAAACCCAGCCAACCGAGGCGATCTTGAATCTTTACGATCAAGGTCAGCGCATTTTTGGAGAAAACAAGGTACAGGAACTGGTATCCAAACACGAAGCTTTACCCAAAGACATCGAATGGCACCTAATCGGGCATTTGCAAAGCAACAAGGTCAAATACATGGCATCCTTTGTAACCATGATCCATTCGGTCGACAGTTTGAAATTACTGGAAGAAATCAACCGTCAAGCCGAGCGCAATAATCGGGTGATCAATTGTTTGCTGCAATTCAAAATCAACGACGAGGAAACAAAGTTTGGATTGGATCAGAAAGAAGCTTTCGCCCTTTTGGAATCGGCCTCCTACCCTACCCTGCAAAACATTCGCTTGTGTGGCGTAATGGGCATGGCTTCTTTTGTTGAGGATGAAGCGCAAATTCGCCAGGAATTCAAGGCTTTGCACCAAATTTTCGATGCATTGAAGGCCCGCTATTTCCCCAACGACGACAATTTCAAAGAAATTTCCATGGGCATGTCCGATGATTACCCGATTGCAGTAGCCGAAGGCAGTACCCTGGTGCGGATTGGCACCTTGCTCTTTGGTGCCCGCAATTACGGGAATCCGCAATAATTGCTTTATTTTTGTCTGGTAAAATCAACGTTCTTGAGTACAACCGCTTTCCTGATCACGCCGCCCTTTACCCAACTGAATACTCCGTATCCGGCAACGGCTTATTTGAAAGGATTTTTGAATACCAAAAATATCACTTCCTACCAGTCAGACCTGGGCATTGAAGTGATTTTGGAGTTGTATTCCCAGGCAGGGCTCAGCGATTTATTTGCCCATATCCGTTCCAAAGAAGTTCAATTTTCCGAAAATGCCCGCCGCATGATCGCGTTGAACAAGCACTACATCAACAGTATTGATGGCATAATTTTGTTTTTGCAGGGCAAAAATCCAACCCTTGCACACCTGATTTGCCAGGAGGGTTACCTGCCTCGTGCCAGTCGCTTCAAGCAACTGGCCGATTTGAGCTGGGCATTTGGCAGTATGGGCACGCAAGACAAGGCCAAGCACCTCGCTACCCTGTACCTCGAAGACCTGGCCGATCTGATCACCGAGTGTGTGGACGAACATTTTGGGCTGAGTCGCTACGCGGAAAGATTGGGCCGTTCTGCCTACAGTTTTGATGAATTGTACGGCCATTTGCAGCAAGAATACACTTACATCGACAAGTTGCTGATCCAGCTGCTAGCCGCCAAAATGCAACAACTTCAGCCAGAATTGGTGGCCATTTCTGTACCTTTTCCTGGAAATTTATACACCGCTTTTCGTTGCGGCCAATGGATCAAAACAAACCATCCACAAACCAAAGTAGTGATGGGTGGCGGTTTTGCCAATACCGAATTGCGTTCCCTCAGTGATCCTCGGGTGTTTGAGTTTTTTGACTTCATCACCCTTGACGATGGCGAAACCCCCATCGAAAACCTCATTGAACACATTCAGGGCAAGCGTCCGGTGGAGTTGCTCAAACGCACTTTCACCCTTCTGGACGGCAAAGTCGAATACATCAACCAAAGCCTGAACCGCGATTACAAGCAAAGCGAAGTCGGCACGCCTGATTACAGCGACTTGCTCCTCGATCACTACATCTCGGCCATTGAAGTGGTCAATCCCATGCACCGCATGTGGAGTGACGGGCGCTGGAACAAGCTCACCATGGCGCATGGCTGCTATTGGGGCAAATGCACTTTTTGCGATATTTCGCTGGATTACATCAAATTATACGAACCTATCGCCGCAAAAATGCTGTGTGATCGCATGGAAGAGATGATCCAGCAAACCGGCGAGCGCGGCTTCCATTTTGTGGACGAGGCGGCCCCTCCAGCATTGATGCGGGCGCTCGCGCTAGAAATCATCCGCCGCAAACTGACCGTTACCTGGTGGACCAATATTCGTTTTGAGAAAAGTTTTACCCGCGATCTTTGTCAATTGCTCAAAGCTTCGGGTTGTATTGCCGTTTCGGGGGGACTGGAAGTAGCTTCGGATCGTTTGCTGGAATTGATCCAAAAGGGAGTGACTGTAACGCAAGTGGCCAGAGTAACCCGCAATTTTACCGAAGCGGGCATCATGGTACACGCTTATTTGATGTATGGTTACCCTACCCAAACCGTGCAAGAAACCGTTGATTCCCTGGAAATGGTGCGGCAATTGTTTGAAGCGGGCGTATTGCAATCCGGTTTTTGGCACCAATTTGCTTTGACTACCCACAGCCCAATCGGGATGAACCCTAAAAGTTTCAACATCCAGATTGAACCTGGTTGCTCGGGGACTTTTGCCAACAACGACCTTTTGTTTACCGACCCAGTTGGCGTAGATCACGATGCGTTTAGTTTTGGACTAAAAAAATCCCTGCTCAATTACATGCACGGCATTGGATTTGAATTCCCCCTGCAAGATTGGTTTGATTTCAAAATTCCGCGTACCAAAATAGACCGAGAATACATCGCCAAAGCCTTGAACGAAGATGAAATTCAGTCAAATAAGCCCAACGCCAAAGTAGTATGGCTGGGCAATCCACCTGAATTGGAAATAAGCGTCAAAACCAAACGGGGAGAAACCTGGGAAAGTGCAGTGCTCACTTTTCAGGACAAAAAAGAAACCCTCAGCATCAAAGTGGATGTTCCACAAGGGAAATGGGTGCTGGAAATTTTAGAAAAAATCGCCGTAGATAACCCCGAGACGCTCAGTTTTGAAGAGCTGAAAGCGCATTACGAAGCGGCTGATTTAGAAGACTTTGAATTGTTTTGGTACAACAAGCCTTTTAATAAGGTAAGTGGGCTGGGGTTGTTGGTGGTATAGCGCTTCGGCTCTATGACTGGACACTGAGCGTAGCCGAAGTGCCGGTCATAGAGCCGAAGCACTGGCACTTCGGCTCTATGACTGGTCGCTGAGCGTAGCGGAAGCGCCGACACTTTGGCTACATGCCCGGGCACTTCGGCTACGCTCAGTGACCGGGCATGTAGCCGAAGCGTCGGCGCTTCGGCTACGCTATTTCAGCTCTGCCAAATTCACCACGAACCCATCAATCCGCTTCCGCTTCAGGTTGGTTTCGTAAGCTCTGGCGCTGCCTTCTGTATCAAAAGGGCCAAGAATGACTCGAAATCTTTTGCCTCCTCCCATATCCACCAGGATATTGTCGAACCACTTGCCTTGCAATTGGGTAACTTTTTCCATCATGCCTTCGTAAGTTGCTACAGAGGCAACTTGAACTCCAAATCCTTTTTTGTCGGAATGGGAAATTTCAATTTTGAACAGTCCAGTGCTGCCCATGTCTCCACGTACCAATTTGGTTTTATCCGTTTGTGTTTTGGTTTTAGGTTTTACCGGAGCAGCAACTACGTTTGGTTTCTTTTCCACCAATTCAGTTGGAGCAGGCCGGGTGTCTGGCGGAACAGTAGAGTTGGTATTGACAGTTGGCGTGGGTTTTACGGTAGGATCCGTAGTGGTGACTCCAGGAGTAGGCACTGCCACTGTTACAGTTTTGGGGGCTTCGGGTTGTGCCACATCTTGACCAATTACCTCCACCTTTACTTCAACCTGTCCATCTTTGAGCATATCCACCTGACGAGCGGCGGCAAAAGACAGTTCCACAACCCGACCTTTCAAATAAGGGCCTCGATCGTTGACCCTTACGATTACCGATTTTTTATTGTCGAGTCGGGTAACGCGCAATCGGGTACCCAGGGGATGCATTTTGTGGGCAGCAGTCAGTTTATTGCGGTCGTAAATTTCGCCATATGCTGTTTCACTGCCATTGAAGTCATCGGAATAGTAGGAAGCATAGCCAAACTCTTGTGCAGTCAACCACAAACCATTGAGTAAGAATGCCAAGGAAAATAAAAATGCGATTGATTTCATGCGGAATTTTGGATTAATTTGGTACATAAACGACAGGATACAACAAATCCGCATCCTGGAGTTATAGAAAGTACTCAAATATAAACAAAGCAATGGATTTTTCCAAACAATATATGAACTGATGTACTTGGATTTACCTGTGTAATCCCTAATCAGAATCAATACATCGCCAACATTTGCCGCATACCTTGAACCAAACCAATGCCCATCAGAATGACCCCAATGATTTTGTTCATCCATTGGCTGATAAATGCTGCTTTACGCACAATCAATTGACTCAAAAAAGCATAGAACAGCAAGGTGAGCAATTTGCCACAGGCAACCCCCGACAAAAACAAGCACAGAAAATACAAAGGTGGATGGTCTGAAATATCGAGGTACTCTGCGGATTTTAAAAAGGCCAAAATGAAAATCCAAAAAGGAATGGCTTGTGGATTGGCAATCGAAACCAACAGTCCATTGATGAAGTCACTGTTCTTGGATTTTGCCTTTTTTTCGCCTTCATTAATGGGCTTGCGGAGAAAAAAAACCAGGCCAATGCCTACAAAAAAGACCACCACAAAAGATTTAACCCACACGTTGTGCTGTAAAAGCTGCTGCACCGTTGGATTGAACCGAATGGCAATAAAAGATTGTGGAATTTCGATGAGTGCTGCTGCAATCGAAAAATGAAAGGCGGCGCGCCAGCTGCGATTGATTGTGGTGTCTACCACTGAAAGATTGATGGGGCCAAAAGGTAAAGTACCTGCGATGCTGGCCAGCATACTCAAGAAAAAAATCAGAGCGGGTGACGGCTCCATTTAGTTAGTTTAGTGAAGAAAGAACTTGTGTGCGCAAAACTAAGCGCTATTGTTGATACTTAAGCGAACTTTTAGGGGTATTATTTTGTAATTTTGCGAAGATTTTTTTCCAAACAATTGTACATGAGTAAACTTGGAAAAGTTTTAGTGGCCATGAGTGGCGGCATCGACAGTACGGTTACTGCGATGTTGCTCCATGAAGAAGGATATGAAGTGATTGGCATTACCATGAAAACCTGGGATTATGCCAACTCTGGTGGTTCCAAAAAAGAAACGGGTTGTTGTAGCCTGGATTCCATCAACGATGCTCGCGAAGTAGCGGTAAGCATGGGCTTTCACCATTTTATCATTGACATTCGGGATGAATTTGGCGACTTTGTGATCGACAATTTTGTAGAAGAATACATTGCTGGTCGTACCCCTAATCCTTGTGTGCTGTGCAATACCCACATCAAATGGAATGCCTTGCTCAAACGCGCCAACTCGCTGGATTGTGAGTTTATCGCCACTGGGCATTACGCACAAGTCAAAGACCTGAACGGACGCAAATACATCAGCAAAGGTGCCGACCCACACAAAGATCAATCTTATGTGCTGTGGGGGCTTTCGCAAGAAGCACTGCACCGGACGCAATTCCCCGTAGGCAAATTCACCAAACCTGAAGTGCGCCAAATTGCCTTTGATGCGGGTTATGCGGAATTGTCCAAAAAATCGGAGAGCTACGAGATTTGCTTTGTGCCCGACAACGATTACCGGGGTTTCCTCAAGCGACGGCTACCCGATCTGGAAGCGCAGGTGAAAGGTGGCAATTTTGTGAATACAAAAGGCGAAGTCATCGGCAAACACGAAGGCTATCCATTTTATACCATCGGCCAACGCAAAGGGCTTGGTGTTGCCTTTGGGCAGCCCATGTTTGTGACGGAAATACAACCCGATACGAATACCGTGGTACTTGGCGAACTCGAAGAATTGATCCGCAACAGCATGAGCGTGTACCAGGTCAACTCCATGAAATACGAGTGCATTCCCGACGGCCTCGAAGCATTGACCAAAGTGCGCTACAAGGATGCAGGTACAATGAGCGAACTGAGCAATGCGCCCGATGGCAAAATCACTGTTCAGTTCCATGCCAATGTATCTGGCATTGCCCCTGGGCAATCGGCAGTGTTTATGGAAGGCGACGACGTAATCGGCGGGGGGATCATCTATAAAGAAATGCACGCTTTTTAATTTTTCACTATGCGCTACCTGCTGGTTGTTTTTACTTTGCTGGGGATCTGGGGATGCAAGGAGGAAACTGTAGTGCTGGACACTCCCTTTCAGTACGAATATTTTCCTCTGATGCTGGGGCAGCAGCGCAACTTCATTGTAGACAGCGTTCTTTTCGACCCGCAAGGAAGCAGGGTGTCAATCGACACTACCACAACTTTTGTACGCGAAGTGGTAGTGGACACTTTTCGCAATGCCAACAAAGACCTGGAATACCGCATCGAGCGCTTTGAGCGTAGCAATACACAGGACAATTGGGTTTTGAAATCGGTACTGACCGAATCGCGAACAACCACTCAAGCCCAGCGCTTTGAAAACAATTTTCGACTGCTCAAAATGGTCTTCCCTGTTCAAAGCGAGCTAAAATGGAATCCATTGTTGTATGCAGACCCCACGACCAAAGTAGAGGTCAAAGGAGAGCCCCTAGAACTTTTCAAAGGCTGGAAAGCAAACATCAAAGGCATTGGCCAGAGCTGGAATCAGTACCCCAATACCCTCGAAATTCAATTCAGCAATTATGAAAATGCCATTGAATTGCGACGGGGAACAGAACGCTATGCCGCCAATCTGGGACTGGTGTACCTCGAATTGAGTGTACTGAATACCCAATGCCTGCCCTGTCTGGGACAAACCTGGGAAAAGAAAGCCCAGGCTGGTTTTATTTTAAAAATGCGCAGAATTTAAGGGACGATACACAACTAAGCGAAACATGGACAAATACATTCCCATTGGCCGGGTAAGCAAATCCCACGGCGTAGACGGAGCAGTAAAATTGAAAATCAAGGAACGGTATTGGGATGATTTTGCGGAAGCAAAAATCCTGTTTGTAGAATTGGTGGGGAAAACCGTACCTTACTTTATCGAAGAATTTCGTGGTGGTCACGATCCCATTGTGAAATTTGAAGACCTCAACAGTAGAGAAGCAGCGCAGGTATTGGGAGGCAAAGAATTGTTCATGCGCGAAAGCGATTTGCTTCCCGAAGCAGCTACCGTCAACGTAGAGCAATACGAACGGTTTGTTGGTTACCAGCTGGTGGATCAGGAATTGGGCAATCTGGGGGTGATTGATGAAATAGTAGAATCTCCAGGGCAACATCTGGCCATGCTGGATTACCAGGGCCGAGAAGTTGTGGTGCCACTGAATCCCGTTTTTATCCAATCGGTTGACCACAAAGCGAAAAAAGTGCAAGTGGATCTGCCCGAAGGGTTATTGGATTTGTAAATCGTAGACTTGCCGAAAAGTCTAATGAGCCTAACCATACAAGTATGAAAAACATCCACACCCTTTTATTGCTGGTGCTTTTGACCAGCCTGAGCATTGTAACTGGTGCACAAAATGGCACTCAAAAAATCCAGGTGACCGACCTGACCCGCCTCCAACAGGTCGTTTCGGTAAGCGCTTCTCCAGATGGCTCCAAAGCCATTTACGTGTTGCGCACCATTGAACCCAATGCGGAGAACAAACTCGAATACGATTACCGCAACCACCTTTACCTCGTTGATCTTCAAGCCAACGCAACGCCCAGAGCGCTGACTCACGGCCCGGAGAGCATTTCTAGTCCTGCGTTTTCACCGGATGGAAAATCAATCGCTTTCACCCGCAGTGTGAAATCCAAACCACAAATTTTCATCCTTCCGCTGGATGGAGGTGAAGCCTGGCAACTGACTGATGCGTCCAATGGAGCTGGTGAGCCAAGATTTTCACCCGATGGAAAGAAAATCCTGTACAGCGTTTCGCTCAATTTCAGCACCCTGCTCAACGATACCATTCTCAATCCGGGTCGGGCAGTACCCGCCTGGTCGATGGAAAAACCCGGATTCCCCAAAAACGAATACCTGAACCGGGATAAAAAGATCAAACCCAACCCCGATGGCAACCTGGAGGAAATCCGCGCTTACCTCGATAAAGATGTAGAAGACCGCAAAGCCAAGGTTTTCAATCGCCTGAATTTTCAGGGCGAAGCCAGCGTTGAACCCGAAATGCAGTTCAGCCATTTGTCCATTATCGAGGTCAAAGAAGGGGCGAAAGCAACCCCGGTTACCAAAGGATTTTGGTCGTACCGCCAAGGCTCCTGGGCGCCAGACGGACAACGGATTTGGGCCGTAACGGGCAAAGACCGCACCCAACATCCCGATCGCGAGCAAGAATCGACCATCATTACCATGAACCTGGATGGTAGTGATGAAAAAGTCATCCTGGGTGAAAAAGACAAATCCTTTGGCAATTACGAGTTGTCCAATGATGGCAAGACTTTGGCCGCTATTTTATCTACTCCAAATTTGCTGTCTTTCAGTCAAATCATAGTGGCAGATGCCAATGGCGCAAACCTGAAAGTGGTGGCTTTTGACCGCAGCGCCAACAGCATTGCCTGGTCCAAAGACGATAAATACCTGTACATCAATGCTCCCTCCAATGGCGGAGTACCCCTGTACCGCATGGATGCCAAAACCCGTAAAATAGAGCAATTGAGCGATTATGAAACCGGGATCAATGCTTTTGACTTGAGCTCTTCAAAAATCGTGTACAGCAAAACCGAAGTCCTGAATCCTTCGGATCTGTACTTTGCGGATCTGAACATGAAGAACCCGGTTCAACTCAGCCACCACAACGAGGCCTGGTTGAAAGACAAAAAACTCAGTCTGCCCGAAAAAAGAGTCTACACCAACTCCAAAGGACTGAAAGTAGAATACTGGATCATGAAACCGACCTTCATGGAACCGGGCAAAAAATACCCGCTGGTTTTGCAATTGCATGGTGGCCCTACCGCCATGTGGGGGCCGGGAGAGTTTTCGATGTGGCATGAGTTGCAGTATTTCTGCTCCCAGGGCTACGGCGTGGTGTACCCAAACCAACGCGGATCTGGTGGCTACGGCAAAGATTTTCAGTTTTCCAACTACCGCGATTGGGGCCCCGGCCCACAGGAAGACGCGCTGGCAGCTTGTGCCGATGCGGCAAAATCAACCTGGGTAGATACCTCCAAACAAGTGATCACGGGTGGATCTTATGCGGGGTACCTCACCGCCTGGATCATTGCGCACGACCACCGCTTCAAAGCAGCTTTTGCGCAACGTGGTGTATATGACCTCACCACTTTTATGGGGGAAGGCAATGCCTGGAGGCTGGTTCCCAACTACTTTGGGTTGCCATGGGAAGACGAAAAAAAGACCCGCATCGACGCGGAATCACCCTATACTTTTGTAGATAAAATCCGCACTCCATTTTTGATCAAGCATGGCGAAAATGATTTGCGTACCGGCGTTATCCAGTCCCAAATGATGTTCCGCAGCTTGAAATACCTCGAAAAAGACGTGGAATATGTCTTGATGCCTGGCGGAACCCACGAATTGAGCCGCTCCGGGAATGTTCGGCAGCGGATTGATCGAATCTTGCGGATTTATGAGTTTTTTGGGCGGTATATTAAGTAGCCACTTCTTTATTTCACGCAGATGCAACGCAGATTTTTTCGCAGATTTCACGCAGAATAATCGTGAATCGACGTTTACTAAACTTTAAAAGTTTAGTAAACGTCGATCCACGATTATTCGCATAAAAAAATCAATATCAACGCGTCATAAACCGCATGGCGATGGAAAGTGGCCGAAAAGTGTAGCGTTTTTTGACATGGTGGCCGCCACTGCGCAGCAGGATGTCGCGCAGGGTCTCCATGGTTTGAATGATGTAGTTGCCTTTGTTGATCATCACGCAATCGGCTAGGGCGGCATGGGCGGCATCGGTGACTTCCGAACGGGTGGCCATGCCTGATTTGTTGAGGTTTTCGAGCACCTGTGTCGCCCAGATTACCGGGACATGGGCAGCTTCGCAGATCCAGAGGATTTCTTCCTGAATTTCGCTCATGCGCTCAAAACCAATCTCTACGGCCAGGTCTCCACGCGCGATCATCACACCTACATTTTCTCGGCGCATCCCGCAGAACAAAAGATCTGGCAGGTTTTTCACCGCTTCTGGAGTTTCGATTTTGAGCACCAGGGCCAGTTTTTGATTTTCACCCAAAGCTTCGTGAAGTTGGATGATGTCTTTGGTATTGCGCACAAAAGAATACCCAACCATATCGGCATGTTCTTCGATGAAGTTCAGGCATTTTTTGTCGTATTCGGTTAATGCAGGAGTCGTCAGGGTAGAATCTGGAAAATTGATTCCTTTTTCTGCTTTGATGACTGGTTTCTTTTTGGAAATGCGCAAAACTTGCAATTTCGCCCGGTGGCCTTCGATTTTTTCTACCCGAGCTTCAATCAGGCCATCGTCAAAGAGAACAATTTCGCCCGGATTCAATTGCTCTACTATATCGATCAGCGTGCAACCTACGGTAGCCTTATCAGTATCAAGGTGGTTTTGATCGACGAGGTAAATGTGTTTGCCTACTTCGATGTTCAACTTGTCTTGCTTGTGAAATACGGTACGAATTTTGGGTCCAGCCAGATCCATATAAATTTTGCAGTTCAAGCCCGTGATTGCTGAAGCGCGCTTTACATGTTGGATCATGCGAAACCAGACCGATTCATCGTCGTGGGCACAATTGATGCGGGCAATGTTCATTCCCGATTGTAGCAGATTTTTTACCTTTTCATAATCATCGGCCAGGCTGGTATCAAAAGTCAACATGATGTAGGGTACCGGCTCCAATGTTTTTTGTCCAAAAAGTGCAATCGATTTTTGTGCCATAGACTCCTTGCTTGATGCATAGGTAAAGACCTCATCAGGTAAGGTTTTTTCCAATCCCATCCGTTGCTGAATGGCCAAAATCTGCCCGCGTATGTGGCTTTCCGCGCTGGTCATGGAAGACAGCCCAACCTCGTGCAAAGTATCCTGCAAGTCACGAATATCCAGACTACGCAAAGCCAGGTAATGCAGCAGGTTCACTGCGTTTTTGTGCTGGGAACGGTGAACCTGTTCGAGGAGGTTGCCAAAATCTTTTTCGGATCGGAGCATGAAAGTGTCAATTTTCTCAAGCTCCAGCGCCAGTGTATTCAACTCATCACTCATCATGGCTGGATATTTTTTGCCAAGGTGAGGATATGCAAATGGAAAGGCAATGACTTTTGCTGGGAAAATTGTGACCTTGATCAAATTCTTGTTCAATATCCAATAAACAATAGCCAATATCCAATATCCAAAAGGGTAGTGCACTATTTGTGTTTTGAGAATGGGATTGTACGGATAATCAGTAGGGGGGTGAATCAACAGCTACACTACTGGATATTTTCATTTCGCGCAGATTTAACGCAGAAAAATCTGTGCAAAATCTGCGATTTAATCTGCGTCAAATCTGTGTGAACAAAAAATGTCCTGTAGCGGAATCTTCTTGTCAAAACACAAACACTGCACTACCCCATTTGGACATTGGATATTGATTATTGGCTATTGAACAGAGATTATTGGCTATTGGATATTGAAATCAATATCTTTCTACCCGATGCTCAAACTTCGCCCGAATAACATCTTGCACCTGTCGATCTTCGATTTTGCTTTCCAGCCAGGAAATGATGTCCAGGTACATAAAGGGTCGGCGTTCGAAAGGATCGTGTTCGAGTTTGATTAATTTTTCGCGCAGCGAAATGAATTCGTGTCGCAATTCTTGTTCGCGCATGCGTGGGATGCGGCGCAGGAAACGGAATACTTCGCGGTGAACCGCGCCGATGTCTTCCATTTTGGACAAAAAGCGGTATACGGATTTGACCTGGTATTCCACCAATTGGGCATTGCCCATTTCGAAATGGGCGATCAGATTGAGGATGCGGGCAAACACCTGGATGTCGCCTCGATAATCGGGATTTTTTTGATTGATGATCAAGTTGAGGTAGGTGATGGCATTGTCGTTGTCGCCACTGCCAAAATACAGGCACGCGATGCGGTAGTAGAACACCAGAATGCGGTGATGATCCCAGTTGTATCGCTCGTTTTCAATGATTTCCATCAATTCAGGGATCAGTGCGATGCCTTCGGTGAACGTCCCTTCGATGAAATGCTTTTGGATGGCGTGGATGTATTTGAACAAAAAGAACAGCCCTTCGATGTTGTTGTCGTCGGCCATGTCAAAACGCTCTGGGAAACTCATTAAATCATTAAAAACTTCGGCATAGCGTTTGTAATGCAACATGTTGTATAGTGTGCTCAGCAGATTGTGCAAGCCTTTGAGGTATAACGGAGTATGCAACTCCAACATCTCATGGTTCTGGTTGAACAAATCTACCCAGCGCTGGGCGTATCGATAACAAGAAGTGAATTCCTGGTTCATGTGATAATACCACATGTAGGCCTGGTTGTAGTAAACCTTCCCCATAAAATCCAGGTTTTTGTATTCCGTTTTGGGCAAGCGGGAATAAAAAAACTCTTTTACATCCTGGGCATCTTTTTCGTTGCGGACATAGCCTACTTTGAGGTAGAGGCCGTACAACTGCAAAGCCAGATTCGAAAAAGCATGCGTATTTTCAATGATGTGCGTCAATTCCAGGGTTTCAGCAGCCAGCATGTCTGCCCGCCCCTCGATGCTGCGGGTGATGTATTGCCCTTCGATGTGCTTTTCAAATTCCAGAATTTCCAATGCCAGTGCATGGTAATTGCCAGCCCTGGCCCTACCCTTAGCTTTTTCCAGCATATCCAGCGCCTGCCGGTAAAGCCCCTTATTGTACAATACCCGCGCGTAATCCACCATCTCGCGGATTTGAATGTCATTGGCGTTTTTGGTACTCAAAAGCCGCAAACTGGTAAGGAGTTGCTTGTACAAATGTGCTTTGAGATTGGAGAGCTGACTCTTTTTGACTTCGGGTATTTTTTTCAAAATTACGTCTTCCTCATACTCTCCTCTTTTTTCCAAAAAATCGAAAAGTTGCAGAAACAGAATGTCTTCTGAAGACTGATTGCGCTTCACAAACAGGCGAAAATGCCTCTTTTCGGCCCTGGTAAGTGAGCGGATGAGCGCCACGAGGTCATCTGTTTTTTGTTTAGGCATTGTAGATTCGATTTTATTAATCGATTAAGAGTCAACAACTTTTGGAACATCCTGCTGTTTACCGACTTGTACTAATTTTTGATTTTGATTTTAAGCCGCTTGACCAACAAAATATCTTTGAAGTCAGCAAACATACAAAATCCGCACCAATGAGTAGCAACAGGATTTACATATTTGACACCACCTTAAGAGATGGGGAACAAGTTCCAGGGTGTAAATTGAATACCGACCAGAAAATCGAGTTGGCTTTGGCCCTCGAAAAACTGGGCGTGGATGTAATCGAGGCAGGGTTCCCTATTTCCAGTCCGGGTGATTTTGCATCGGTGGAAGCCGTATGCAAAGCCGTGAAAGATCCCATTGTGTGTGGTCTTTCCCGTTCGGTGGAAAAGGACATCAAAACCGCAGCAGAGGCTTTGAAATACGCCAAACGTCCCCGTATCCATACGGGAATCGGAACTTCTGATTCGCACATCCTCCACAAGTTTAAAGCCACTCGTGAGGAAATCATCGAACGTGCCGTAGCTGCCGTAAAGTACGCTAAATCCTTTGTAGAGGATGTAGAATTTTACGCCGAAGATGCAGGCCGTACCGACAACGAATACCTCGCCAGGGTGATTGAAGCCGTAGTAGCTGCCGGAGCCACTGTACTGAACATTCCCGACACTACCGGGTACTGTTTACCAGAGGAATACGGTCAGAAAATCAAGTACCTCTACGAAAATGTGAAGGGCATTCACAACTGTGTACTTTCGACCCATTGCCACAACGACCTTGGCCTCGCAACCGCCAATTCCATTGCCGGAGTTCAAAATGGTGCGCGCCAAATCGAGTGTACCATCAACGGGATCGGAGAACGCGCCGGCAACACCTCTTTGGAAGAAGTGGTGATGATCATGCGCCAGCACCCTTACTTGGGCTTCACTACAGGCATCAATTCAAAGTTATTGAATCCCACCAGCCAACTGGTGAGTGATCGCATGGGAATGCCCGTACAGCCCAATAAGGCCATTGTTGGTGCCAACGCATTCGCTCACTCTTCTGGAATCCACCAGGATGGGGTAATCAAGCAACGGGAAACCTACGAAATCATCGATCCATTGGAAGTTGGCGTTGATCAATCCAAGATTGTGCTGACTGCCCGTAGTGGTCGCGCCGCATTGGCTTTCCGCGCCAAAGAGATTGGCCACAACCTGACCAAAGATGAACTCGACCTCACTTATGTGAAGTTTTTGGAGTGGGCTGACCGCAAAAAAGAAATCGACGATACCGATTTGGAAGGCATTATTGTAGAGGCCAGAGAAGCCGTAACAGTTATTTAACCAAATATTACCAAAATTTTACTTTGCTTTAAGCCACTAATCAATTATTTAGTACGTTATTTAGTACAGGAAAAGGTTTCCTATTTTGGCTATGCCAAAGGAAACCTTTTTCTGTTTTTTGTCGTCTAATGAAACAGACAATTGACTAAACCAAAACTCAGTCCTTCTATAACAAATTATATTGATCCCATGGAAAAGAAGATTGCTATACTTCCCGGTGACGGCGTTGGACCGGAGGTAGTTGAACAAGGTGTAAAAGTATTAGAAGCCATTGCCGACCGATTTCACCATCAATTCACTTACCATTATTTAGATATTGGTGCAAGTGCAATTGAAAAAGGAGGGGTTCCTTTACCCGCCAAAACCTTGGAAGTTTGCCAACGCTGCGATGCCATCCTTTTTGGTGCAGTAGGTGACCCGAAATACGATCACCGTACCCCTGGAGCAGATCGACCGGAACAGGGCATTTTGCAGTTGCGCAAAAAAATGGGGCTTTTTTCCAGTATTCGCCCGGTGCGTACAATTCCCTCTTTGTTGCATCTTTCCCCCTTGAAGAAAGAAAAGATAAAGAATGTAGATTTCATCATTTACCGGGAATTAACCGGTGGCGTATACTATGGCGAAAAAGGCCGCAACGCTGATGGCAGCGCATATGACGTGACGACTTACCACCCGCGTGAAATCGAACGCATCGCCCGCATGGCGTTTAAGCAAGCGGCCAAACGCAAGGGAAAACTGACCCTGGTAGACAAAGCCAATGTATTGGAAACCTCGCGGCTTTGGCGGGAAATTGTGAGCAAAATGGCAACATTGTTTCCAACCGTAAAAGTTGACTTTTTGCACATCGATCACGCCGCCATGCAAATGGTGTTGAATCCGCGGGAATTTGACATAATTCTTACTGATAATTTATTTGGAGACATACTTTCGGATGAAGCGGGCGCTATATCCGGTTCGGTTGGTTTGTTGCCCTCGGTTTCTTTAGGTGATGGTACTCCCTTGTTTGAACCCATCCATAGCTCCTACCCACAGGCAATTGGCGAAGACGTTGCCAATCCTATCGCCACAATTTTATCGGTTGCCATGATGATGGACCATTTTCAGTTGTACGAAGAGGCTTCGGTGATTCGCTACAAAGTACGCCATGTACTGGAGAAAGGCATTGGTACCGCAGAATTGCACCTGGATACCGAATACTCTTGCTCCCAAATGGGCGACCTGATCGCACACCTCATTACAGATCACTACGAATTGCACCAAAGCATCAGTGTGATGGGTGAACGGGTTGCAACCATAATTTGAGCATTAAGTTGAAGTTGGTTTGGCATTTTACACGTATTTGAAGCAGCAAAATGCCAAACCGACTTCAACCTAAATCAAATCTGATTCTTCTTCTTTTATCTCGTTGGCACGACTGACGTAGAAATAAAAAAAGACCAATCCGATGCCGACAAAAAGCAGGACACCCGCAGGATAAGCCACATCTTCGTCCATGCCGATGGCATCAAAAAAGCCGCCAAAAAGCAGGCCCAATCCGGCCATAAAGGCTACAATTCCGTGTTTGAGCGAACGCAATTTGTTCACCGCGTTGCGGCGAAAAATACTGGCATCCCGGCCAGATTCAATCAGCGCCAAACGCACCTTGGTGCGGTGACTGAAGAAAAAATAGAAAAAAACAATGGCAGCGATGAACGGCCATACTACCGCATTGATGGCTACCGCTACTTCTGGTCCGTGCATGTTTTTGTATTTTTGAAACGAAACATTATTGGTATCATTTCCTGGTATGACGGGTTGGGGCTTAGATCTGGTTACAAATAAATGCAATTTTTTTCGAGCTTTGTGGCTCAAATAAAACTACTATGCGCATCATCGGCAATATTGAGCACCCGATTCTGAAAATTTCGGTTTTTAAAATGGACAATAAGATTTCGGTCAAATTTGAATCGGGGCTGTACGAACAAATTTATAAATTTCGCAGCGGAGAAGGAGTCGATACCCTCGAAGATGTGGAGAAGATCGTAGACCCAATTTTTCAGGCACAAGTGCTGGAACATTTGAACCTGATGCACCAAATGCGCAATCAGGCCATCAGCCGAAATATTGCGCTGGAGGAAGAAGACGAATTTGAGAATATTATTTAGTGCCTCCCGGCGTGAGTCCGAGAAAGTTCATTTTTTTGTAGATCAGTTAGCTTCCAAACTCAGCGCAAGTACTCCTGCAAAAAATTCTTGATGTACCCCTGTACCACCGCAAGCCCCATATTGAAATCCTTGTTGTTGTTGATCACCAAATCGGCGTGTTCGATGTGCGGTGCAACGTATTTCTCAAAAGTAGGCGTCACGTGGTGCTCATAACGGTACAAAACATCGTCGATGGGATAATTGCGCTCCATTTGGTCGCGCCGAATGCGGCGAATCACCTTGAGGTTTTCCTTGGCGTGCAGGAAAATGCGCAAGTCCAATAAGGCATTGATTTTTTTGTAGTGAAACACAAACAGCCCTTCGACGATGATCACTGGAGCAGGGCGGAATACCAACATCTTGGGATCGGCACCATCGTTGTTGAAGGTGTACTCTTTGCGGGTGACCACTTGTCCAGCCAGCAGTTTTTCCACATCCAGAAGAAAGGATTTTTTGTCGATAGAACCAGGAAGATCAAAATTGTAAATGCCCAGACTGTCCTTTTTTTGATCCGCCCGAGGCTTGTAATAATCATCCTGAGAAACCACGCACACATCTGCATCCGTAAAAGGCTCTCGCAACAATTTGATAAACGTCGTTTTGCCAGAGCCACTTCCTCCAGTAATGCCAATAACCAATGGTGAACTCATTCTGTATAAAATTAGTGTTTGGCATTCACCATACCCACCAATTCGAGCATGGTTTCAGAAGGATAGGTGTTTGCTACGATGGTGATGGGTTTGCTTTGAGGGCCAGCTTTACCCATGCTGTCAAATTTGACTACAATCTTGCCCTTGCTGCCAGGTTTGATGGCTTCTTTGGGCCATTCTGGCACTGTACAACCACAAGTAGAGTGTGCATTGGTGATCACCAGTGGCACTTTACCGGTATTGGTGAATTCGAATTCGTGGGTGATTTTTTGTCCTTCTTCTACTGTTCCAAAATCAAAGGAATGGATTTTGAAGTCTAATTTTGCTACATTGACTGTGTCAACGTATTTAGGCTCTGCAGAAACGGGATTGCGGATGATATCCGAATTGAAAACCAATTCCGGGTCGGTTATTTCTTCAACTGCCCGTTGGTCTTGCTGGCTTGTGTTTTGGCAGGCGGCCAGAAAAAACAGAAAAATGAACAAAGAATTGTAGCGCATGGAATCGATTTTTTAGAACTTCACGTGGCGAAAATAAAAAAGCTTCCGGTGAAGCAATGATTTATTTTTGATCTTTGATTCAAGTTTTTCGCGATGAATGTATATCTGGTTGGTTTTATGGGTTCCGGCAAATCGTACACTGGTCAGCAACTGGCCACTGCTTTGAATCTGCCATTTGTGGATCTGGATATTCGTTTGGAAACCCAGGAAGGGCGCAGCATTGGCCAAATTTTTGAAACCGATGGGGAAGCCCACTTTCGTCAATTGGAAGCAAAGATTCTCCGCGATACGATGATCAATGAACATTCTGCCATCATTTCCTGCGGCGGTGGTGCGCCCTGTTTTCATCAAAATATGGATTGGATCAATGCGCATGGACTGAGCATTTATCTACAGGCCAGCGTGGAACTTTTGGCCAAACGGCTGAAAAAAGGACAAGCACAACGCCCGTTGGTACGCGACCTTAGCGAAACCCAATTGGAGGCTTTTATTGCAGAACGGCTGAGTGCGCGAGAATCATTTTACCATCAGGCCAAATACATTGTTGCCCAAACCGACAATGAATCATTGGTTCCCAAATTGATCGAGTTGTACCATTTGACCCAGTCAACAGCATCCGAATGAAAACCACTTGAAAATCCCGGTCAAGATTTGTTCTTTTCTGCGATCTTTTGCAACTCCCCATCGATAAATGCTTTGCTCATCCATTTGCCGCGCAGCATAACCCCAAGCTGCTTCCAGGTGTTGTTGATGTCCTCTAAAGGATTGCCTTCCAAAAGAATAAAATCAGCTGAAGCCCCAGGCTGGATGGTACCAAAATGACCGCTTTGTCCAAAATAACGCGCAGGATTGGCAGTTCCACTGTGGAGGATGGTATATGGTGTAAGTCCTGCTTCAAGGAGGCTGGCCATTTCGTGGTGCAGTGAAAATCCTGGAACATTGAATACCTGTGGTGCATCAGAACCCAATAGCAGATCTACTCCAGCACTGTGCATGTTGCGTAGCATTTTTTGACGCAGTGCGATAAATTTTTTCCACTGTGCTTCGCTAAAGCCTGCACCAGTCAGGCTTTGTTTGCTTTGCCGCCATTGAAACAGGGTCTTGGAGGGCATGTATTGCATTTCCGGCTGATTGGCCAATACATTGGCATCAACTGGTGAAAACCAGCGAGTAAACAAGCTTTGGGTTGGCACTACCCAAACCCCTTGTTTTTTGGTTTCGGCAATTAAAGCGTCCAATTGTTTCTCATCGGCCAAATCAACATAGTTGAAACCAAAAAAGCCCCCTTCTGGGTTGGCTTTCAGTGTTTCGGCAGCAACCAGTCCTTCCAGGTAGCCATCCAAATGGTCGACGGAAGCATAACGGAAAGCCAGGGCATGGCGAATGCCCACCTCAACAGGAACGTGGCCTGCAAAAGGCAATTTCAAGGATTGTGCAGTAGTTGCCAAGGCATCAAATACATCCCGCTTTACCCCAGGGTGAATTTTCAAGAAATCGTATCCGTCTTTTTTGAATTGTGCTGCTTTTTGGCGGCCTTCTTCAGGCGTTTTGACTGAATTTCCATTGATGGAAGGGCTGGAGGTAAAAATACGTGGCCCCAGAACAGTACCTGCCATCACCTCTTTTCGCAATCCCAAATGGTATGGGTCGCCCAACATGCCACGGATGGTGGTTACACCATTGGCCAGGTACAAAAAAAGTACATTCCGAACCTCGGCATCATTGCCATCAACGGGTGTCGGGATATGGGCGTGCATTTCGGCCAGGCCAGGCATCAGGTACTTGCCCGTAGCATCTATGGTTTCTACTTTTTTGCTGTATTTGAGGGCATCAGCAGGGCCCATTTTGTACACTTTGCCATCTTTCACCAGCACCGTATAATCTTTCAACACCGTTTCGCTGGTCATCGGAATGACGTTGACGTGGGTGAAGGCCGTAATGGTGGATTGGGCTGAAAGTTGGACTAACAAACCTAAGAGGGAGAGCAGGGAAACCAAGATTAATCGCATTACCAAAGCCTTTTTTATTGGATGAAAGATTCAGTTGTTGTTGGCAAAAATATACTACAAGGCATAAAGAAGCTACAAAAGATTAGTTGTTTTACACCAACTATTTGCCATTTACTTATCTTCATAATGGCCATAACATCGAGCAACGTGTATAAATTCTTCATCTTTTTGGTAGACCAATCGGTGTTTTTGGTTTATCCTACGAGACCACCAGCCAGATAAATTGCCTTTTAGTCGCTCTGGTTTTCCGGTGTCTCTATCCATGAAAATATCATGCAACAACTCAAGGATTTTACCACCGAGTTTGGTGTCTTCATCAAGTATTTGTTCTATGTGTCGTCTGGATGTTTTGGTAAATGATATATTCATCCTACAAGTGCTACTTTTTGGCCTTCTCCATTGAGTTTGTACCCTCTTGAAAAATCAATGTGATAAATGTCCGCAAGTACCAACATTCGATCATATTTTAGACTACTAGATGGCTCCCATATATCAAAAAAAATCAAAAAAGCACCGTAGCTTTCCATGGTTTGATCTATGAACCCAATAAGTTGATTGATCTTTTTTTTACTAATTGTCAATGATTTATTAATTACTAGATTGGCTACTATCATCATAAATTGAACATCGCAGACTTTAAATCTGAAAGCCTCCATTGCCATATCGTCAAATTTAGGTCGAGGTGCTACATAAATTATTTCATTAAGATCTTTGCCCAGGAATTCCTGCTTTATTTTTTCAATGGATTCAGCCATTGTTGTAATCTGGAAGTCAAACCATGTTATCACTTTTTTTGCCAGTGCTTTAAATTCTGTATTGTTTTCAAGTGATTTTATGATCCGACTTATTTGGTTGAAAAGTTCATCAGGTTTCATTATTGGCGCATTGTCACTTTCTGTACTTAAATTATTGAGGAACAACCGAGATGCTTTGGCTGCTTCATCAATATCAAAGAGATTCACGTTTTTAGTCAAAATATCGATCAATGCATTATTGTAAAGGTTGTTTGGCGTATCATCTCCAGCTCTATACACTACCCTTAGCATCATTTCATTTATTACCTTAGCTGTCATTTCACTCATGTATTGTGTCTTTTGATCCCATAAGTTAAAAAATGCGGAGATGGAGGGATTCGAACCCCCGGTACCCTCGCGAGTACACTTGATTTCGAGTCAAGCCCGATCAACCGCTCTGGCACATCTCCAGTGTGGAAAACAAAAATAACAAAAGGGGTTTAGTTTTACGCATTGCATTGAATAAAAACAATCCGATCAAGATTTTTTGCGGTTAAAAAGTTCCACCTTAAAACAGATTCCCTATATTTCAAGAAAAAATTATAGACACTATGCCCATTATTGAAAATCCCCCCAATCGTTCCCTGGTCTTTTTTCTCAGTATTTTACTGGCTTTGATCATTATATTCCTGAGTTTTCCAAACCAAAGCCAATGGTTCATCACCCGTTTTTTGGTCAATTCTCCGCTGGGATACGAGCAATACATTAAAAACCATCCCAAAAGTCCATTCCTGGAAAAAGCTTCCTGGCGCTTGGCCCAAACCAAGGAAGATCCCGCGCTGTACCTGGATTATGCTGCGGATTTCCCCAAAAGCCCGAAGCGAGAAGAAGCCATGTGGACTGCAGCCCGGTTACTGCATACTCCAGCCGGATATTGGGAATACTTCAAAAACTATCCGGATGCAAAGTACCCCAGAGATCGGGGGTACAAAGTCAATTCATTGCGGGTTTCTGCCCTGGTATACCGCGACCGTCAAAAACGTACAGCAGGCTTATCCTATTCCAAGGTCTCGGACAAGGACGGAAATTCTTACCGCAGTATCCAATTGGGTAAACTAACCTGGCTGGCCGACAATCTCAATTTGCACCTCAAGGGCACTTCTGCCTGTTTTCAAAACCATGAGGGGTACTGCGCCCGTTTTGGTAAGTTGTATTACTTCACGGGTGCACAAGATGCTTGTCAGCGCTTAGGGCCAGGTTGGAGGCTTCCCACTGAAGCGGAATGGATGGAGCTTTTCCGCATGTACGACCCAAGCAGCGATTTTAAAAAAGGAAGCGCCAAGGTATTTAGTGCACTGCTAAAAGATGGCCGCAGTGGTTTTGAGGTTCGAGGCGGCGGATATTTTACCCCGGATAGTGGGTTTACCGGGGTTTACTACGATGCCAGTTTTTGGACCAGCTCAGAGGTCGGAACTGCAGATGCTGCGCAGATCGTTTTTTTAGGGCGCAGTAAAATGGCCTATATTGCTTTAGCAGAAAAGAGTTTTGCCCTTTCTTGCCGCTGTGTTCGCGATTGATTCTTGATTTTATTCCGCTGCAATGAAAAAAATGTTGCACTGTGTTTTTTTTATCCTTAACTTTGAATTTCAAAGTACTTTAAAATGAACAAAACACAACAGTACTTACTTGGATTTTTTGCCCTTCTTCCGGCTGTGCTGCTGAAGTGGCAGCAACGACATTGGGATACGGAGGATTTGTTCTTTCTGTTGTACCCCGTTCAGTGGCTGATTGGCATATTCACAGGCATACAAGGACAGTATATTGCAGGCGAAGGCTATTGGTTTGGCACTTTTATCATTGAAAAATCTTGTGCAGGATTGAATTTTCTGCTCATCGTTTGGTGTGCATTGGCCTGGTTAAATTTGCACAATACCCGCAGCTGGAGCACTAAAGCCGGAGTTTTGTTGCTGTCTGCCCCCTTGAGTTACCTGATTTGCCTGTTGGCCAATACCACCCGGATTGTGTGTGCACTCTTGGTCATGCGCATTCCTGGCATGGGCGGGCCAAGCGTTCACGAATCGATTGGAGTGTTGGTTTACCTAAGCATTTTGTTGTTGACCTGTACCCTATTTCATCACTACCTCAATGATCCCAAACATGCAAACCTGGCGTAACCCTTGGTGGATTTTACTCAGTGGCGTTTTTCCTGTAGGAATTTTATTGGCACTGGCTGGCCAAATTTTTTACATCATTTCTCCTCAATTGAGTGCTGACGAGATCAGCAATTGGTACTTTCTTGGAAGCAGCTTAATTGCGCTATTTCTGGGGCAATTGGGTTATTTTTTATACCTCAGGTTTTATCAAAAAGAAACCAATATTTGGTATACGCTCAGTGTTTTCTTTGTATACCTCATTTGGCTGTTTGTGTATGTGGCAACTTCAGCAACTTTGGTATCAAGTGATATTCCCGCATGGATGCTGCCCAGTGAAGCATTCTTGTATCCTTTTGGATTCATCATGCCAAATCTGGCATTTTCGCTTTACAGCCTGGTCGCGGCTATGACCAATCTGGAAAAGAAGCCCAGTCCCTGGACCAACTTAGGTGCGGCCATCAGCATTCCAGCGGCTATCTACCTGGCAGTCAATATTTTTTTCATCAATAGCAATTTTGTCCAGTTTACTTACTTTCGGCACCTCGGTGTAGTTTTAATGGTTGGAGCAACGGTGCTATTTTTGTTTTTGCTGGGTCGGAGTGTGTACATTTTGGCCAAACACAAAAGTTTGAATTGGGCAAAATGGCAAATTGTGGTCAAGGTCGTATTGTCAATTGTCTTTCCATTGTGGGGATTGATGCTGAACAACGGAGATTTGAATGTGAATTTCGACAAAATATTTGGCGATTTTTCTGATCCCTGGTTTTATGGACTTGCGCTTTGCAATGGCATTTTGTTCAGCTTGCCCAATTATCCCAATCCCTGGTACCGCCTGGTTTTGTTTGCGGCGCGAAGCTTGTGCTTTATTTACATCGTTTATTTCGCGTTGGTATTTTTGCCTTTTTTGCCTTTGTCCATTCCGGCAATCATTGTTTTCGGTACTGGTTTTCTGATGCTGACGCCAGTGGTGCTGCTTATTTTTCAGTCAGCGAGCTGGATTGACGACTTCAAATACCTTCAGCAAATGTTTCGCAAGCAGTGGTTGGTCATTATTGGCGTGTCCAGTGCGCTGGTTTTGCCCATGTACTGGTATGTAAACTGTATGCAAGATCGGGCAACACTCCACCAGGTGTTGAATTATGTCTATCAGCCAAATTTTGAACATACCGCGCAATTGGAGGTTTCTGATGCCCGATTGGAGCGGGTATTTTCCAGTATTCGTGAAAACAAAAAACGCAACAACTGGGAGCCCGGATCGAGCACCCTCCCCTATTTATCCCATTTCTATACCAGCATGGTACTGGATAACCTCAGTTTATCCGAACGAAAACTCAACAAACTCGAATCGATCTTTTTAGCTGCACGTTTGGAAGATTATCCCGAACCAATCCCTGTACGTTCAGCACCCAAAATCAAAAACGCAGTTGTAGATTCAAAATGGAACGAGCTAGACCAATCCTGGTTGAGTACCGTTGCACTGGAAATCGAAAATCCCCTTGAAACATTGGAAGAATACCGCAGCACTTTTGAATTGCCCGATGGTGCCTTGATCAAGGATTATTATTTGTACATCGGCAAAGAAAAAGTACAGGGCGAATTGGCAGAGAAAAAAACCGCCACCTGGATTTATGAGCAAATTGTGAACAATTCACGCCGCGACCCTGGCATTCTCAAGTATCTCGACACCCGAAATTTGTCGCTGCGGGTGTATCCATTTCAGGGCAATGAAGTGCGCAAAACCGGGTTTACGGTCATTCACAAAGAAGCATTTTACCTGACTCTGGACAAAACACATGAACTGGCACTGGGCGACATCACTAAAAACAGCACCTTGAGTGCCCCAATTATTCTGGACAACGGAAAACTAGCCTACATTCCCGCCGCAGTTGAGGAAAATTTACCTAAAGTAGCACTGGCACCCCATTATCATTTTATTGTGGATTGCTCTGAGCAGCGTGCCAAAGACGTCGATTCGCTGATTGCGAAAATAGAGCTCCTGATTCGTTCGCGAAAATACCCCAAGGAGTCCCTGCATTTTCATTTGACGAACAGTCAGGTTGTGACTTTGCCTTCCAATGACAACTGGCAAGCGGCCATCCGCAAACAGGTCAAAAAAGGGGGCTTTTTTGCGGAGCGGGCCTTTGAGCAAATTTTGTACGAATACGCCACCAAACCGCTCAAACATTACCCCGTAATGGTGCTGGTCAGCGAAAAACTGCGCCCCATTATGCCTGAGTTTGCCCCGCATTTGGCGCATTCGGTGTACAATGGCATGTCTTATGCTTACCTGGGGAATAATTTCCTGGAAACAACTGGTTTCTTAAACAAATCCGAAGGCGTTGAACTCAGCATGGATACCATTGCGGCCAGAGCGTACCCCAATGCACAAAAGCCAATTGCTTATTTGTCCAATTCATCGTACGTTCAATTGCCTGGCTATCAGCCAAGTGCTGACCTAAAAAAAGGCGCGTGGGAATCGGCTGCATTGATGCAAGCGGAGTGGCAATACCAGGAAAAACACCCAGAATTGGGCGACGAAGCCTGGTTGAGTTTGATCAAAAAGAGCTTCCGTACAGGCATTCTTACGCCAGAAACGGCCTATCTGGCATTGGAGAATGAATCCCAACGGCGGATGCTCCAATTCAAACAGCAACAAGTGCTCAATGGAAAAAAAGAATTGGACTTAGGTGAAGAGCCCCGGCAAATGTCTGAGCCTGGTTTTTGGTTGATGCTGCTCTTAATGGTGGTGGTTTTGATGAGGCGGAGCATATTTTTTAGAAAAATTCAGGTTAAGAATTTCTAAAAAAAATGAAAAAAACAACTAAAACTGCCCCTGTTTATTAACAAAACCCAATCATCAGGTTAAAGAAAAGTTATACCCATGTCTTTGAATTAAACTTGTGATTTTCGGTCGAGTCTAAAGGACAAATAACCAAAAAATCCTGTTTTATGAAAAAGATGATTGTTATGCTGGCCCTGATGGTGCCGATGTTCATCCTAGGAATGACCAGTGCTCAAGCACAAGGTCGTTGGGAATTTTTAGGCAAGCGCGCCGTAGACTATGGCCTTGATCGCGATGTCATTCCAGTAACCTGGCGCGATGGTGCTTTTGATGGCTTAAAATTTGAAGTCAAAGGAGGCGCGCTCAACATGCGCAAGTGCATTGTACACTTTGAAAATGGCGGCAAACAAGAAATAGAATTGCGCCACAACTTTGGCAGAGGAAGTGATTCCAGAATTGTTGATCTGCGTGGCAACAACCGCTTGGTAGAGAAAATTGAATTCTGGTACGATACCAAAAACATTGCCCGAAACAAGGCGGTGATCCTGGTATATGGTAGGCACTAAGTATGACGCAAAAAATTACTTCCCGGTTTTTTTAGAGGGAAGTTAATTTTTCCGCGTTGCTAAACGAAAATTGGGAAGTTCGAAGTTCGGTAAAATCCCGAACTTCGAACACTCAATCTTAAAACGCATTCACTCCATTCACCGTAGTGTACTTGAAGCTGAGTTTTTTATCAGGATTGACCCGTTTGAAAGCCGATTGGCACATCAGGGTAGCTTCGTGGAAACCACACAAGATCAACTTCAACTTTCCGGGATAAGTATTGATGTCGCCGATGGCATAAATGCCCGGGATATTCGTAGCGTAATCGAGGGTATTGACTTCGATGGCGTTTTTGTCTACATTCAAGCCCCAGTTGCCCAATGGTCCCAACTCGGGTGCCAGGCCAAACAGTGGAATGAAGTAATCGGTAGAACGCACAATCTCGCCTTTTTCTTTGTTTTCAATGACCACATCGGTCAGGATTCCATTGCCGCGCAAGCCTTTCGTTTCGGAATCAGTCAGCAAATCAATCCGGCCACTGTGTGCCAATTCGTGTACTTTTTCCACCGAATCGGGCGCGCCCCGAAATTCCTTGCGGCGGTGAATCAGGGTCACCTCACTGGCTACTTCGGCCAAGAAGATCGTCCAATCCAACGCAGAGTCACCTCCACCTGCAATAACCACCCGTTTGTTGCGGTATTTCTCAGGATCGCGAATGATGTAATCGATGCCTTTGTCTTCAAATTTTTCCAGGTTCTCCAGAGGTGGTTTGCGGGGTTCGAAACAACCTAAACCGCCGGCGATGGCAATGACTGGAGCCTGAATTTGGGTTCCTTTGACGGTCGTCAAGAGGAAGTGGCCATTTTCAAGTTGTTCAAACTTTTCGGCACGCTCGCCCAAAGTGAAGGTAGGGTTAAATGGTGCTATTTGTTCCATCAAGCGATCAACCAAATCTCCGGCCAGGATGGATGGATACCCCGGAATATCGTAAATCGGCTTTTTGGGGTAAATTTCAGCAAGTTGACCACCTGGTACAGGCAGTGAATCTACCAAATGGCAGCGCATTTTCAACAAACCCGCCTCGAACACTGCGAAGAGCCCTACTGGCCCTGCTCCAACAATGAGAATGTCTGTCTGGATCATTTTTGTTTGGATCGATTTTTAAAGCAGCAATATGCAAAAAAGTATAGAAAAAACTAGTGAGTAAAATCCGTAATCAGTTGTTATTTAGCAGCCTTGTGCTTGTTGACAAAAAATCCGGGGTGCAGTCCGCACTCGGTTTTGCCCGTACCAGCCCAGCGGCCTTCACGACCTTTGCCTTTTTGCGTACAGTGGGTACAACCAATCGAGCCATAGCCCTGGCTTTCCAGTGGGTGCTTGGGCAATTTGTACAGAGAAGACCAATAGAGGTAATCGCCTTCAGCCAGATCGATCAATGGGTGAAATTTGATGATATCACCTTGCTGTTCAAAGATATGCAAATTTGCTCGAAACTCGGTTTGATAAGCCATTAAGCCTGAAATCCAGACTTTGTGCTCTTCTTTAATTGGCTCTAAAGGCACAACTTTATTGATGGAACAACACATTTTGGGATGGTCTTTCCACCATTCTTCGTCGCGGGTTAGCGCATTTTGAGTGGGATCAGGCAGCACATCCACCACATTCAGTTTGTAGGCTTCAGTCAATTCTGCCTTGTAAGCAAGCGTCTCAGGAAAATGGTAGGTGGTATCAATGAAATACACCTTTTGCGTTGGATGGTATTCAGAAATCAAGCGGAGCATAAAGGCGGCACTCGCTCCAAATGAGGAGGTCATCAATACGTCTTTTTCATCAAAAAATTCATACAAACGTTGAATCCGCTCTTCAAAATTCAGTGGACTAAAAACTTCATTCAGGTACTCCACACTATACTCTTCGAGATCAAGTGATTGTTCTGCAATGGTTTGTGATGTCGTCATAACTTTTCTAAGGTTTTTTCAAAAATTCAATGCAATTCCCAGTGCAATTACCTCCACACTCGCATCCAGCCATGCCCGTAAGCAAGGTGGAGGTAATCTGGTTGAGCATTCGCACTTTATGCGCGAAATCGCCACCCAGGCGATCTCGAATGTCATTCAATTTGGGCAACAATTCTTCCACTTCTTCTGGCAGCGCCGCCTCCAGAACCTGTCTGAAGCGCTTGGCAAAAGTGGGGGATTGACCGTTGGTTGAAATCCCAATTTTCAAAGGGCCTCTGGTTACTATTGATCCGAGGTAAAAATCACACAAATCGGGTGTATCCGCTACGTTGATCAGCTTGCCCTGCTCTTTTGCCGCCTGCTGTACTTCGCGATTCAACGCTGGAATATTGGTAGCAGCAATGACCAGATCCTGCCCGGCCAAATCTTCCGGCTTAAATTCGCGCAAATGGATCTGAACAAAATGCTCGTCCATTTGCTTCAACAAGCTTTCAATTTCAGGGTTTACCCAGGTGGCTACCATGGTAACCCGGGCTTTGGGGCTGCTTTTGAGTATAAAAGACAGTTTTTCGTACCCTACCTCACCTGCTCCAACAATCAAGGTATTTAAAGTGTGGAGTTTTAAAAAAACTGGGTAGAGTTCGTTTCGTTCCATAGTTTCAGAGGGTAATGCTGGCTTGAATTGTTCCCGATGCTGAAAACACTACAGCTTCTGCCTGCATTTTTTTGAATTCGGGGTGCAAAGCTACAACATCTCCCACAACTATTATACCCGGAGAAGAGGCATCGGCCAATGCTACGCGTTCAGCCAGATTGCTTACCAGTCCTAAAACCACTTTTTCATTTGGTGTTGATCCGTTTTGAACCACCATTGCGGGGGTGTCTTTTTTTCCTTGCGCCGCAAAAATGGCCATGATATCCACCAATTTGCGCATGCCCATCAGAATAATGGTCGTTGCACTAGATTGTGCAGCCAGCTCAATGTCTTTGGAAATGGTACCTGCCCGAGTGGTTCCAGTAACCACCCAAAAGCTTTCATTGATGCCTCGGCAAGTAACCGGTACGCCTTGTAATCCAGGTACTGCAATGCAAGAAGAAAGCCCAGGCACAATGTCAACAGGTATTCCAAACATGGCAGCATGTGCCATTTCTTCGTAACCCCGGCCAAATACAAATGGATCACCTCCTTTCAAGCGGACTACGTGGCCATGATTCATGGCGTATTCCACCAGCATCCAGTTGATGTCTTCTTGTGGATGGGTGTGTTTGGATGCCCTTTTGCCCACATCCACCAAAATGGCGTCAGGGCGAGCCAGTTCCAAAATATCTTCGCTGACCAATGCATCGTACAACACCACATCGGCTTGTTGTAGTGCTTTCCAGGCCTTGATGGTCAGGAGTTCTGGATCACCAGGACCTGCACCTACGAGGGTTATTTTTGGTATGATGGGTGTTTTCATTTTTTTGGTTGGGGCGACTCTTCGTGGTCGCCCTTACGCGCGGTAGTAGTCGCCTACCACTTTTTTATCGATGCCATTGCTTTCTACTAGCTTTGCTTCGCGGATGTTGATCACCGAGCGGACAAAGCTCTCGGCTTGAGCAAAGTAGTCGTTGGCAAAGTTTTCTTCCGGTTCGTATTGGTTGATCTGAAGCACCAGCTCGGTAAAGTTGGCAACTTCGGTAAACTCCCCACTTTCTACAAAATGGGTTTGAAAATCATCGATTACACCTCTCTGGGTGTTGCACTTGATGTCTTTGCTCAACAGCATGGCTTTGGCAGCAATCACAAATGCAGCATAGCTAGAATAGATGGCATCAGACCATTCCGATTGGGCAAGGGTTTCGCGGGCTGCCACAATTTTGTCCATGGCGTCCTTCAAAATAACCCCAACCATGTCCAAAATTACTGCGGCGCACTCCCCTACTCCGATTTCTTGTTTGTACATGCGATCTTGACCCCAGTCAAAATACTCTTCCTGAGTCAGCGTCTTGAGATCAGCCAGTGGTTTCAACAAGGCGTAGAAATGTTTTTCGCCAAGGCGCAAGAAATAATCGTTGTAGTATTCGCCTTCTAATCCATTCTTTTCAAAATCGTCGAATACATACCTTACCACATCCGGGATGCGCTTGGTAGGCACTTTGACGATCTTATCGGCGATGAAGCCGCGTCCATCTGGCGCAACTCCACCGCCTAAAACGACCTGCATAGCTGGAATAACCAATTCACCATGTTTGAAAGAACTACCGTGGAAACCCAGGTTTGCAGCCATGTGTTGGCCGCAAGCGTTCATACAACCACTTATTTTTATCTTAAAAAACTTCTCGTCGATCATGTCGGGATACTCTTCCCGAATCAGTTCTTCCAAAATTTTGGAAAGTCCGGTGCTGTTCGTAACCCCCAAGGCACAGGTATCAGTACCGGGGCAAGCTGTGATGTCTGCCGTGGAATCTGCACCAGGAAGCGCCAAGCCCAATTCGTGCAGCTTGTTAAACCAAAAAGGCAATGCTTCAGGGCGAATAAACTTCAACAACAAGCCCTGATTGACGGTAAATCGGATATCGTCAGCTGCATAATCTTTGATGATTGCAGCGAGTTTGCGGGCTTTTTCCGAAGGCAAATCCCCCAATACAATCCGCACATAGACGCCGAAATAACCTTTTTGCTTTTGCTCAAAAGTGTTGGTGCGCAACCATTCGTTGTACCAATGCTCGTCTACAGGCTTCACATCGGCTGGCAGGATGCCCTGGCCAAGCGGTGCTTCTTCTGGGACGAGGTTGCGATCGATGGCAACCGATTTGTTTTTAAGCGCTTTCCACTCTTGTTTCACCAATTCCATCCACGCTTCAAAGCCCAGTTTTTGAATCAAAAACTTCATGCGGGCTTTCATGCGCTTTTCGCGCTCACCGTGGCGATCAAATACCCGCAAACCAGCCTCCATGAAAGGAATGATCTGATCTTCAGGTAAAAAGTCGTAAGCCAGTACACCAGTGATGGCCTGTGCGCCTAAACCACCGCCCACCAATACTTTAAATCCGCGCTGCTCAACTCCATCAACGGTTTGAATCTTGGGAATAAAGCCGTAGTCGTGGAAATAGGTGAAAGCAGAATCTGCTTCGCTGGAAGAGAACGCAATTTTGATTTTGCGGCCCATTTCCTGGCAGATTGGGTTGCGCAAAAAATATTGAAACGATGCTTCCGCATACGGTGAAACATCAAATGGTTCTTGTGGATCGATCCCCGCAGTAGGAGAAGCGGTAAAGTTCCGAACGGTGTTGCCGCAAGCTTCGCGGGCAGTCAGGTTCATTTGAGCCAGTTCATTCCAAACCTTGGGGGAGTTTGCCAATTTGACATAGTGCAATTGCACGTTTTGGCGGGTGGTGATGTGGAGATTACCAGTAGCATAGCGATCAGATACATCCGCAATGCGCACCAGTTGGGCTGAATTCACCCGACCATAAGGCAGTTTCAAACGAAACATTTGCACCCCTTCCTGGCGTTGGCCATACACCCCTCGGGTAAGACGATAAAGGCGAAAGCGTTCGGTATCTTCCTTACCCCGCTGAAAATCACCAATCCGGCGCTCCAATTCCTGGATGTCTTTCTGATCGACTGGGCTTACGCTGGAAAAGTCAAATTCGTAATTGCTCATGGTCAGTGGTTTGTGTCTATTCCACGTTTTGATCGCTCAATTGGCGTGTGTTCCGTGGGTTTGGATGAAAAAAAGCCCTGTCGGGTATGATCCGGCAGGGCTTTTGTATATGCTAAAGGACTGAAAGTTCGTATAAGCTATACCCCTGCCGTAAGGCTGCAACAGCATGCGCAACAACAAGCAACTTGTGAAGCTTTAATGGAGAGCAGAGGAAGAGAAAATACAAGCATGGTTCTGTGTTTTTATGCCTTTTGCATCTTATTTAGAATGCATTTGGCTTGATTTCACAGTGCAAGTATAGGAGCATTTTTTTTCTCAAGCAATTATTTCAAGGAAATTTTATCATTTTTTTGATGTCAAAATAAAGGAACATATTTTCATATGTTCCTTTAAATCTGCGTTTTTCGGTAAAAAAAGTACTTAACTTGAAAAATATTTAACTTTTTTGATTACAAAACTCACTTTAAGCGCTTGACTGCCCCCAAAGGCTGAATGAATTTTCCAGTCAACTTGGAATTGCGGGTATCCATGCCCGATTCGTTCAGGATTTTATAAGCTTCCTCGGTAGTCAAATCGGGTTTGATGCTTTTCATCAAGCCCAGCAAACCGGCTACATAAGGAGTAGCCATCGAGGTACCGTTGTAGGTCTCGTAGCGGTTGTTGGGTATGGTGGAATAAATGCCTACTCCGGGAGCGGCTACCCCTAATGACAAGTCTTGTACATAATTCGAAAATTCGGCACGATTCAAGTCGGAATCCACTGCCGAAACGCCAATTACGCCTTTGGAATTGACCGGACTAAAATCACTTGCATTCCGATTGGAATTCCCGGCGGCTACAACTACGATTGCGCCCAGTTTATTGGCGTACTTCACACCTTTGTCATAGGCTCTTTGACGGGTTTGATTGCTGGGGCCTCCCAATGACATGGAGATCACATCTGCGCCAGCATCAGCGGCTTTGATGATGCCATTGATGATGCCTTGTTGGGTACCATAGCCCTGGTCACCCAGTACTTTAACACTGGTCAAGGTGGTAAAGCGATTGTCACGCGAGTAAGAAGCCACCCCTACCCCATTGTTGGAAACCGCTCCGGCGATTCCGGCACAATGCGTACCGTGCCCTTTCAGGTCGGAGTCAGAAGCGGCATCTATGGATTTGAAATTGGACTTGATGTCTTCGTGGTTTTTGTCAACCCCGGTGTCCAAAATGGCGATGAGGGCTTTGCGTACTGGTTGAACGCGGTTTTGATCCAGGTAATCGTACAATTTGTCCATTTGCATGCGCTCAAAAGACCAAAGGTTGGCTACACCAGGGTCGTTGATGCCAAATTTGGAAGGCAGACGGGCAGGTATGTTTCCGGTTTTAAAAGGTTCAACCTGAATCAATTCATTCTCTTCCGCCCAGGATACCGCCCAGGAATGTTGCAGCCTTTGCAGGATTTTGACTACTTTTTTTGAGCCATCTCCGGGAATGTCTACCACATAATAGTTGTCTAGTTCGGTAAACTCCTTATGCTGAGGTTGAAAAGCCTGCTGGAAGCTTAAGTTGTTGCGTTTGAAGGTGTTTTTCAATTCGGAAATCCGATGGCCTTCTTTCAATTCCAGCAAAATCTCCCCTTTGGTATCCAGGGGAATAGAAGTATGGTAAGGAAAAGTAGTACTTACAAATTGGCGGTAAAACCAGAAAAGCGCCACCAACGATAAGATAACCCCCAACCAAAAACCTTTGCTCCATCCAGCCAAACGGCTAAAAATGGCCCCAAAGACCCCCAGGAAAAGCATGTCGCGGAAAACGGTTTGAAATTTATACACCGCAGGCGCATGAACCGTTACCATGCTTACCGCATAAAGGATTAAGGCCAAAAACATCAAGTTGCCAAAGTACTTTTCAGCCAATTCGCGTTTCAGTGCAAACCACAATGCCAGCGCTACAAACGCCACGATAAAACTAAGACCATATACAGTGATCATAAGTGTCGATTTATTTTGGGGAAATTTAAGCTATTCCAGCTTACGATGCCAGTGCCCAAGCAGATTATTCGCTCAACGGACATTATGGCTGGATAAATCCATTTTTTTCAACCCAAACTGAACCGGCTTTGTTCTTTGTGGCGAGTCTGTGATGAAAATTACAGCTTACATTTACAGAGCTTGATTAAATTTGCGCACAATTCCGCTTTCGGACAAAAAAAAATACGAATGGCAACTTCAGCAGAACGCCTGCACTGCGTTATCATCGGATCTGGACCAGCCGGATACACTGCCGCGGTTTATGCGGCACGAGCAAACATGAGTCCTGTTCTTTTTACAGGAAAAGATCCTGGTGGTCAATTGATGATCACCAATGATGTAGAAAACTATCCAGGTTACCCCAATGGCATCATGGGGCCTGAGATGATGGAAGATTTTCGCAAGCAGGCCGAACGTTTTGGCACTCAAATCCGCTATGAACTGATCAATAAAGTGGATTTCAGTGGCTCAGTACATAAAATCTGGACAGAAAGCGATCAGGAAATCCATGCCGATGCCGTGATCATTGCTACTGGTGCCAGCGCCAAATGGCTGGGGCTTGATTCCGAAAAAAGACTTTGGAACAAAGGAGTATCTGCCTGCGCGGTTTGTGATGGTTTTTTCTACCGAGGACAAGAAGTGGCGGTAGTTGGTGGTGGTGATACTGCTGCCGAGGAAGCTACCTATTTGGCCAAACTTTGCCCTAAAGTAAACCTGATTGTGCGCCGTGATCAACTGCGTGCTTCAAAAATTATGCAGGAAAGAGTGCTGAATACCCCCAATATCGTCGTACATTGGAACTCAGAAACGCAAGAAGTACTTGGGGAAACCCAGGTTGAAGGCGTTAAGTTGCTCAACAACAAGACGGGTGAAACCACCGTCATTCCTGCCAAAGGATTTTTTGTAGCCATCGGCCACCAGCCCAATACCGACATTTTCAAAGGTTGGCTGGACATGGATGAAACCGGCTACCTGAAAACCGTTCCTGGCCGTACCCTAACCAACATAGAAGGAGTTTTTGCCTGTGGCGATGCCCAGGACAACGTTTACCGTCAGGCCGTTACCGCGGCAGGTACTGGCTGTATGGCTGCGCTGGATTCCGAAAGGTATTTGGCGGAGAAAGGAGTTATTTAAGTTTTAGATTTTGGGTTCATATCTCTTCGGCTGGGTATGCTAAGGGATATGCATCCAAAACCTAAACTCTATACATAAAGAACAACCTAAACAATCAAACATGTCAACAGCTACTGCGAGCCGTTTTCGCGCCGGGGTACTCTTTGGAGAAGAAGTAACCGAGCTGCTCAATTACGCCAACGAAAACAACTTTGCGTTGCCTGCGGTCAACGTAATTGGTACCAACTCTGTCAACGCAGTTTTGGAAACTGCCCGTGACGTTAACTCTCCGGTCATCATCCAGTTTTCCAATGGAGGGGCTTCTTTCTTTGCCGGAAAAGGGCTCAGCAATACCAATCAAAAAGCGTCGATTATTGGCGGTATTTCTGGTGCCATGCACGTACATCAGGTTGCAGAGGCTTATGGTATTCCGGTAATTCTACACACTGACCACTGCGCAAAAAGCATTTTGCCCTGGGTCGACGGCCTGTTAGATGCCAGTGAAAAGCATTTTACACAATACGGTGTGCCTTTGTACAGCTCTCACATGCTCGATTTGTCGGAAGAGCCGCTGCACGAAAACATCGAAATTTGTGTAGAATACCTCAAGCGCATGACCAAGATGGGGATGACCCTCGAAATCGAATTGGGTGTAACCGGAGGTGAAGAGGATGGTGTAGACAATTCTGACGTAGACGATTCCAAACTCTATACCCAGCCAGAAGAAGTAGCTTACGCCTACGAAAACCTGAAGGCGGTAAGTCCAAACTTTACCATCGCTGCCGCTTTTGGCAACGTACACGGGGTATACAAGCCTGGCAATGTTAAATTGACGCCAAAAATTCTGAAAAATTCTCAGGATTTTATCAAAGCAAAATACAACCTTGAAGGCTCTACTCCTGTGAACTTCGTTTTCCACGGTGGATCTGGTTCATCTCGTGCCGAAATCCGCGAAGCAATTGAGTACGGTGCCATCAAAATGAACATCGATACCGACATCCAATGGGCATACTGGGAAGGCGTAAAGAATTACTACGTTAAAAACGAAGGTTACCTGCAAGGCCAGATCGGCAACCCTGAAGGAGAAGAAAAGCCCAACAAGAAGCATTACGATCCACGTGTGTGGTTGCGTGAAGGCGAAAAGACCTTGATTGCTCGTTTGAAAGTTGCATTCGAAGATTTGAACTGCATCAACCGCAACGTTTAATTCGAAAGATAAATAATGATTGAAGAATGATGAATGATGAATGGAGTTTTCTTCGTTCATTATTCGTCACTCATCTTTTAGTATTGTTACTTATGATTCGCATTGCCCTCTACCTGGTATTTTCATTGATTGTCTTTAATGCCTGCCAAAATGGGCAAAGCGCTGAAAATAATTGTAAAACCAAGCCTCAAGCGATGCTTCGCGAAGGCATGAAAGGAATTGTTGAGCATAAATTTGAAGTAAAAGGCAGCGATAGTGAAGAATTTGTCCGTTTCGCGAACGGCAAAACCTTGACGATCCTGCAAAGTGGTTGCGAAAAAATCCGCCAGGAATTTCGCTTTGAATTGAAAGGAGCCCCCAATACCGACAATCCAGCTTTTTGGACGGATCAGGCCATTTTAAATTTGGCAGCTTTGGCAGTCCTTGATCCCCAGCTCATGCCATTGGGCAATTGGGTAATGATGATCCGGGAAAAAAAAGCAGCAATTCGGCTTGCGGAAACGATTCCCTTGCAAGGCGGATTTTACACCAAAATTGACCGCATCTCCAGCAATGACGGGGTTTACCTGATCATTGTTCTTACCAATTTCTCTTCCTGAGCTTAACGACATTCGTCTAAAAATACAAACCACTACAAATCAATTCTTTGCTATTAACAACAAAGACCTTTCATTTGACTGTGTCAGCTTTTTTAAATCGTAAAAATTTGAATGTGAGTTTTTTCACCAAAAAAATGATAACATTCCGCAAATACTGAACTGACAAATTTGCACCACAAATATTTGACTTGCCATTCAGCTTTTTCTACTTTTGATCACACGTAAGATACAACGATGGTTCCATAGCTGTTTCCAATTGAACCTGGAAGCATATGTCAAGATATTTAGTATCAGTAAGTTAGTAAATTCGCTCCGCTACCCAACCAGGTCAGCGGAGTTTTTGTTTTGTAAATACTGCTAAGTAGCTATCTTCGCGGGGCGCAAGCGCACCATTTAGCCGCTTGCACATGTCAAATGCTCTTTAAATCAATCAACCTGTCATCATGAATTTTGATCTTATCGTTATAGGCAGCGGACCGGGTGGCTATGTAGCAGCCATTCGCGCCTCTCAATTGGGTTTGAAGGTAGCCGTAGTCGAACGTGAATCATTGGGAGGAATTTGTCTCAACTGGGGTTGCATTCCGACCAAAGCCCTCATCAAAAGCGCCCAGGTTTTTGAATACATCCAACATGCCGAAGATTATGGCATCAAAGTAGGCAGTGCCAAGGCAGATTGGGAAAGCATCGTGAAGCGAAGCCGCGGAGTTGCCGATGGCATGAGCAAAGGGGTGAATTTTCTGATGAAGAAAAATAAAATCACCGTCATCAATGGTCATGGTGCGCTGACTACCAACAAAGAAGTGGAAGTGACCGATGCCGAAGGCAAAAAAACGCTGTACACTGCTACTTCCATCATCATCGCTACGGGTGGCCGTGCAAAGGGTCTGCCAAATGTGCCCATCGATGGCGAAAAAGTGATCGAATACCGCAAGGCTATGGTACTCGAAAAACAACCAAAAAGTATGGTTGTAATCGGTGCAGGTGCCATCGGAGTTGAATTTGCGTATGTGTACAATGCCATCGGTACCGAAGTAACGATTGTAGAATTCATGGAACAAGGCTTGTTGCCCCGTGAAGACAGCGATATCTCCAAAGAACTGGGTAAGGTTTATGCCAAGAAAGGCATCCGGGTACTGGGCAACTGGGCCGTGGAAAGTGTAGACACCAGCGGCAAAGGCTGTGTGGTCAAAGTAAAAGACCGCAAAACAGGAAACCTGGAAGAAATCAAGTGCGATATTGTGCTTTCAGCAGCCGGAGTAGCCGCCAACGTCGAAAACATCGGCCTGGAAGCACTGGGCATTCAAATGGAGCGTGGATTGATTCTGGTAGATGAATTTTACCGCACCAATGTGGCCGGAATTTATGCCATTGGCGACGTTACCCCTGGGCCTGCATTGGCGCACGTAGCCAGCGCAGAAGGCATCATCTGTGTGGAAAACATTACTGGACATCATCCTGAGCCACTGGATTACGGCAACATTCCTTCTTGTACCTATTGTGTGCCTGAAGTAGCCTCAGTGGGCTTGACGGAGCAGGCTGCCAAAGAGAAAGGTTACGACATCAAAGTTGGCAAGTTTCCTTTCAGCGCCTCTGGTAAAGCCAGCGCCGCAGGCGACAAAACCGGTTTTGTGAAAGTCATTTTTGACGCCAAATACGGTGAATTCCTGGGTGCACACCTGATCGGCCAGAATGTAACCGAGCTGATTGCAGAAGTGATTACGGCCCGCAAGCTGGAAACCACTGGCCACGAAATCATCAAATCTGTTCACCCCCACCCTACCATGAGCGAAGCAGTAATGGAAGCTGCGGCGGCGGCGTACGGGGAGGTGATTCATATCTGATAATCCTTCGGGGCGCCCGTTGGGGCGTCCCTTGCGGTCGCCCGAGTGGAGGCGCCCGAGTGGAGGCGCCCGCAAGGGGCGCATCTACTCGGCTAATCGGCTCATGGGGTTCCACAACCCTTCATGCGGTGCATCGGCGGTGATGGTAACGGGCTCCATTTTTACCGGATGCAAAAAGGACATGGAACGACAATGCAAATAAATACTGCCATCAGAATTGGCCTGGGTATGTCCATATTTTAAGTCTCCCACGATTGGGCAACCAATTTTTGACAATTGCACCCGGATTTGATGCGGTCTGCCCGTGATCGGTTTCACCAAAATCAGGTGTTTGCCTTCCAAAGCCCCGATCAACTCGTAATCCAGATCAGATTTTTTGGCATCTTTCGACCGATTGCTCATTTGATCCAAAGCTTTCGAGATGTTTTTCTCGTGGTCTTTGAGAATATAGTGGGTGAGGTGTCCTATTTCTGGCGAAGGCCGTTTTTCGGTGATGGCCCAGTACCTTTTGTCCACTTTGCGTTCTTTGAACAATTCATTCATTCGAATCAGGGCCTTGCTGGTGCGCGCAAAAATCACTGCGCCACTCACTGGGCGATCCAGTCGGTGTACCACGCCCAGAAAAACATCACCAGGCTTTTTGTACCTGAATTTAATGTAGTCTTTCACATAATCCACCAAAGGCGTATCCTCGGTGGCATCTCCTTGAACCAGAATGCCCGCAGGCTTGTTTACCGCGATGAGATGATTGTCTTCGTATATCACTTGTAAGTTCATTCCGCAAAGTTATGAAATTAACGCTTGGCTTTTCACCCTGCCCCAACGACACTTTTATTTTTGATGCCCTAATTCATGGCCGCATCGATACGGAAGGCCTCGAATTTGAGGTTTTATTGGGCGATGTTGAAGAATTGAATCGACGAGCATTTGCGGCAGATTTAGACATTACCAAGTTAAGCTACCACGCTTATGCCCACCTGACCAATGAATATGTGCTACTTGACGCAGGTAGTGCCTTGGGCAACAATTGTGGCCCATTGTTGATCGCAAAAAAAAGCATCCCTGCGCAAGACATCCCCAATCAGACCATTGCAATTCCAGGTAAATTGACTACTGCCAATTTTTTACTGAGTCTGGCCTATCCTGAAGCGAAAAATAAAATCGAAATGTTGTTTTCCGACATCGAAGCTGCGGTTCTTTCTGGGGCCGTTGATGCAGGTTTGATCATCCACGAAAACAGATTTACCTATCAAGAAAAAGGACTCGTCAAGTTGATCGATCTCGGTGAGTTTTGGGAACAGACCACCGGGATGCCCATTCCTTTGGGTGGCATCGTCATCAAGCGAAATTTACCCGACGAGGTTGTTCAAAAAGTCAATCGTTGCATCCGTCGAAGCGTGGAACACGCATGGGCAAACCCGAATGATGCGGCGCCGTTCATTGCTCAGCACGCTCAGGAAATGGATCCCTCAGTACGCCAACAACACATTGATTTGTATGTCAATCAATTCTCTGCAGATTTGGGAGAACAAGGAAGAAATGCCGTAAATCACTTATTCAAGGTTGCCCTACAAAATGGCATTATTCCGGTTCAAAACAAGCCGATATTCATACCGAATGTTTTATTGTCTGAAATTCCTTTAATAGTATAGGAAGAATAAAAATACTTTAAAGTTGTCAAAATCCTTTCACATTTGACAATAAATTCAGATATTGCAGTCGTTTAGCTGCCTTTCCACTGTAATACACATCTATACATTCCCCGTTCTCCCTTTACAACCGCTGTACTGCTGTAATCAAATGCTATTTCTGCACTTATCAACTCACATTGTGTTTACTAGTAGACATGGTCTTGCTATGTCATGCTTGGTTTGCAATGGATTGATGTGCATTTCTCATAATCACACATGGAAAAGGACAATTTCAACGAAAACGAAATGAGTACCAAAAGACATTTGCAGACCCTTGTATGGGAAGGATTGTTCAATTCGCTGGACAACAAAGACGAGAAAAAAAACAATGCTAACTCAAAACAAGGAAAGCAAAAGTCTGACAAAGAGAGTGGCGAAGGCAAAAAACCCAATGAATCCGATAAGGATGCCGGGAAAAAAGCCTAAATTTTCTTCGTACTTACTCACATTAGAGGCTACAAAAAATAAGTGTTCATTTTTGCCAAAGGATTAGATGAATAAACAATTCATTTGAAGTGTCTTATCTAATCCTGTGACTCAATAAAAATGAACTCTTGTTTTTGCTCTACTACCTATTGTGTAAAGCTGCTCCGGTATGCCAATGGCGTAGTTTGCTTGACCAACTTGAACTGTCGGTTGAAGTTGGATAAATTGTTAAAGCCACTTTCCAACGAAATGGCGGAAATACTCATCTTGTCTTGTACAAGCAGTTTACAGGCATGTTCTATGCGTATCTCTGTGACAAATTGGGAAAAAGTGCGCCTGGTGCGTTTTTTAAAGTACCTGCTGAACGCAGACTCGCTCATGTTGGCCAATTTTGCAACCGCTCCCAATTGAATTTCTTCCTGGTAATTTTGGACGATGTACGATAAAACGTCATTAATGCGTGCAGAATCAACTTCGTTTTGCAATGACATCGGATTGGTGTTCAATTCCTTGGTGTCTTCAGCTTCACTCAATGTATTCAATATAGAGATCAATTCCATCAAGCGATAAACACCGCTTAATTCTTTCATCCCTTCTATCTTGGGCGCTACTTTTTTCAACGTTTTGCTGCCGAAATTTAGACCTCTTTTTGATCGATCCAATAAATTTTTAAGATTTTGACATTCTGGCAATTCAAAGAATTTACTGCCCATAAAATCTTCCAGAAAATGAATGACCAAGGATTTTGCGCGTAGCGCCTCCTTGGCATAATATACTTCCTCATTTCGGTAATAATGTGGCAAGTATGACCCAATCATGCACAAGTCGCCGGGCTTAAAGCTGGAAATATTGCTGCCCACAAATTTTTTTCCGGTACTCTCCAACACCAACACAATTTCATATTCTGGATGATAATGCCATGGCGTTCCAAAATAGGGCGTATCCTGGACAAAAAAGTTAAATGATGCGTTTGGCGGGGGGGTAATTTTAAGAAGTTGCGGCTTCATGGTATGTTATTTACGATCCAATGTAAATCAAAAATAGTGGATATTTTCCAAAATTGCACACAACTTGAGCATAAAAGTATTAGAAATCGGCAAAATTTCAGTATATCTCCCCAATTCAAATTCCGACATTTGTATCGCACTCATTAATATTTTAGAATTTTATTTTAAACAAACAACATTTAGCAGCATGAAAAGACCATTACACGGATTGATGCTAGTTTTGACACTTATGCTTAGTGGTCAATTCGCATTTTCCCAGTCCCGTCAAATTTCGGGAAAGGTTATCGACGCTAAAGGAGAGGCACTGATCGGTGCATCTATTGCCGTCAAAGGAACAACCACAGGAACTGTTACTGATGCCGACGGTGCATTTGCCTTAGCAGTGAGCAATGAATCTGTTTTGGTGATCAGTTACACCGGTTACAACACCAAGGAAGAAACGGTAGGAACCAGAACAGTGGTAGACATTACACTGGATGAAAACGTATCCGAACTGGCTGAAACGGTAGTGGTTGGTTATGGTACCCAGCGGAAAAGTCAATTGACTGGCGCCATTTCCTCTATTTCTTCCAAACAAATCACCGAATTGCCGATCACCAACGCTCGTCAGGCCTTACAAGGTCGTGCAGCTGGGGTAGACGTAGTACAGGCGGGTAGCCGCCCAGGATCCGGCCCAACGGTGCGGATTCGTGGTCGTCGCTCAATCCAGGCATCCAACGATCCATTGTATGTAGTAGACGGTATTCCACTTGCTGGGGGTATCGACGACATCAACCCACAGGACATTCAATCCATGGAAGTACTGAAAGATGCGTCTGCAACAGCCATTTATGGTTCCCGTGGTGCCAATGGGGTAGTAATAGTTACGACCAGGAGAGGAAAATCGGGAAAATCGGTCGTAAGTTTTGACACTTATTATGGTATCTCCGACGCATTGGGGCGTATCGATGTAATGAATGGATCTGAATTTGCCGAATACAAACGGGAATCTCGCCGAGCTATTGGTACTTACCCTGCTGGACCTGCAACAGCTGACGCTGACGCTAAATTGTTCACAGATCCGGTCGAATTGGATGGTATTGCGAAAAATCGCAGCACCGACTATCAGGATTATTTGCTGCGCCAAGGGACTATCCAAAGCCATCAATTGGGGGTATCGGGTGGGGACAAAAAGACCCTGTTTAATATTTCTGCCAACTACTTCAACGACAAGGGGATTATCTACAATCAGGATTTTACCCGCTACACTTTCCGTTTGAACCTGGATCACCAAATTTCCCAAAATGTCAAGATAGGTACTTCTACCCTGCTGGTATACAGCGAGCGCAATGGTGAAGGATTCAACCCATATGGCGGTGCGCTTCAAGAAAACCCACTGGGCAAACCTTACGATGATGATGGCAACCTGATCTTTTTGCCTACTCAGGATGGTTTGCGGACCAACCCGATTGCCGAAGTTATTCCTGGTGCACAAATTGATTTAACCAAGCGCATTCGTATGTTCACCAGCTTGTATGGGGAATGGGAAATTTTGGAAGGTTTGAAATACCGGATCAACTTCGGTCCAGACTTTACGGATAGTCGCAGAGGGCGATTTATTGGTAGCCAAACCAATGCTCGCCGGGGTGGCCAGGCCGTTGCCAACACCAGCTACAGCTACTCCTTCAACTATACGTTGGAGAACATTCTAAGCTACAGCAAAAGTTTTGGTAAAAACAATTTGAACATCACTGCCTTACAATCCTTGCAAAAGGACGATTTTGAAACGGCCAACATCAGTGTAGATGGTATTCCTGTAGAAACCCAATCGTTCTATGCATTGGGTCAAGCATCCACCATCAACAACCCAGGTACCGGGATCACCCAATGGGCGCTGAACTCATACATGGGTCGGATCAATTACGATTTCCAGGGCAAATACCTATTGACCTTAACGGGTCGTTATGATGGTTCTTCCCGCTTTGGTGCCAATACCAAATACGGTTTCTTCCCATCGGCAGCCATTGGTTGGAACATCAGTGAAGAAGGATTCCTAAAAGGTTCCAAATGGTTGGAGCAATTGAAGTTGAGAGCTAGTTATGGTTCGATTGGTAACACCGCGATCAACCCCTACCAAACCCAAACTTCTTTGAGCCGGACTACTTACTTGTTCGGAACTACTGGAGCATACGGTTACCGTCCTAGCGTATTGGGTAACCCTGACCTGAAATGGGAATCCACGGCTACTGCCAACATTGGTTTGGACTTCTCGCTTTGGGCTGGCCGGGTTTATGGTTCGGTTGAAGTATATCAAGCCACTACCAGCGACTTGTTGTTGAACGACCAGTTGCCCCTAACTAGTGGGTTCTCCAGTGTATTGCGCAACGTTGGTAGTACCCGCAACAAAGGTTTGGAAGTAACGCTTTCTACCGTTAACGTCGACAAAGGAGATTTCCGATGGAGCACCGACCTGCAATTCACCCACAATAAAGAAGCTATCCTGGAGTTGTTCAACGGTAAAGTGGATGACATCGGCAACGCCCGTTTCATTGGCCAGCCTTTAACTGCTTATTATGACTTCAGAAAAATCGGCATCTGGCAAACCAACGAACTGGATTTGGCCACCAAATACCAACGCAAACCAGGCGAAATCAAGGTAGAAGACGTAAATGGCGATGGTAAAAACGATGCTGCTGACCGTACCATCTTGGGATCACAAGTACCAGATTGGAGCGCAGGAATCACCAACCGCTTTGAATACAAAGGTTTTGACTTGTCCTTTTTCTTCTTCGCCCGGGTAGGCAGCATGTTCCAGAGTGGTTTCCACTCTACGTATAACTCACTGGCAGGTCGTTACAACAACCTGGACATTGACTATTGGACGCCCAACAACCCAACCAACGAGTTCCCACGGCCTAACCAAAACCAGGAGGCTCCAGTCTACCAATCCACTTTAACATATTATAGTGGTACTTTTCTGAAATTGCGCAACATCAATTTTGGTTACAATGTACCGACCAAAAAGATCGCGGGCCTGCGTATCTTTACGAGTATTCAACAGCCATTCATTTGGTCAGAATACCGTTCCAAGTACAAAGGAATCGACAATGAAACTGAAGGTACTGTCAACCAGGATCAAACACCATCCGTACGTCAGATTACCTTTGGTATCAACGCGAAGTTTTAATTTTAAAATCACTCATTTAAATAAAATAACCGTAACATGAAAAAAGTGCATGTTATTAAGTTTATAGCCTTTGCAGCGGTGTTGTTGTCTACACCTGCTTGTGAAGATCTTTTGACCGAAGTTCCGGTGAGCCAGGTCAGCGGTTTGTACCTCGACTCCAAAGCAGGTTTTGAAGATGCTGTTGAAGCAACTTATTCTACCCTGCGCGACTGGTATGGTCGTGAAGGTGCGTTTACCCTAACTACTTTTGGTACAGATACCTATACCATGGGGGCTGATGGAAGTTTCAAGTTTGTGAACCAGTACACTTCACAAATGGATAGCCGTCTTTCAGTGACTCGTGACTTCTGGAATTTCTTTTATACAGCCATTAATACAGCCAACGCCGTTATCGACCGTGCTGGCACCAGTATTGCTGGTTTGGATCCCGCCGTCCAAAAGGTTCGGGTTGCTGAAACCAAGTTCCTTCGGGCACACGATTATTTTTTATTGGTACAAATGTTTGGCGCATTACACCTTACGTTGAAGCAAAATACGGAAGTACAAAAAAGCGCCTCCCGTACTCCAGTACCTGAAATTTACAAGGCCATTTTGGCCGACCTGGAATCGGCTCTGGTCGATTTACCAGTTAGCCAAGCCCAATATGGCCGTGTCACCAAAGGTGCATGTGAACATTTGTTGGCAAAAGTTTACTTGACCAAGGCAACTTCCGAAGCCAAAGCAGCTGATGATTTTGCGAAAGCAGCTACTCACGCTCAGAATGTAATTAGAAACTATAGCTATAGTTTGGTATCGGATTATGCCAAACTTTGGGAGCAAGGCGCTGCCGAAGTCAATAGTGAAGTGATTATGTCTTGTCAGTACTCTGCTGATCCATTGACGAATTTTGGTGCTACGGTAGGTACCAATGGCGTGGGTAGTGGCTTGGGTAACGGCAATAGCGGTAATGGCAACAACGCTCACCTTTACTTCGGCATGGAATACGATGTACAACCAGGTATGCAACGGGATGTTTTTTATGGTCGCCCCTTTAAGCGCTTTATGCCTACTAACTACACCTTGAACGTAATTTTCAAGGAAGCTGATCGGGTCAATGACTCTCGCTACAAGAAGATTTTCCGTGACACTTGGTTGTGCAATAAGCCAGGTACATACAATACATCATTTGATGCCTCCAAAAAGTCTTTGACCTTTGCATCAGGTGATACCACCATGTTCATCCCAGGTTACGAAATGCCTTTGGAAGAACGTGCCAAGAAAAAATATCAAGTGCTTACTCCAAGTATGTATCGCCCAAATCTATTCCCTGTACTGATCAAACACATGGATCAAACCCGTCCAGACCGTACTTACGAGCAAGGTAGTCGCGACTTTTTCATGTTCCGCTTGGGCGAAACCTACTTGATCGCTGCTGAGGCGCTCATCATGCAGAACAAAGCTGCGGAAGCCGTTCCACTCATCAATGCAGTGCGTCGACGCGCTGCCTGGCCAGGCAAACAAACCGCGATGGAGATCACCGAGGCTCAAGCTACCATGGATTTCATCATGGAAGAAAGAGAACGTGAATTGTTGGGTGAAATGCACCGTTGGTTTGACCTCAAGCGTTGGGGGAACCTAGTACAGCGCGTACGGACTTATAACCCTGACGGAGCTCCAAACATCAAGGATTTCCACGTTTTGCGTCCAATTCCACAGGATCAGATCGACCGGACCACGGGTGGGGCACTTAGCTTCCCTCAGAATGCTGGTTACTAAATTTGCGTCAGACTAATTGTCCTTTTTCAATTCTGTTTTTAGATGCAACGGGTAATAAAATTTTACCCGTTGCATTCCTACTACTGCTGTTTTATTTTATTTTTTCATAAACACAGAGACTACTTTAATTTTTTATCAAATTCAAGCAAACATGGCAACCCGCAGAGAATTTATCATAAATACGGCAATGGCTAGCGCCGCTGTTGGTATTTCCGCCAAAAGCTACGCCCGCATCATCGGTTCCAACGACCGGGTGCGCGTAGGTTGTGTCGGCTTTTCAGACCGCTTTAGATCCTCTCACGTTCCTCCCTTCAAAGCCTTGATGAAGGAGATGAACTTTGAAATGGTGGCTTTATCCGACATCTGGAATCGCCGTCGTGACGAAGGAAAAGCGTTCATCGACAAGCAATTGGGCAGCAACGTCAAGGTTTTCAACAACAATGACGAGTTATATGCCTCCAAAATGGTAGATGCGGTGTTCATCAGCACCGCCGATTTTCAACACGCCTTACATACCATTGAAGCGGTAAAAGCGGGTTGTGACACCTATTCCGAGAAACCCTTGGCCGAAACCATGGAAGACAACCGCGCGGTATTGAAGGCAGTGCGCGATTCCAAAAAAATTGTACAGATTGGTTCTCAACGCCGTAGTGGTGCCAATTACCACGCCGCCAATGACTACATCAAATCTGGCAAATTTGGCCCGATTGTGATGGTGGAGCTGATGTGGAACGTGAATCAGCCCGGCCGCTGGCGTCGGGCCGAGTTGGTCAAAAACCTCAAAGAATCCGATGTGGATTGGAAGCGTTTTTTGATGAACCGTCCTTTTGAAGCTTTTGACCCGCGTAAATATTTGGAGTACCGCCTGTTTTGGCCTTACTCTTCCGGCATCCCCGGACAATGGATGAGTCACCAAATTGATACTGTACACTGGTTCAGTGGCTTGCCTCACCCACGTAGCGTAGTTGCCAATGGTGGCATCTACCAGTGGAAAGATGGCCGTACAAACGCAGATACCCTTACGGTGGTATTTGACTACGGCCCCGCTAATGATCCAAAGTCTGGCTTCCAGGTACAGTTCACTTCCCGTTTCTCCAACGCTGCGGGTGACACCAAAGAATTGTACTACTCCAATGGTGGCATGATCAATTTGGATACCAATGAAATTTCTGCTACCGGTGGCTTGCGCGAGCGTGAAGCTGGTGCGATGGGGCTGAAAGCCAATTTGTTGGAACCTTTCAAACTGGAAGGCATCAAGGTGGCTACCGATGCCAATACCGGTGGAGATGAACTGACCTTCAACCACATCAAAAACTGGATGGAATGTGTACGCAGCCGGAAAGAACCCAATGCGCCAATTGAAGCGGGTTATCAGCACTCCATTGCGACCATCATGTCCAACGCGGCTTACCGCACTGGCGAGAAAGTAACTTTTGACGCCAAGAAACAAGAAGTTCTTGCTGGCGGTAAAGTTTTCAAATATTGATAGACTAAAAAATGATCTATCGGTATTAACAGATATTTTACATTGTGAACTTGGGCAAGGTGTTCTTTATAGATACCTTGCCCAAATTTTTTATATTATTGAATACTTTCTCAGGCGTCAAAAGCAGTTTCAAATCATGAATTCAACCTTAACACTACAGGATAAAGCCATCATCGTAACTGGAGGAACCGGAATACTTGGAAACTCATTCATCAAAGGAATCGTGGCTGCAGGTGGGGCTGTGGGCATTTTGGGTAGAAACGAACAGGTCGCAACAGAACGGGCGGAAGCAATCATCAAGAATGGGGGTAAAGCCATTGCCCTGGTTGCCAATGTTATGGACGAGGCACAGTTGCTTGCTGCTCAAACAAAAATGCTGGATACTTTTGGCCGCATCGATGGCCTGGTCAATGGAGCTGGTGGAAACATGCCCGGCGGTGTAGTTGGGCCTGATCAGGATGTATTTTCCCTGAACATGGAGGGCTTGCGCCAGGTAATGGACCTCAATTTGTACGGAACGTTGATTCCTACCCAGATTTTTGGCAAAACCATCGCTGAACGCGGAGGAAGCATTGTCAATATTTCATCGGTGTCTTCTAGCTCAGCCATTACCCGCGTATTGGGATACAGCCTGGCCAAATCGGCGATCGACAGCTATACGCGTTGGTTTGCCCTGGAATTGGCCAATCGGTATGGCGACAAGGTCAGGATGAATGCACTGGTGCCTGGTTTTTTTCTTACCGAACAAAACCGCACGCTACTCACCAACCCCGATGGCAGCTTCACGCAGCGCGGTGAGTTGATCGTACAAAATACCCCTTTCAAACGCCTTGGAAATCCTGATGAATTGATTGGCGCCCTGGTCTGGTTGCTGAGTGATGCTTCCAGTTTCGTTACTGGTACAACGGTAAAGGTTGATGGAGGATTTTTAGCCTTTAGTGGGGTTTGATGTGATGTGTAGGGACGAGAATCTTCGCGTCTCTACACATTACACCCTATTTGTTTTTCCCAGCAGCCTTAACCCTTTGCACGAATGCCTGAGCGCGGTTGTTGTCGACAAATTGCATTTCAAAATTTTCACCATCTTCCATTTTCAGGACCAATTCTGGTTTCTTCATTTTTGCACCTTCGTCCATGAAGCGGCTGTCATTGGAAGTCATTTCCAGAATCCCTTGTTTGTACCCAAAATAATAGTAGATGTCGTTTGGCAATTTGAGGTACAAGTACACTCGATCATCGTCGTTGCTGGGCATTTTAAATTCAACATACCCTGTCACGATCTTATTGGACATCTGACCGTTCATAGAAATCACGCCCAATTTGTCTTTGGTACTCACAAAGGATTGATAGTCCATGTCCCAGCGCATTTTCAAGCCGGACAACAAGAAGTTAAAGGCATTGAATTTTTTGGGCAATTCCAAGAGGCCAGAACTCAATTCCGAAACCGATTTATCCACGTCTTCCCCGGCAGGAAGCAACATTCCCAAGCGTTTTTGGTAATACGGCAGATCGGTCAAATAATTAACCGTTTCTGTACCAAATCCGGCAGCTTCCAATTCGTTTTGCACAATACGCATCAATTTTTCGGGAACGCGCAGGCTGATGCCCGCCATGATGTCAATGTCTACTGGTGGTGGTGGCGTTTTGCCAATCAAACTGTCGGGAATATTCTGAAACTCGCCAAGGATGCTGCCAGCTGCATCTACCGAGACATATTTGAGCGCACTACCGATGTTGAGTTTGCCTTCACCTTCTACTTTTCCGGTTTTGTTGTTGAATACCAGCTTTGATCCCCGGGTATTGTTGGCCATCACCTTGATGGAATCTCCAAAAATAAATTGGTCTTTCGCCGGATCGTATTTGAATACCCCTTTGGTGGGCAAAATGGGCCGGTCTTTGCGGAAGTAAAGCGGCATCATCACCGAAGGGTACACAAAATTCGTTTCTTTACTCAGGTAAAACCCGGTTTCTAATGGAACACCTTCAATGCTTTTGGGGGAATCGTATCGGATGGCCAATTTGGTTTTATCTCCTTCACTTTTGAGGGTAAACCAGTGCCGAACGGGAAGTTTGTCAGCTTCCAAGCGAGCAAAGCCGTCAAATTTCAAATTGACCGATTCTGAAGCGAGATTAATCGTACCGTAAAAGGAGGTTTTTTTGTCGATGATGAAACTATCCGTTTCCTCAACGGTACCTTGGGCACGGGTTGCAACCCGTTTTTCACTGGCTTTTCCTTTACCTACGCGTTGTCCAACGATGTTGTCAAACTCAATTTCCTGCTTCTTGTCTCCTACATTGTACTCATAAAACCCTTTGGCCCAGTAATCTTTTTTGCCTTTGATGGCCACTGTAGCCCGGTTGATTTTATGGTTTTTATTGAGCGTATCACAAACGATGGTTGCGTTGCGCAGAGAATCCATGATGGCTTTGGGCTGAATGAGTACCGTGCCACTATCGGGCATAATCAAAGCATCAGCGGTAATGATGAAGGGAACTTCTGTAACCCGGAGCAAATAAGTCTTTAGATCATAAGATGCTCTTTTCCCTCTGAAACGGAGGGAATCTTGATCTGGATGAACCGAGGTAAAAATGCCCATTTTGGTAGAATCGGACTTGAACCGCACCATGGAATTTTTCATTTCCCAAATGAATTCATTCATCGAGGTCACGTATTGATTCAAAGGCAATTTGGTTTCCAGGTATTCATCCAGGGCTTTGAAACGCCCCATTTGTTTGTCAAAATCAACGTCACTGCGCAAGCGATCGGATTGAATGGCGATCGATCCAACTTCTTCAGCTTTGATCTTCAAAGCGGTGGTGTCTGATTTTGCAGAAAAGGCACCAAAATTGAATTGCTTGGAGGTCATGGCAGCTTGAGACCAGTCCAATAATCCATTGCCTTTGAGCCCTCCCGGAGTCAGGGTCAAAGAACCAGTCAGGGTATGTTCGCCAGACTTGAAGATTTCAAAGGCGTTTTTTTGAGAACGCACGTACATGCTGTCACGGTAAGGCTTCCAATCCAGACGCACCAATTCTCCATGAACCTGAGGCACTTCCTCATCCTTGCTGCGTTTTTCAGCCAGGTTAAAATCTTTGGCACCAGCCAACATTTGTCGGGGACGGAAATACACATCTTCAGATTCCAGGGTAGCACCCAGGTATTGTATTTTACCTTTGCCCCACAATCCTTTGTTGCTCAGGTCAATTTCTCCAACAAAACGGCCTTTTACCTTGTAAACCGGATATCCTTTTTCAGGTGTTTTGTGCACAAAACCCAAGGAAAAATCTTCTTCCCGCATTTTGAGAATTTCTTCAAAATCCGGAAAAATTTGAGCGGAAACCATTTTGCCCTTGAAGGTCACATTCTCTTTGACGTAGTTGTCCAAACTATTGAAAAAGAAGGGTCTTAGTTCAAAATAAAAAGAGTCCCGCTTGTAGAGGGTATCTTTGACGAATGGATTTTTTTTGCCATCGTAATACTTGCCATCGTAATACACATAACTGGTTGAACGGCTATTCAGGTTGGGAAAAATCGGCACATCGTTTTTGCCACTGCGGTTGCCTTCGGCGTCGATGATCAGGGTCGCTTTAAAATTTTCAATGTCTGAAGTCAACGCATATGGGTTGATTTCGTCCATTTTGTGCGTTTTGGGCAGTTTATCGGGCACAAACAAGCGCCAGTATTTGATGGAATCACTGCTCACCGAAAATTTGCCGTAATCAAAGTGAAATTTGTTGCTCCGCAGCTCGCTGAAACCCGCTTTGAGCATCCCTTTTGAATCGATGTCCCGGTTTTGGCGCATGGTGATGGTTGCACCTTCCGGTATGATGCCTACTTGTTGCAAGCGGCTGTATTCGAGGGATTTTACCCCGGTTATTTTTATAGAATTGTCTTTCAGGTTGAGGATGGCATTGGCACTATCGGTTTTGGACAAAATCCGCAATTGGTCATAATCCGAGCGTTGCATGTAAGAATTGTAATAGTGCTGAACCTTGTCTTGCACGTGCATCAGCAAGCTATCGGCATTATAGCGAACATAACCTTGGCCAACCAGGTCATAAATCAGGGAAGTGATGTTGTCAACTTTGAAAGCGGGATTGAGTCGCCGGGCAAATTCGTCGGCATAAATGTCTTTGGTTCCGATTTCATCCGTGAGCTGTTTGAGCTTTGCCAGGGGATTTGTGGTAGAGATGCTCTGCATCTGCTCGTAATCCTTTTTGTTGAAATACTGCAAAGACTCAAATTTGACCGGCTCTTTGCTGGAAAAGCTCACCGCCTTATCCCCAATCACAACCGAATCTTTGGCCAAATAGGCCTTGAAGTTATCGGCGTCAAAGTTGATTTGGTGACTGGAACTAAAGAACGGATTGCGGTCACTCCCTCTTTCTCCCCGGTACAATTGCAGTACTTGATCCTTGATGGTATAGCGGAAGTTTACAGAGGGATGGTAAAGGGAATCTTTCTTGTAGTAAAAAATCGCTTCTACCCCTTCGCCACCAATTTGTTGTCCCCTTCTCACGGAAAAGCGATTGGCAGTCCCCTTAAAAATGCGTTGATTTTTTTTGTCGTAAATTTCAATCAGTGCCTTTCGATTGGCGGAACCGGTGCCGTAAATTGTGGTGCCTTCCAGGTTGAAACCACCCCGAAAACGTACTCCATCTGCAAAGTTTTTGATTTCAATTTCTTTATTGGAGGAGTTGAACCGAGGATAAGAACCCTGGCCATCAGCGGAAACCTTGTCACTAAATTGTCCAGGAATTTTTTGATTGCCAAAGTATTGAGGATAAACCAAATAGGCTTGATCGGTTTCATAGATTCCTTTCTGTACATCGAGTCGGTAGTTGCCCAATTCGGTGATCACCGTTGAGTCTAATCCGACGCGTTTCCAACCGACTTGCCCCCCTTTGCCGATCCATTCTCCTTTTAAGGGATAAAAAGTTCCACTCGTATTGGACAAGCGGATAGAATCCGTCTTGCGGGAAGCAACGAGGTTGCCTTCCTCCATCATCAGGAATGGTTGTTTGTTCTTATACCGCAAATGGGTCTTGTCTGAATAAATCTTCCAGGTTGTTCCTGCCAACTCAGACTTATTCAAGGCGTTGTATTTAAAGTACACGTTCGAAAACCCTATAAAATCACTAAATTGAGTGGTTTGATGTGCACCAGACATCAACAAAGAATCGAGGATTACATGCCATTCCGCAAACTTTTGCTCATCAGGCATGGTGCTCTTAAACGCAATGAGGGTATTAAGGTAAGCCTGAAAATGAGGATTGGGGCTTAGCCGTTTGGTAAGCATTTCGTTGCAGGTTTTTACAACCCGCTCGCTTTCAATGGTTGAAAAGCTCCCTGCACGAAAAATGCCGTCAAATTCTTTGTACGTTTTTTCTAAAACTTCACTTTTCGCAGAGGTCATAAATGCCCCCAGTTGGGAAAGAAATTCGGGGGTTTCTACCGCAAATTTTTCAGGCCGTTGGGCTAAAACAGCCAAGGTTATACCCAAAAAAATCAATGTTACAATCGAGTGGCGAAAAAAGATTTTCATGAAACAGGTTTTGTCCGGGAAATTGAAGAGGGGGCATTCAACCTTGACAAATCACCAGAATCTGTCAATTCTGCAACCGAACCGCCAACCAATTGCCTTTCTCTAAAGAATGTACCGGAGAAAAACCCTGTTGGCTAGCTTCAGCCAGAACCAGCTCCCGATCCGTTTTGAGGATTCCGGAAATGAGCAAAATACCGCCTTGTTTAAGTTTCTGTTGTAACGTTGGAAATGCATCCAAAATTACGCCACGGTTGATATTCGCTAAAATAATATCATAGCCGCTTCCTTCTACAACGCTTAGATCGCCCAAAAGTGCATGTATGGCCGCCGACACCTGATTGATTTTGGCATTTTCCAGGGTATTTTCAAAAGAAGGCGGCTCGATGTCAACCGCATCAATGGTTTTTGCGCCTAATTTGGCCGCCAGAATGGCCAGAATTCCCGTACCACAACCAAAATCAAATACGGTTTTACCTTTAAAATCAATGTCTTCCATCAATTGCATCACCATGTGGGTCGTCTCATGATGCCCAGTCCCAAATGCCATTTTGGGGTTGATGATGATTTCATGCTGAACCCCTTCCATCGGCGCATGAAAGTCGGCCCGTACCCCACAAAAATCACCAACGGTGATGGGCTGGAAATTGGACTCCCAAATGCTGTTCCAGTTTTGATAGGGAATTTCCAGAACCGTAAATTCAACCTGAAATGGCGCTACAATTTCTTCAACCTCTGCACTGAAAGCTGCCACATCGGGAGGCATTTGAACGAATGCCTGCAAAGCCTCCGGCCCTTCTTCAAAAATTTCAAATGACAATTCGCCCAAAAGCGCTACCAATATTTCCTGCAAATCAGCCGCAGCAGGAAAAGTATACTGTAAATAATTCATTGTTGAGATTTGAGCCAGGTTCAATTGGCTTCTTGTTGACGAAATTTGATGGTAGAAGGTGCCACGCCAAAGTTTTTATCCTGTAAAAGTTGCGGAGCTTCACTTTGCAATCCAATTTTGATCATCGCCAAATGATGCACCGCATGATCGTGTACAAAAGTGATTTCACGCCCGATAGACGAAGGGTATTCAGGTCGGGAAGCATCAGATACGGGTGAAAGATCTGCCCGTACCCTGATTGGCATTTGCTCTTCTAAAGTCAGCAAATAAGTCATTTTTTGTTCAAAAGCAGCCAATGCAAACAGTGGATTTTGTTCAATTTCAAGGTCGCGGTCGCGTTGGGCATAATCAACAACTTCCGCTTGTACGCCCTTGGACAAACACTGAAAAAAGTCATAAATGTGCCGAAAATGTTGCCCTATTGAAGACCCATTGTAAAGTTCCAGGGGGCTTCGGTAAAGCTCTGCTTCAATCTGAGTCAATATGTCCTTGATTTGTTGGACAATGTTTTCAATTCCCTGTTTGCCAGTCATTTGTTGTTGTTGCATTAAAAATTCAAGCTAAGTCTGACGCAAAAAATCACTTCCCGATTTTTTGCGTGGCTTTTGAATAGGAAGCTCACTTGAAATGAACCGTTCGACTTCCTATTCAAAACCCAAAATCGGGAAGCTAATTTTTCTGCGTTACTAATCCATAAACTTCGCCTCTGGCCGATTTCAAGGTATTGATCAGCAAGGCAACCACCGTCAACTGCCCTACCCCACCAGGTACCGGGGTAATCCAGGAAGCTTTGGGGGCAACTGCGGCGTAGTCTACATCTCCTACGAGTTTGTACCCGGTTTTGGATGTTGGGTCTTCCACCCGATTGATGCCTACGTCAATCACTACTGCACCTTCCTTGACCATGTCACCCTTCACAAACTCAGGCACGCCAATGGCCGCAATGATGATGTCAGCCTGCAAGGTATGGGCCTTCAAATCTGCGGTACGGCTGTGGCACATGGTCACTGTTGCATCACCGGGATAGCCTTTGCGCGACAGCAACACGCTGATGGGTGTGCCTACAATGTTGCTGCGCCCCAGTACCACCACCTCTTTGCCCGCAGTAGGGATTTCGTAGCGCCGCAAGATTTCCAGGATGCCCATCGGGGTAGCAGGCAAATAGCAAGGCAAGCCTTGCGCCATGCGCCCAAAATTGACTGGATGAAACCCGTCAACGTCCTTGCGCGGTTCGATGGCCAAGGTAATCTTGTGCTCATCAATGTGCTTTGGCAGGGGCAATTGTACGATGAAACCATCAACCGAACTGTCGTGGTTGAGCTGTTCTACGATTTCGAGCAGTTCTTTTTCGGAAATGTCTGCTGGGCGATGAATGAGGGTAGATTGAAAACCTACTTCTTCGCAGGAGCGAACTTTGTTGCGTACATAAGCTTGACTGGCAGGGTTTTCACCTACCAATACCGCCACCAGGTGAGGTATTTTACCGCCTTGCGTTAGAATGGATTCGACTTCTGTGCGCAGTTCTGCTTTGATTGTTTGGGCAAGTTGTTTGCCATCTAAAATTGCCATCTTGTTTCTACTTTACGCGTCAAAGGTACAAACTAAATCTTCCAACATTTAAACCTTTTCTTTACATTTGTTCGCCCGGTATTAGCGTTATCAAGTTTTGCTTTGAACTTCATTGTTGAGAAAGTTCGTTCAAAGCACTCACGTAATTCCGAAAACCAATTCTCCCATGGTGAAAATGATACGCATCCTGGTGTTGTTGCCAATGCTGAGCTTTTCAACAGCCATCTTCGCGCAATTCATTCCTTTGGCCGACACAACCATCAGTGCTTGTGGAGGTTTCCTTACCGATTCTGGAGAGCGCAATTTCAATTACCGCGCCAACGAAAATCTGGTGATGACCATCTACCCTGATCCTGCACAAGGGCAACGGGTGCGCCTCAATTTTCCAGCCATAAATCTCGGTCGCGGTGATCGGCTGTGCTTTTACGATGGCAAAGACACGCTGGCGCCATTGTTGCGCTGCATCGATTTTTCTTTTGGCAACCAGGCTTTTTCGGTGCAATCCTCTGCCAGCAATCCCGATAGTTGCCTGACCATTGCCTTTCGATCCGATGCCAGTGCCGAAGCGGCAGGCTGGATAGCCAGCATTGAGTGCATTCAAGTGTGCCAAAATTTTGAAACCGCCCTGCTTTTTGCAGACCCCGCGGTGCTCCCCCAAGATACCAACACCATCAATTTATGCCCCGGCAATAATGTGTTTTTGCGGGCAAAAGGCGTTTACCTGCAAAATCAACTGCTTTATCCTCAAGCTGATAGCACGACAATTTTCAGCTGGGATTTTGGAGACGGGGTAGTTCGCACCGGACGGGCTGTTGACCACATCTACACCTCACCAGGTGGATACACAGTACGAGTGAGTGCAGTAGATCAACAAGGCTGCCGCAGCACCAACATTTTGAAGAAAAAAATCCGGGTATCGCCCGCGCCAAGTTTTAGTTCCAATCTTGCTTTGCTGCCAGAAATCTGTGCCGGAGACACCCTGAAAATTCTGGCGGGAAGACTTAATACGCCAAACGCCGCAGTAATGGTAAGCCCTAAAAAAGACAGTTTTCAAACGGATTTCATCAAAGGTCAAACCCAGTTCATTCCAGACAATGATGGCCGAAAATTGGAATCGACCATCGCCATCGATGGCTTTTTTGTGGGGCAAAACATTACCGAAGTTGACAACATCAAGGCCATTTGTGTCAACCTGGAGCATACCCAAATGCGCGATTTGCAAGTGGTTTTGCGCTGCCCGAACGGGACTAGTGTAGTGCTGCAAAATTTCAATGGCCCTGGAGGGAAAGCAGTAGAATTGGGTCAAGCTAATCCAAATGACGATGGCTCACCCCGTCCAGGCAGGGGGTATGAATACTGTTGGAAAACGCCAGTGTCCAATAACAACTGGACCGACTATGCCGATACGTTCAACCTGGACACCTTACCAATTGGGGAATATCGGCCATTCCAGTCGATGAACCAATTGTTGGGATGCCCCGTAAATGGAGATTGGACATTGGAGCTGGAAGACTTGAATACCGGAGAGAATGGATTCCTTTTTTCCTGGAGTTTGGAGTTTGATCCAGTTATTTTCCCAAAAATTGAAACGTTTAGTCCGGGTATTGCTGATTTGGTGTGGCGTTTTCACCCCACGATTTTGTTTCAGGATGAAAACAGCATCAGCGTTTCGCCATCTGAAGGTGGATTTGCTTCCTACCGTTTGATCGTGCAAGATTCTTTTCAATGCGCTTTTGATACGACCATTACCTTGAAAATCAAACCCCAAAATGATCCTACCTGCGGCACTTGTTTATTGACTTTTGACAAATTGGCGGATACCACCATTTGCCAGGGCGACAGCCTGCAATTGTCTTTTTTGCCAAATGAAAGGTTGAATCAGGTACTTGGCTTTACCTCTTTCCCGCAGTACCGCTTCAATTTTGTACAACACCCGCCAGGTAAGCCTTATGAATCGGTTATTCCAGTGAGTTCTGTAGCGCAAACCACCTTAACCGATCCCCGCAATCAGATCGAATCCGTTTGCATTGACCTGAATTCAGATTGGACCTCCGACTTGAACATCTTCCTCCGAGCACCGAGTGGCGAATTGTTGGAATTGAGTACAGGGAATGGCGGCTCGGATGATAATTTTGTGTCGACCTGTTTTACCCCTCGTGCCAGCGATCCCATTAATTCAGGCGCAGCACCTTTCACCGGCGATTGGCTTCCGGAAGGCAGTTGGAATGACTTGAGGGGAGCGACCATCGCAGGCAACTGGACCTTGTTGATCACCGATGCTTTTGGAACCTTACCCGAAGAAATCAATGAGTTGCTCAATTGGTCGATTCGCTTCCGCTCGGTTGATTCTATTTCCTATACCTGGACGCCCGCAAACGTTCTTTCTTGTGCTACCTGTCCCAAGCCGATGGCAACGGCGATGAGTGATACCCGCATCAGCGTCAAAGCCCAAAGCCGATATGGTTGCAGTTATTTGGATACTTTTATGATCAAGGTTCGCGATACTTTTCCTGCTCCAGTAGTGACCTGTGCCCAAATCGGACCGCGAAGCATCAACTTCAATTGGCGAAAAACCAATGCCCGCAGTTATTCCATTCGCCTGGCCATCAATGGGCGAGATTCTATTTTCCCACTCCCCATTACAGATACAACTTACACTTTAAACAACTTAAAGCCCAATGATGACGTGCGCATTTCGGTACAAGCCTTCAATACCGACAGTCTCAATGTTTGCCGTTCCGGGATTGGCGTTGCCGCTTGCAACATCAGTCCTTGCACCTTGGGATCAAGTATAACCAGGATCAAAAACATCTCCTGCCCAACGGCAAAAGATGGTGCTTTTGACCTGAACTTAAGCGGTGCAGTTGGCAATACGGATTTTCAATTGATCGGCCCCAAGGGCTCCATTGCTCCATTTAGAAAGGATCAGTTGGAAAGCGGAAATTATCAACTGGTGCTACAAGACGAAGCGCTTTGTACCGATACTTTGCTTTTCAACATTGGCCAAAACGATTCTCTTAACCTCACTTTGTCACTGGATCGCCCCATTCAGTGCGCTGGCGATCGCAATGCGTCTATTTCTTCCAGCATAGCCGGAGGATCAGCTCCATTTCGGTATACCTGGAACACGGGAAGTGGCTCTTCCATTTTAAGCAATGTTGGCAAAGGAACTTATTCGTTGGTGGTCACCGATCAGAATGGTTGTCGCGGAACAAACAGCATTACCCTTTCTGCACCAGATACCATTGGCCTGGCCATGATCCCCAAAGACATCACTTGTTTTGGCGTAGCAGATGGCAGCCTCATTGCTACCGCTTTTGGAGGTACAGGCAATTTGAGTTACCGCTGGTCCAACGGAGTTACCGTAAATCGATTGGCCAATTTGCGGGCTGGCAATTATTGTGTTTCGGTTAGCGATTCACTTGGTTGTGTCGTGTCCGATTGTAGAATCATCAAAGCGCCCATTCAATTGAAGGTAGATTCGGTTCAGTTGCAACAACCCTCTTGTGCCGATAAGCGGGATGGCCAGGCTACTGTAATTGCCAAAGGAGGAACTGGTGCATTGTCGTACCAATGGAACGACCCCCAGGGGCAAATCAACCGCAGTGCAAATTCACTGGCTGCTGGGCAATACACAGTAGTTGTCAGTGACTCAAATAAGTGCAGCGTAACCCAAAACATCAACATCATTGCCCCAAAGGCATTGAGCATACAGATTTTTTCCGTACCGATCAAATGTAAAGGAGGCAACGATGGCAGGGCCACGGTCAGGGTCAGTGGCGGTACAGGGGCTTATCGCTTCAATTGGGAAACCTCCAATCCTACCGACACCATTGCCACTCAATTGAGCGCGGGCTCATATGGAGTCACCGTAACGGATGCCAACAATTGTACCACCGAAGGTCGGGCCATCATCATTGAACCCGCCAATGCCCTGACCCTCAGCATTGATCAAACCCGTTTTGGCTGCTTTAGTCTTAAACAGAATATGGCCAAGGCACTTCCTGTTGGGGGTTCCGGGGCTCCATTCACCTATCAATGGAGCAATGGACAGAATGCGGAAGAAATCAGCGGATTGGATTCACTGAATTTCTCGCTGACCGTAACGGACGGTACGGGCTGCGCCCAAACCAGTTCCATCAAGCTCAAGGATCTTCCGGCCATGGAACCCAATACGATCATTTCTCAGCCTTCCTGTTTTGGAGGATCTAATGGCGCAATTGGCATCAATTTGATCCTCGGTCGCCCCAGTGCAGATTTGAATCAATTCAAATTTCGCTGGAGCAATGGCGAAACCGGACAAATCATTCGAGGTTTGAGGGGAGATGAAACCTACTCGGTCACCATCACCGACCCGCAAGGTTGTACTGCCGTAGGCACACGTACAGTCAGGCAGCCACGCGCCATCTCTTTTGACATCGCCGCAGATACTTTGTCTTGCAACGGAGGCAACAATGCAAGCGCCACCGTGCGCAACATCCTGGCAGATACCCGCAATTTCACCTACAAATGGGATGCCAAAGCCAATAATCAGACTACCGCCAGAGTCACTGGACTTAGTGCAGGTATTTATGCCGTAACTGTCACCGACGATTTTGGTTGTTTTGGCATAGGGGCCGTTGAAGTAAAAGAACCCAAACCTATCCAAGTTCTGATACAAGCTTCAGGCCCAACTTGTTTTGGAGACTCCACCGGGCGTGCTTCAATCAGCGCATCTGGAGGAAACCCTGGGTACAAATACAAATGGAGCACCGGCAATACCAGTACTTTTTTGAGCAATGCCAGAGGCGGAACCTACCAAGTCACCGTGACGGACGCCAAAGGATGTACCAACGTAAGCAACGTCAGTGTTCCCAACCCCAACCAAATTAAATTGAACATAAAAACCCTCGATCCGACCTGTAATGGTGACCTCGATGGGTCTATTGCTGCTGCACCGGCAGGGGGCAAGCCTCCTTATCTGTTGAGCCTCAATCAGGGCAATTATCGTCCTACGCTAACCGCTATCGGTCTCAAAGCGGGCAAGTACGATGTTTTCATCAAAGATGCCAATGGTTGTGTTATTTTTGAACAAACCGAGATCAAGGAAAAACCTGCCTTGTCCATCGACCTGGACGACGACAGCTATACCATCCAATTGGGAGATACCATTAAGCTAAACGCAGAAATAAGCAACAACCAGGGAAAAGTGACCTTCATCTGGGAAGATCCCTTCACCAATACCCTGAGCTGTGATACTTGTGCATCACCTACCGTACGGACACAGGATGGAGTAGATTACCGCGTCCTGGCAGCGGATGAGAAGGGCTGCGAAGCCACTGCCATTGTGCGGGTATTTGTGCGCAAACAGCGCATTGTGCTGGTTCCTACGGGTTTTACGCCCAATGGCGACACCAACAACGACGAATTGCTGGTGCATGGACAAAAAGGGGTCAAAATCAAAACTTTCAAGGTGTTTGACCGCTGGGGTGAGGTCATTTACCTCCGCGAAAATTTTGACATCAACGACCCCAAAGGTTGGGATGGCACCTATCGGGAAACAGCCCTTAATCCGGGAGTATACATTTGGTTTCTGGAAGCGGTTTATCCTGATGGGTACAGCGAAATCCGCCGGGGACAAACCACTTTATTGCGCTAGAATCCATGTACGACTACCCTACTGCTTTGCTGACCAGTCAGTTTTGTCCTCCGGTGCAATACTTCGCCAAGTTTTTGCAATACGACAAGATCTGGATCGAACACAAGGAAAACTACCAAAAAGGGAGCTACCGCAACCGTTGCCACATTGCCTCGGCCAATGGCCTGTTGCGCCTCTCGATTCCATTGGTAAAAGGTAAAAATCATCAAACGCCCATCTGGGAAGTGCGGATTGATTACAAAACCGATTGGCCCGCCAAACAATGGGAAGCCATTTCCTATGCTTACGGAAGCGCGCCCTATTTTGAGGAATACGCCGCTTTTTTGGAACCCTATTTGGGAGGCGCCAAGCGGTACGAATTTCTGGCAGAATACAATGCGGCCTTGCTCAAGGTTTTTCTCAAGTTGTTGAATTTGCGCAAGGAAATAGCCTACACCGAGGATTATTGGTTCATCGCACCTGAGGGCATCCAGGATTTGCGCCAGCTCATCTCGCCAAAGGTTGCACTGGAGACAGATCCTCATTTTACCCCAAGTTCGTACTTGCAGGTTTTTAGCCACAAATACACGTTCTTGCCAAATTTGAGTATCTTGGATTTGCTTTTCTGCACCGGGCCTCAAGCGCTCCTGGTATTGAAAGAAAGCTCCCTCTAACTCATCTGAACTAACCCACCATACCATGAATCTCAAAAGTATTCAAACCGAAGTAGACGCAAGTTACCTCTACCTCAAACTGGCCGAAAACGAACCTGACACCGCCATTGCCAAGGTTTTTGCGGAAATGAGTGAAATTGAAAAAGGCCATGCCGTTGCTTTTTTGAAAGCTCAAGCAATCAGCCCGGATAAAATGCCCTTGCCTTCCCGTAGGGCCAGAACGCTCAATTCTATTGGCCGGATTTTTGGTTATGACTATGTGTTGGGCGTGTTGATGGACACGGAGAAAAGTATTTCGAATGCCGTACTTGCGGCCAAAAAGCAAAACAAGCTCCCCATTTCAGGAACCGAAGCCAACCACGTCAAAATACTGCGCAATATCCTGGACAATGATTCCAAAATAGGCAGCAAAGCCATTACCAAATTTGAAAGCCGTCACCGCTCCGTGGGCGGCAATGCCCTGCGGGCAGCGGTACTGGGTGGCAATGATGGCCTGGTGTCCAACTTCAGTCTGGTTATGGGCGTAGCCGGTGCCAGCGATGGGCAAAGCGGGGTATTGGTGGCCGGATTGGCGGGATTGCTGGCTGGTGCATTGTCTATGGCCTTGGGAGAATGGATTTCGGTGAAAAGCTCCCAGGAATTGTACGAAAACCAAATGCAAATCGAACTGGAGGAATTGGAAACCAATCCTGCCGGAGAAATGCAAGAACTTTCGCTGATCTACCAAACCAAAGGAATCGACAAAGCCCAAGCCGATAAAATGGCGGAAGAAATCATGCAGGATACCACCAAAGCCCACCAAATCCTGATCGAAGAAGAATTGGGCATCAATCCTGAAGAGTTGAAAGGTTCGGCCATTGAAGCTGCCCTATATTCCTTTGTGCTTTTTGCGATTGGCGCAATTATTCCGGTACTTCCGTTTTTGTTTACCAATGGATTCAGGGCAATCTTGTACAGCACCCTATTGAGTGCTTTTGGCCTATTTGGCATTGGCGCGGCCATCACTTTGTTTACCGGAAAAAGTGTGTGGTTCTCCGGGATGCGACAAGTGTTGTTTGGTCTGATTGCAGCCGCTATCACCTTTGGAATTGGAAAGATCATTGGTGTTTCTATCACTGGATAGCCCCCTGTTTGGCAGATTCCTGTTGCTTGCGGTATTCCTGGGGCGACATTCCCGTTTGGTTTTTAAAAGTGGTATTGAAGGTCGTTTTGGAATTAAAACCCGCTTCAAAACCGATGGCTAAAATATTGAGGTGCAGCAACTTTTCGTCCATCAACAAGCGTTTGCTCTCATCAATTCTGTATCCATTGATGAGTTGGTAAAAATTGCGTTCAAAACCCTGGTTGATCAGGTGGGACAATTCGTGGGTGCTGCACGCCATCATTTCGGCCAGCTTGGGCAAACTTAGTTCTGGATCAAGATAAGGCTTCCGTTCTTCCAACAAAAGGCGCAATTGCTCCTTTTGTTGGAAGTCAATTTCAGTTTCCGGTTTTACATCCGGGCTTTTATCCTGAATGATTTCTGCAATGGCCTCCAAATCTTTTGGGGCGTAAGGAAAGATTTCTTTCTGCTTGGTGGCGTGAAAACCAAGGTAATAGCAAAAAGTAAGATAGCCCCATCCCGTTAGCTGCATCAGGGGTTGATTAAAAAATACGACTTCCGCCATCCACAACAACAGCATTAGTGCAATGCCAATCCAGAAAAATTTCAACCAGTTCAAATCGGTCTTGGCACTGTTGGAGGATATTTTCAGCAATTGCTTTTGATGTCGGAAGATTTTGCGCAAGCTGATGATTAAATAGATCGAGCATTGCATAAAGAGTATGCTGAAGAATACGATTTCGACAGTGCCCAATTTTACTTGTAGCTTTTCATCGGTTTTTATTAACTCAATCAGTTCATCTCGGTCTAACAGATGAATGGGTAAGCTCAAAAGGAGCAAAAGAAAGGTTGGAATGAAATGCAATATATTGTTGCGATAAAGGCGCCGTTCGGGCTGCGTAAAATGAAAAACGGAGAGGTACAATACCGGCGCTATCGCAAAAAAAGGCAAATCCAGCAAGTTAAACAAATGGGGATATAGAAGGTAAAAACCACTTTCTTCCAAGGCATCATCCAATTGCAAGAACCCGACAAAAAGTAAAAAAAACGCCATCCAACGGTTGGCCAGGGTGTTTTCCTCATAGCTTTTCAGCCACAAGAGGAACGCCAGATAGAAAAAACTGCCAGCGCTCAGCGCATTGATGACCATAATTCGTTTCTTGACTCAATTCGGTCACAAAGATAAAGCCTTTGAGTGTTTTAGGTCTGACGAAGTCAATAAAGTTTGAATGATTGACTCACCGCAGGTATTTTAACCGCAGAGTAACGGAGTCGACGCAGAGTTGCGCGGAGTTTTTTTAGGGGCACCTTCGGTGCTGAAAGGCAACGGAGTTCGCCCTTGTTGAAGAATGATTCTTTTGTCTAAATCAAGTCTCAGCAGTATACTTGATTTAGGTAAAATCTATCTGGAAAACGCTCTCCAGCCACCGCAGGTGGCAAACTCCTTTGTACTAAAAACTCCGCGAACCTCTGCGTCAACTTCTTTACTCTGCGGTTAATTGCGTAATATGAGTTAATCATTTGCGCAGCAACAAAAGCAATTCATTGTTCAGCGCTGAACGTGCTGCATCTTCCTCTTTAGCACCCTCATTGATGCTGTTGAAGCAAACAGCAAGCACCAGTTTTCGGGTTTTGTCGATAAACAAGTTGGTATTGAAACCTCCCGTGCCACCGTTGTGAAACAGCAGATTGCCGCTGCCGTCACCTGGCTTGATGTTGAACCAACCCAGGCACACCTCATTATAGTCCCCCAGGTTTTTGGCATCGTTAAAGGTAGGCTCCTGACAAGTACGCATGGCTTGCCCCAAGGCATTGTTGGGGGGATTGATCACCGCCTGACCATATTTGAGCAAATCCGAAGTGGTGGAGCGCAACACGCCAGCGCCATCCAGTGCCCCCAGGCTTTCCCAGTAGTTTACTTCTTTGCCGCCCTTGTAGCCTTTGGACAAGCGCAGTTTTTCATCGGCACTGAGAACCACTTTGGTCTCGTACAACCCGAGTGGATCGCATACCTTTTCCTGGAGGTAAGCGCCGTAGGACTTTTTGTTTTCCCGGGCCAAAATTGTACCCTGCAAGCCCACTGCGGTGTTGGAGTACTCAAAGGTCGTACCAGGCTTGGCATTCAATTTGCCCTTTTCAAGGTAGTCAAACAACTTGGTCTCGCTGTAATTGGCCAGTGATTTGGAGATGTTAAACAACAAATTCTGGTTGCTGGGAAAATAAGCAAGCCCGGAAGAGTGGTTCATCAATTGCTTGAAGGTAACCTCCGCGCCATCTTTGCTCAATACGGGCACGTTTGAAGGCAAAAACGGGTGGATGGGACTGTCAAGACTCAAGCCCTTTTCATTCAGCCATTGCACCGTAGCCGTAGCTGTGAAGGTTTTGGTGATCGATCCAATCTCAAAAAAAGTGCGCGCGTCAGGAATCTGGCCACCGCCTTTTTCGGTTTCGCCATACCCATAAACATGGCTGTTGCCGTCTTTCCAAAAGCCCACGGTCATGCCTACGGTGTTGAGCTGGCTGCGGTGCTTTTGTACAATGGCATTTACGGCCTTGTCCAGTTCTGTTTCCAGCGGGTTGTTGCTCAAATCTGCTGGAGCAATCAATTCTTTTTTGCAGCCCAAAAAGCTGATCAGTAACAGGGCGAAGAAAAATGTGTTTTTCATGTCGGATGTTTTTCTTGCAAAAAAGCAGCGTTTTGGGGCATCCAGTGTTCGAAACTATAGATTCGAACGTTAAGGAAATGGTAAAAAGGCCCGATACTTTTTAGCATTAAAATCGACCTAAAATTTATACTTTGTAGACATACTTTTTCAATCGAATACCATGCGAATCTTCCTGCTTTTACTGCTCTGCAATCCCCTTTTGGCCCAAATCAAGGTGCAACTCAGTTCGCCCAACGCCTCGATCCGTTTCGAACTACTCGTTGATCCCCAGCGCTTGGAGTATGCTGTGTTTGCACAAAACCAGCCCCTCATTGAACATGCCGCTTTGGGCTTACAGTTCAAGGAATTTTCTTTTGGCAAAAATTTGCGCATTGGCAAAGTCCAAAGGCGCGACATCAATGAGACCTACGATTTGTTGGTAGGAAAAACAAAAACGGTGCACAATCAATGCCGTGAAGCGACCATACCCTTGTACGGTGGCAATCCTCAACGGCAGGTCAATTTGGTGGTGCGGGTTTCCGATGATGGAGTAGCGTTCCGTTATGTTTTTCCCAAACAAAAAAACTGGAGCAGTTACGAACTGCTGGAGGAGCAAACCACCTTTCGATTCAGCGGCAATCCCAAAGTGCACACCTTGTATTTGCCCAATTACAAAACTTCGCACGAAGGCCTGTATACCTCCACCGATCTGGATGGCTTGCCAAAGGGGCAATTGTTGGACATGCCTATCTTGTTCCAGTTTTCGGGTGATCAGTATGCTGCTGTCTCCGAAGCAGCTTTGCGCGATTATGCTGGTATGTATTTGCAAAAAAATGCCAACGGAGTCCTCCAAAGCAGTTTGTCGCCATTGCCAGGCCAAACCGAAATCAAGGTCAAAGCCACCCTACCCCACCAATCGCCCTGGCGGGTTATTTTTATCGGAAAAATTGGTACCATTCTGGAATCCAACCTGCTTACCAACCTCAATGAACCGTCTGTCATCAAGGACGTTTCCTGGATCAAACCGGGCAAAGCCACCTGGACCTGGTGGAATGGCGACATCATTCAAGGACAAAATTTTACAGTTGGTCAAAATTTTGCTTCGCACCAATACTACATCGATTGGTGCGCCGCCAACCACATTGAATACCATTCCATCATCGAGCACGCCACTCATTCCTGGTATTTCACCAATGGTGCCGAAGGGTTTGACCCTCCCCCACCCGCCGCAGATGTCACGCGCCCGCTGGATAGCCTGGAAATAGAGCGACTTGCTGCCTATTCCCGAGAAAAAGGCGTAGGCCTACGGGTTTGGGTGCACTGGAAGCCTTTGTCTGAAAAGCTGGAAGAAGCCTTTGCCTTGTACCAAAAATGGAACATCCAGGGTTTGATGGTCGATTTTATGGATCGTGACGATCAGGAGATGGTCAATTGGCAGGAAAAAGTGCTGAAAACCGCCGCCAAATACCAGTTGCATGTCCAGTTTCACGGTGCTTACAAACCTACTGGCATGCACCGCACCTACCCCAATGAATTCACCCGGGAAGGGGTACTCAACCTCGAAAACCTCAAGTGGAGCAAGGAATGTGACCCCGAGCACAACCTGATGATCCCCTTTACCCGTATGATTGCCGGAGCAACGGATTACCACGCTGGTGGTTTTCGCGCAGTGCCTCGGGAGCAATACCAGGCCAGTTTTCTGGCGCCCAATGTGATGGGTACGCGCTGCCACCATATGGCGTTGTACGTGGTTTTTGAAAGCTACCTGATGCTGGTTTCCGATTATCCGCAGGCGTACCATGGTCAGGCTGGGTTTGAGTTCATTCAGCAAGTGCCGACTACCTGGGATGAGACCAAAATTCTGGCCGGCCAGGTTGGCGACTACATCGCTACTGCCCGCCGCAAAGGCCAGGACTGGTACATTGGCGTCATGAACGATTGGACGCCAAGAACTATTCAACTCAAACTTGATTTTTTACCTGCGGGAAATTACGAAGCGGTGGTTTACAAAGATGCCCCTGATACCGACCAAAATCCCAATCATTTGCTCAAAACGGTGCAAAATTTGAGTCGAAAGGATGTGGTGGATGTTCAATTGGCCAGTGGTGGTGGGCAGGTCTTGGTTTTGCGAAAATTGGACAAATAAATGGGAACGCGGATTGCGCGGATTAGGCTGATTTACGCGGATTTTCATTGCGCCTTCGGCGTGGAGCGACAGGATTGTAAAACGGATTTAACGGACTAAACGGATAGGAACGGACTTTGACTCGCCTTCGGCTCGTCCTTATCCGCCGTTAGCAACGAGTAATAAGAAATAATCTTGATATTTTTCGCAGCTTCGCTGCTCATGGTTAATTTCACCACGACGTACACGACGATCACGACGATTAAGCGCTCCGCGCTGGATAACGACGCTTTGCGTCGTGTCGTGGCGGTAGCCATTCGTCGTGCTCGTCGTGTACGTCGTGGTTATAAAAAAAGGGCAGCGAAGCTGAGAAAAATTCTTGGTATTATTTTTCACAGCTCGCTGCTATAGGCGGAATGAAAATCCGTTCTCATCCGTTCAATCCGTTAAATCCGTTTTGCCATCCTGTCGCTTTTTGCAAAAAGAGGCGAAGCCTCAACAACGCGAAGCGTGTAAAACGTCGTGATCGTCGTATCGTCGTGGTAAATAAATCAAGCAGCGAAGCTGCGCTTTAACAGCTCGAATCAGAACCAGTCCCCTCCCCTCTCAAGTACATTGACAATTGAAGACAACCCATTCATTTTCATGGATGCACCACCACCGTCTTACTCAGCACCCCTGCTCCGACCTGCATGCGCACAAAATACACCCCAGGCGTCAAACCCTCATTCCAGCGCAAATACTGGCTTCCTGCGCCCATTTGAGTTTGCGCTAGAGTAGCCACCACCTGCCCCAGCTGGTTGTACAATTGCACTTGCACCCAGGCAGCTTCCGGCAATTCGAAGCGCACTTGTAGCTCACCCTGGGTGGGATTGGGAAAAACCTCCATTTGGTACTTTGCCTGCAATGCTGCATTCGTTCCCGTAGTCAGAATCAAGGCTGGTGCATCGGGCAGGCGTTTGGAGGTCCACAAAAAGTATTCGCCGGGCTGGAACGCGATGGTTTGAGTACCGCCACTCACCGTGATGCTGTCGCGTCTGAAGTAATTGTACCACTTGCCCGTAGTGGGAAAATTCACGCTGAACGAAGTGCTGTTCACCCCAAAATTGCCCGCTACCACCACATTCAAATCGGGGTGGCGCAAGTTGGCTTGCTTTTCGGTGCTGGAACCCAAGGAAGCACCAAAGTCTGTGGTGTGAAACACCGGGTAGTTTTTGCGCAAAAACAACATGTTGCGGGTCACTTCAAACAAGCGCTTGCGGTCGGCTTGCAGGAGGTAATCCCAGCGAATGGGCTTGGGCGATAGGCGGCAATCGCCAATCGTGCCATTCTCGCAGGTATTGATGGAGTAATCGTAGCCCAGTTCCCCAAATTGCCAGAGCATTTTTGGCCCCGGGATGCTGTAAAAAAACACCGACGCCAGTTCCTGGCGCTTGAGTGCAGTGGCCAGATTGCGCACGGTATAATTGGACGAAGAGTTGCCGAAGGCCAGGTTTTTGAACATCAGGCGTTCTTCATCGTGGCTTTCCATGTAGTATACCGCTCCAGGATTGACCCATCCGCGACTGCGGTAATCCAGGCGGTTCAAATCGTTGGTAAAACCCATCGTTGCTTCGTTGAAGGGCCCATTCAGGTTGCCCCACACCAGCATGCCGTTGTTGATCAGTTCGGTTTCCTCACTGTTGTCGGCAAAATGCTCCAGGATGATGTAGGCATCCGGCGAAGTAGCCCGGATGGTGGCAGCGTAATCCTTCCAGATGGCAATGCGCGAAGCATCGTAATTGCCCCAAAGTGGCACGTTGCCCAGGGTTTGTTTTTGGGTAAAACCTTTCGACAAGTCGAAGCGGAAACCGTCCACGCGGTATTCGGTCAACCAATATTTCAGGACTTGTTTCACAAAATCTCGGGTAGCCTGGCTTTCGTGGTTGAAGTCGTAGCCCACGTTGAAATCGTGCTTGGGGGTCACATTCAGCCAGGGATTGTCGGCGCTGGGGCGGAAATTGGCATCGTCCCAATACAGTTGTGCCAGCGGACTTTGACTAAAGGCATGGTTGAACACCACATCCTGAATCACTGCGATGCCCCGGGCATGACAAGCATCCACAAATTCCTTGAATTTTTCGGGCGTGCCGTAGTATTTGTCCAGTGCCATGTGGTACGAGGGGTTGTACCCCCAGGAGTTGTTGCCCTCAAACTCGTTGATGGGCATCAGCTCGATGGCATTGATGCCCAGGCGCTGAAAGTAAGGCAAGGAATCGATCAGGGTTTGGTAATCGTGCCGCGCTGCGAAGTCGCGGATCAACAGTTCGTACGCCACCAGCTTTTCCTTGGCCGGGCGCTGAAAATTGTCCACTTTCCAGGGGTACGCGGCCTTGCCAGGTTGGATCACCGAGACTATCCCGGTGGTTTTACCACTTGGATACGCTGGCAGATTGGGGAAAGTGAGCGCGGAGATAAAGCGGTCATTGTCGGGGTCGAGTACCAGGGTGCTGTAAGGGTCGCCAATGCGCCGCGTACCATCTACCACGTACTGAAAGCGGTAGGTTTCGCCAGCTTGCAGGGTGGGCAGATCGATCCAGTGTACGTTGCCATCCAGACTGCGGGTCAGCAGGTAATCGGTAGAAATGGTCCAGTTGTTGAAATCTCCGATGACGTAGATGCCCACTTTGTTGGGGGCGTACAGCGAGAGGCGCACCTTATTGGCCTCCAGGTAATTGATGCCCAACTGCGTGCCACTGGGCGGATCTTGCGCAGGTTTGACGATGGGCACCAGGTAATTGAATGTCTGGGTATCCCGTGCCGTGGCTGTGGCGGCGATGAATTGCACCTTGTGGTTGCCGGGAGCGCCCGCTAGCAGGGTGTAGTTCAGCTCCAGTCCGGTGGTTTGGCTGAGCACTTGCCCATTGTCGACCAAGGAAAGCGCCGCCGATTCCGACACCACGCCCCGCACCGGAATGGCCGTGCTTTCGGTCACTACCTGATTGCGGTTGGTAGGCGCCAAAAGGGCACTCAAAAGGCCGCTTTGGTTGTAGACATTCAGCAGCAGGTCTTTGGCCCCGGTGTCTTTGCCTTCCTTGTTGCCCGTGGCATTGCGGAATACAAAGGCCAGTTTTTGCACCACCGTACTGCCCGTGATGCCATAAAAACTATTGATGTTGGGCTTGATGTCAAACTTGTACACATTGGGCCGCCCGGCCACCGGACTCATCGCCCAATTGGCATTGGCTACACCCCAGGTGGTCACCACGTTTTTCCAGTCACTGGAAGAAGTACTGGCACTGGTGATGACGCCCGTATGCACGTACACGGTACAACCACAATCCTTGAGTCCGGCCGTGCCTTGCGTGGCATCAAAATAAACGGATACGGGCTGATTGGGTTTTGGAAAAAAGGACTCAGTCCATACAACTTGAGCATAGGAAGTGCTGGCCATCGCGCACATCGTGAGCAACGCAAGCCAGTGGTTGGTTTTGATTGGTTTCATGCTAATCTATTGTTTCAGATGGGCAAGATAGGGGGATGTGGGGGGAATTGCAAGATTGGGGGAAGGGGGATTTTAACATTTGTTAGATTCGACAGTTGATTTAAAAATTTAATGGATGATTGTTTGTTGGGTGAAGAATTGTTTGCTATATTCGTTGGTGAGGTAAATGAAGTACTGCGTAGATAGGCAACTTAGACGTAAGAAAATGACATGTGGACTAAGCGAATATGGACTCGACATACAGACCATATCGACCAAGCGGACAGACAAACAGGCTAACCGCGTTTTGTTATTGGGACAACTGAAAGAAAAAGCCGACGCTTCGCATTTTTAAAATTTCTTTTAACCAACCGCACAAATGGCACATTTGGTTTTTGCCGACACACAGCCCAACGCTGAAAAACCAAAAGAGCCATTTTTTGCCAACACTCTGACACCGTTCCGACCGAAAAACTTATCTTAACCAACTGAAAAATAAAATAAAATTTATAGATGATTTTAAAAGAATTAAAGCCTAGAAAGGCACTAAACAAAGCCTTTTTAAAAGTAAAGCCGAATAGGACTGAAATTGAAGGTTTCAAGACCAATCTCATTACTTTACTCGACAGGACAAATGACACTGAAAGTGAAGAGTTTCATAAAAACTTGGTTTCCGACTTTCTCAAAGACACTTATTACAAACAAAACCATTTCATAAATACCAAAGGTCGAAACGACCTTGTTATTCACAACGGACAAAATGCAAACTCGACAGTTGGCGTAATTCTCGAAGCAAAAAAGCCGACCAACAAAGCGGAAATGATTACCACCAAAAAACTGAACGCAAAAGCGTTTCAGGAATTGGTTTTATATTACCTAAGAGAAAGAATTACACACAAAAACCTTGAAGTAAAACATTTGGTGGCGACCAACATAAACGAATGGTTCATTTTTGACGCTACCCTATTTGACAGACTCTTTGCCCAAAACAAAAATCTTGTAAAACAATTCAACGACTTTGAAGGTGGCCGATTGGCAGACACCAAAACCGATTTTTTCTACAAACAAATTGCCGAGCCGTTTATTGCCGACATAACCGCAGAGATTGAATTTACTTACTTCAACATTCAGGACTTTCAAAAACCTTTACGAAATTCCGACAAAGCAGACGATAATTCGCTGATTGCTTTATTCAAATTGTTGTCGCCAGAGCATCTTTTAAAACTTCCATTTACCAACGACAGCAACAGCCTTGACAAACGCTTTTACAGCGAGTTGTTGCACATTATCGGTTTGACCGAAACCAAAGAAGGAAGCAAAAAACTGATTGAACGAAACAAAGCAGGAGAAAGAAACACAGGAACAATCCTTGAAGATGCCATTATTCAGCTCGACAGCTTGGATAAACTAAGCCGACTTGAAAGACCAAACCAATTTGGAAGCACAATTCAAGAAAGACTTTTCAATGTTGCTCTTGAACTGAGTATCACTTGGATTAACCGTATTTTGTTTTTGAAATTGTTAGAAGCCCAACTCATCACTTATCACAAAGGCGACAAATCGTATTCGTTTCTCAATCTTGACAAAATCAAAAACTATGACGACCTGAACAGTTTGTTTTTTCAAGTGTTGGCACGCAAGTATGACGAGCGAAACGAAGATGTAAAAAAGATTTTTGAGAAAGTTCCGTATCTCAATTCTTCGCTTTTTGAGCCGACGGAGATGGAGCAGCTTACTTTGTTTATCAGCAACCTGAAAGACGATAAAACTATTCCAGTCATTTCTTCCACTGTTCTCAAAGACCAACAAGGCAAAAAGCGAACAGGAAAATTAAGCACCCTCGAATATCTGTTTGAGTTTTTGAATGCTTACGATTTCAGTAGTGAAGGTTCGGAAGAAATTCAGGAAGACAACAAAACGCTAATCAATGCTTCGGTTCTCGGATTGATTTTCGAGAAAATAAACGGTTACAAAGACGGTTCGTTTTTCACTCCGGGTTTCATCACCATGTATATGTGCCGTGAAACCATTCGCAAAGCGGTTGTGCAGAAGTTTAACGAAACTAAAAAATGGAACAGCAAGAACATTGAAGAAATTTACGACAAAATTGAAGACCGAAAAGAAGCCAATAAAATAGTAAACAGCATCAAGATTTGCGACCCTGCCGTTGGTTCAGGACACTTTTTGGTTTCGGCCCTCAATGAAATGATTGCTGTAAAAAATGACTTGAAAATTCTGCAAGACCGTGACGGCAAACGCCTGAAAGAATATCAGGTGGAAGTGATAAATGATGAATTGATTGTAACAGACGAAGAAGGCGAACTTTTTGAATACAACCCAAGTAACAAAGAAAGCCAGCGAATACAAGAAACGCTTTTCCACGAAAAGCAAACCATTATTGAAAACTGCCTTTTTGGTGTGGACATCAATTCCAACTCGGTAAAAATTTGCCGTTTGCGCTTGTGGATTGAGCTTTTGAAAAATGCTTATTACAAGAACGCCACCGAACTTGAAACACTTCCGAACATTGACATCAACATCAAATGCGGTAACTCTTTGGTGAGCCGTTTTGCCATTGATGCCGACCTGAAACAAGCCTTGAAAAAAAGCAAGTGGACTATTGACAGCTACCGCATAGCCGTTGACACTTACCGCAATGCTGAAAGCAAGGAACAGAAAAGGGAAATGGAACGACTGATTGCCGGCATTAAATCGGATTTCAGAAGTGAAATAAGTAGAAATAGCAAAGAACAGAAAGAATTAGATAAAATCGGAAATGAACTGTATAACAAATATGTTGCTCAGCATTTATTTGACCAAAAACTTACGACAGAGCAACAAAAAGACAAGATTAAGTTAGAAGAAAAAATAAACAAACTGAAAGCCGAAATTGAAGCAATAAAAGCCAACAAGATTTTTGAAAATGCTTTTGAATGGCGTTTTGAATTTCCAGAAGTGCTTAATGATGATGGCGATTTTGTGGGCTTTGATGTGGTGATTGGAAATCCGCCATATTTTTCATTGTCTAAAGTAAAAGAACAGTCAGAGTATTTTTCAAGAGCAAATTATGTAACGTATTCTAAAGGTGCAGACATCTTTTGCCTATTTTATGAACTTGGTGGCAATATTTTAAAGCCACTTGGCTTTTTAACTTACATTACTTCTAATTCTTGGTTAAGGGCAATTTATGGAGAGCTTCTAAAAAAATATTTCATTGAAAAACTACAGCCAATTGCATTAATAAATATTGAAGATGTTCAAATATTTGAAGAAGCTACCGTTGAATCAAACATCATTACACTTCAAAAAACAGTGTATTCAAAACTATTTCAAGTAGTCAATTTATCAAAAGACTATTCAATAGGTGATTCATTAAATGAATATTTCAATGAATATAGCTTTGAATTTATTCCACCATCAACATCTGAGTGGTTTATCGGAAATCAGACTATTGGAACATTAAAAAGTAAAATCGAAAATGGTGCAAGACTATTGAAAGATTTTAATATTAGAATAAACTTTGGACTAAAAACAGGTTTTAATGAAGCATTCATAATCGATGAAAACAAAAAAACCGAATTAATAAAGGCAGATAAAAAAAATGCTGAAATAATTAAACCAATAATACGTGGCAGAGATTTAAAAAAATACAGTTACGCCTTTGAAAATATTTACTTGATAAATTCACATAATGGAATAAAATCAATTGGTTTAAAAAGGATTGAAACCGAAACAGAATATCCCACAATATACGAACACTTAAAAAGTTTTTCTCCCAAAGTTGAAAATCGTTCAGATATGGGAGACCATTGGTCAAATCTTAGAAACTGTGCCTATTTAGAAGATTTTGAAAAAGATAAAATAATATGGGGTGAAATTTCTGATAAACCAAAATTTGCCTTTGACAATGAAAAGTATTTTGCGGAAGCAACTACTTTTCTGATGACAGGTGAAAAACTGAAATTTCTTTTGGCAATATTAAATTCAAAAGTTTCAGAGTGGTATTTCAACCTAATTGGAACAACAACAGGAATGGGAACAAACAGATGGAAGAAATACAAAATTGAATTGTTGCCTATAAAAATTGCGTCACAAGTCCAAGAAAAAGAAATTGAGATTTTAGTAAACCAAATCTTAGCAATTAAAAAACAAAATCCATTAGCCCATACAACAGACTTAGAAAACCAAATAGACCAATTGGTTTACCAACTTTACAACCTTACCGAAGAAGAAATATCTATAATAGAAAATAGCACAAAATAAAACAGATGAAAGCCAACGAACTTCAAATCAACAACTTTTTGCAAGCTCCCAATGTGCAGTTTGTAATACCTGTTTACCAACGAAATTATGATTGGACAAATACCGAGTGTAAAGAACTTCTGAACGATATTATTTCGGTAGAAACCGAGAATAGGGGCACACATTTTATAGGAAGCATTGTTTTTATTCACGAAGGCACATACAGCACCAGCGAAGTAAAAGAGTTGGTTATCATAGACGGTCAACAACGCCTTACAACCATCAACATTCTGTATGTAGCCTTGTATCGTTTTGCAAAAGATAGCGGAAATGCTCAAGATGCAGAACGGCTTTACAATATGTTTTTAACCAACCAATATGTAAAAAACGAATCGAGCAAATTAAAACTGAAACAAACCGATGCCAATTCTGTAGCGTTCAAAGCTATTTTATTGGGCACAGATAATAGTTCTTTGCCCTACTCAAATGTTACCGAGAACTACAACTTTTTCAGAAGCATAATCACCGAAGAAAACTTTGAAACCATACTCAGGGGTTTGAATCGGCTGATATTTGTTGAAATTTCATTAGAGCGTGATAAAGACGACCCACAACGGATTTTTGAAAGTTTAAATTCAACAGGTTTAGACTTGTCGCAATCAGATCTGATTCGTAATTACATTTTGATGGACTTGCCACCCAAAGACCAAAACCGAATTTTTGAAACCATTTGGAGCCCCATTGAAGAAAATGCCCGAGATTTTGTAAAGCAAAGCTCTTTGGTTTCTGAATTTATTCGTGATTACTTGACGCTAAGAAACAAGAAGATTCCTAACAAAAACAAAGTTTACGCTGAGTTTAAAAGCATTTATACCAACAAGAAAGATGAAGCATATCATCAGGAATTGGAAAACATAAAATCACTTTCCATTCATTACAAAAAGTTTGTAAATCCTTCAACCGTTTCCGATTTAAGCATACGGAAAGAGCTTGAATACATCAATCGTTTGGAAATTAATGTTGCCTATCCTTTTCTATTGCAGGTATTTGAAGATGCCGAAAACGGCTTGTTGAGCAAAGAAGATTTGTTGAAAGTTTTAAAATTGGTTCAAAGCTATGCTTGGAGAAGGTTTATTGTAGGGCTTCCGACCAATGCTTTGAATAAAATCTTTATGACACTATACTCAGAAGTTGACACCGAAGAGTATTACGAAAGCATTGCAAAAGCATTATTAAAGAAAAAAGGAAGTGCAAAGTTTCCAAGCAACGAAGATTTAAAAACAGCCCTGAAAGACAAGGACCTTTACAATACTCAACCAAAAAACAGGAACTATTTGTTTGAGATGTTGGAGAATTACAACAATAGGGAATATGTAAACACCAGTAATGAGCATATAACTATTGAACATATTTTCCCTAAGAATCCGAGTGATGATTGGAACACCGATATTTCACCGGAAGATTATTTCCAGTTCAAAGAAAAATATCTAAACACTATTGCCAACTTGACACTATCAGGCAATAACGGAGCATTGAGCAACAAATCCTTTAAAGAGAAAAAGGAAATGAATGTTGACGGTAATGAGCAAGGATATAATTACAGCAGACTTTGGCTCAATTCCTATTTAAAGTCATTAGATAAGTGGACAGTTGAAGAGTATGAAGAAAGGCTGAATATAATTTATGAGCGATTTTTAAAAATATGGGAGATACCCGACATTGAAATAGTTAATGCTGATGAATCGGAAGAGCAAAATATTTTTGATGCTGAAAGCCCAACACATAAAAAGTTGGAATACTTCATTTTTGAAAACACAAAAATTGAAGAAGACAAAGTTGCTCAAATGTATTTTTATGTAATTCGTAAACTCTATGAAAAAAACACACAATTACTCATCAGTAATCAGGATGTTTTCAAAATAACCAGAGAAACAAAGGATTTCAGAGCAGCTCAAGAAGTTGTAAATGGTTGGTATATCGAATCAAATATTGACA
>Ga0247832_1000384_pt1 | contig 91343 bp, 56 predicted proteins | sample LaCruzMarch2015__10_FD_192407 | JGI IMG/M metagenome (GOLD analysis project Ga0247832, IMG submission 192407) | Freshwater microbial communities from meromictic Lake La Cruz, Castile-La Mancha, Spain - LaCruzMarch2015_4m | ecosystem: Environmental > Aquatic > Freshwater > Lake | place: Spain... | reverse complement strand
GATGCCGATACAAAGACAGTAGACAGGGCATCAAAAGGGGCCAAGTCTTAGGTAGCAATCAAAAAATCAACTAATGGCCCCTTTTGAAGCGCTTATGAGTGGCCCCTTTTAAAGCGCCCACTGACAGCTGAGCATATTTTGGAAAATATGGGTTCGTTTTGTATCGAACCGTTGCTTGATTACTTGGCGACTACCTCAATAGGTTCAAAACGGGCGGCAAAACTTCTCGATCGAGTGGAAGAACGGTTCAGTCGACTTGCTAGCCGAAGCAGAGATATACATGGCATCACAAACAGGAAGGAGCTAGAGCTGTTCTATTGGATTGCACGTTTGCTGATCAGCAATGGCAAGCTCTCGAACAGAGACATTTCGGCGAGGCTATCGGGGTTGAAGGCAGGGAGTAAGATTGACTCAAAATTACCTTCTAGTGAATCGAAGATCCGCCAACTAATAGAGAAATTGGAAAAGCAGCTCACAATCAACACAAAGAGCGCAAATCCCATTCGATTGATTGATCGGGAAAGCCGTCGCAAAGAAGGGCTTACAAGTTTCGGCAAGGCATTTTATCAACGCATTCGGAACGGACTTGGTGCGGAGATCGATCCGCATTTCATGTCAGTTTGACAATTGCCTTTGCAACTGCTATCCGATTTAAGTCATCTTAGTTCGGAGGCATGAATGAGTTCAAATCGAATCGGAATCGATGTTCCAAGCGGCAAAATCCAACGCGAGCAGATCTTTGACCGCAACTTAGGTGAACATCCTCAGCATCGGGGCATAAATGCGACTGGTTCCAATCAACGAGCTCTGCTAAGCGGGCACTATGTTGCAATGGTCATGTTAGAAGACCACCTAGCTTACGGAGCATATTACCGGGAACTTGGAATTGCGAGTCCTTTCCCGATCGTCAGTCGTCCGGATGCGATAGCCCAGCTAAACGAGGAGTACGTGTTTTTCGGCATTTCTGCTGGTATCAACCAGACCGAACTGTTGATACGAGATATTGAGAAAGCAGCAAAAGACAAGGCAAGCGAAGTTGCTGGACCTACACGGTGAGGGTTTTAGCAAATTTCCCTGCGCACAAAAAAAAACTTTTTTTTACAGTTCTTTGGTCATTTAGATATCTTCCCCACAGTCGCACAGAAGAGCTTTGACCGTCCGTCAGGCCACTTCTTGTTGCTTGAAGCAGTGCATTTGTCGTTGGAACGCTGATCGTTAAGCGGGGAGACCGATTTATGAATAAAGAAGACGTTGAAGAGTTGGCCCTTGAAGGCCTGGTGGGAGTTGTGGTCACCAACTTGAAATTGTTTCGAACCTTCGTGGAAATAGTGCTTTGTTACGAAGCGGGTGCCCGATCCCAAAACGCAGTTGCCAGTGTTTTTGAGTCCATTTCAATGGAATCCATTTCAAGTAGTCAGAGGTTCAGCCCAGCGACAGTCTGTCGAACGATACACAGCGTGGAAGTGTTGTTGCAGGAGGCAAACTTTTGCAGTGCGGACGAATCGCTTTTTATTAGCAAAGGCATTGGACGCCAGCGAGTACCGTCGCTGACAGGTAGCAAATGGTGCAACCTCATTCAGAATGTTTTGGTTCGACTGAAAATCGCCAACGAAAGTCAATTTGCCGCGACTCTGGAATCCTACAGGTCCGTGTTGACTATGGGTAGTTCGACAGGCACCACAGCGAATGGGAAGAACTAGGTATTTCAAGTTTTGAAAAACTAGGCATCGTTGGGTACGTGGAGATAATGAGGTTCTACAAGTTGGACTATGCGGTGCTAATGAATCACTTTCGTTCACAACACCCAAGCCCAACAGAGTAGTTTTACGTCGGCAGCCAGCGTGGCGCCGACATAGGTTTGGAAAGTGGTTTTACAGAGGAATAAACCATGTCAAGTTCGCACGGGTGGCTCCACACAGTTTTGCACGTAATTGGCCACGTAGCTCAGCATGAGCGACAACACGGCCATACCAAGAATGCAAATGGCCTATCGCTCCTTGCACTCGGTCTTTGGGGTGCATCGTTGTTCAAGAAGAAGTAGTTTCAATTACCGATTGAAATGAAAAAACTAAGCCATGGATGGCAGTTTAAAAAGAAAAGGCGGCTTGATTAAAAACCAAGCCGCCTTTTACGGGCAGATGCCCAATGTGCAGACTCGGGCATGGTAATAGTTGCTCACTCTGCTCTGAGAATTCTCTTCCGACGACACCAGTGTGGTGCGTCAAAATTAGACTTTAATATAGGAACTCCGCTATGGACCAAGTTAGACCGCTATGCACGATTTGGTGCACTAAAATCGTCCCTCAATTTTTCTTTCGGCGGTATCTGAAGAGTTGTATGCGTTGCCGTAGACGGCAATTCCAGTGTGGCTGCGAATACCATTCACCTATAGATGAATGGAAATTTTTGCCCGATGGTATTTTCGGTTTTCGCTTCCCACGACTGAGCTCATGGCAACGACACAATTTCGTCTGACGAGCTACGGTCATTTTCCAGCATAGGTGAGCCCTGCGTTTGCCTATTTGCTGGACGGCGCAAGGCACCGTCCGCCATGCTTTAGCATTGTTAAAAATCAGCCTCTCGAAGCAACCCAAAGTTGACTGCTTCGCGAGAGCTGATGTGACTGGATACTTCTAAGCCTTTGCCTTTTGGGATTGGTCGTGAAGCATATTTACGAAAGTGTCGAGTTCTATGTTTCGCTTCCGTTCTTGCTTCGCTCGCTTCAATAGCCCTTCCAGGATTGAAATCATGGTGGCTAGGTTCAAGCCAGGAGCGGAAACCGTCACCGTCTGATTGCCCGCCAAATTCAGGGTAGTCTTGCGCATTGCCGACTTGGCTTTGGTCAAGTTGGTAGTTGACATAGCACTCACGGCGCGTTGCAGTGCGTCGCGCGTGAGCTTTCCTGCTACGATCTGGCTGGCAAGTTCTGCTTGTTTTGCGGAATCCTCAACTCGACTCAGATAATAACCGCAGCTTGCAGGGATTTTGCCAGCGTCAATGAGACTGAGGAGCTCCTCAGGCAAACGCATCATGCGCGATAGCTTGCCAACCTTAGTTGACATTCCTATCAATGCAGCCGCTTCCTTGGCAGTGCATTTCGCCCCTTCCATCAACTCGAACACACCCTTTGCGAGTATGGTCGGCGGTAGGGCCTCTCGTTGCTGGTTGGCGATTAGTTGCCGTTGAACTGAATGCGAGGCAGTTTCTTGCTCATCCACATACCGAACGGGTACTTGTGTCCAGCCTGCAAATTTGGCTGCGAGTAGGCGTCTTGAACCATCCTCGACGATGAGACGACTTTCATTCTTGCGAACTAGTATCGGCTGAAGCATGCCGACGTTTCGAAGGCTTTCCACTAACGGCTGAATGGACACTGGATCGACGTCGCCACGGAGATTCTCGGATAGATCGAGTTGGGCGATTTCGACCCACTCGATGGTGCTGTTTTTCTTGGTCATGTTAAACATCCTTTCGCTCAGATTGGGTTTGTGGGATGCCAAGCGCAATGCTGAGCGAATCGACGCCCAAGCATTCCCGATAACCATGGATCATTCGGACTGTAGGGAGTCAAACTCGCCGGGTTTCCCAAGTCCGATTGGATGGAAAGGTTGGTTCGGAGGTGTTGGCTTCGAAATAACGATGAAAAACGGGGAAACAATCGCATGAACCACTGCTGGTTCTTCCTTGACCTAGTCATTGTCAGAGTCCTCTATTTGGATGATCGCTGGCAAACGACGGAGTTGGCGTTCGCCTCGATTCCAGTAATGCGACTCCTGAGAAAAGGGCAACCTCTTCATTTTTTGAAACGCTTAATCGAGTGCCATGGGGGGCGAACTTGCGTTCACACTTCCCTCCCGCCTCGTTCGATCTCTGGTTGAGCGGGGGCCTGATTCGGCTCTTTTTGCGGGACAGTTGACGGCGTGTATTGCCCAGGGCCGTACGGCACGAAACCATGCCCATTGAACAATGCTGATGCCAATTCCATTGCCCCTTGGGTTCCTAATCGTTTCGTCTCGTTTCCTAAATCATTAAGGATTTTTTTGAGTATCTGTGACATTAGTCGCGTTTTCCTTTCAAGGGGATGGAGCAGTTTCTGAAAATTTGGTTTGCGTATCGATGTAGCTGGGCCGGTACGACATTGAATTTGCGACAGTCGCGATCACGAATGCAAAGGCGAGCGAGAAGCAAACAAAGAGCAAGGAGACAAAAAAGGTATTCAAGGCGGAAACCAAGCCCAACTGCCGCGTTGGTTCCTTACCCATGGTTGGCTCCTCGTAATAGCGGATCAGTCTTGTACATACTGGTTTAACTCCGGGGGTGAGCGTGATCGCCAAACGTGGATCAATTGCGATGACCTCTTCGGGCTTTAGTAGACGCCTTGCTTGTTGCGTCCAATTGCGATTGAAATTGTTTGAATAGGTGGAACTCGGTGCCGCGTTGCCACCGTTTTGCCACGAGTTGCCACTACCGCTACCGCCACTTTCAACGATGATGGTGGAATCGCCGAGACGTGAGCTAATCATTTCGGCTGTTTGAGAGTCATTTACTGCGAAGTACACTTGGCTCGTATTACTCAAGAGCGTCTGCTCCTGGCCATTTGGAAAGCACTTTTTGAGTTGGCCCATGCTCTGAAAATACAACTGAAGACGGATGCCATATCCACGGTACTTGTCGACCGCATCTTCAATCGCATCTAGCTGGCCTACGGATGCCATCTCATCGAGAATGACGTGGACTTTGTTCCGCTCGTTCAGTCCCGTTCGAACGATCGATCGCAATAGGCTGCCAATCCATAGACGCAAGAGTGGCGATTGCGACCGCATATGTTCGGGTGGTAGAACGAGGTAGATCGTCATTTTGCCACTTCGCAAGCGGGCGGGATCGAAGCTGCTTGTTTGGGTGTTTGCAGCGATTGCCAACGTATCGAGAAATCGCAGATGGCGACCAACCGTGGTTAAGGTGGAAGACTTTTCTTTGTCGATAAAATGTCTAAGTTGGCCACCCATACGCGCAAGCATGCCGCCCCACACCTCGGATGCGTTCATCAGCTCCACCGCTTTTTCGAGCTTTCGGGGATCACTTAAGAACTCGCGCATGGTCTGCAATGAACGCACGCCGCTTCGATCACCAAAATGGACCACGATAGCCATGATGGCCGCAATCCACATCTCAGCCGCATCATTGAAATGAGGCTCGCGTTCGTCTGGCGAACGAATAACTAGTGCCTTTGCCAGTTCTTGGCATGCGTCCAGCGCAAGCGGATCATCAGCATCAATAAAATCGAGTGGATTGAAGGTGTCTGGAGCATCGGTCACTCTTTTGAACGGGTCTAGAATGACGCATTGGTGACGGAATTGATTGCGCCTATGAGCGGCGGTCAGAGCCGCGTTTTCTCCTTTGAAGTCAACCACGATACAAGACTCGTCGGTATCGAGTAGGAATGGAATCACTCCCGATACGCCTTTCCCCTTCCCAGATGGGCTGAAAATTGCGGTATGAATGGCTTGAGGAAGGCGAACCGTGACACTATGGCCATGCCGCAAGGAGCTTAAGAATTCATGGCACGCTTGGGCGGACGAAAGTCTCTTTGAGAAAAGCTTCGCAACGGCTCTACCTATACTTCGGCCTACATAGAACTTTCCAAGGATCAAACCGGAAGTAGCATCCAGCATTCCGGCTCTCGATAGGTCCTCTTCGTTCGCCCATCTAGCGCTACCAAGTGTCGTCCAACGCTGGTGTCGATGGGTGATTTTCTTGCATAGCGACGCGCCAAGAAAAACCAACGCGAGCGGCCAATAGAGCAAGCCTGCAAGGCATAGAAACAGAAACCCAATGACGACTGCCAATTGAAGCAAGCCGCGAGAGATACGGTAGAGCATGTCAGGAGGGACTCTTTGTTTGGATGTTCTTGTTTTTCAGGTCTGTGTTTGCCTTACGGGGATTGGCCTCAATCAATTCACATGCGTAAAGTTCCATCAGCATGATGTTGAGCTGACCGACGATTTTCAAAGCAATCAACGCCGTCGCGTTCGCATCGTAGCGTCTGGCGTCGATCAAATGACTGTAGACAACCTCTCGCATGCCGTCCCCTCGATCGTGCAAGCGGAAAGCACCATAGGGGAACTTGGTATTGGCTTCCAAGAGCCGCAAGGCGAGTTCTCGCTGAATCCAGACCCGGTCAAGAACGATGTCGGCGATTGCCGTGCACATGACGAAGCCGCCGTAGTCGCGAAGCCGGAGGCTTAACGGATAGTCACAACTGGTTAGTTCGGTTGCGGCAGTCCAAACCGATTTGTCGGTTTGAGTCCAAGGGAACTTCAACAAACCAATTGTTTTCTTGAGCAATGCTTCAGAACTACGATTCCCTCGCCATTTGGCGATTTGCTCGGGGAAGAATTTAAGCAAGCGGCCCACCCAATGCTTGTGAGACCTGTTCGTTGTTCGGTAGTAAGGCCACGTCATTTTGAATCCCAATTCGACAATAGGAAACACGATCATCAGAGTGATCATCGCAATAGGCGAATGGTAGCTGGCAATTCTTGGCGTGTTAACCTTTTCATTTTTTGAGATACTCAGCGTCGATACGCAACATGCGCAGCGCGCAACCGTTCCATGTTTTGAAACAGATTGCCTCGTTGGCGTGGCCGCCTATCTTGAAGATGTTGCAAAAACTAGGCGTGAACAGAGATGTGGGACTGAAGAATATGGCTAACCATGAAGTGAAGAATAATTTTGAGCCATCATTGGTAACAGCAAAAGAAGTTGCTTCGATACTGCAAGTGTCAATCCGTACACTTTGGCGGCTTCGTAGTGCCGGGCAACTCCCATCCCCTATTCGGATTGGAAATGCAGTTCGTTGGCGAATTGAAGAGATACGAAATTGGATCGCTGGAGGTTGTCCTGTTTCGAACGCTGTTCAAAGCGGACGAAGGGTGAGATCATGAGTCCATCAAGACTTCTCACCGTTCGGGAAGTATCCGATCGTCTTCGAATTTCCCTTGCAAGCGTCTATTCGCTCATCAAAGTTGGGGTTTTGACTTCAATGCGGGTTGGTAGCAAGTGTGGCGCGATTCGCGTCCGCGAAGAAGATCTAACGACATATCTTGACGCAAGCATACAGAGTGTGTCAGCATCGGTTCCAAAGGCGCATTCAGTTAAGACCTCGCTCAAACACATTCGACTGAAATAACAGCTAGTCGAAATACCTGTACACCATGCAGGCCGCAAGGTTTGCGACATCGCCCCGGAAGTCTATCGACGCCTTCCGGGGCGTTTGCTTTTTCGACATCGAAATTGGGTCTATTGTCCCAATGCCTTTCTCGCTTGCTTAAGCATATGTTCTGGACTGTGGGCTAGGTGCTGATATACCTTGCTTAGAGTACTGGGGTCCGAGTGCCCCATTAGGATTGCGACAGTCAATGCGTCCATGCCGGAGCGGAGTGCATTGGTGGCCCACGAGTGTCGAAGTGCATACAGAGAGTATTTGGTGGCGTACCTTGCGTACGCACGATTTGCTAGTCTTCGCCGTTGAGAGAGAGTGAGATCTTTTAGCTTCTTGCCGATGGTTTCCTCATCGAATTTGATTTCTTCGAGGATCGCAGCATCAAGCTTAACTCCTTGATTCTGCATGGCTTCTTTGCCGGTACGATACTGGAGCCGACAGAAGGAACAATTTACGGCTGAGGTAGTCCATGCTTGTCCTTTGCTGTTTCGAAATAGTCTACCGGTCGGGTATGTTGCCGCAAGCTTCTTTGAGATACGCAGGGCGTCTTGGGAGAGGTAGACAATGCGAGGAGCTTTTTTTCCTTTTGCTTCCTTGACAGGAAATACCCAGCGTTCGTTCTCTGACTCAAAATGTCTGGCTTCGACCGCAAGGATTTCTTGCGGTCGGCAGCCCGTTTCGAATGCAACTAGGCAGAGTTCACGCATAGCCTCATCGGGAATTTTTGTCAGGAGTACGCGAAAATCATCCGTCGAGATTGTAAGGTCTCGCGATTCAGCTCCAGGCGCTTCGAGGTCTTCAACTGGATTCTGTTCGGTGTAGCCTTGTTGTTTGGCCCATTTTACGCACCGCTTTACCGTGCGTACGTAATTCCGTTTGGATGTTCTGGAAAGGGCTTCGTAGGAATCTACCCATTGTTGGACGTGAAAAGGCTTGAGTTGGGAGATTGCAAGGTCTGGATATCGCTGGCAAAAGCGTTCCAGGCGATAGCGGTACCACTCGTAGGTATCGAGTGACCTGTTTTTTTGAACCCACTCCAAAAAAGCGTCTGCGATAGCAGCAAAAGCTTTTGCTGAAACGGTTTTCTTTTCCGGTTTCCGCATAAGTTCGTAGAACTGATCGAATGCGGCTTTCTTGTTTGGACCGAGATTGTGACGAACACCCGCAATGGTTACGAACCATGCTAACCTGTCTTGACGATACCAGGGTTTGGGTAAGCGAGCCATGAATGATCTCCTTCAGCATGAATACACACCATGCAAGCCGAAGGGACTGGCTGAGAACTATATGCAGCAGAATGCCGCGAGGGAAGCAAAACGTACCAAGTTTGGGTTCTGTACCGAATTGTGTACCAAGGGCATTTTTGGGGCGGGCCCGGATTCAAAAATCCCTTTGTTTTACTTAGTACACCCATCAGGGGTCGAACCTGAAACCTTCGGCTTCGTAGGCCGATGCTCTATCCAGTTGAGCTATGGGTGCTTGAACGAAATCACAGGGTATTTGCATGCCCCAATCCGCTCGGTTGATTTTTACGCCCCACAATAGCAAATTCCTCAAAGCAGGCGTCAAACAAGGATTCTATCGGTAAACCTGATGCTTGCAAGCCTCCAAAACCAGATCCTGCAGTCCAACTTTGCTCACTTGACTCCAAGCCGACCGCGAAAAAGATCAAAATAAGCGAGCGCCCGCTTTTACGCTCCCTGGACGAAATCAATCCACGGACCGCTGGCGGTTTTTATTTGGCTTCTGGCGGTTTTTATTTGGCGGTTTTTATTTGGCGGTGTGTGGCGGTGGGTGGCGGTTTTAATTCAGCCAAGCCCCCTTGTCACAGCGAACTCCATTCCATCCAATTACCAAAATCAAAGATCCAATCACCGATATCAAAGCTGGTGAACACCGGACGGAAATCTTTCCGGCAGCGCGAAATGCTCGCAAGAACAGAAAATCATGAGTAATAGTCTTTTTCAATTAAATAACCGAACGGCCGTTGTCTTGGGCGGCACGGGAAGCCTCGGTGGTGCGATGGCAGAAGCGCTAGGGGCAAGCGGTGCCCGCGTGGCCATTCTTGGACGAAGCGCCGAACGCGGAATGCATCGAGCGGAACAAATTCGGCGCGATGGTGGCGAAGCAGTCTTTCACTCCGCCGACGCGTTAGACCACGACTCCCTCGTTCGAGCGCGAGATATGATCGAACGTTCGCTTGGACCAGTCGAAATCCTCATCAATGCCGCCGGTGGAAATCAAGCCGAAGCGACTTTGCAACCTGGAGATGATTTCTGCAACTTACCCTTAAGAGCTTGGCAACAGGTTTTTGACCTCAATTTGATCGGCGGCACCGTGCTTCCATGTCAAGTGTTTGGCGAAACCATGCTAGTTAGGAATTCAGGGAGCATCATTAATATCGCTTCCATGTCGGGCATCATTCCTTTGTCTCGGGTGGTAGCCTATTCTGCCGCCAAAGCTGCGGTGATCAATCTGACTCAATTCTTGGCCCGCGAATGGGCTTCTCGCGGTGTGAGAGTCAATTGCATCAGTCCCGGTTTTTTTCCCGCCGAACAAAACCGCGGATTGCTCTATAACCCCGATGGAAGCCTCTCACCCCGTGGGCAGCAAATCATCAATCATACGCCTGCCGGAAGATTTGGATATTCGCATGAACTGGCTGGAGCGATTGTGTTTTTGGCTTCGTCTGAGGCCTCTTCGTTTATTACTGGCCACAACTTGGTCGTTGATGGTGGTTTTTCCGCAACGACAATCTAGAACCCAATCGTTAATCTAGAACCCATTCGTTGGAGTGGGTTTCCCTAACTCGTATTGCATCTGATGGAGAAATAATGGCGCAACTCAGTGTTCGTACCGATTCATGTGATCTCGACTTCCTGGCCCTTGGCGCACTAGTCCACCGATTGGATCCAGGAATCATCCCATTTCGCAAAGCTAAATCGTTTGATATTCACGTCTCTGGGGGTGAATACAATGTTGCAGCCAATCTCGCCGACTGTTTCGGACTGAAGACCGGTGTCGCCACGGCGATGGTGAACTACGGCATCGGCGAAATGGTACAAGGCCGAGTTCGCGAAATGGGAGTTAAACCATTTTACAAGCACTTTGAGCACGATGGTGTACGCGGCCCCAACATTGCCACGGTTTACTCCGATCGTGGTCAGGGAGTTCGTCCACCGGTCGTGTTCTACAACAGGGCCAACGAAGCGGGTGGAATGCTCAAGCCGGGCGATTTTGATTGGAAATCTATTTTCGCGTCAGGCGTACGATGGTTCCACTCCGGCGGTATCTTCGCAGCCCTTTCCGAAACCACTTCCGAAGTGATCGTCGAAGGCATGCAAGCCGCCAAAGCGTCAGGTGCTGTCACCTCGTTCGACTTAAACTATCGAGCCAAATTGTGGGCTACCATCGGCGGTGCAGCCAAGGGACAAGAAATGATTAGCAAGATCGTCAAGAATGTTGACATGCTTGTTGGCAATGAAGAGGACCTTCAAAAGAGTTTAGGCATCGAAGGGCATGACGTGGAATCCAAAGGCGCATTGGATCCCGATTCCTTCTTTAAGATGATTGAGCGTGCGGTTGCAAAATTTCCAAATGTCAAGATGGTCGCAACCACTTTGCGAGAAGTGCATTCGACCAATCGCCACGACTGGGCTGCCGTTTTGTGGTACGACGGCAAACGCTATGTTAGCCCGACCTGCAGTCTCGACGTGGTCGATCGCATCGGTGGCGGAGATGGTTTTGCATCCGGATTGATTTATGGCATGCTAACGGGCAAAGAACCCGAGCAAGCATTGCGGCTTGGATGGGCGCATGGTGCCTTGATCACAACATTCCCCGGCGACACCACGATGGCCAAACTACCGGAAGTCGAGGCGCTAGCCAAAGGTGGCTCAGCTCGCGTGCAACGATAGATTGTTCACGTTCACGCGGTGTTAAAAATCGGATAGAGCCGTTGGGCGATAGCGCCGGTTTTCTAATTGCTCGGCCTTCGTCGAGAACCGGGGCTAGCGCCCGACGGCTAATTTTTTGAACCCTAATTCTAGTGTTCTGTCAATATTAAAAATGGGGGTTGAAGAGTAGAGCAATTGTCCTCAATTGCTTGCAAAACGATTGAGGACAATCGTTCTACAATTTTTTTCGCCAACCCTAAAATTTAACTTGGACAAAGTACTAGTTCGACTGCCCGCAGGGCTTGTTATTTGTCAGCTCGCAAGGCTTGCAGGAGAGGCCAGCGCATCGCACCCCACGCTGCCGCGACGCTACAAATCAAACCCGTGACAATCACCACTCCTAGCATCGCGGCCGGCCAAGCCAGTCCGGCGTAGGGTTGGCCGCTAAGAATCGCAGGCAGCGTTGCCAAAGCGGCCGAGCCGACGCCTATCCCGATGCCACGTAGCAACTGCCATCCGTTTTCGAGCGTCAGCAGCCAAATAAGTCTTGCCTTGGTAAACCCAATCGCCCGCATGGCTGCCAACTCTCCTCGCCTCTCCATCGCGCTCCTCAATTGAGCGATACCGAGCCCCATGGTCCCTAACAGCAATCCCAAGGCGCCCAAAACTTGAAACGCGCCTAAGTACGTATTCTGCACCGCAAGCAGTTGTCTCAAAACATCGTCGCTGTAGGCAAGACTCAAGCCCGAATCGGACCAGCCATTCTCAAGTATCTTTCTCGCTTCCTCGGTTTGCTCTCGAGACGCTGGCGAGCTATCGGCGCTCGGTTTCGACTTGATCAAAAACAGCTTGTGTCCGGTTACGGCTGGAAAGAGTCGTTCAAAATTCGCTTCGCCGACGAGTAAGCTTCCTTGCAGAATCGTGTTTTGCAATACACCCACGGTTTGGAAATGCACTTTGCGATCATCGAACGCATAGGCGAATCTCTCGCCGACGTAGCCACCTAAGTGCAGCGCCCAAAGGGCAGTGTTCTGATCGAGAACGACAGGCACGGGCGCGTCTTCGGAGCCGGTCGCCTCCGCTTCAAGCAACACCCAGGGCGTATGGTTCAACGGAACTTTGCCTGTCGCAAACCAGCCAAATGCGGAGCGATTATCCTTGTTCCGGTCGATCTTATCCATTCTCGACGCAACGCCCAAGACTTGCGGCTCGCTAGCTTGAAAGAGATTGTTGCAACTGGCATCGTCACCACCTCGAACACGCAAAGAAACGAAATCAAAATCCTGCAATGCGGCTCCACGGTTCCCTAAAACATCCCGCTGGTACGCGGGGTTTGCAAGATCCTTGTGAATCGCATAAGAACTCTTGCCAACAAAGGCGAAGCCACCTGTCCCTAGCGTATTTGGCAGAGACTGAAACAGACTCATCGACAAAATCAAGAACGATGCGACCGCAACAAGGCCAATCGCCAAGATGCTTCGAAAGGGTGCCCGTTTTGCATTGCTGCTGGCTAGTGAGGATGCGTCGATCATCGAACTGGCTGCTGCGTCGCTTGGAGGTGCAGACTTTAAGGAAGCAAATGCCCAGAACAATCCGCCCATCAGGAACAACATGCCTGCACCCACAAAGGCGCCCGCTTGCGCTTGCCCCTGCAGGAACTGCCCTAGAGCCAACACGCACACGGCGAGCCCTACGCATCCGATGGCCACATACGAACGACGTTGTCCACCCATTCCAACCGGAGTACCTGTGTCCATCTGCTTCTTTAGTAGCTTAGCAACCGTGATTCTCTTGAGCTGCCGCGTTGACACAAGTATGGTTGCCAAAGCAGCCAGCCAGCCCAACAACCAACCGAGGGCCAAGCTAAGAGGCTGCGCATGATAATTCAAGAAAGAAACGGTGATCGCGCCTAACCACCAAGAACGTAGTCCCGAAATCATGGCATACGCATAGAGAAGACCGAGCCCGACACCCAGTGTCGCCCCAATTCCCGAAACGACGCCTCCCTCTAACAACAACAATCGTCGCACCGAGGATCTCGTCCACCCAGACGCTAACAACAACCCCCAATGATCCGCCCGCTGCTCGATCGCAAGACGAAAGAGCAATGCGACGAGCAACAACGCAGCAATGATGACGAAAAAGCTCAGAGATAGAAACAAGGCGTCAAAGGGAGTTGTCCCGCTAGCAGCCTGAAGTTGTTGTCGACGCAACGGTATCTCGCGCCATCCAAGGCTAGGCATCTCCTGCCTCGCAATGGCAGTGATCTTGTTTTCGATGTCTTCGGCTTGCCGCTCATCCAATCCGTCAAACCGCAGGCTGCTTGCGTTTCCAAATCGGGAACCGAACAGTTTGAGGCCGACTTCTTTCGAAACAAAAAGCTTCGGTGTCAGCCGATGTGATTTCCAGTATTCGTCGTCTTGCTTTTCAATCTTGCGAGTCAGGGGAAACGGTGTGTCCCATTTGCTGATGGACTCCTGATCGGTGATACCGGGTACGACCGGAGTCCACGCAGGGTCGTTGAATGGCGTGGGGGACTGCTCGAATTGAGCGGGCCGATTCCCTTCGAACTGTGCCTTTGGTTCCGTCAATGGAGCGATTGCAGCTACTGTCAAATCGTACGACTTTTCAATCTCTTCTCCATCGACGGTTTCCGGTAGATAGTACTCGATGCGAATGGTGTCACCGATGTTGACGGCAAGCTCATCGGCCAACCAACGCGTGATAACGACCCAGTTGGCATTGCTGGGCTCTGGCTGAGGGGTTTCCTTTGAGCCAAGCATGTTGCCAAGTACATGCCAATCGACGGCGCTAATGGTTGAGTAAGGGACGTTTCGACCCGTTTTCTCGTTGTTCTTGAGGCCTTGCGCGCCGTTCGCCAGATAGGTGAGTACGACCGATGGCTTACTGGACGCAGCAACGCCGAGGATTGGGTCGACCATTTTCGGTGAGATCAACATTTGATCGGTGGTCAATTGACGATAGTCGAGGACTGTTTTGGATTCCACCGACTTCTGGTCGTTCGTTGGCTCCGGTTCTCCAAGCGATGGATCGGGGAATGATCGAGTCACATGTTGCCAGGAAAGCCCGAGATCCGATAGTTTGGGTGAGAGCCCGTCTAGCAACGTTGGGGACGGCTGAGTGGGTTGGTTCGCGCTGCGACTTGGTTGGTTGGTTTGAGAAACAAAGACCGCGTTGACTTTGGACGGTATGTCCAGCGCTTTCTGTAACGAGCGCTTATTGGCGAACGCGTTCATGATGGGGCGTTGATCGCTTCGCAAGGAAAATCTCGCAACGCTTTGATCCGGCAAAACGCTTACTACTTTCCATCTTGGGAGCACGATGGAGTCTTGCTCGCGTTTTCCCAGTGGACTGTCGGCCGGCACAACGGCTTGCGTCGCAACACGCAGGGTGATCACGTCGCCAACGAGAACATGGAGTTTGTCGGCGAGCGTTTGATTGAGGATGACTTCGTCGTCTCCAGGCGCGACGTTGGGCGCGATCGTCCCGAGCGACCAAAAGGTTGGTTCAACGCCCAACAGCGCCATCTCGCTGGCTACGAAGGAATCGTGTTCGGCAATGGCTTGCTGGACGAATACTAAACTTTGGATTTGACGAGAGTCCGTATCCCCCTTGTCGATGTTTTGGACTAGCGACTCATCGAACCATCGTGGGGCGATCAATACCGTCTCAATTGACCCGATTCGATCCATGGCGATGAATCGCAAGGAACCTCGCATGCTGTCGCCGACCACCAACGCCCCCACGATCACGGCGCTCGCGACCGCAACTCCCAAGGCAACGGGGACAAGTAGGCCGCGAAAATGCACCAAGGTCTTAAAAACGAGAGATAACATGATTTTTCCTAGGGGGTCTGCTGCTCGCCACGTGCAAAGTACTTTGTGAGATCGCCTGCTGCCGCGTCGAGCCAAGTCAGAGAACGCCAGAAGACGACCGCTCCTGATTCGCCGTTTTGCTGCAAGAGATCGATTCGCGGTCTTGTACTGACCACGATCAGATGCTCGATTCGGCGAAAATCCTTTTCGAGCAATTGCAAAGCCGCAAAGATTTCCTCACCTTCGCCATGCGTCGCCACGCCCAATCGGTCGAGCAGACCGGAACCTTGCGATCGCGATTGAACACGTGAGGCGATTACCGGTTCGGCATCTGCAATTGCGACCGTGATGACACCGGAATTCGACGAAGACATTTGACTGACGATCGTCGCCACGAATTCGACCGCAAGATCCTCATGGTTTGCAATGGCATCTACGACCTCTTTGCCGCTTTGAGGCGTTCGAAAAAGATCCAGGAGGATGACCAACTCGCGACTATCCTCGCGTTGAAATTGTTTTACCACCAACTCATCTCGCCGTGCGGAGGATCGCCAGTGAATCCAACGCGGACTATCTCCAGCTCGATACGCTCTCAGGCCGAAAAAATCACCTTCGTCTGATGTCGACTTGGTTCGCCTTTGCTTGGCACTGGAGTTGTGAACATCGAAGAGTCCGCCCCAATTTGGCAAGAGCCTACCGATCAAGGGTTGTACGATAAAAGACTCAGCGCTTTTGGGAGGTAAAATCCCTCGCATGAGTCCCATAGGGAAACGCGTTGTAAGTTCGATTCCGAGGAATTGGTACTTGCCACGTCGCTCGACGATGCACCGGTACTTTTGAATACGAGAGGACTTGGGCGGAATGGACGGATAGAGTAATCCGATTCCTTGCGAGACAGGCGTAGCAGTCTCATTGCGGGAAAGAAACACCATTCTGTCCTGGGCTAATACGAGCCATGAGCCCAACCAACGTTTCGGGTTGCTGATACTCAATTCAATCTCAAAGGATCGCCGCGCGGACATGGATCTTGGGAGACGACGCTGTGTCGTCAATCCGTGTAGGGTTTTTCCACAAACGCGCCATTGAATCAACAATAGTCCAAGCAATGCTCCAGCCAAGATGATCAACAAATTGACATCTCCCAGCACTGCTCCCAACAATGCAAAGGCAGCCATGAAGACAACTTGAAATCCTTCGCGAGTCAAGCGAGTCGACACAGGCGTCGCAGAGATCTTCACCGAGTTCAACACGCGAAAAGGTCTTTGGATAGCGTATGTCACCGCGTACAACCACGAGCGACGACTCTCGCGGCTGTCCATCCTCGTCGTCGAGCTGGTCGATTCTGAACTCAATCGTGCCTCCATTTCGATGGATTATTTATTCGATGGCTTAATTAAACGGGTACTTGAACGGAACCCAAGCAACGCAGAATGATCGACTCGGCTGCCGACCGATCGCTGCCTGCTGCGAAACCGCGAGGCAAGACACGATGGGACAGCACAGGGACAGCCATCTTCTTGGCATCGTCAGGAACGGCGTACATTCGTCCTGACAGAATCGCGAACGCTTGGGCTGCGCGATAGAAAGCCAGTGCACCGCGTGTGCTAACGCCAACTTGCAGCTCACTGCTAATTCGAGTCTGCTCAACGATACCCTGAATGTAATCAAGAATTGAATCCTCAACTTGAACGGTCCGTGTCAACGCTTGAGCGTCCCGAATCTCATCCAAGGTTACGACAGGCTTCATATCATCTACCGGTTCACCTGATCGATGCGATTTCAGTACGTTGCGTTCGGCATCGCGGGCAGGATACCCAACATCAATCCGCATCAAGAAGCGATCCAATTGACTCTCGGGTAACACATAAGTTCCCTCAAACTCAAACGGATTTTGCGTTGCGATCACCAAAAAAGGATCAGGCATGACGTACGTTTTGCCATCGACGCTGGCTTGCCGTTCGCTCATCGCTTCCAGCAAAGCGCTTTGGGTTCTCGGTGGCGCTCGGTTGATTTCATCCCCTAGGATGACATTGGCAAAGATTGGGCCTTGGCTAAATTTGAAGTCCCCGTTGTGATAGATGCTGCTCCCAATGATGTCGCTGGGGAGCAAATCGGGCGTGAACTGAATGCGAGTAAATTTGCCGTCGATGCTCTTTGCCAAAGCCTTTGCGATCAGCGTTTTGCCGACACCCGGCACGTCTTCAAGCAGCACATGTTCACCTGCAAGCAATGCAACCAACGTCTTTCGAACTGCTTCTATTTTCCCAAGTACTACTGCTTCAATGTTCGTTTCAAGTCGTTTCAAGACGGTTTGTATCGACGCATTCATTCAGTTGTGTTGTCCTTGTTTGCGATTGAATCCCAATCTCACGCGACGCCGTTCAAGTTATCTCGGAAAAGGAGTCCATGAACAATGACCCGCCTTATCGAATCAAAAGATCCATCAGGAAATCGTTCGACTCAATCGTCCATAAAGGCCAGCAATTACTAGTGCTAATGCGATCAAGCCAAAGCCGTACCACACGGTCGCAGGTACGTCCAACCACACGATACTGGCGAACCAAGCGTTTGCGAATGCGCACAGGGCAATGAACCCAAAGTAAATGAAAGAGAAAAACGCTAAGAGCACTAAACCAATCTTTTCGCGACGCGCAATTTCTTTCCGGGATTCGGTATCAACTTTGTTTTCAGAATGCAGCATTAGCAATTCCCATTTAGTTATCGGACGGGACGAACGGGATGTGGAGAGTCCCCATTGTACATGAAATCGCGTGGCACGAGCGCGCTCGTGAATCCATGGGAGAGACGCCCATGCCACCGTGGCGCAGCACGCCAGACTCGAAATCCCAATGGATTTGCGTGATCCCATCGCGTTTTCTCCCCCTCGCCCCGCTTCGGCAACGCTGTGAAGCATTTTTTCCTTCGATTCGCTACCACTGGCTTTATGCCAGTGGGGCGATAATTGGTGGCTACTAGCCGCAGAGACGGGCCATGGCTCTCCACCGGTTTCATACCGGTGGAAGCAGCGTTTTTCGGATCCAAACGTTGCTTCCACCGAGTAAACTCGGTGGAGAGCCCGAGCCGAGGGCTTTTGCCTGTAGCTACCAATTGTTGCCTCCGTCGGGGCAAGCCCGAACGGAAGGCTTAAATTCAAATAGCATTCCATTTCATTGACGAAAATGCCTCACAGCGTTGCCGCTTCGGGGAGAGGGGGTCGGGGGGTGAGGGGTAGAGCCCAGACATGGTAGCCTCCGGTTCAGTTATTTGTTTACGCCTTTGAAACGCAGCTAGACATTGAATTCACGATCAAAAAACCAATCAAAACACAGTGCAAAACCCCTCACCCCCGGCCCCTCTCCCCGAGTACAGGGCGAGGGGAGCAAGATCAAAAGATATGGGTAAAGATGAGGGCGAGCGCGCCCATGCCACCGTGGCGCAGCAGCTTACCGTGGCATAACCGGGAGATTTGAATTAGCCACTGCTAGAAGGTTGATATTATCGACTTGAGCAACCTCCAGCGATTTGTGGAATGCCGGGCCTGGCTGCAAATACAAAGGTCCGTCCGCCGTTTCTTGGACTGCGTTCAAACCATGATGACGAGTCATTTCGAGCGTTGCCAAAAACATAGCAATCAACGCGCTCTTGTGCATACCGATTTCGAATAGATCTTGCAGTTCAATACGATTGCACTGGAGTATTCGATCGTGGATACGCTGCATGTACACGTGGATCGGTGTATCGTCATACTGAATACTCTGCTGGGTCGTTTTTTGACGAGCTTTGAGTATCCGACCAAACGCGCTCACCAAATCCCAAACTTCCACTCGGGCAATCGGGACTTCGCCAGCATCCACTCGCCGAGGAGGAAGCTCGTTTGCTAGTCGAGCATAACGAAGCTGCCATCGTCGACTCTGCTCGTCAAGAAGACTGGCGGCATCGCGGAACCTCTTGTACTGGACGAGTCGCTCGACCAGTTGTGGCATGGACTCATCTTTCGAAACCTCCGTTTCCTGAATGGTTTCGTCGGTTGCCGGTAGAACCATTTTCGCTTTGAGTTCAATCAACTGGCTGGTGATGTCCACGAACTCGCCAACATCATCCAGGTCCAGTTTTTCAAGTATTTCTAGATACTCGATGTACTGATTTGTGATTTTGGCTAGGGACAAATCCTCCAATGGTAACTCTTCTCGATGGACCAAGTAGAACAACAAGTCTAGCGGTCCATGATAACTGGGCAGATCGATACCGAATACCATGTTTCGATCCAACGTTATCGCGTCAGGCCCATCGTGAAGGAGAATATTTGACGCGTATCGGAATCTGCATAGGCAACCGGAAACGCAAAGTCGAATGCCAACGGTGCTGGTCCGAGAGCTGGCACGGCAATCCGTGCACCAATTCCAGGTGCGACCCGGAAATTCTCGGAATTGATTTCGATGTTTTGCTCGATCGTTCCATAGTCAACGAACGCCACCATTCGCAACATGTCGTCCGCCGTGACTGGCATCATATACTCAAACGAGCCTAGCATCTGAAATTGACCACCGACCTGCACTCCATTTTCGACAGGGCCCGCTCCACGAAATTGGAATCCTCGCATGGTCGAGAAACCACCAGCAAAGAAATTCTCAAACAACGGCGTATCTCCACCGGTGAATCCCAAACGCATGGAACTGGTAAAGGTATGGCGACCAGAACCGTCTGCACGTTCACGCACAAGAAAGTAGCGGCTCAGATTGATCTGTCCGCGAGGGAAATCGAATTCACCAAAATTCTGATCGTAAATCAACTCAAGCAAGTGCCCCTCGGTCGGCAGGAATGGGCTGTCCCGTGTATTGTGGGCTATTCGAACGCGACCTGTATACAGATCATTGCTACCGAGGACTCGGTTCAGCGCCTGATTTGCGTTTGTGCTCGGGTTCGAAATGTTGACATCCTCGCCTCGAAGTTCGGTGGTTACGGAAAGATCCGGTGTGACTTCATAACCGACTGCCATTCGCGCTCCGAGTCGTTCTTCAGTCCAGTCGCGATAGACACGGGTAAAGTAAAATCCGCCTACCGATAGACTAAAAGGGGAATAGCCAAACAGGTTGGGTTCAGTCCAGTTGAGGGTGTAACGTTGAACTCGGTTTCCCGGCACCAATTCCATGCGAAAATTTTGGCCAGCCCCTCGAAAAGCCCCGTTCAATAGATCACTTGGACGACTTGGGAACTTGCGTATATCGAAGTTGCGTTCTTCTAGGACAAACTGTCCCGCAACACCTAAATCGCTGTTGACCGACCCGCCAACTGAGAAGCGACCCGTTTGACCTTCTTGAGCATAGATATTGATTGGCACGTCGCGGATTTTCGGGTTATATCCGAATGGGCTCGCGTCCATAAACGTCGTGTTTGGTTCGATTTGCCAAGGTTGATTCAAAGGTGGCAACGGCTGATTCATGGGCCCTGGGAGCGGCAAGGGCTGATTGTAGTTCTGCGGAATGGTGTTCGGTTGAACCATCATCGGTTGGCCTGGAACAACCTGCCCAGGAACAACCTGCCCCTGCACGGGTTGGCCCTGCACGGCTTGGCCGAACATCGGCTGCCCGACAAGCATTCCCCCATTGACCGCACCATTTGGAACGGGTGCACTATAAGCTTGGCCGACGTATCCGGGGGCACCGTATCCGGGGGTACCGTATCCGGGGGTACCGTATCCGGGGGCGGCATTCACAGGGGCGCCGTATCCGGGGGCGGCATTCACGGGTGCACCGGTCGCGGGATCGTAATAATTTGGCACCGCATTCGGCGGGGCGCTATTCGCTGGTGTTCCTCCGTATGCCCCTCCCACGCCGTAAGGAGTTCCAACTCCATAGCCTGAGGCTGGGCCAGCCGGCGGGCCGCCGTTAGGATTCGGTGCCGCAGGGCTGTAGGAATAACCGTAGCCGGGTCCAACTGTTTGTGCACATGCAAATGAACCAAGGAATGTCAAAATGCCAAGCGACGCAAGCAGCGTCGAAGCAAAACGAATCCGACGCTGATCGCGCTTGTTCATAGTCGATTTGTCTTGGGGATTAGAGCTAGGCATAAGTGGTTCTAGTCGACAACGGGAGTGGTCGAGAAGCTTCGCATTGTTTCAGTTGGTTTGTGGATTACGCATTTTTTGCTCGTCTAACGACCCGAGTCTCGATCTTTGTAGGAATCTTCGGGGCGGTCAACTTGGATACTTGGAAGCGTTCCTTGGCTCGGGTCAACGTTGAAGATACCCAGATTTTTTAGTCGTCGTTCGCCGTCATCGAGTGCTGGTCCATCGATGATGCTACCTGGTCGAATTTTGCCTAACGGTTGCATCGCGACTCGCTCTTTCGTGTGGTCGCCATCGATATGAACTCGAATTTCGCTAGCTCGATATACATCCCCTTCGCCAACGTTGTAAATGATGTCGACTTGACTGTCGGGTTGATAAACCAGTTCGCCGACGATATCGCAGAAGATGTGACCTTGTGCGCCGTAAACGTCGCGCAGCAGTTTCTCGTCTTTCTGCTTGTTGATTTGCAAGAATGGCTCTCCCATTTTTAGCTTCATGTAGGGAATGAGCTCACTCGGTTGGTAGCGTTTTGTACCCGTGATGGAAACTGATTTAATGGTGTAGCGTTCGCCCTCGGAAATAACAAACGTCACGTCGATGAAATCGCCACGCGTATTGTAGTCCTTGCGAAAGTCGACCCGAGCGTCAAAGTAGCCAAGCGACCGGTAGTAAGCCATGAGCATGTCCCGGTCCTCTTGGATCTTGTTATCGGACGCTTTGTTGAACATGTAGGACGTTAGGCCACCGCGTGCATCCTTACTTTTGATGCGGGCTTTTAGAAGGTCGGAGGCAAAAGCCTTGTTGCCCACAAAATGAATGGCATTCAGTCGCTCGACAGGTCCTTCGTTGATGATGAATTCGACTTCACGCTCGCCCGGTTTTAGTCCCGAAGCGATTTGGACATCGGCTTGGTTCATCCCTTTGTCTTGATAAAGTTCGATCAAGCGGGACTTGGCTGAATTGAGCGTGATGGGATCGAGAGGGTCCCCTTTTTGAATACCCGCATGTTTGGCAAGCGCACGGTCCTCCAGGCGTTCGTTGCCTCGGAAGATGACCGACTTCACGATGGTGCGCTCTTCGACGATCAATCGAATGTGCACTCCTTCCGGCGACTCCGAAAAGTACGGCGTGATCTTTTTGAAGAGATTGGATCGGTACAGCGCGCTGATGTCGCGGTTGAACGTATCCTTGTCAAACGTGCGATCCTCACGTGACTGTATCGTCGTGAGAATGAAATTCTCCGATACGCTTTTGTTTCCCTCGATGCGAACCGAAAGGATCGTAGCCCCGTTGGCTGCTTGAAGTCCTCGGGGGCCTCCCGCCTCGTATAATCTGTCTTTGAATTTAGGGTCGCTAAAGGCAGGTGCATTGTTGCCGCCACCACCTCCACCAGGCATTCCGCCACCCATTTGAGCGAAGCCGACGGATCCGTTGACAAAGAGGCAAGCTGTGACTATCCAATGTGTTGACGAAAATCGTGGAACAATCATATCTATCTCGGATGATTCAGGGGTTTGCCTCGGTCCATGGGCCTGCCGTTTGGGATCCAAGAACGACAGACCATGATTGAATACACAAAACAACTTTTGCAGGGCAACGTCAGCCCCATCGCCACTTGAGCTTTTTTGCGTTTTTTCGACTAGAATACGAAGAAGTTTCGAGCCAAAGCTCCTGCCCACCTTTCGAAAATCCCTCAACCCTCGCAGATTCTCTAAATAAACATGCACCTCGTTGCTAGCCAATTGCGATTCGCTTGCTTGCTTTCCTGCACCCTAGGTTTTTATTTTGTTGCGATAGCCCGTTCCGATGATACCGCGGAAGGGTTCACTCCCGCCGAACCGACTACGGCCAAGGAACTCTTCGGACAAACCATACGCGCATCCAATCAACGCGCGCCGTTGGATGAGCTAGAGGGTTTTCATGTTCCCGAGGGGTTCCAGATCGAATTGATCGCAGCGGAACCCTTGATCTCCAAACCTATGAACATGGCATTTGACTCCGCAGGACGATTGTGGCTCACCCAATCGACTCAGTACCCCTTCCCGGCCAAAGAAGGGGAAACAGTAACGGACGCAATCGTCATTCTGGAAGACACCGATCACAACGGAACCTTCGAAAAATCACACGTCTTCGCGGACGGATTGAACATCCCCATTGGAATGCTCCCTTTTGGCGACGGCGCATTGTGCTTTTCGATTCCCAACCTTCTCTACCTGCGCGATACCGATAACGATGGCGTTTGCGATCGACGCGAAGTCGTTCTGGGCCCATTTGATACAACCCGCGATACACATGGGATGGTGAACTCTCTGCGGATGGGTGAGGATGGTTGGGTCTACGCATGCCACGGCTTCAACAACCAGAGCCGTATTCAAGGTACCGATGGGCATGCGATCTCAATGACCTCTGGCAACGTGTTTCGCTTTCGACCGGACGGTTCGCGAGTCGAACTGTTTTCGCAAGGACAAGTCAATCCGTTCGGCCTTGCTCGCGATCGATGGGGATTCTGGTATGCCGCCGACTGTCACAGCAAACCGATATCGCAATTGATTCTGGGGGGCTGCCACCCAAGCTTCGGCCGTCCTGACGACGGACTTGGATTTGTTCCGCCTATGATGGACCACTTGCACGGCAGCACGGCCATTGCTGGACTTGTGCATACCAAGGATTCCCGGTTTCCAATCCCCTTTCAAGATAATTTCCTTAGCGGCAATGTCATGACCTGCCGCATCAATCGCAATCGCATCGAATACCATGGTGCGACTGCCAAAGCCGTTGCATTGCCCGACCTGCTGACGAGCGACGATCCTTGGTTCCGGCCTGTTGACTTGCAATTTGGACCGGATGGGCATTTGTACATCGCCGACTTCTACAACAAAGTGATTGGTCATTACGAAGTACCACTGGATCATCCCGGTCGAGACCGAACCAGCGGGCGGATCTGGCGACTAAAATGGACCGGCGACAAAAAAACCTTGGTTCCCGAACCGTCGCGAGAAATCGTGCGGGACGCAAACAAGCCAACCATCGACCAACTCGATGCGGCAAAACCGATGGAAGCGAAAAAGGTTCTGGCTCGATGGATCAGTTGGTTGGAAAACGACATCTCGTCACAAGGAATGTCGTATACGGAACGGGACCAACTTCTCCGTTTTGGCGACGCACTCGACTTGACCACCGAGCATCACAGAATGCTCCTGCAATCACTCGCAGAGATCATTTCGAGCCCGTATGCTGGCTCCAGCAACCCATCGATCGCGACCGTACCCGTCGATGCCGCAGCGCAAAAATCGGACTTGACGCCGGAATGGCTTGTTCGGCAAACGAGCCGAATCGACAGTGCTCGCGATCCCGTACTAATGCAATCTGTATTGATCGCGTTACGACGCACTCTGCTCGAATTGCGCACGAGGGATACTCTCGGTTTTGAAGCGTTGATCGACCGAATCGTCGGGGGATTGAAAGAGCCTAAGAACGGAAGTGCATTTTCAATCGATGCCGCAGAAGTTCGCGCAGTCACACGCGTGTTATTGGCGATGAACGACCCAACTTCGACGGGCGGCGTGTTAACACTTGTCGAGAAACAAGCCGCTAGTCGCGAATCCACAGCCGATCAAAAACGCATTGTCGAGGAATTGACGATGCGGCTAGCCGATGTTGTCGATGACTCACAAATCGATCGCTTGGTTTCCTTGATGGAATCTTCCAGTATTAACTTCCACTCGATGGCGGATCAGTTCTTGCGAATCGCTCAGCGACAGCAGCAGCAGCGTGGCAAAGTCCTAGGCAACCTGAAGATTCGCGGTCAGTCGATGCTCGCCAAGTTGTCCGATGAATGGCTGGCGAACGCGGCGATCTCGACGAACGCGGCGAAAGTCGGCGAAGCTAACTCGGTTGCATTGATTGGAACTATGGCCGTCTCAGAAAAAAAGGAAGAGCGTCGTGAGTGGGGAGTTGAGAACCGGATGCTGTCGATGCCGCCAAACAAAAAGGCAGAGCCAGGTAAGTTTTTTAGCAGTTTGACGCTCGGCGAAAACTACACCGGCACTTGGACGTCGGCACCCTTCATTGCGCCAAGCAAGCTTCGTTTCTACGTCGTGGGACACAATGGTCTACCATCGGCTCCAGATCACAACAAGAATTATGTTTGCCTCGTCTCGCTGGATGCGTCTGGCTCAGTCATCGACGAAATCGCTCGCGTCTCACCACCTCGAAGCGATGTTGCGACGTTCGTTGAATGGGATCTTGCTGATCATCGCGGTCAAGATCATCACAGTCAAGATCATCGCGGCCAATCTGTGCAGTTGCAAGTTGTCGATGGCGATTCGGCTAGCAGTTATGCTTGGATCGGTTTTGGCGAATGCGATTTAACCGGCCTAAATCCAGGTCCGCTTCGAAACCAATGGCAACGAATCGTATCCTTCGCGGATAGTTTTGGTTGGCCAGACGACGCGTCACAGTCAACGATTCTTTCCAAACTGCTGACCTCGGATCTCGCAGACTGGAGCAGCCGTTTTCAGTTGAACAAACAACGCTACAAGAAAGAATGCGGTGTCGCCATCGAGCTCATCGAGTTCGCCACGGAACGACATTGGATGGACCTTGTATCTGATTTGGGCGGGGGATTCCGTACCATGGAGACATGGGATTTGCGTTCCGTCCCACAAGAGAAGATTCGTGCGATTGCCGCTTCGATCTGCAAACGATGTTCGTTTAAGGACCAGGAAAGGCTTGTCGGTCGTTTAAGCAAACACCGCGAATCGATCGAGCTGATGGGGCAGTTATGCGCAAACGGTTCCCTCTCACGTGACTCCTTGCGGGCACTACCAAGCAACTTCTGGGAAAGCTTGCCATCCGATGGTTCGGTGACGCTGGTTGGTTTGCGACCCGAGGCAGCAACTCCTTCCGCTCGCCAGTCGGTCGTGGAAAGCAAGGCGACAGCGATCGCAGCTTTGAAACCTGACTTGCAAATAGGTGCAAAACTCTTCGCAGAACGATGCGCACTTTGTCATAAATTGGGCGACCAAGGAAAAGTGATTGGACCCCAGTTGGAGGGAGTTGGATCGCGTGGGATCGCGAGGCTATGCGAAGACATCCTTTGGCCGGATCGCAACGTAGACGAGGCCTTTCACATCACGCTTTTGGCGTTGGAAAATGGTGAGTCTCTGAGCGGTTTAGTGACGGAGCGAACGGCTGATTCGCTTATGTTTACGGATCAAACCGGCAAGCAGCGACGCATCCTGGTGGCTGACATCGAACAAGAAAAGCAAAGTAAACTATCGTTGATGCCAGGCAATTTCGAGGAAACCATGACCAACGACGAACTCGCTGCCCTGATTGGGTTCCTTCGTAAGCAAGCGGGCATCAAGACTCCAGCGGCGGCACCATGACGTTTCAGCGGGTCGGCTAAAACCGTTGATTGTTCAGCACGCTGTGCAATCGTTCGCACGAGATAGGCGATCCGTTCGGTGGGAAGCTTTTTCCTCGCCCGGCAATACGCACCCATATTGGTGTCTTCTACGACACGGCCTTGTACCGACCACAACGAAGCAATGCGTCCAACGGCAGCTTCGCCAAAGATTGGCTCTTGGGAGGAATGACCCGTTGACAGGAAGCAAATATTGACAAAGCGCTATTTTGATCTATACTTAAATCAAATTGAATTATTTTGAATAGGCTATCGATCAGGTGTCACGCAATAGGCCAGTCCTTTTTCCAAACCATCAGCGGCTCCTGGAGCAACTCGGCGAGCGCCTGCGGCTTGCCCGAAAACGGCGTAAACTGACGACAGGGCAGGTCGCTGAGCGTGCTGGAATTAGTCGCTCGACTTTGTATCACCTTGAAGTGGGCGAAGCCAATTCTTCGATGAGGACATTGCTTCAGGTACTGATGGCGTTAAGGTTGGAAGACGATCTAGCATTGTTGGGAAAGGACGATGTGTTGGGACAGAAACTGATGGACGCCCAACTCCTTCGTTCGTCGCTAAGCAAAACGACAAATCCGCCACGCAATAAAAAGGTGAGCAAGAAGACGGCAAGCAAAGAGCAGGAAACATGACTTGCGAGATTCAGGTCGATGCCGACTGGCTGTCCTCAAGTATTCCATGCTCGATTGGTTCTCTTTCGATCGAAGTCGTACGAGGCAAAGAGACTTATTCCTTTTCTTATGATTCGAGTTGGCTCAATACCGACGAGGCTAGAAATCTAGACCCGGATTTGCAATGGTTTGCCGGACGTCAATATCCATCCGCCAAGAAGCATCAGGGCTTCGGGATCTTTCTCGACTCCGCACCGGACCGATGGGGGCGAGTCTTGATGCAACGGAGAGAGGCTCACTTGGCTCGAATTGCCAAGCGGCAACCGAAAAAGCTTATGGAGTCTGATTTTTTAATTGGTGTGCACGATGAACAGCGTCTGGGTGGGATACGGCTACGCTTTCCGGGCGAAGTCGATTATCTGAGCCACGACGCATCAGTCGCTGCTCCGCCTTGGGCATCGCTCAGGGAATTGGAGCAGGCATCCTGGGAGATACAGTCCAACAAACAATTGAGCGATAAGAAGACGAGTGAAGTGCTTCGACTGCTAGTTGCGCCTGGTTCATCGATTGGAGGTGCTCGCCCAAAGGCTGGGATTGTGGATGAAGTCGAAAATCTATGGATTGCAAAGTTTCCTGGCCGCGACGATGATCGAGACGTCGGTGCCTGGGAACAAGTCGCGATCGAACTTGCAGGTCGAGCAGGCGTTCGCGTATCGAATTCTCGCTTGGAGTCGTTTGGTGGACGGGCGCATAGAACTTTCCTGACGCAAAGGTTCGATCGACATCTATTCGAAGGGAAACGAAGACGTATTCACTTTGCATCGGCGATGACCATGCTCGGGTACAGCGATGGCGATGGAGCCAGTACGGGGGCTTCCTACTTAGAGCTTGCACAGTGGATCGCGCAGAACCAGTTGAGCGTCGACGAGGATCTTGAGCAATTGTGGCGACGCATCATCTTCTCGATCATGATCCACAATACCGACGATCATTTACGAAATCATGGATTTCTATTGACAGACAAGGGATGGAGATTGTCCCCCGCATTTGATCTGAATCCCGATCCGAATGGGACGGGACTCGCCTTGAACATCAGCGAGCTAGACAACGCGCTCGATCTAAATCTTGCCCGTCAAGTCGCGCCTTACTTTCGATTGGAAAAGCCAGCCGCCGAGACGATCATCGCGGAGGTTGCTGAGGCGGTAAGCCAATGGCGTGCCGTCGCAACTCATCACGCCATCAGTCGGGCAGAACAGAGTCGCATGCAATCGGCGTTCGCTGCGCTTGAATAGTTGTTGGCGTGTGGATCGGCCATTGCATTCTCGGCGAAATCGCTCTGAGGAGCGTAAAAAGGTGCCAGAACGTAAAAAGGCGACAGGAACTGTTTCTTAGACTAGCCTTTAGACAACACGTTCCTCGGTTGCAAAGCTGACGATCGAATCGATCGGCCGAATACGCTAAAATGCAACGGCAGTGCCATTCGTTCCTAGCCCCTTTCTCACTTTCCACGCGACAATCCACTATGCTGCCCACTATGCTGCAAAATTTCGCCGTGAGCCAACGTTCCACCCGACCACTTCTCGCGTTCATTGGGTTCTACGTTGTTTGCCATTGCTCTGTGCCATTCGCGTTGGGGCAATCTCGCGAGGATCAAGGGCAAGGGCCCGCACTCTCACCCGCCGAATCGTCGCAACTGTTCTCCGTAGCTGATCCGTCCCTTTGGACTCTGTTGCTTGCCGAACCCACGATTGAACAACCGCTCTCTGCAACGTTCGACTCCAGAGGTCGGCTATGGGTCGTCGAGTATCGTCAGTATCCAGAGCCCGCAGGATTGAAAGCCTTGAGTCGCGACAATTTCTGGCGAATCGTTTACGATCGCATGCCTTTACCTCCCATGCATGGAGGAGACCGCGGTGCCGATCGCATTACGATTCACGAAGATCGAAATGGAGACGGAAGTTTCGAAACCCATTCCACATTCGTCGATGGACTGAACATTGCAACCTCGGTCGTTCCAACCTCCAAAGGAGCTTGGGTACTCAATCCACCTTACTTGCTTTTCTTTAAGGACGAAGATGGTGATTCCAAATCGGACGGTCCCCCTGAAGTGCATCTGGAAGGCTTCGGACTTGAAGACACACACTCCGTTGTGAATAGTTTGTGCATGGGTCCCGACGGTTGGCTCTATGCGGCGCAAGGGAGCACGGTAACCGCTGCCGTCAAGAACTATGGCTCGTCCGAATTGCCAGTCAAGACACTTGGTCAAGCGATTTGGAGATATCATCCCCAGACTCGCAAGTATGAAGTCTTCGCGGAGGGAGGTGGAAATGCATTCGGTGTCGCCATGAATGATTCCGGCGAGATTTTCTCTGGACATAATGGCGGAGATACTCGCGGATTTCACTACTATCAAGGAGGCTACTATCGCAAAGGATTTACGAAACATGGCAGTTTGTCCAACCCCTACGCCTTTGGTTATCTCAATCCGATGGCGCATCCTCCGATCCAACGCTTCACCCACACCATGTTGATGATGGAGGGAACCGCGTTTGAGAATCAGATGCCAGGGGCTATGCTTGCCGTCGATCCACTCCACGGAAAACTGATCCAAACCGAGTTACTCGGGCACGGCTCAACCTACGACACTCGCGATATTGTGGATGTCGTATCCAGTAAAGACAAATGGTTTCGACCCGTCGCGATTGCCGACGGACCAGATGGATGCGCCTACGTATGTGATTGGTATGACTTTCAAGTAGCACATCTTTATGCACACGAAGGGAAAATGGACCGCGAGCACGGGCGTGTCTACCGACTGGAGCCGACCAAGGAAAACGTTTCAGTCCCAGCCAATGGGCTCGCGTGGAATGCAGCTCTCGCAAATTCACTGGACGAAAAGTCGCTTGAGTATTTGGTGGATCGACTGAATCATCCCTATCGATGGCAACGCTGGATGGCTCGCCGTTTGATTGCCGAGCACCCGGCTCGTGATACGATTCGAAATCAAATTCTGCACCCATTTCCCGACAACAAAAACCGAACGCTCGAGTACCTATGGACGGCCCACGCATGCGGATGGATCCACGACACGCTATTGGCGGGTTCGGAGAAAACGGATTCACCTAACGAATATATACGCCATCCTGATCCCCATGTTCGATCGTGGGCCATTCGACTGGTGTGCGATGACAACGCTGCATCGAATGATGTTTGCGATGCGATTTGTCAACTTGCAACCGAGGAGAACGATCCGGCTGTACTGTGTCAAATCGCATGCTCGGCCAAGAGACTAGAAGCAAATGCAGCCATCAAGATCGTTAAAAGTTTGCTGTCGCGTCCTTTGCCTTCGGAGGATTTGTTTCTGCCGATGTTGGTTTGGTGGTCCGTGGAAAGGCATGCCGAAGAATACGAGCTCATTGCAACACAATTAACTTCAAATCCCTTGCTCTGGAACACTCGAATCACCAGGGAAACTGTTTTTCCAAATCTGATTCGCCGATGGTGTGCAAGCCACGACGAAAATGCAATGCGCTCGGTCGCAACAAGTATCAAAATGGTTGCCACATTGCCAAATGCGATTCGTCAAGAGGCAGTGACCCAAGTTCAAGTCGCATTTGAACGAGCGTACGAGGGGAAATCACTCGCAGGTGTACCGGATTATGTGATCGATGCGTTAACTGGCTTGGGACAACCTTCGATTACATTGAGGCTACGGCGCGGAGATGCAGCAGCCGTCCATGAGGGGGTCCTCGCATTTGAGAATCGTAAATCGCCACTGCCATTGCGTATCCAGATTGCCAAGATCGCGAGCGAGTTTGCAAGTGACAAATCCTTTGAGCCTTTTTTGGCTGCTTGCCTTCGAATCGCTTCCGACAAGGGCGAAGAATCTCGTCTTCGTGAAGCGTCCATCGCGGCCTTGACTTCCTTCAAACGGCAAGAGATTGCAGAGGAGATCATCCAACTGTGGCCATCGTTAACCGACGAGCTCAAGGCGACCGCGGGCGCGGCATTAGCATCGCGTGAGTCTTGGACGCAAGCCTGGATAACCGCGTGCTCAAAACAAATTGTTGCACCTGGGGATTTGACTTTAGAAGCGATTCGAGCCATGAGGCAACATGAGAATCCTCAACTGCAGGAGCAGCTTGTCGCGACCTATCCAGCCACGGCGGGACTTGATTTCTCATCGATCCAAAGCCGATGCAACCAATTGTCAACCATCATTCTTTCGGGAAACGGTGACCCGTACCGAGGCAAGAAGCATTACAAGAACTTATGCGCGCGTTGTCATCGCCTGTTCGAAGAGGGTGGAGAAATCGGTCCGGATTTGACGGGATACCAGCGAGATCAGTTGTCGACCCTTCTGCGAAACGTGGTCGGTCCAAGCCTTGAGATTCGCGAGGGCTACCGGACAGTGCAGTTGATCACGGTAGACGATCGGGTTCTGAGCGGATTTGTGGAAAGCCAAAACGAAGAGCAATTGGTGCTGCGAACGATCGATGGGCAGGCTTATACCCTTGCTAAATCCGACATTGAGAGGGTAAAGCCCCAGTTATTGTCCCTCATGCCGGACGGGTTACTCGACAAGTTAGGGGATCAGGAAGTGGTCGATTTGGTCTCCTATTTGCGAAGTTCTCAGCCCTTGAATGACAAGTGATTCGGACGGACAGTCAGCCGGAAATGGTTCCCGTTGGGGAAAATCTGGTTATGATAGAGTGATCGTCAGGTATTTGCCCTTGCGGCATTCCACTTTTTCGATCGGTCTCCAAGAGACTGCCTGCCCAATTTGTCCGCCTACCGCTAACTCCGAATCGTTTGGATTCTCGATGCGTTCCAAAGCAATATTGATAGCGATTTTCCTGCATTGGATCGTCGAGCCCGTCAGCCATGCGGTCGCTCAGTTGCCTTCACCTGAACTGAATGCACTGGGGCAGCTTGGCGGACAAATCGATCAGCCAATCGTACCCCTGGACAAGGCCGCTGGGCAAAACCTCACCGAGAGCGTGCCAAGCTTTTCCTGCAGCGCGACTAAGGATGGAAAAATCGCTGGGGATTTGCAACCGGGAGTGGTTCAAGTGCGGGCCCAAAACTCGCTCGGGCTTTCCAACTCGAGAAATTTCCTCGTAACTTCTCAACCTTGGGCAATCATCACTGGCAATGAATCCCAATCGACGGCCGCTGGTATTTCACTCGATGGGGTTTTTCAGGATGAATGTCCGGAGCGAGGGCGCAACTACTACCGGCTCAAGTTGGATCGCGACCAAAATATCGAGATCGAATCCTTTGCTCATTCCCTCGATTCACGTGCTAAGTTGAATCTGTCCATTCTGACCACGAGCACGACCAAGATCGCATTTGCCAACGCGACCAATGATCGAGACGCAGTGCTTCGGTGCAAGCTTTTGGCGAACATTGACTACACGCTCGTCGCGCATGATCATTTGTACCGAGGCGGTCCGGACTATCGCTACGCCATTTGCGTTAAGTCCGTGAGCGATGAGCTCCTTCTAAACCGTTCGGCGGGCAAGGCAGCGACCGCCTGTTGGCAAGAACTGTGCAGCCAAATTGCGGCGATTCAAACTAGCAGCCAGCCTCACAAGCCGATAAATCCTCAGTACCTACTCCCACGTTGCTCACTGGTTCGCCCTCCTACTGTCGACAAAGCTCCGAGCGTACACGTGGAAAGTTCGGCACCCAACGCAGCGGCTGTAGCGGTCGAATGGCCGACTCTGATCGACGGCGTATTTGACGCCAATGACGATGTGGATATGTTCGATTTCGATTGTGAAAAGGATGCGAACGTCGTAATCGAAGTCGTGTCTCAGCGAATTGGCCAATTGACCGATAGTGCGATTGTTGTCTACCGAGTTGATAATCCAAAAATGCCAAATGAAAAAATGAATCGCTTGGCAGAGAATGATGACCTTCCCGCAACCGGAAATGGCGAAATGCGTTTTGCCAACAAGGACTCCTTATTGACTTTTCGCGCACCGGACAAAGGTACCTATCGACTTGCCGTGCGTAACCAGCAAAACTCGGATCGTCTCGCGACGCCACCTCGATATGCTGTTGAAATTCGCCAACCCAAGCCCGGATTCGCGTTGGCATGCCACTGGGCTAGTCCAGTGCGCGATCTTGATCAAGCTCGTATGACTAGCAACACCATTAACGTCGGTGGCTCCGCATTGCTAAGCGTACATGCTTTGCGATTTGACGGATTCAATTCACCTATTGAACTGACGGTGAGTGGCTTGCCTGAGGATATTCGCGGCGGAGCAGGTGTTATAGCAATCGATCAGAATATCGCCACTTTGAGTTTGTGGCATGATGCTCAAGGCTCAGTGCCAGCAACCTCCGAACCCATCCTTTCGTTGCATGTTGCCGGTCAATCCAAAGTCGGCGAACAGATGCTCGCCTCCGTCGCAACTCCTGTGGAAGTGATTTGGGGTTTGATCGATACGTTTCGATCTCCGATCGCCCGAATCACAACCGATTTGCTGTGCGTTCGATCCGCATCGCGGACTTGTCCCATTACGATCGAACTCGGACCAATAGCAACTAGCCCAGGCGAGCCGATCGTCATGAGTTGCATCCGCGGTCAGCCGCTCAAGGTTCCCATTCGAGTCACTCGGCGAGAAGGTGGTGTAGAGGCGGTCGTTTTGGTTCGCTTGCGGCAAACGCCGACCAAGACAACTGCGGCCGAAGTCAAGCTCGAGGCGAAATCGACCGAAGGAACGCTTGAACTTCAAATCCCTAAAGATGCACCCATCGGTGAGTATTTGCTCAGTACGTTGTGCGAAGCTCCCATATCGATTCCCAACTTAGATCCCGCAGCCAAAGACAAAACAATCAAAATTACCTTGCAATTGCCTAGTTCTTGTATTCGCTTGCGAATCGGAGATGCTCCCTGAATATGAACAACAATCTTAATCTCGATCTCAAACTCGATCTCAATCGTCTCGCGGGGCGCTGCCTCCATTGTGTCACTTGCCTCGTCGTTGCCCTTGCGGCATGCGGCAAACTCGGGGCTCAGACGCCGATCTACTTTGAAGATGCAGTTGCTCCAATTCTGAGAAAGAACTGTATCGCTTGTCACAATACCAAGATCGCAGAGGGAGGACTAAATCTTGAGAATCCAGCGAACATCACCAAAGGAGGTGACACGGGCTCTTCGATTGATGCAGCAAACATTGACATGAGTCTACTCATCAAGCGTGCCACGGAAACCGAAGACCCCATGCCTCCCGTAGACAATACCGTTGGTGCGGAAAAACTGACGATGGACCAGCTCAACATCATTCGAGCATGGATTGCCGGTGGGGCTTTGTCCAAAGGGACAGCCGGCGGAATGCCAAGCCTTGTCCTGAAACTACCAGAAAGCGCGAGGGCGAGTTACGCGCTGGCTGTCTCGCGCGACAATGACTTCGTCGCGTTCGGGCGAGGCGGACAATTGGTCATCCATAATGCTCGGCGATTGGCCACTGCCCAAAGCGTTGAGGGCATGTTGAGTTCGACTCCAACTCAAGTCATCTCGAATGCTCATCCCGACTTCATCCACTCGATTGCTATCAGCGAGGACGGAGAGCGGATCGCGACAGGCAGTACCGGTCAAGTTAAGATTTGGAAGCATGTAAACAACTCGATCGAGTCGTCACGTGTTGCGCTCGAAACAGCTGGGATTCCCATTTCAAACCTGCTGTGTACTTCGGTGGATGGCAAGCTACTTGCAACCGTGAAGAAACGAGCCCAAACTCAAAGCGACCCATCAAGCGAAAAAGCTCCCGGCTCCACAGTTCCCGGCATCCTAACGATGCTAAATCGGAGCGGAGAGATAGTCCAATCCATTGAGGTGGCCGATTCGTCTTTGGTATGTGGTACTTGGTCTCCCTCCAACCAACGATTCTTTTCCGTTGGTGCCAACAACATGCTTTATGCTTGGGATTTGCAAGCAATGCCAATTGCCCCACCCACTGCTTCGCAATTACCAAGCGCAATTCAATCGCTTGAATCGATCGACGAAACGACCCTACTAACGTTTTCCGAGCGAAAAGTTTCCGTTTGGAAATACAACACACCCGCTGCGGCGGAGAACGTACCGACGCATCCGCTCGCTGTCGCGATCAACGCTGCTGGCCCGATCGATCTTGCCAATGTTTCCCCTGACCGAACCAAACTCATTGTTGCAACTCAAGTTGATTCAACCAACAACACGTCGATGAAGCTTTGGAACATTCCTACAGCAAAGCTTGTGGGAACGATCGAACGAGATCGAAAAAGTCAACTTGCCTATTTGAATGCGGATCGTCTCGTGCGGCGCGCGCAAGGGGCAGTCGAACGATCGAATGCGAGCGTGACGGAACTTGAAAAAGCACTTACGACCGAAACGACTGCCGTCACCGCTGCGAAAGCCGCCAAAGACAAAGCGGCCGAGGCATTAGCCAAGAAAGAGCAAGAACGTCTTGCCGCAGTTCAAGCCATCGCAGACCATGAAAAAACGATGCTTGAAACAAAAGCAGCCATCGAGGCGGCCACCCTGAAGCTAACGCAGTTAACGACGGAGCTTGAGCCAAAGAAAAAAATGGTAACCGACCTGGAAAAGCAGAAGAAAGATTCTCAAGCAGCCATGGACAATACCGCTCAGTCGTTAGCCGCCACTGAGGAGACGCTCAAAGCCGCACAAGTGCGACTGGATTCACGCAAGCAATTGGTTACCAAGGAGTCCGAGGAATTGGCTTCTGTGAAGACCAAGAGCGAAAGCCTCAAAGCCCAATCCGAGATGGTTAAGTTTTCCGCACACGCGATCGCGTTCGCGGACGCGAATACGATCGCTGCCGTTCGAGTTAGCGCTTCTCAAAACACTGACAAAGCCAGTGTTATCGATCTGTTTTCTGCAGAAACCCTTGAGCGTATCGACACTCAATCGGTTTCCTATCCCATTCATTCCAACGCGGCCTTAATGGCTCCCGTTTCCGACCCAACCGTGCAGGGAATTTGGCAACAAGAGCGACTGATCGATTCAGCCAAGATCATCGTGGACAGAGTGACGGCATTAGCCTTTAGCCCAGACGGATCGAAACTTGCGATGGGAAGCGGGCTTTCAAGTCGCAACGGTCAGCTCGCCATCGTGAATGTGAATGACGGCTCTCCCATCCCCTTGCCATCGGATTCTGCATCGACTGCCTTGGGTGATACACTAGATCTACACAGCGATACCATTCTTGGCTTGAGCTATTCCCCCGACGGGCGATGGTTGGCGAGTTGCGGAGCAGACAAAATGACGAAGTTGATGGATACGTCCAACAACAAAGTTGTAAAAATATTTGAGGGTCACACGCATCATGTGCTGGCTTTGGCTTGGCAAGATAGTGGCCACCAGTTGGCGACCGCAAGCGCTGACTCAACAGTGAAGATTTGGAATATTGAACGCGGCGAATCGGTACGTACTGTCACCGGCTTTGGAACCGAGGTGACGGCTCTGTCCTTTATTGGAACCACGGAAAACATGGTTTCGTCGACGATGAATAATTTGGTTCGGATGCATGAATCGGGGTCGGGCAAACAAGTCAAACAGTTCAGCCCAGCAGGGGACTCTCTTTACAGCGTTGCCACGACTCCCAATGGGAAATATGTAATGTCCGTGGGGCAAGAGGGCATTGTTCGAACGTGGCTGATTGAGGACGGACGATTGGTCGGCGAATGGAAATAGTGGAATAGACTAGTGGCACGGATTGCAAGTTTTGTAGCAATGTGCAATCTAGTTACCAGGCTCCGCCTGGTAACTAAAGTGCAAGCGAGGCTCCGCCTCGCCGATATGCATCGTTTGTTTGTGAACTCGGGAGGCAGGAGCCTCCACACCAATGCGTTCCCAGGCAGAGCCTGGGAACGAGTAGAGAGCAGAGCCTGGGAACGAGTAGTCTCCTGTGCGACATTAATGCCAATCAGTAAGCACTAGCGGTTGAATTGGTTGCAAGGCGAAGGAGGCGGCACGTTTGTTGTTCATGTCGAGCATCGACGGCTGGAATCAACAGTTTGCGTTACGTTCATGGGATTACTTCGATATACTCGTCGGTTTTCCCTTTTGCTGAGGACTTAAACGCGTGTCTGTTTCGACTGAACGTTTGCCGCTTTGGACCGTATTAGTACCCATACTTGCCTTGATTGGCGACTTTGCATTGCATGGCAGACCTGGCATACTGCCAAGTGTTGCTATCCTTTTTGCATTGGTTGCTGCGGTTCACCATGCGGAATTAGTTGCTTTACGAGTTGGTGAGCCTTTCGGCGCGATTCTGCTCGCGCTCGCAGTCACTGTCATAGAGTTAGGTTTGATCGTCTCTATCATGCTGGGTGATCACGCGGAACCAACGCTCATGCGTGATACAATTCACGCGACAGTTGTGCTAGTGTTACACGGAGTTGCTGGATTGTGCATCGTCGTGGGAGCAATTCGACATCGAGAACAGGAGTTTAGTACTCAAGGAGCGCAATCCTATCTGAGTGTTCTCATTCCAATGGTCGCCATAACGCTGATTTTGCCAAACTTCACAACCAGCGTTCCTGGTCCGTATTACTCGACAAGTCAGTTGGCTTTCGTCAGTGTTATTTGTCTGCTTTTTTGGATGGCGTTTACCTTTGTTCAGACGGTACGACACCGTGAGTATTTCCTACCAACTGGCCCGTCGCAAGGTCATGATTTAGCCATACCGACCAAGAAACTAACATTAACTTCGCTGGTATTGTTGTTCGTTGCGTTGATCGCGGTTGTGCTTTTAGCTAAGGGAGTTTCGCCAATCATTCAGAAGACTGTTTCTGCGATGAACGCACCTCCCGCACTGGTTGGTGTGCTTGTCGCTGCGATCGTACTTTTGCCCGAGGGAATGACCGCGATACGAGCTGCATTAAACAATCAGCTTCAAACTTCGATCAACTTGACATTAGGTTCAGCCGTGGCAAGTATTGGCCTGACGGTTCCAGCCGTGTCGCTGGTCGCGTGGTGGACAGACCGCCCGCTCGCGCTTGGCGTCGATCCTGGAGGAACTGCCTTGCTAGTTCTTTCCTTTATCATGGCAATCATCACTTACGGGACGGGTCGCGCAAGCTTGCTTTCGGGCGTTGTTCATCTAATCCTGCTGGCAACATGGGTCTTTCTGATCCTCGTACCCTAATTCAACGCGATCTTGCGGAACTGCTCAGACAGATGGGCATTCGCGTCAACCAGACCATGAGGATCGCGTCATAAATCCAATGAGCAACGATTGGCACCAACAAATTGTCGTAGTACCAGTAAAGCGTTCCGAGAACGACGCCCATCAGGGTTGCCACGATGACGTACGAGACGCTCATGGGATGCGCAAATCCGAATACCAACGAACTGACGAGGATCCCAAAAAAGATCTCTTGCTGAGTGCAATTCGCCATCTCACCCGTCAAAAACTGCATCAGCCAGCCTCGAAAGAGCAGCTCCTCGCCTACACCAGCCGTTAGCGCGACAGCAATCAATTGAGGTACCGAAAGGCCCCGTAGCAACTGCATCAATTGATGCGTCGAACGGTCGTTGAGTGAACGAATTGCTTCCAACGGAATCAACTGAACAAGCAGCATCCCTCCAGCCAACAGGCCACCCACGACAGCCCCAATCCCCAATCCCAACGCAAGACCCGCCCAATCGAACAAAGAAGGGATTCGATTACGAGGATCCGGACCGATGACTATCCCGATCGCAAACGCAAGACAACCAAGTCCAAGTTCAAGCGAACACGCACTGAGGAATTTCGCATCATCACGATGGATCGAAAAAACACGGGCCGCCTTTGTCAACTACGCACCGCCTACAACCTCGAATTGAGCGGCCGAATCTTGTCCCCTTGAGATTTCGACTTTCAACTCTGGCGATTCGTTGACCGAGGGTTCGATACGAAGCGTGACGCGGTGGCGACCGGGTTCCAGCTGGGCTTCGAATTGAGTTTTTGAATCCATCGGCTGATCATCCAGCCACACTTGGAACTTTTCGGATGAGGTCAATGCAAAGGCCAATTTACCAGCCTCGTTGACTTGAATGTCCCCTTGAAGAATCATCGCGCTAGGCGATTGTCCTGTCCGCAACTCGGCCAGCGGCAATACTCCAGAAACTTTTCCATAGGCGCTCGTCCACTGCTCCGGCGTGCTGTTCAAGACCAATTCGCGAATGTGCTCCAAGTGTGGAACTTCGCCTGTTAATTCTTGGGGAGGGTTGGTCATCACGTGCCAGCGTTGAATGCTCGGAATCTTGCGAATCTCAAATGGCCCACTCTTTCCAAGTTCGGAGATAAATTTGATTAAGTCGATAACCTCGTCGTTGGTAAGAAACTTGGTCAGCCCCTGAGGCATTTGCGACTTTCCCTCTTTTTCATTTTCAATATCCGCAGTTGCTATCGTAATCGTCTTGCCTTGAGAATCGCGTATTAGGATGCGATCATCATCGCGATCGATCACGACTCCGCTAAGTACATTACCGCTGTCCAATAGAAAAACGGTGTTGACGTACTGTTCCTTGACGGCCAGATTAGGGTTCAGGATAGAATTGACAATGTAGTCAACGGGTGAAGAAACACCAATCGCGCTAAGTTCCGGTCCAACTGGTCCACCGGCTCGATTGATGCAATGGCACTTCATGCAACTCAATTCGCTTCGACGAAAGATACTCTCTCCCCGGGTTGCATCCCCTTTTGCAATCACTTGCTCGGCGAGTCGTGCGACTTCTTCTTGGGTTGGAGGGGGTGGGTCGCTCGCAACACCGGCCGCTTTGCTGAGAACATCCGAGAGAGATGCGTCGCTTCGGCCAATGGAGTACATAAATCGCAACGCCATCTTTGCGACATCCACCGTCAGCTTTTGGTCTTTCAAAGCGAGCGCCAAAGTGTCCGAACCGTCTCGTCGATCGAGAAAAGCAGTCAGCATCTCTTGCGGCTTGTCGTTGATGGTTGCGTCCGCGAGTAGATCGGAGGCTTTCTGACTCGCGAGCTCTAGATCCAAGCTTACCAAACTCGTCACCGCCTGTATTCGGACCGGCATCGGTCGACTTCGATTGGCCAAGTCGATCAATGTCGATTTGCTGTCCGCCCCTTCGATCGCAACGAGCCCACTGATCGCCGCAAGCTTCAGATCAAGAGCGGTTTTGTCATTGGTAGCAATCGCTTGCAACGACTTCGCAACGCTTTTAAGCTTCCAAGCGGAGGCCAGGCGCATCGCGGCTAGTTGCAATGAGGCCTCGGAATCTTCCATTAGCTGGCTGAGCGAATCCAGGTCGCCCGACGGCTTAACTTTGCGAGTGGAAGCAGCCGTGGCCAACCAGCCGATTGTTTTCAATCGCAATTCGCTTGAGAAGCCGGACGGTTGGACGAGTTGATCGAATACGACCCGTAAGTCGTGTTCGTTACCTCGATTGCAAATCATTTCTACAACCGCACCCTGTCGTTCAGGGGGCAGGCGTCCGCTCTTGAAGAGCTTGATGACGGGCCCAACCGCGCTCGGGGCATCTTCAGCATGCGTGATGTTGGTGAATGCTAAGCACGTAGAAAGCACACCAGCAGAAAAACGGACGCGAAGCAAGAAACGCAAGGGATTCAACCGACTCATCGACAACTTATCCGCTCTGTAAATATTTTTTGTCATTATTGATTTGTAGCAAGCAGTACGACGGACTTCCTAGTCCGTCGATGGGGAATTCGACGGACTAGGAAGTCCGTCGTACCACCAAAGCAACAGCCCGGTAAGCGAGGGATTTTACTCGGCCTCCTCGCTTACGCGTCGGGTTACCAAATTGGCCTCCTCGCTCACGCGTCGGGCTAACAAATAACCGAAAGCGAGTGCCACTTGGCAACTATTTTGCCTTCGAATCCTTTACCTGCTTGACGCGACGATCCAAGGTCTTGTTGGTTTCGTTCAAGGTGTGCTTGATAAACTCATCTTGATCATAAACCAATGATTCAACCGCAATCTCGGATGCCTTTTCGGCGTCAATACCGGAAAAGTAACTGAGTCCCCAAATTGCTTGAAGGCGAACGCGGCTGCTTTCGTCATTGACTTGCACTTGCAGTAATTCGAGCGGCTTGGCAACTCGGTCTCGCCAGTAAACCAAAACGCGAGTGGCTGCCATTCGGGCATCCGGTTCTTTCGCTCTCAACATTTGTCTGAGCAGCTCTTCGTTTACCACGTTGTGGCTTTGATGCAACCAAAGGGCTTCCATTAGGTGATGCTCATAGTCGGGATCGGCTTTGTCCAGTGCGGACACCCAGGTTTTAGCAGCAGCAATAACGTGAGCGCTCGTTCGTCCGGATAGTTCGATTCGAGCGAGGTGGCGAACGCGATCGTCCTTGGATTTGAGCAGACCAAGCAGATCATTGATCGGCTGTCCCGCGATGGGAGCCGGCTTGAGCAAATCTCGTCCTTCGTATCGAACACGGAAGACGCGTCCATGGTCTTGATCTCTGCTCGGATCACGCAAATTATGTTGCATGTGCCCAATGATGGGGTTGTGCCAATCGGTGAAGTAGATCGATCCATCTGGAGCGACCTCAATGTCCGCCGGACGGAAATTGGGATCCGAGGAGAAGACGATGGGTTCGACTTCGGTTGCGCCAAAGCTCGAACCTTTTTCCTCCAATTTGTATTGCAAAATGCCTTGAAAACCAATCACATTCAGCACGAGCAAGTTACCGCGATGCTCTTCAGGAAAATGACTGCTGCTGAGCACTTCCACTCCGGCGCAAGGTCGTGTTCTCTGTTTGTAAACTTGTGGCGGACTGGCGTGTTTGTTTGGATAGTCGAGGTCACCCGAAAAGAGCAAAGCATGGTAAGGCTGTGCCCCTGTACCGTCAAAAACAAAGTCCTGGCCCCATCGTTCGAAAGCATGTCCGTGCGGATTTGCGAAACCATGCGAAACGTAAACGTCGAACTTTTGCGTCCTGGGTTCAAAACGGAAAACGGCTCCATTCGAGACCCGGCGGGGCGCTCCCCAAGGTGTCTCGACTTGCGTCTGGTGAAACGTGCCTTCTTGAAAATAGACTGCACCACCCGCATCCAATGCGAAACTGTTGGAAGTGTGGTGCGTATCGGCGGTATCCAACCCATGGACCATCCGTTCTTTCACGTCGTATTTGTCATCCCCGTTGGTGTCTTTCAGGAACAACAGATCCGGCCCTTGAGCGACCAAAACGCCACCATTCCAAAATTCAAAACCAGTCGGATTATGAATATCACCCGCAAAAGTCTTGCAAACATCAGCTTTGCCGTCGCCGTTCGTGTCTTCCAAGATGAGCAGCTTGTCTGCCATCGGTTCGGTAGGTTTCCAGTGCGGATAGGTTGGCCATACAGCCACCCACAATCGGCCTTTGGTGTCGAACGCCATTTGAACAGGATTGACTAGCTCGGGGAATTTCGATTCTTCGGCGAAAAGTTCCACTTTCATGTTCTTGTGGACGGTCATCGTCGAGATGGACTGCTCGCCGCTTAGAAACTCGTGTTTGCCCCCTTCCAGCGGACCAGGCTTGTTGGAAATAACTGGAATCAAAGCCGGAATATTGGAATCGTCTGCCTGAGCAGTTTTTCCTTGGGCAATCGCCCACACGACTTGGTCCCGGTTGGAGGTCTTGACGTCGAGAATATCCAATTCGCGTTGTCCGACGGAATAGTTGGACAATCCGTCCCCGTAGCCTCCCGGCCCTTCGGAGAACTTGAGGAAAGCCCGTTCACCGTACGTGGAAAATCCATCGGTCACACGGTATCGGTTGAACCAATAGAAATTTTTGTCATTCACGGCCTTGCGAAGGCTCTCAGGCGTTGCCGTCTTCTTCGTACTTCCGAATAGCCCCTTTTCGCATGCGGCTGCGATGGCCATATCTCCCTGGAGGTTTTGATGGACTCCGTTGATCGTAAGAGACCTGCCAACTGCCCTATCACCCTGAAGCGATGACAGGATATCCACAAACGGTACGCTCTTGGACTTTGCGACTTCGGCCATAGCGTCGGAGTACATGCGAAGGGCTTTGTTGTGTTCCGCCACCAATTCTTTGGATGGCAGGTTATCATCCTGGATGTGCTCTTGGCCGGTTGGTGAGAACAAAACAAGTCGAGGTGCGGATTTGCCGTTGTACGTTTGGGCTGCAATATGGTCGATAAAGGCAGCAACATTGGCCTTGAATGCACCCAGGCCAGCTTCTCCAGCGAACGATTCGTTGTAGCCGAAGAATGCGAAGATGACATCGGCCTTGGTGTTGGTCAGTTCAAATCGGTTCTCTCGAACTTTGTCCTTATCGCGAGGGGAGAGTTTGTCCGGTTGCGGGCAAGGAGCCGAGCCGGCTAACCACTGATCAAACGTTCCGAAATCCTTCGATCGCATTCGCTTGTCTTTGTTGCGAAACCCATCGACCTCATCCCCGCTATAGCCCAAATTGCGAAATACTAACTCGCTCTCCGGGTAGCGTGCGTGGATGAGCGTTTCGAGCGAACCATAATGCTGCATGCGTTCGGCAACGGTACCTCCCACGATGCACACATGGTCTCCCTTTTTCAGTTCAAAGTCGGCAGCCTGTGCGAAGCCGCTTAACACTACGAGAAGCGATGCAAAAAAGGACAATTTCATGGAGAAGATCCTGAGGAAGGTGGATTGGGCAGGTCATTCGATGTGGGAAACATTCGGCAAGAATTCCAGCCGACGCAATTCCAATTCTAACCATGGTTGCAACGGAATACGAGCCGAGGCACCCAACATCCAAAACGGATGGGTGGTTGATATTATGATATCCGGCGGATTTCTAAAAATCTCGAAAAAGAGGCCTTTTATGTCTGAAACTTCCGGCAATCCATATGCTACTGATGAACCAGGAAAGGTTCTCGCACCTAGTCAAGGCTGCTCTCAAAAGCTTGTCTCGATTACCGTTTGTGTGGCGATTGGGTTCCTAGTGATCGGGCTAATGCTTCCAGCAGTCCGAACGGCAAGACCTGCAGCTCGTCGAATGCAATGCTCCAACAACATGAAACAGATTGGCCTTGCCTTGGCAAACTACGAAGCGGCCTATCGACAGCTGCCGCCTGCCTACACAATCGATCCCAACGGCAAGCCCTTGCATAGCTGGCGTACGTTGATCTTGCCCTATCTCGAACAAGCCGAGTTGTACGCAAAAGTGGACTTAACCAAGCCTTGGGATGATCCAGCAAACGACGAAGTGCGCAGCGCGTCGATTGGGGTCTTTCAATGTCCAGAGGGCAAGATACCGCCCGGGCATACAACTTACTTAGCTGTGATTACCGAAAATAGTTGTCTCCGACCTGGCACGGGACGGAGGATGCCAGAAATTCGTGATGGCAAAGCGAACACGCTCCTAACCTACGAGTCGAAACCATCCGAGTCCGTACACTGGATGAGTCCGCAAGACGCTGACTTGGAAATGTTTCTGTCGATGGGCACCAAATCGACGTCGCACTATGGTGGTTGTAATTCCGTCTTTCTAGATGGCAGCGTTCGATTTTTGTCCAACGAAAGCGCAACACACGACCTAGTCGCGATGGTCACGATCGATGGCGGCGAGCTTTTTTCGTCGGAGCAATAGTTCAAAGCCAACCAGCGGCAAAATCCAACTTGACCACGCAGCCAATGGATAGGTCCATTCCGGATCTGCATTCGTTATCGTCGCTATTCCAGATATCAGCCGCAGAGCAATGGCCGAGCAAAGCAGCAAAAAGCATCGAATCATCCATTGGCGATGTTCTTCGAATCGACCTTGCACGGCAAGTCGCCAACCCATCGCAGCGCAAACGCCGGTCACCAGGGCCAGTATCGCAAATCCAAGACCGGCTAGGAAACCAGTGAATGCATAAGCAGACATCACGAGTCCACTCGGTACCACACCAAGCAAGACCGCCACGACGTGGCATCGCCCGATGCCACGATGCAAGCCTTGAGCACGATTCCGAAAGCGTGCGTTCAACAAAACCAAACCACTAAGAATCACGCAAGGCGTTGTGAGAATGTGAGTGTAAAACGCCACTCGGTAGGCTCCGTGAAAATACCCTTCGCGTCCTTGCAAAAAATCGACTTGAAAGTCGGGCGGAAAATAGCCTGGGTAGTTGGAGAGGATATTGAACGTAACCTTTAAGACCAAAAGTACGCTTAACCATTTCAGAAGCAACTTCGCAAAGCGTATTTGTGTGTCTCCGTTCATCGACTAGCTAAGCACATCGGTATTAGTCTTCGAGTGAAACAAAACTGAGTGCCATTGGGCGATAGCCCCTGTTCTCGACGAATGTCGAGCAATTGGAAAACCGGGGCTATCGCCCAACGGCTAATTGGGTTGAAAAACAGTTGCGGATGTGCTTAGTTACAAATATGGAAGGAATACTCAAGGCGATTGAGTCGTCTCTGAACGGCGGCTAAGCGGAGCTTAGGCGATTTGCATTCCCAAGCAGAGCTTGGGAACGAGGCTCGAACGGGGAAGCCTTTGCCGAAAAGCTTGCTCAACCGAAATTTACCACATTCCACACGGCGAGCCATTCTGCATAACCGACGCACTCAAGCAACTCGCGATCCTCCTTGCTTAGCTTCGAATTGCCGCTTGCCTGCTCGCAAGCGGAAACGAACTCCGCCGGTTGAAATTGGCTCCCCTTTAATATTCCCATTTTAGATGCCGGCTCTGTCATGCTATTTTCCGTCAAAAATTCCGACATGATCCGGCTGACGGACGCTAACAAGGAAGGCTCACGAACTTGCTTGAACCAGTACTTGGAATTCCAAAAATCCTGTTCCAGTCGATGGACGACTCCATGCAAATAGCTACCCAATGGACTTGAGTCCTGCTGCACAATGGCATGGGAATGATCGATTTCACCGATGCGCAGCCAAAGCATGGCTATCAGCAGCGAATCGCTTGCCAATTTTGCGTCCGACATCAGGACCGTCAGGGCTTGCTCCTCGACCGGATGTTTCACGGCGGACAACGGCATCGTTTTGGGAAGCGTGTCCAGCCATCGCTGAAGTGGCCCGTCGATTGTTGTTTCGGGGTTTGTGCTCATTCAGTGCATTCCAATTTAGACTCTCTGAAGTTGGGCTTCACTTTGATTTCGAGGACTTGCGACTTGGTCATCCAACCTGATTCAACTTCATCAGCATCGACTCGGCCGCACGAGCGGGCAATTCTGATTCCCAAACGGCTTTGCTCACGGCCACGCGACGGAATCCACAATCGATCAGTTGTGAAAGGTTGGAAAGGTCGATGCCGCCGATGGCAAATGCCGGCAGTTTTGAATTCGCATTCGGAATCAACGCGGACACTTCTTTCAAAAAATCTAAGCCCGCATACGAGTCAAACGGCTTGGTAGCGGACGGAAAGGTCGGCCCACATCCAATGTAATCAACTCCCGATGCGATCGCTTCTTTCACTTGATTCACGTCGTGGGTCGACAAACCCAGAACACAATTCGCACGCATCAACGAACGCGACTGCGATACGGACAAGTCCGTCTGTCCGACATGCAATCCCCAAGCGTCGGTGCACTGAACGATATCGGCGCGGTCATTGACGATGATTCGCGTTTGACGCAAATCGACAGCATCGATCGCGGCTCGTGTGTATCGAATCAAGTCTTGCGCATCCAGCCGTTTGTCTCGAATTTGAATGATGCTGACCCCGGCGCGGCTAATGTCGCGAACACGCTCTTGAAAAGCATGGATGGGCATTTGGCAATGGGCCAAGACATACAATTGAGCTTGATTCAAAAATTGGAGATCGCGTTTCAGCGAAAGCAATAGCATTGCGTTTAAATCGTAGGCTTGATATCGCGTGGATTCGATGGCAGCCGAACTGTCGGGATACAAAAATTTCGCAACTTCTTCCAGGCAACGCAGCGATTGTTGAACACGCTGTGCCGCAGCTTCGCAAATGTCCGCAAGTCCGTCCGACCGCAATTCTTCGGAGGCCGTCTTTGTCTCTCGCCCAACGTCTGCATGTGCATTGCGACTGGCCAATAAAAGCTCGTTATCCCATTGGGACGAAGCTGCTTGAAGCTGATGACGGAGTGTTTTGTAACTTCGCTGCAATGCGCTCTGATCGCGAAAGCGTGCAATATCCTCAAGCGTACGAAGGCCTTCAAAGCAACGGTTTAAGTTCGCATCGAGCATGCGGTGCGATGCAAGCAGGTCAGGTCGATTGGTTGGCAAGTCTTCAAGTTTCATTGGGGCAAGCATAAGCCAAGTCGGTTATTAGCGATCGCACTTGTGCGTGAAGCAAGGGGAGTTGTTCCTCGGGCGTAGACGCATCGATATCGTGTATGTCCCAATATTCGACGCGGTCTGCAAACGTTTCAAAGCGTTTTTGGATAATCGGATGGTGCTCGGCCCGTTTGATTGCGATGACCCGATCGGCTTTGGCAAAATCGTCTTCGGTCGCATCCATGGGTTTTCGGAGCGTGTCGTAGGGAATGGCGAGTCGAGCGAGGTAGTCGATCGTGTATTTGGATAGGGTGTTGGGAATAGACTCGGGCAGAGCCAAGCCACGCGAGTCCGCGCGCCAATCGATGTTGGCAGCAGCTGCTTCCCAGTTGAAATAGATCTCTGCAAAACGGCTCCGATAGTAGTTCCATGTGCACAAGAACAAGATCTGGTTTTTGGATTCAACCCGTAGGGCATCTTCTTTGGGTACTGCTTCGGATTTGCGTTGCAATTTGGCTTCCCGTTTTTCTTGCTTTTTGGCGGCGAGTTGTTTGGCGAGTTGTTCGATGGTTAAGACGATATCAGGCTTTGACTTGCCGAATCGTTTTAGATAGAGGCTCTCGATAAATTCTGGGAGTGTGGCTTTCCAGGGCTCTTGGCGATGATTATCCCGCTTGGAAAAGGACTTAGGATTCATTCCCAGCTCACGGGCCATGGTGATGTGGGAATGAGACAAGTGGTGCTTATTTCGTGCCTCGATCCAAACACGAAGTCTTTCTGGGATAAAAGATGCTTTCTTCGCCATTCGATGGGGTTTTTCGGCTCAAGAACGTGGATCGCAAATCGACAAAGTGTAAGCTTAAAGCGGCGGGATCACAACTCAAGAGATTGAAGACATGGTCCGCCAGAAATGAGGTCGGGAATAGACGAACTAGGTTGTCGCGGCTAAACTACGAGATCATTTCGTGGCTTTGATTTTGAGCAGCGAATGAGCATGTCCCAGTAGCTCAGTTGGATAGAGCGCGGCTTTCCTAAAGCTGAGGTCGCAGATTCGAATTCTGCCTGGGATATTGAAAAGAATCGTCATCCAACTTGCCCGATCGCTTTCACAAACAAGAATGGACCGACGGGACCATCAAACCACGGCAAACGTAATGAACGGAGCGCACTCGCATTAGCTTCATGGCCTTTCACGACTTCCGCAGATCGCGTTCATTTGGACGCAACTCGCACAAGCGTGTACCATTTGATGATTGGCAATTGCTAAACCAAACCTACTAAGGGAACAAAATGAGCGTCGAAATACCGATGGACCTGCAACCTCAAATTGCAGCAGCAATTGCAAGAGGAAGTTACGCCAACGAACAAGAGCTTGTGAGCGATATCCTTCGAGTCACTGTCCCTGTCCTGGATCAATACCAGCACTTACGCGACGCCATTCAAGAGTCGCTTACGGAAATGGATCAAGGGAAATTGAAAAATGCTGACTTTGACGCAGTACGAAACGCACTCAGCTCCGAGTTTGACGAATCCGGAAAACGCAAATAAATGCCACGTGTTTGCTGGTCCGACAAGGCCGAAGACAGCCTCCTTAACGTCGTCCGTTTCATTATTGAGCAGAACCAAAGCCTCCAACGCGGTTTGGATGTTGTAGCCAGTGTAGAGCAAAAATGTCTGAGCTATTCCGAATTCCCCGCTGCTGGTACGTCTAGGCCGGATTTGGGTCCCGGCCTGCGATGTTTTCCCGTTGACAACTTGCTAATCGTCTATCGACCCATTCGAGATGGGATCGCAGTCATCCTCGTTGCGCATGGTCGACAGGACGTTCGAACCGTAGTTCAAGAGATTTTCGGCGACCAATCAGCCATTTAATACCCCATTAGCTTCTCAACTCCCACTTCGCCGCAAGTCCTGCCAGCGTCATGGATTCGTCGAGGGCGTCGTGCGATACCAACAGATACTTCCACGGCTTGCCTCCAGAATGCTCAGTGGCTCGCTGCTTGGCAAGGAAATTGAGCCTCAATTACCCTGATCGAATCCTTGCTCAAGAGTGGCGCGGAAGTATCGGTGCATGACCCAGAGGCGATGAAAAACATCGACGCAATTTTTGGTGATCAGATCACCTATCACGATGAAAAATATGCCGCCCTCGAAGCGTGCGGTGCCTAAGCCGCTCTCGAGCTAGCATGTCTATAACAAGATTACTTGGAACGTCCGCAAGGGATACAGCTCCAGGCTTCTGCTGCGAGTGGTAGATCGTTAAGTTCGGCCCGGGCTTCTGGCCAGGTCGGGTAGTGCTTGTCAAGGATGTTGATGAAGCGATCATTGTGGGTCGGCTCAGATGTGCAAATCGACTTTTGCGAAAACCGTGTGTATACTTTAGTGAAGAGGCGGGAAAAGTTTGGCGTCATTCCGTGAGTTTCGGGTGAATGGTCCGTAAATCCTACATCCACTTGATTTTCGAATAATCAGCGGCCATCTATTTTTCTACCAGAGTCGCTATTGTGAACCAAAAATCGGTGCGTGGACAGAATAGATACGATATGGAACCTGAGGAAAGAAGTGAAAGACTGATCGAGGCGGCTAGTGCCATTCTGAACGCTGCGCCGGATCGGCGATTAAACATCGTGGTTCTGAACAAGGCACTTTTCTACCTTGACCTTGCTTCATTGCGAGACCGTGGTGCAACTATCACGCACAACGCTTTTATCGCGATCCAACATGGACCGGTGATCGCAAAATATCCGAAGCGGTTGGTTGGGCAACTGGAAGGACTGGGCATAGCAAAACAAATAAGCCAATGGGATGGTTCGAAACCGATTGTTTTAGAATCCTGCCGCCCGCATTTCAATTTTCTGGATTCGGATGCAATGATCTTGGCGTCTGCTGTGACCAATTTCTTTGCCGACGCATCGTCTCGGCAAGCATCTGACTATTCCCATGAAAACGCAGGCTGGAAACGAGCTTGGGTCGAATCTCAACGGACGGGTAAGCCATCTGTTGTTAATATGCGAGTTGCGATGCAACAGATTATCGAAGCCGATCCTTGGATGGAGCTCCCTCTCATTGATGACGAACAGCTTTTAGCAGCCGCCGACAATGCCGATGGAGACGATTGGTAATGCACTTCATGCCCGGAGACGGGAAGTGGCAGGTTGGAGCAAATGCCAGTTTGCTAATTGAATTGCGGCAACAAATGCCGCCGGACGAATACCAGGCGAACAAGCAAGCACTTCAGGAATTTCTGTGCGGCTACTTCTCGTCAGGTGAGTGTAGTAATGCACAAGGTAGCTCGATCTCGCCCATGAAGGCTACCGCCAAGGGTGGCAAGGTGCTCAAGGTGCGGTGGGCGATGCCGGGAAGTGGTAAAAGCGGAAGTCTAAGGTTAGTTGTCGTCGCCTATTGCGAAGAACGACGCGTGTATATCGCGCAGGCGTTTAGGCGACGAGACGATCCCACAGATGATGATATTAACGAAGCCTTGAACGGCCTCTAAGTTATCTGATCCTTTTAGGTTGGGGGAAATTTCAGAAAGTGTGCTCAACTCGACATTTGCAAAATCGGTGTGTATGCTCAAGTTAACGGGCGGACAAAACTCGGCTTCATGCCATGTGTTTCGTGTCAATGACCAGTGAAAACCTATATCCGCCGGTTTTTTATTTCTTCAGGCTTGGGTGGCTCCTTCTCTCCTGCTTCATCAACGTAGTACGTAGCAAGCGATTTTTGAGGATTTGTGTCGGTGCCAGTCATACTAGCCGTGTCCTTCGAGACGCCTGGGAGTGCTCTAAAACGCAAAAGTGCATTTTGGATGGCGCATGGCTCAGGGTATTCGTCCTGATAGATGGCGCACCGCCCAACAAGTTCAATGCTCTGACCCTCGTTGAGCAACACATAGCCATTTCGAATCCGGAACTGTGCGAACTGCTCATCAGTCATTGGCATCGTGAGCACATCATCAATGTCGATTCGACCATCAAAGACGTTTTTCGTTCGGAGATATGGACGTTGCGGTCCAGGCGCATTTACGGCCATTTCTTACCGGTGACGACCACGCCTTTTTGCCGAACCGGACAGACTTCCCAATCCTCCGGGATGACGCCGACCTCGGAGTGTTTGTAGCCGGGTTTCACTCCCATACGGCTTCCTTGCGCTGGGTTTCACGCAAAGAAGCAAAGAAGCAAAGAAGATTTTCTAGGGATGAGGTTATCATTCTGCCTCTCCTGCCTTCGCGTTCTTCGCGGCTTCGCGTGAGCCTTGTTCCAGTTCCTTGGTGATCGTTTCCAGCTGTGCTCTCAGCTCCTCCCTGGAAGGCAGGTAGAGCTCGTACTTGGATGCAAAGATGTTGGCGTCCGCCGGCAAGGTGAGCTCAACCAGGGCGTCGTTCTTGCGATGACAAAGCAGGATGCCGATAGTTGGCAGCTCGTCGGGCAGCCTTACGTGACGATCGAAGTAGTTCACGACCATCTGCATCTGACCGAGGTCTTGGTGCACGAGTTTGTCACGCTTGAGATCAATCAGGACATAGCAACGGAGAAGCCGGTTGTAAAAGACGAGATCCACATAGTAGTGGTCGTTGTCGAACGTGAATCGCTTTTGTCGGGCTTCGAATAGGAAGCCTTTGCCGAGTTCGAGGAGGAAGGACTCCAGTTTGTCGATGATGGCCGATTCAAGGTCGTCTTCGGAGTAGTGCGGATGCTCCTCCAAACCCAGAAATTCCAATATGAGAGGGTTCTTGATGAGGTCGGCGGCTTTTTCCACGACTTGCCCCTCGACTGCCAGTCGACGGACCTCGTCCTTATCACGGCTAAGTGCAAGTCGCTGGTAGAGACTGCTGGCAATCTGTCGTTGCAGTTCTCGCACGCTCCAATGATTGGCAGCGGCCTCGATCTCGTAGAAACGTCGCTCGGCGGAATCGTCCAGCGTGAGCAGCTCGACGTAGTGGGACCAGCCCAGTGTGAAGCGGCGGGGAAGATCGCTCACCATTTCCCGACTGGGTTGGTCTGGCCACTGGCTTTCGGACAAAATCCGAGACGGTGTTTCGGAATTCTCGCGTGCTCCAGAGTGAGAAATCCGAGACGGTGTCTCGGATATCGGCGAGCGAAGAACGTCTGACCGAAATTGGAGATAAAATCGTCGCATCAACTCCAGATTATCCACGGAAAACCCACGTCCCGCCGCAGATTTCAAAGCTTGAGACAATGCCTTAAGCGTTTGCTTTCCGTAACTGGCACGATCCGCCCCCTCCTGTTCAAAATGAACGATGTAGAGCCCAAACAGGAAGTTGCGGGCTACAAGATGGGTGTCGATGGTGCGATTGGCTGCCGCAACCAACTGCTGATGCGTCTGCTGACACAGCAATACGAGCTGTTCAAATTCATCGGTGAGGTCATAGTTTGGCTCCCATCTTTTTGAGATGTTGTTCTACGCGTGCAGCGAGGGCTGCAACTTCATCGACGACGTAGTCTTTGTACTGGCTGGCATCCATGCCGCCGCAGAGTTCATCACACGAGGCCCAGAGAGATGAGTAAAAATCGGATTTCCTAATGGCCATAGATTATCGGGCTAGCGGTGTGATTCAAAAGAACCGGTTGTCTAGTAAAATTCGTCGAACGCATGAATCCGAGCGTGGCCAACCATTTCTTCGAGGAAATCAAAGAAGTCGCAGGGTTTTTGTCAATCGGACGTGTGTTAGTTCGTATTGACCTTAAGTTTAGCCATTGGAACAACTAGGATCGTCGGTATCATCGAAGAGAGATAGTTGCCGGAAGCCAGGTGCTTTTTTGCTCTTGGGCAACGGATCACGTTTCTTGCGCGAACCATGCTTTGCAAAAACACGCTTCGAATCAGCAATAGCCGAAGTCGTTTGCCTGATCGCGAAGATCTTTTCTTGTGCCGACTTATAAGCCTTTCGATGATCTACGATCGGGAATGGGTAATCGCGACCGATCCTACAACCCACTTGTGACTGGAGGTCCAAGGGCATGCGGTGTGGCTCGGGTAGGTACTCATCGGGAACGCGTGCCAGTTCGGGAACGAATTGCTTAATGAACACTCCCGACGGATCGTGATCGATCACTTGCTTTGCAGGCGAGTAGATGCGAATCGTGTTGATACCCGTCGTTCCAGATTGCATTTGACATTGCGAAAAATGGATGCCAGGTTCGAAATCTAGAAAGTGTTTGGCGAGATGAACGGCCGTTGGTCGCCAATGCAGCCACAAATGATTGGACGCGAACGACATCAACATGGCTCGCATTCGAAAATTGATCCAACTGGTCTCGTTGAGAGCACGCATACATGCATCGATCATCGGGTAACCCGTTTCGCCTGTCGTCCATGCTTCGAACTTCTCTTGATTGAAATCATTCTCGCGAAGACCATCGTAAACCCGACTGATGTTCTGAAATTCGAGCTCCGGTTCATCCTCCAGTTTTTGCATGAAATGGCAGTGCCATGCTAGCCTGGAGGAGAACGATTTGAGCGAACCCAGCCAACGCGAGTCGATCGAATCGACAGGGCCTTCGCGAATCTCTCTTTGCCGAGCCACCAGTTGTTGATATGCAGTCTTCATCGAGATGCAACCCCACGCAAGATAGGGACTCAATCGACTGCAGTTCTCTCGCGCCGTCACGGGACTCGACATCCCTTTTCGATAGTTGAGCCCGCGAATCGTCAAGAATGAATCCAATGTCGCGTTCGCTTGAGACTCGCCACCGATTTGCAGGATTGTCTTTCGCGTCGGTGCCAGTCCAAGCTCTTCACCTTTTGGCATCCGACCAAAGTCGAAATCGTTAGGGATGATCATGCGCGTTGGTGTTGGGGTGATTGGCGTATTCATTCGAGTCTGCCAAAGATTTGCCCATCCATTTCGATTCTTCAGAGGCCGCACGACCCCGTTTTGCGAAAACTGCAGCCAAGGGATTCCCATTTGCCGAGCCCATTTCGCAACCCGACGGTCTCGTTCGTAGGTGAAGCCGTTTCCAGTTTCTTCGTGCGAGTAGAGGCTAGCAATGTTGGCAGTCCTAGCAATGTCGATCAAGACCTCGGGCAACTCGCCAACGCGAACGGCCAGACGCCCCCCTATTTTGCAAAGGCGACTTGAAAGATCTTGGAGCGACTCGACGATGAAATCAAAATGGGACCGGTCCATCTCAGGCATGGCCCACAGCTTGGGCTCAAACACATACAGAACTACGGTCGGTCCGGTTTGGCAAGCTTCCAAAATGGGACGGTGATCGTCCAATCGCAGATCACGTTTGAGCCAAACCAGTTGAATAGGAGCATGCGACACGTCAGGACTCCCCCTCGGAAGCGTGCGATTTGTCTGATTGTTTCTTGATGCCAGAACGACGACATCGCTCGCTACAATACTTCACTTGTTCCCACACCCTTTCCCACTTTTTCCGCCAAGCGAAAGGACGGTCGCAAACGACACATTTTTTTGTTGGCAAATCCGATTTCGAACGGTTCATTCGGTTTAAGTAGTACATTAAACAATTGACTTTTTGATCGCTTGATTTTAGTCGGTCGTCAATGTGCAAAGCGGTAGGTTACAGTACATGCAAACCGTTCACGGTCAACAACCCAACACGCCTCTAGAAATATCACGGAACAATGCCTGAGGGACATACCGTTCATCGCCTTGCAATGGACCATACCAAGTGGCTTGCAGACCAACGACTGAGGGTTAGTTCACCCCAAGGTCGGTTCGAGGTAGGAGCCCAGTTGCTGTCCGGCAAAAGTCTCAAAACGGTCGAGGCCCACGGAAAACATCTTTATTATACTTTTTCGAGCGAACTTGTCTTGCACGTGCACCTTGGGTTGTATGGCAAGTTTCGACGTTATGAGTCTCCTCCACCAGAGCCTCGGGGCGCGGTACGCATTCGATTTGTTGGCAAAACACACACGCTGGACCTGAACGGCCCGAATCAGTGTGAGATTCTCAGCTCGAAACAGGTTCGCGACTCCAGGTCAAAGCTGGGCGAAGACCCTCTTCGTTCCGATGCAGATCCAGAGCGCGTTTGGGCTCGAATGCAGAAGAGCAAGAAGCCTGTTGGGCAGTTGCTTCTCGACCAGTCGGTCGTAGCAGGAATCGGGAACATCTACCGTGCCGAGATTCTGTTCTTGTTAAAGATTCATCCGTCACGACCAAGCTGTTCGTTGAACCGTAATGAGTTTGATGATCTTTGGGAAACATCCCTTCGCTTGCTCGCCGTTGGAGTCAAGTACAACCGCATTATCACGGTCGATCGAGACGAAACAGACAAGCCGCTCAGCAAACTGAGCTCCGACGAGCGGCTTTTGATTTACAAGAAAGAGCGATGCCCAATGTGCCAATCGACGACAGAGACGTGGTTGCTAGGAAATAGGCAAATGTTCGCTTGTTCGGTTTGTCAGGTTTAGGCGTCGCTACAACCATTTTCTTCCCTCAAAGGGTCGTACCATCGAGTCGAGCCGATAATAACCACGGCCGTAGGGGGTTGCCATCATCTTACCATACCAGGCTCTCCCAAGTCCTGTCCGTAAACTAGACCAGCTTTCCTGGCGTTGCGAGTCAAGTAAGAAGAGTTAAGGAAATGTTAATGTTAGATATTGTTGATACAGCAGTTGGTGCGGGTACGTTCAAGACTCTTGCTGCAGCACTTGGAGCAGCAGGTTTGGTGGATACACTCAAGAGCGCGGGCCCATTCACGGTGTTCGCACCTACAGATGATGCATTTGCGAAGTTGCCTGCGGGGACCGTGGAGAGTCTACTGTTGCCTGAGAACAAGGGAAAGTTGGTAGGTATCCTGACGCACCATGTGGTCGCTGGTAAGGTAACTGCAGCCGACGTGATGAAGCTGACGACTGCCACAACCGTGGCTGCCAAGCCGATCAAGATTGCAGTCCAGGATGGCAAGGTCAAGATTGACGATGCGACCGTTACCGCAGCTGATATTCATTGCACCAACGGTGTTATCCATGTCGTCGATTCGGTAATCTTGCCGAGTTAATTTCGTGAACCAATGGTTCGTATCGATTCTGAAATCCATCGCCAGTGTAGAACAGTTGTCCTCAACTGTTTCTGAAGCGGGTACAAACTTCACTTCCGATAAACGATTGGGACAATCGTTCTACAATACCGAAACTCGGAGAGCGAAGAAGCACAAGCGCTCGTCGCTGGTGGAATCGACAACGTCCGATGGGACTTGTTGACCGATACTGCCAAGGTACCGACGGTTTGGGCTTTACTGGCTCGCAAGATGGGTTTTGCTGCGACACGGAGTGTTCAGTGTAGAACAGTTGTCCTCAACTGTTTCTGAAGCAGGTACAAACTTCACTTCCGATAAACGATTGGGACAATCGTTTTACAATAGGGTTGATTACGTTGCTGACGAGTCGGAGATTCGCCGTGGAAAACAGTTCCCGTACCGGTATTTTGCTGCGCACTTGAACAGATTGTTCGCTGCCGCTGGTAGCTCCAACCAGAAGTATGGGAAGCGCAAGTTCGCCGGCATTGTTCTCGTTAGCGATAACGAGAGCTGGGTCGGAACAGGTCGGCATGGATCGACCGGTGTGATTACGGCTTGGGAAGCCTTCGTTGCCAACCAGCGACGATTGCATGAGCCGCAGATCGTTAGCTCCCGGTTGAAAGCCAACCCGAAGCTATGGCGCGAGAGGTAGTTCATGCGATACGGAAAGCCACACAATCATCCGCGAATTTGATACGAATACTTTTTCTGGTCGACGGCAACTGCGAGATTGATCTCATTGACCTTATCAACGACTCCGATGCGGGCGGAATCTGTATCGATCGGGTCGAAATAGCCCGAATAATCACTCTGCTGAATGAATTTGGCCTTCACAGCTACGCAAGCGTTCCATTGTCCGTTGATCGTCGTCATGTACTCTATGGATTGTGAAGTCCCGTCGGATTCGAAACAGCCCTAAATGACACAAATCGACCGTAGCAGATGTCAACATTGTTGTAGGTTCTTCCTATCGTGCGTCGGCTTACATGGGTTGATGGAACAGTCGCGGGGGATGACAGAGTTGGTTTTGAGCAACATCATCGGAAAGGAAGTTAGATGTTTAAGAGCGAAGCACTAGCGCGAACTGCAAATGAATTGCTGGACTATCTGGCTAGCGACGGACAGGGCGGCAGTTAGGTCCGTTTTATCGATCGGGTCGAATAGGCCCCCCCCTTTACGACCTTCTTGGCGAAAAGAATTTTCTCGGGAAACTCGCCCGTAACCTATCATTTTGAAGGCATTCCCTTCCTGATCATTACCACCAAACACCAGCAAACCAAGTGTTGTGAAAATGCGTACAATGTGCATTGACATCGGATCCTCTCCCTGACGAAAATCGCGAAGATGCCAATTTTACCTGCTTCGCAAAACCCCTATGCCTGAAACGATTGAATTCCTAAGCCCCCGACTTGTGGGGAAACGGTTTGATCAGCACTCTATTCCACTGGAGGTGCTTAAGGATCTGTCTGCGCTGGAAGAACTGATTGTTGAAGTTGCAAAATGGCACTATTTGCGAGCGAACAAAGATAGAAAACGCATACCGAAAGGCTTTGTCGATCAGGTTTCGCTGAAAGTCACGGGCATTAATGAGGGTAGTGCAATACCTTTGATTGTCTTAACGATCGCGTCAGCGGTCGGCGATACTCTGTTCCCAATTGATCAACGCGAATACTTCGAGAAAGCGAGGGACTCCGTAATAGCAGCTGTCGACGCTGCCGAACACAATCTTCCAGTCAACGAATTCTTGACAGACAGTCACCTCGCGTATTTTGATCGAATTGGTCGTAGCCTAAGGGAAGGCGAGTCGTTTGACCTAAATGCTCCAAATCACGAACGGCCTGCGAGACTAAATCGTTTCACTCGTAAGTATCTAACTTTGGCGGCAGCATCCGCAGAAGGATACACGGATGAAGTTAGCCTTCGAGGGATTGTCACCGAGGCGAGTGTACGAAAAAACAGCTTCGAGCTTCAAGTGCCGGGGCTAGTAATTCGAGGTCCCATTTCCCCGGAGCACATGGAAACTATTCTTGATGCATTGAAGAAAGGTACAACGGGAGTTGGCGTTTCAGTTCAAGGCATCGGACGATTCAACCGCAAGGGCCAGCTCAGTTCTTTAGAATCCTTAGAACATGTGAGCATGCTCGATCCGATGGATGTCGGTGCACGGCTGGACGAATTTCGGTCATTGCGCAAGGGATGGTTTGAAGGCAAAGGCATCGCCCCAATAGCCACCGAACTCGATTGGCTTACCGATGCTTTCGACGCCAACTATTCAGTCGCTCTACCGTCACCGTATCTATTCCCAACCGCAGAAGGTGGTGTTCTCGCAGAATGGACGGCCGGCCCATGGGAGATTACTCTCGACATTGAGTTTCCGAGCCGCAAAGCCTATTGGCACGCTCTAAACGTGCAGGCGGATGATGACAACGATCGAGAATTGGATCTAAGGCAGGCTTCTGATTGGAAATGGCTATCAGGCGAGTTAGCAAAATTGCTTGGAGTTGATATCTAGTGAATAGCCAAACACTACTTCTTCGACAAATCCATCCGTCGTTTATCCAGCAAGGCCGTGTCACCTCTCAGGCATTCCGTCCAACGCCCAAGGACGAGATGAAGCTCTCAGTTTACGATGGGGATCAAATGACACCCGAAGAAGCTTTCGAGCATTTTACCTCAGTACTTCAACAGCAGTCCGTTGGAGAACTTGCTGTAACTGTCTCCGAATGTGAGAGTCTCGATCTGAAAGTCGAAGCAGACCCGGAACCCTTCCCAGAACATGCGATTATTGACTTCACTAGCCTTGGTCGTAAAGACGTGGAGTCAAAGGGCAAGAAACTGAAATCATTTGCTGACACAAGGGGTTGGCTCCTGCAAGCATAAGTAAGTGTCCACTACCATACCGCGACTGAACAACTAAAACTCCCCGCCCATCCCCTTGAACTTCTCAACAAATGTGACAAGCGGCAAGTGATCTGCGATTCGCATTGAGCATTCAAACCCAACTATCACCCAACCTCGGCATAAACACCGGTATTACGCTCCGGGTAGCTCTCGTAAACGTGCTCGAAGAGTGCAGAACATTTATGGCCGTAGATCTCCGGCGTATAGGCTCGCGGGAGTCCGCTATCAAGGGTGTCCTCGATCGCCAGCTTCAACGTCGCAGCAGAAAAGGTGTCAGCAGCAAAAAAGGTGAGCAGCAGAAAAGGTGTCAGCAAGCAGAAAAGGTGTCAGGAACCGTTTATGGACAATATGTTCAATGCAAGGCATGATATGTTGTTAACACTATGGGACGACCAAAACGTGCTGCGGATGGTGGTTTGATCTATCACGTACTCAATCGAGCGAACGCTCGATTGTCGATTTTTGAAAAAGACGGAGAATGGTCGCCGCGGTAGACCACCCAAATCTTAAATAAGAAGAACCACCATGGCACTCTATGAAATGACCCCCGACTCCTTTCGGCACTCAGCCGAGCTTCGTTTGCCGATCTCAGGGTGCGTGAGCGCGATGATCTCCAACGATTGCTGCGCACGCAAATCGAAGTGTTGGGAGACGATCTCTACGTGCTCACTGAAGAGTTTGGTGATTGGGACGAAAGTCGCCGCCGGATTGATCTGCTTGCAATCGATCGTCAGGCAAATCTTGTGGTGATCGAACTGAAGCGCACCAACGATGGCGGGCACATGGAACTTCAAGCCATCCGCTACGCCAGCATGGTATCGGCGATGACGTTTGAGCGAGCCGAGCAAATCCACGGAGAATTTCTGACCCGTATAGGCGAGCCGGCTGAAGAAGCCCGCACCCGCATGCTCACCTTTCTTGGCTGGGAAGAGCCCGACGAGGAAGCATTCGCTCCCGATGTGCGCATCGTGCTGGTTTCTGAAGATTTCGGGAAGGAACTCACCACTGCTGTTCTTTGGTTGCGAGAGAGGGATATCGACATTCGCTGTGTTCGCCTGCGGCCTTACCAGGACGGTGAGAAGCGGCTGATCGACGTGCAGCAGATCATCCCTCTCCCCGAAGCCAACGAGTATCAAGTGCAGCTTCGAGAAAAGGAGCAAGTTGGCCGTAAGAAGCGGGCGGAACGCTACGACGTGCGCTTGAAATTCTGGGAGGGATTGGTTGCCATCGCTCGCAAAAGACAAACCCGCCACGCCAACATCAAACCGGGATCCTATCACTGGCTAGGCGCAAGCTCGGGCATCCGCGGCCTTGGCCTCAACTACGTCATCGTTCAGGAATACGGCATCGCCGAACTCTACATCGACCGTGGCGATGCCGAGGAGAACAAGCGTATCTTCGACCATCTCCATGCTCGCAAAGACGAAATCGAGAAAGCGTTCGATGGAACACTTTCGTGGGAGCGGCTAGACACGAAGCGCGCCTGTCGGATCAAACACGCAATTGAACGTGGCGGCTACCGTAGTCCCGAATCGGAATGGCCCGTGATCCAAACTGAAATGGTCGATACTATGAGTAAGCTTGAAAACGCACTCAAACGCTCCTTAGATTCACTTGGGCTGTAGCAATGATTACTTTAGCTTCAATCGCACGCACCGATTCGAAACGATGTTCGAGAAGCCCAAGCGGCAGTTCATAGGTATACACTGGATTTGCAAGCAGAAGCTGTCAAGGCTGTCTTGCAGCAAGCTGAGTTACTGTGTGCTGATTGGGTGGGTCAGAAAACGCGAGCATGCCGAAACGATGATGAATACCCTCTAGGCTCCTCTTAATCTCATCGGAAGAAGCTCTCGGCTGTATACGACCGCTCGGTTGTTTACACTTATCCATGGGTACGATTTAGCCGTTGCTGTTAGCCGTTGCTGGCATTGTCTTGGCGAAGAATCCGATTGAACAGGCTGCAATCGAGCTCGTCAAGGAGTTAAACTCAAGAGGAAAGAGCCTCCGAGAAATTGCTCACGGGGAGGGGATACCTGACTAAGAAAGGCAAAAACTGTTGGAACCACATGACGATCAAGAACCTTTTGAACCGGAAAGCTTGTTGAGCGAGCTGTCGACCGATGAACTACTCGAAAGACTCGGTAGGGCATGCACGCAAGACGGCAAGCCCAACCTACCAATTGGCAAGCAGACGCTAGAGGACTACCTCAAAGCACGCAGCGATGACGACGAACAAGCTTGAAGCAACGCTCTGCAAAGCGATTGAACGCAGTGACTCATCGCGGTATGCCATTAGCCAAGCCACGGGCGTCCCCCAGTCCGCGCTCTCTAGATTCGTGGCTGAAGAGCGTTCCATCAGTTTGGATTACGCCGACAAGCTGGCAAAATACTTCGAGCTGGAGTTGAAGCCGAAGCGTTGATACATGGTTTATTCGGCATAATCATCAACGGAGCCTATCTCTATTTTGTTCGTCCCGTGGGATGAAGCACCGATTGGAGGAAATCAAAGGGGTCAGGCCTGGGTTAGGCCTCTTTGATTGCCCGACACTGCGGCTGCTGTCGAAGCTTTGCCATTGCTACCACTTGGGAAAAGTTTCGTTGCACCAATGGTTGCACCTGCTACGGTCGATTTGTGTCATTTAGGGGCAAATTCTGACACTTTAGGCGTAGTATCGGCGGCGGGTCAAAAAACGAAAAAACCCTTGGAATCACAAGGAAATCCAAGGGTTTTCGCTAATCGGACCGGCGGGATTCGAACCCACGACCTCTACCACCCCAAAACGCTTTATTGACGACAGAAAATCGCTGTTTTCCTTGGTGTTTTGATGTTTTTAGCACCAAAACGCCATTGCAAATACTAGCGAGTATTTCATTGAATTGCAAGGCTTTTCGGTACTACAGAGTTTGCAAGTCTGTACAAGTCAGTAAAACCGGTCGTATCGTCCCTCCGACAACGCGACTCTTGCCGTAGAGAAACGCTTTGAATCGCGGGACACTGATCGTTGTTTTCGCCGCGCTTGTTGGCGTGGTGAAGTTGGCCGGATACTTTATTGGATGATGATGATTGCGTTTTTCTTATTGCCAGCTAGACCTACCATAGCATGGGGGTCCGGCCGGTCCGGCCCCGTGCGCGGATTGATTTGTTAGCAACCGACGGGCTCAGAGGCCCGCCCTACGCGTTCCCAATATGCTCAGAAAATCGCGAACCAGCAGGTGAGCACCGCTCAACCACTGGCATCACTGACTCGACCCCAGCATGTCACGCGTAAAAACTCAAGGTTTTCCTTGCGGAGCCCTGGCAACGCGAAACCCGTGATGGATGCTCGTACTCGTCGGATCATTGCAATGGCGATACTCGGATGGCCCCTGGTTCGAGCGCAGTTTTTTCGGTCGGCGTACACTCGTCGAGTGTCCCCTGATAGATCGTTTCGGTGGCGCTGCCGGACAATACTCGAAGTCCGCAGTCGGATTTGCCATGGTCGTGGATCTTCGACGCTTGGCCAGGGCTCCAACAAAGTACGAGGACTTGGATTGTTGGGGTGTGCAGGACGAAATTGCGGCAGTAATTTTGACGATCAAATTGCAGGAACACTTGAACATCGCTGTCGGAGGTTTCGATGTTTAGGTCGCTGAGCAAATGTCGGATTTCCGGTTGGCTTAGCACCGGGGAATCCTTGAGCGACTCGACCAGACGAGTCAGCCCACGGATAGGAGATTCGGCGGAAGAAGGAATAGGATCACGCATAGCAAAACTCTCGCTTGGTTTTGGGGTGGCGTGTTACGACAGCCACGAGATCGATCCCCAGCGAAGGTGCCGAGGACGTCCCGCACTGCCATTTCCCAACGGAAGAAATTGAGAAAAATTCAAATTGGGAGAATTTTTTGGAGGAATACTTCCAAGCGGGAGTTCATCACGATCGTTGATTGCTCGACCAACGATCTTCACCGCCCGTAAGATGGGCCTCTGAGCCCGTCGGTGACTAACTTAGCAAACCTACGTACGAGCCAGAGTCCCATGCTACCGAAAGATGCACGGGGACACAGAAAGCGCCGGGGTAAACCGGATTGGAGTCGGGAATGAGAGAGTCCTACAGAGAAGACTTAGCCAGTAACTCTGGCCTCGAGTTGTACGATGATGACGGTAACTTCATGGGTGTAGCGCCACAACAGAGGTAGTTTCAGGCAAGCTAATGAGCTCGGAAATCAACCATTCCGTGCGCCGACACCGGGGTGTCTGCGGGAAGGCAATATATTGGTTCGCGTCATGGCGAGCGAGCCAGGGGCACGCCGGAGTCTAAGAACCTGAGCATGCGTAGAAACTTAAATCGCGAGAACCGGGAGCCCCTACCAGTTTCCGACGATGGCTAGCAACCACCGTTGGAACGATTGCAAACGCTTTTCTTGACAGACCGATTCGGAAGCTCGCGGCCGACATTGGGATCCACGCCAACGCCAACGGCTGTACCCTTCAAGTTTCCGACGCAGGGAAGTCCATAAGTTGCTCGGTTGCCTGTAAACATGGCGATGAACCGTTGGTCGAGTCGGTGAGCATTGCATCTGATTTATTTGAAGAGCTAGCCCAGTCCGCAGGCGACATCGAATTCGGTCCGGTTGAATCGACCGAGAATGGCAGCCGCTTCGTAGTTCGCTCCGGTTTAGGTGACGTTTGGGTGACCGGAGCGAGTTGGAGAGTTTCCAAATCTCATATTTGCGAGCCTGAAGTCGACATAACGTACCTGCTGAACCTTCCGTTACCTTAAAATGCTTAGGAGCATCTGCCCGTACGATGCGAAAATGAAGCTGGAAGCGCAGTCCCAGTTTTGAAGATAACAGCCAGCTAATGCGAGACGACATCGATCATGCTCTTCATCAGCCATCGCACCACCGACAAAGCCGCCGCCGAGGATTTGAAGCGCCGCGTTCTCGCTCGCGGCTATTCCGCGGAGCAGCTCTTTCTCGACAGTGATCCGGATGCGGGCATCGCGGCGGGCTCGGACTGGGAGCACGTCATCTACGATCGGCTAAAACAGTGCCAGGCGTTGATCGTGGTCTGCTCGTCGCGTTGGGCCGAATCGAAGTGGTGCTTTGCGGAACTTGTGTTTGCGAAATCGTTGGGGAAGCAAGTCTTTCCCGTGGTCATTGAGGAGTGCGCGATCGACGCCATCCTGGGCTAACGTCAATCGGTTTTCGTTTACAAAGAAGGCGAAGCGGCCTATGAGCGACTCTGGAAATCGCTGGAGCACCACGGCCTCGGCCCGCACGAACACCGGCCTTGGCAACCCGATGACGGCGACCCCTGTCCATTCCCCGGCCTGCTCGGCTTCAGCGAACGCTTTGCGCCGGTCTACTTCGGCCGCGCCCCCGAATCGGCCATCGTGCTCGAAGAGTTGAATAAGATTCGCGATCGTGGTGAACCGCGCCTACTGATGATTGTCGGCGGATCGGGCAGCGGCAAATCGTCTCTGCTGCGAGCTAGTGTGTTACCAAGGTTCGACCGCAATTGGGATTGGCTGGTGCTGCCGACGTTGCGTTACGGCCAGTCGCCCAACAGCAACTTTAATCGAGCTCGTACGTAAAGAATTAACCCATAAAAAGTTGGGATGCTTCGAGAAAATTTCCTGCGACGAGACGCATATACGAGTCCAATCATGGAAAGCCAGATTACTGAGCTAGCGGGTTCGGGGACGACGCTGAATTGGTTTAACTCAACATTGTCGAGCTGAACTTGTGTTGTTATTCCATCCGGTAACCCGTTGAGAAGAAAATCGATAGTGAGTGATTGTCCAGTAAGAGATCCGCTCAGCGTTACTCGTTTGAAGCCTCCGCCAAGATCCAGTGTCGAAACATAAGTGGAATCGAACGACTCTGTCGTACCATCGCTATCGATGCTGTAAAACGCTGGAAACAAAAGGGGATTCGCGGGGTTCGATGGAAATAGTGCTCCCGAGTTGCTGAACAGAGTGGCTTGAAAACTATCGGGAACGCTCGATCCTGACGCTGTCCCAAGGGCGCTTATGTTCAATTCAAACGATATCGAGAAAGCGCCCGACGCAAGGGCGAAGGATTGAGCCAATTGACTGCTACCTACCGTTCCGGATTCGTCGAACAGAGCATACCCGCCGCCATCGGATGGGCGGTCAAAGAACGCAGTTTCGGTCGACCAGTCGGCAAAAGGCTCTGGGCTTATTCCAGGATTGGAAAAGTTGCCGTTCAGAAATCCGCCTTCGGCACCGGCCGCAAGCAAAACCATTGAGAACAAAATCGACGCAAAAATAGACTTCATTTACTTGGATTCCAATTCTGTTTGCCGTCTCAATGGTTAGCGGTCGAAATATAGGGACTTATGCCTTACTTCGACCTCAAGTCAGATACTAATTCCTCAAGGATGGAATTCAACTCTAGATCGCTCAACCCTCGGTAATGTGTTTCCTCGCCGTTGGTTCGCTGGATCCTTGTTGTACCCAAATGGGAGGTATATGCGACCGAGCGTGGACGTTCCCGATCCTGCCAAGTACTTAGCCATAACCCGGCCTCATCGCTTCCCGTAATTGATTGGATTTCTTCCGGTTCGTCAATAATTGATCTGAAATATTCATCCACTTTTCGAACCAACGCGGGTGCGGGTGGATTGAGCAGGATATTTGCGTCATTCTCACCCGTTCCGCGATTGCGACGGAGGCGATTTATTAATATTAGGTCGTCCAATCGAGACACGTTCTTGTCGTCAATGGTGTCAAAATAGACATGGCCTATTGATTCCGGTAACACGCTTCGCGATCCCATTGCATTTCCATTGATAATCCATGAGAACGCATCGAGTGATTGGGCCAAGCCATCCTCAATCACATCCACTCCGGAGATGAAGTTTTGTTTCGGCCAGAACGATATTTCGGTACCTGTATTCGCTTCTTCAGGCATGCGCTCTGAGTTTCCAAGGATGTCGTGCGCCACAACGCCCGAACCATACGCCTCAGCAGTACCACCCCACGCGACCACCACGATAGTGTTGGAGCCCTTGAAATCGGCTATCGTCGCAACATGACTTTCCGGCGCCTTCGTCACTGGTACTACGAGCGGCACTGATCCGAACTCTGGTAAACTTTCGCCTTCGCCGCTTCCACCGTTTGAAGCAGGGATGCCCCTGACGCGTGTCACGAAACTGTAGGCCCCGGGCGCAACTACGGTCAGTGCAAATGTCCTTGGCTGCGAAACTTCACCTGGTTGCAGAATACCATCACTGCTTACAAAACCAGAAAGATCAAAATAGGGTGATCCATCTGTCCAAGTTCCCGTACTCCCAATTGCGTTCGCCGTGGACGGGGCGATGTTGGACCAGGCTAATTGAATCGGACCCCGGATAGGTCGATTCGAGATGTTGGTAATTGTCCCATAGAACGCATAAGTCTTGGTTCGCGTGTTGTATTGCGCGCCATAATAATTGAATGTTACCAACGAAGTCACGTCAACGGGCGTGGCCGCATTGACCACGATTGCAGAGGTGTAATTGGTAAAACCGCCATCTTTGTCAAAGATCCGTCCATAAATCGTATGATTACCAACCGTCGTCAAAGTAAAGGCCGATGTGTTGCTTGCGGTCGCGGTCGCGTAAGAGCTGGCCAATCCTGTGGCGGTTGTCGCGAAGCTATAGCGGAATCCAGCACTCGTATCGACCGACGACGGATCCAATGGGCTGTTCAGCTTGATCGTGACTGGATTACCCGCATTCACCGGTCCGTTGTTGCTCATCACTGCCGTTGGCGCGACGTTACTAACCACAACCACGTTGCTGTAGTCCGTGTAACCGCCATCTTTATCGATCACTCGACCGAAGACCGTGTAGGTTCCATTGTCCGTGAAAGTAAACGACGTCATGCCACTTGCACTTGCGGCCGCGTAGGAAGCTGCCAAGCCAGCCGTAGTCGTTGCAAAGCTGTAGTGCAACCCAGCCGCAAGGTCTGCTGCCGAAACGTCGCTTGCGCTCGACAAGCTGACTGTGGCCGGACTGCCTTCATTGATTGGTCCATTGTTGCCAATGGTCGCTATCGGGGCGACATTGTTAACCACAACGACTGTGTCATAGTCCGTGTAACTGCCATCCTTATCGAAGATGCGTCCGTAAACGGCATAGTTGCCGTTATCCGTGAACATGAATGGAGCCGCGTTACTCGTGCCAGCAACAGCATAGGTCGCGGCCAGGCCAGCGGTCGTTGTTGCAAAGCTGTAGTGCAAACCAGCCGCAAGATCTGCTGCCGAAACGTCGCTTGCGCTCGACAAGCTGACGGTGGCCGGACTGCCTTCATTGATTGGTCCATTGTTGCCAATGGTCGCCGTCGGCGCGACATTGTTAACCACAACGACTGTGTCATAGTCCGTGTAACTGCCATCTTTATCGAAGATGCGCCCGTAAACGGTATAGCTGCCGTTATCCGTGAACATGAACGGAGCCGCGTTACTCGTGCCAGCAACAGCATAGGTCGCGGCCAGCCCAGCCGTAGTCGTTGCAAAGCTGTAGTGCAACCCAGCTGCAAGGTCTGCTGCCGAAACATCGTTTGCGATCGTCAAGCTGACTGTGGCTGGACTGCCTTCATTGATTGGTCCATTGTTGCCAATGGTCGCCGTCGGTGCGACATTGTTAACCACAACGACTGTGTCATAGTCGGTGAAACCGCCATCCTTATCGAAGATGCGCCCGTAAACAGTATAGTTGCCGTTATCCGTGAACATGAAAGGAGCCGCGTTACTCGTGCCAGCAATAGCATAGGTCGCGGCCAGCCCAGCGGTCGTTGTTGCAAAGCTGTAGTGCAACCCAGCTGCAAGGTCTGCTGCCGAAACGTCGGTTGCGCTTGACAAGCTTACTATGGCAGGACTGCCTTCATTGATTGGTCCATTGTTGCCAATGGTCGCTATCGGCGCGACATTGTTAACCACAACGACTGTGTCATAGTCCGTGTAACTGCCATCCTTATCGAAGATGCGTCCGTAAACGGCATAGTTGCCGTTATCCGTGAACATGAATGGAGCCGCGTTACTCGTGCCAGCAACAGCATAGGTCGCGGCCAGGCCAGCGGTCGTTGTTGCAAAGCTGTAGTGCAAACCAGCCGCAAGATCTGCTGCCGAAACGTCGCTTGCGCTCGACAAGCTGACTGTGGCTGGACTGCCTTCATTGATTGGTCCATTGTTACCAATGGTGGCCGTCGGCGCGACGTTGTTAACCACAACGACTGTGTCATAGTCGGTGAAACCGCCATCCTTATCGATCACTCGACCGAAGACCGTGTAGATTCCATTGTCGGTGAACGTAAACGACGTCATGCCACTCGCACTTGCGGCCGCGTAGGAAGCTGACAGGCCAGCGATGCTTGTTGCAAAGCTGTAGTGCAACCCAGCTGCAAGGTCTGCTGCCGAAACGTCGGTTGCGCTCGACAAGCTGACTGTGGCCGGACTGCCTTCATTGATTGGCCCATTGTTGCCAATGGTGGCCGTTGGCGCGACATTGTTAACCACGACGACTGTGTCATAGTCGGTGAAACCACCATCCTTATCGAAGATGCGCCCGTAAACGGTATAGCTGCCGTTATCCGTGAACATGAACGGAGCCGCGTTACTCGTGCCAGCAATAGCATAGGTCGCGGCCAGCCCAGCGATGCTTGTTGCAAAGCTGTAGTGCAACCCAGCCGCAATGTCTGCTGATGAAACGTCGCTTGCGCTCGACAAGCTGACTGTGGCTGGACTGCCTTCATTGATTGGTCCATTGTTACCAATGGTGGCCGTCGGCGCGATGTTGTTAACCACAACGACTGTGTCATAGTCTGTGTAACCGCCATCCTTATCGATCACTCGACCGAAGACCGTGTAGGTTCCATTGTCGGTGAAAGCAAACGACGCCGTGCCACTCGCACTTGCGGCCGCATAGGAGGCCGCCAGGCCAGCCGTAGTTGTTGCAAAGCTGTAGTGCAACCCAGCCGCAAGGTCTGCTGCCGAAACGTCGCTTGCGCTCGACAAGCTGACTGTTGCCGGACTGCCTTCATTGATTGGTCCATTGTTGCCAATGGTCGCCGTTGGCGCGACGTTGTTCACGATCACCGTCGTATTAAAGTCAGTGATCCCACCGCTCGTATCGAAAATTCGTCCAAACACAGGGAAGCTCCCATTGTCCGGGAAGTTGAACGAGGCAGAGCTGCTAGTTCCGGCCGCTGCGTAGGTTCCTGCCAAGCCAAGAACGCTGGTGGCGAAGCTAAAGTGCAAGTCGGCGACGTTGGGAAGATTTGCATAGCTGATCGTGGCCGAACTGCCTTCGTTGACTGGCCCATTGTTGACGAGTTGAGTCGAGGTTGCATCGCTTAGCAGCTTAACATCGCGCAGATTGACGTAGCTCTGGGTGCCAGCGAAGCCAATTAAGTCGAATGATAGGAGCACTGCGCGACCGTTCAATTCGGGAGCCAAGCTAACGAAGTACGTCGCGCTGCCATCGGCATTAGGTTGTTTGCGCACCGAAGTGGCTAGACGCTCACGACCATCGGTTTGCAGGTTGAGCAGTGCGTCAGAGCTGGTGAGCGACACTTTACCCGCGACCGGCAGGCCGGAGTTGGGATCGAGTAATGCGACTTCGAAGGCGTCATTCGGTCCAAATGCGTTGGCGTTTAGGCTGGGTGCGTCGACCGTGAAGCTCAGCAGGCGATTGGTTGCACCGACCAAGAAACATTGGAACAGACGCGCCTGCCGGTTGCTCGACTCGCGCAGCATCGCCGACGATGACTCGAATCGAACATTCCCTTGGGTGACCCAACCGTCAGCTTCAGTAGAACTAGCTACCGCAAAGTTACCATTTTCCAGTTTCGGATTTATCGCCAACTGGTACCGCGTCGCGGTTGCAACAGTTGCCTCGGGTAGTTCGCCTGAATGCCTTGAGTGGTTGAGCAGGTTGGTCGGCGTCGGCGGAGCATCGTTACCTGTGCGGTTCAACCCGCCGATGAGTTCTGCCATCCATTGAAGTTCGGACGCCGTAGGTAGCCGCCGCTCGCCGGGTTGCAGTGTCGGCGCCATAAAGTTGCGATCATCCGCACTATGTTCCAGGCCGATGACATGGCCGTATTCGTGCGCCAACACGGATAGCAGGTCCATCTTTCCGTGAGCTGCACTGCCAAGCTTGGCCTTCCACACCGACGGATCGGCGGTTGGCAGGAACTCGGTGTTGTCTAGCGGCGACAGGTCGAGGAACCAGCCATGGCCGGCGGCGTCTCGATCGATCGAAATCTGTGGCTGTTGCGAGCCGGTGGTCGTCACGGCTAAAGCGTTTCCCGCAACGTCGATCGTGGAAATCGCCACCGCAGGATGTGCAAACGCATTGACGCCGAAAGAGCCCTGTATCCAACTCTGCAAGACATTCGAAGTCAATAAATCCAAGTCTTCGGCTGCGCCTGGACTGTTGTTCGGCGGTGCTTGAAGTTTTTTCACGTTCCCGATCACCGTGATCGGCACGAGCGAGGGTGTTCGGAAGTCGATGTGGAAGTGGTTGTGGTGGGCTGGGGAGTTTGCGGATGATATTTTCAAATTTTTAAGCACGTTCAGCACCATTTGATACTTATTCTTGCCCTCCGTGCCAATCCAGACGTGTTGAATTAGGGATTTTTCCTGTGTGCCGTCGCCAAAAATGGCTTTCTTGGCCTCTTTATTGACGACCTCTATTTCCCACCAGTCACCGGTGTTTGGTATATCACCACCTTTATCGGCTACCGTGAGGGCATAGAGCGACAAGAAGTTACGAGTCATGCCTTTCTGGTCGTTGTTCTTTTTATCTGGCAAACAGCCTTTTTTATCTGGCAAACAGTCAGTCCAGGACAGTGCATTGGCAACACTCCAACCGGGAACTGAATCTTTCATGTCCGGGCCCGTAAGTTCATTGGGGGGCGTTTTTAGCTGATTAACCCAACGATCAATGAAATCATTGATACCAAGGTCCAAAGCCATGTTTAGGCTGTGGCCGCCTTTATCATGTTGACCTTTTTTGCGGCTAGGTTCGGTTAGTCCATTAAGCGTAAGTGTTTGCGAGATCAACGCGGTACTCTGGCTGGCAACCGGCAGCGACGACAGGGTCTTTTGCGTCTCTCGCCACGCTTTCATCAGGTCGAAGACCCAACTTGACGTGAAGGCTTCGAGATATTCCGATGTTCCGTCCTTGAAATATCCGTCACCGGTCTTTCCGTTCTTTTTGTTTGGCAATTCTAGGGCGTCGTAGACATTGATCAAATGCGGTGCATTGTAAGAATTGAGCCAATCAAAGTTTTTATTTTCTTTTTTGTCAGGTGGCACTACTTTTTTGTCAGGTGGCACTACTTGTCTGGAATCTTCCAGTATTTCGAAAGACGGATAGCCCGGTATGCCTAATTTGGCAAAGTTCGTATAGTGGGTGATCGCATAGAAACCCGTTAGCGCATTAGTCTCCCCTGTGCTGAGCGATCCATCGACCTTAATTTCCTCTTTCACCAACTCACTTTTCGTTGTCACATTGCTGTTACGCCCAGTCCTGAATTCGAAGTACCCAAGATACTTCAAACGCTGCTCGACCCTCAGCACGTCAAGCTTGTCGTTGGGCTGGCCCTTCTTATCTTCCCCAACTCCACTCGACAACTTCATTTCTGAATAGCCTGGATTTGTCATCGGGCGATCACCGAAATAGATCGCACCGTTGCGTTCGTAGTCTTTGAAGGAGACTTCGATAGGGATTACGATTCCCAAAATCCCAACCGGAAGCTGTGCCGGCATTCTCGTTAAAGTTTTTCCGGCGCGAAGATCCATCGCTTCGGAATCCGAAATCGCCCGATACAATACCACGACGCCGGTTTCGGAAAATTTCTTGCCAGCCGAGCCACTCAATTGCGACGGATTGGCCGGATTAGACGCTGGATCCGCTGACAATAATTGATCTTCCATTGAGGTTGCGACGGCTTTGGAAATCTGTTTTTCGATCGTGGCCATACGGACACCAGCAACTGGCTGGCCTTTTTCATCAACGCGCAGTGTGAGCTCCTCAAGAGTCCCCGAAGCGATGGTCAACTTGCCCCGCAAATCGTCTGCGGTGATCCCCTTACCTTGTTTACCAAGCGTCTCCAAGATTCTGCGAGCTTCGCAGCTCGACGGGTTCTCATTAACGTATTTGGCGAGGAAGGCGGCAATGTCAAGCGTCACTACGTCACCCGGGCGGTACGCGGGCACAACCAAGGGAACGCAATTGAGATTTTGCGAAGCGCCCGACACGGAAGCGCCGGCAGGCGCAGGTGCCTGGGTCGGCGTGACCTCCAATGGCGGCAAGTCCTTAGGTTTTTGCTTGCCAATACTCACAGCCAGATTGCCGTCATGAGTCTTGGCCATGCGAATCAGTTTGCTGACGCTGAAGGCTAGCGAGCTGCTTCCGCCTGTATAAAGACCACTGGTCCCAACCAGCAGCGTATCGCCGATGACTGACAGATCCTTGTAGCGCACCTCGCCTTGAGGCGCGGTCGCTCCTAGGAACTTGGGTGTGCCGAAAGGATCCTCGACGACGCCCAGTTTGCCGCCCACGACGACAGTCTGGGCGCTTGCTGAGCCGCCAACTGGAGTCGGCGGACCGAAGGGGCTGAGGAACACGAACATTGGCGCCTCGAACATTGCCCGCCAGTACGGGTCGAGAAACTCGAGGTTGTCATCACTCACGATCGCGTACTGCTTGCCTTCCAACGTCACAACCACAGCATCGGAGGCCCGCTGAATATTCAGCCGTTCGAGTCGAACGTCGCTGTTCTTCTGCGATAGGTCGACCTGCGTCATGGCCGCTGAAGCTACGCGGCCAGCGTCATAACGCACCGTAAGTGCTGCCAAGCCGCGGTTTAAGTCAAGGGCGTTGGTGACGATGAACTGCGTATTGGAGAGCGTGCCTTCCTTACCCCGTACTCCATTGATGGCCAATGGACTGAAGCCTCCGCTAGTCGGCTTGGCGATCTTCACCTGGGCTAAATGGCCATTGCTGAGATTGAGATCGTTTTTCAGATCGATAACAAACACTTTGCCAGCGGCATCGGAGGACCTGCGGAGGTCAAGGCGTGCCGGAGCGAATGGTGCTGCGACGACAAGGACGGTGCCGGCAGCATCGACTTCCATACCGGTGTAGCCGTAGGGCGCTGCCGCCAGCTCGGCGTTCTGGATCTGGATCGCTTTACGGTAGTTTGGTGATCCGGCTGTGAGTTCGACGCGCCACAGACGATATCCGCCGCCGCTATCATAGCGATTCCCTTCTGCGACGAAGAGCGCGTTGTTGGCAGCCTTGACGCTGGTAATGTTGTTGGAGCCTGGGCCCAGCTGTATGGTGGTGAAGATCTTCATGGACAGCACGTCGACGCCCCATACCATACCGTTACCCGCAACGAAAGCGCGGGTTCCGTCCGGCGTGATGGTCACGGCCTCGACCTTGGTCCCGTAGAGGTAGGATGGCGTACCGTTGTCACCATTAAAGAGCACTGAGCCCAGCGCGCCAATCTGCGTGCTATTGCCGCTAACTGTCTGCCAGAAGGTGACCTCTTTACGCCCGATCTGCGCGCTAATCTCGCCTTGGATTCGCTCTTGGGCCAATTCGCTGGATAGTTTGCGGAATCTGGCTGGGGGCTGCTCGCCTTGCTCGTTCAAGCTCGCCTCAACGGTGTAGACCAGAGACGCCCGAACAGAGAGAGTACCCGCAGCGTAGTTCTGCGGCAGGGCAATGTTCAAGTGTCCCGTTGCTTCACGTGCCGGGACAGCCTTCGAAGAGACCACTAGGCCATCGCTGCCCATCAATTCAATCAACACCTGAGGATTAGTCGCGGCGTTGGGCACCGACGGATTAAATCCGTTTAGATTGAACTCGAACTGCAACTTAGCTTTGTTAAACTTGAAACTGGGGCCATCAATCACGGGCTCGGAAACGCCCGATTCATCTAGCGTGCGCACGGGGGGAGTTGGCAATTGGACCGTCTGGATCTGCCCAGGAGTTGCTGACGGTAAATTGACCAGCATCTCTTGAGGATTACCCGGGAGATCATACGTGTACACCCGGATCGTGCTGGCAGCAGCTAATCCTGGCAGCAGCAGCATCGAGGTTATGATGCCCATGCCTACACCGATACCGGCCAACGAGCCCGAACCCATCAGCAGGGCGCCACTAATCGCCACCGAGGTAATAGCTAGTTGAGTGACGGGATCGTACAAGGCCTGCAGTCGGAAGCCGCGAACTTCGCGGATCGTGCCACCCACGATTTGACGGCTGATGATATATTCACCCGGCTTCAGCGCTCCGGGGTAAGGCGGACTAGATGTCTTAGCGACGCCATCTGCGCCGACGGTACCATTGTCGATCAACCACCAGACGTCTTGCAACTGACCGTTGGCATCGAGTAGTTTACCCCGTTTAAAGAAGTAGACCGCGTCACCAGCATGCAGCTTTCCATCGTCGGGGGCATCCGCCGCCCGTGCGTCGCTGCTGAAGCCGCCGGGACCCATCTGAGTTGGGATGGCCAACTGCATTGGGTATTGCGCCCCCTCTTCCATTTCGAGTCGGAAGGCCCCCACTGCCTGGAATTGATCTGGCAGGGCTTGTACCACACCCTGAGCGTCCAAGTGTGTCATGCCTTGACCAACCGGCCGCAAGCCCGTCGTGGCCTGGATATTGGCCAACGCAATCCGCTCGATTCCGACCGCGGTGTCGTTTGTCAGCGTACCGGCACCGATCAACACGGTCTCGCCAGTCGCGCTCTGAACGATGCCGCCATCGGCTGCTGAGACCACGACCCGATTCGGCACGGGCGTATCCGGATCACTGTCCGTCAGCGACGGTGCACGCACGATCAATCGGAGGTCTCGCTGCACCAGCGTCTGTTCGGCGATGACTTCCTCGATTACGTTGCCAACGGCATCGAAGACCGGCTCGCGAAACGTGGCCAAGTGCACCACCGAGATCGTCACATCGCCGTCTCGGACGGCAGTCACCAGTCCATTGGCGCTGACCAACGCGACAGCGCCGTCACTGCTGAAATATCTAGTTGAAACGGCATTCGCGACGTCAGCCTGCTGGCCACCATCTTTGATTTCGTTGACGCGAAGCTGACGCGTTCCGCCGACCATCAGGGTCAACGTCTCGGGGAAAACGCCAATTTCCACGAAGCTCGTTTCTTTGGGCTCCTGTTGTGAGTCGACGTTGGTATCACCGTCACTCGGTGGATTGAAGGGGGCCTGAGTGTTGAGCGCAACGACCGCCTTTAGCAATCGCCCATCGCTGTCCGTTCGGCTCACTTCCAGCAACGCTGCACCGGTCTGCTTGGCGAACACCTGATCGACACGGTCGTCGACTTGTATTGGGGTCGAACCGACATAGTCCATGCCATTCAGGTCGGATAAGCGGAGGGTCAGGTAGCTGCCATCCAGGCTGAGGTTGACCGCGCGTTGATCTTCGAAATCACCGAAAGCGCTGACAATCACCCCCTGACCCATTAGCAGAGTTGGAATGGACTGAAGGCGGATGCCCAGTAATTTGCCACTACTGACTTCGATATTGAAGTTCATCACGCCGCTGCTGGCATAGCCGTCGTCCGCTTGCACCGAGATCGTACCGATGCCCACAAAACCGGATTCGGGCTTGAACAGTAGTGTTTGGCCATCTGCGGATAGCGTACCGGAGCCGTGGGTGCTGCCCAACACTCGCCAAAATACGCGGTCCCCCTCCAAATCGGCTACCAATGCATCGACGCTTAAGGCTGAGGTCAAATTGGCGTGAGTCTTGAACGCGTTGGCTGCGCCGGTAGGGGTTGGGGCCAAATTCGCCCGCCAGCCGTAGTTCACATATAAGACCTGCCGGTCGGTCGAGTCAGCGCGGCCGTCGCCGTTCAGATCCGCCAAAGCTAACTGGTTCGTTGCGGCGGCGGCTTCCCAAATCTGGCTGTCGCTCCCGTCGATTCGGCCGTCGCGGTTGACGTCACCCGCAACACTCATGCGTAATGTCGCACTGCCGGTGCCGGTTAGTCGGAGCAGTTTTAGGCCGGCTTCTGTCACCCGCAAGATTGTAAAATTCTTGCCGCCGCTAGCGGCACGTCCAACGACCGTGGCACCTTCGACATCAAGTGTACCATTGCTGCTGGTCTCAATTGCAAAGAGGATCGCGCCGGCAGCCCCTGCTGCCTTGACGGTGGAGGTGAGTTCACTGTCGCGGACCATAAAGCTGATGCTGGTCGCCGCGCCGCTGCTGAGGGTCCCACTCCAAGTGTTGTTGGGAGTGACTGCATTGGCGAGCCAGCCCTGGGCTGTTCCAAGTTGCGCAGTGATGGGTTCAGTGATCAATCTTCCATTGACATGGTAGCCGATTGCTTGATTCAGGTTCGTCGCACCGTACAGCGAGCGAGCTAGAATTAACCGCCCAGCTTCGTCGTATTGGTAAACGATGGAACCATTTTGATTGCCGGATTGCGGTCCAACGACGCGTTCGATGCGTCCTTGACTGTCGCGCTCATAGACCACCCGCTGATACGGATCGGTCGCGCCAACCAGGGCAACGCCTGAATCACTCACCAACCATTGCTGCCCATCGGAGAACCGAATCGACTGGACTTTACCTCGGACGTCCAGGTGGAAGCGAGTTCCGTCCGGGCTAGATAAATCATAAGCTTGGGGCACCCATGGCAGGCCAGTGGTGCGGTCGAACAGACGTTGGCCCTGATGCTGCAGGCGAACCGACTGAGTCGGGTCGGCGTCTAATGCGTGCAGGCTCCAACCGGGAGCACGGCCGGTGAATACTGGGCGCAAGGCGATAGGCGAATTCAGGGCGCTGGAGATCGCTTGACTTTCGGTCGCCAGCGTAAAGGTCAAATATACCACGGGTGATTTCGCGTCAGCGAGGCTTGCTGGCATCTGCAGCCACACCCTTGCACCTGCGCGCCAAGGGGCCACGGAACCCAACGCGTCGCTACCGGCTTGGTCGTGACTCAGTTGAGCATCCAGTACTGGCAAGGTCCAATTGCCGAAGTCGGCGTTTGCGTAAGGTTGTGGGCCGAGGTTTCGAGTGAGGGCTAAACCATGGTTGCCAAGTTGAAAGAACGTATCCGTTGTCGTGGCCTGAGTGAGGCTCTTGACAGACGTGTCGACAAGGATGCGAGTGTAAATCTCGCTTGTTCGCCCGGTGAGATCCCAAGCACGCAATCGCAATTGGTAGACTCCATTGGCCCACAACGCGGGGTCAAGGCTCGTCAGATTTACTAAACCATTACTCGCGGTTGCAGCCAGATCTTGTTGCACGACAGTCCGCCACGCCGAATCGTCTACTTTGTCCCCATGGGACGGCGCGGATTCGAGCACCCAGCCCATCAACTGACGCTCGGTCAAGATGGCCTGAAGCGGTGTCGTTTTATCGATGACGGCTGGAGCGAGCCCCGCGATGTCGGGACTCAGCGCCCCGCCCCAAACCAGCACTGGTGGGGTAGTGTCGAGTGGATCGCGCACCCGCAAGGATTGGGTTTGTGTGGCCAAAAAGCCATCGGCATCCGTTGCCGTAACTCGCAACTCAACCAACCCGGGAGCGCTCGGGTTGATGCGTATGCGCCCTAATCCATCTAGCGTCACTGGAATCCAATCGACTTGACCGATTCCTGTCCCGCGAGCTTGTACGACGATGCTCACAATGGGACTGAAGCTGTCGGCGCGAACCGTGGCAATTGCAGACTGCCCTGGTAGAACCGGGGTACTAGGCGTGAGATTGATGAGGATTTTCGGGGCATTGGCGCTGGCGTCGGCAACCACTCGCAACGTAAAGCTCTCCGTGATCTTGTTCTTGCCATCGCTGACATTCGCCAACACAATGAAGTCCCCTACTTGGCCGGGACCAGGTGTCCAAACGAGTGTACCAGCGACCGAGTCAAAACGAGCGCCTTCGGGCAGATTATTGAAGCTGACGACTAAACTTTGAGTCTGCGTCGTTCCATCCGCGTCGAACACTCGCATCGAACCGGGGGCCGCTGTCGGGCCCTTTACGACCGGAAGCACAAAACTCTGCCCTACCAGCAATGCATGACTGGAGGTCAGCAATTCAGGCGGCTGATTTACATCCAAAACTCTGACTTGCACCGTGCGGTATACGGTATCGGTACCGTCGCTGGCGCTGAATGTAAAGCTGAATGCCCGTGACTCTGTCGAAGCATTGTTGACCGCATCTGCGGTTGGCGTCCATTCGAAGTAGCCAGTGGTGGCATCAAAGTTCACACCGGACGGAGTGTTCGAGTCGTAAATCAACGCCAGCCGAACTGCATCGTTATCTCCATCGCTGGCGAGCATTGTAAAGGAAAGAGTCTGACCTTCGGGAATGAGTTGAAAGGGTAGTGATAACAGTACCGGTGCCTGATTTACGTTGCGCACCACCAGTTCGATCAAGCGGCTGACCGCTGCGCTGCCGTCGCCAGCTCGCACCGTAATCAGATAGTGACCAGGTGAAGCACCACTTGGGTTATTGCTTTGGGCTGCAAAAAGACCAGGAGTCCAGCGCAGTTGCAGTTGCGACTGACCAGCACTGCCGTCGCTCGGTTGCACCATCATGCCGGTGGGTAGTCCGTCAATCGTCCAGTCGAGTCTGTCGAGGTCGTTGTCCAAGGCTGAGAGGTTGATCGTTAGCGGAACGCCCTCATCGGCGGTAACGGTCGTACGGCTGTCGCTCAAGCCATCGCCAGTTAGGGTCGCACCGATTGCCGCGACGCCGATGAGCGTGGGTGCGGAATTGGAAGAGCGAACGACGATGCTTAGGTCGCGTACGGTCGTATTGGGGATCGGAGGCAGGCTGGGGCCCAAAATGTAACCAGAGTCCGCTGGCGGTAGTCCACTATCGGTGACGGCAAGGCTAATGCCGAAAGTGCCACTCGAACCTGCGACTGGAGTCCATACGAGGGTTGCATGACCGTAGCGAGGATCGCTTTCGATGCGAGCCCCAGCAGGCAACCCGGTGGCGGAATAGGTCAGCGCGTCTTGGTCCATATCGGTAACCAAAATCGGTACTCGCAGCTCGCTGCCCGCCACTGCCACGACTTGGCGTGGAATCGTAATCACAGGCGATTCGCTTGGGCTCTTTACCGTCACTACAAAACTCTTGGCCTGAGCGGCTACCTGGTTTATTTCTCCATCGCCGTTGTCCTGGGCAATTACCGTCAGCGTATAATCGCCGCGGTGACCGGGCCCAGGAGCAAAACGAATGATGCCGCTTATCGCACCCGCGTTCGACACTGTCTGAATGTACGTCGCGAAGGCAGGAAGGCCTTGGATCGTTAGGGTGAGTGGGTTGCCATCCGCATCGATGGCCGAAATGGGAATCTCAAGCACCGCGCCACGGTCGACAAACGCGTTCGACACGTTTCCGATCGCGGGTGCACGGTTGGCATTGTTTACGATAATGGGCAGGGTGATCTGACTCGACAATGGAGTGCCCGTACTATTCCCGTCATCGGTGGCGACCACGGTAACGTAGTACGTGCCAGCCTGTGCGTAACCTGGAGTCCAGACAAGCTCGAGAGTTTCGATGTCAAACGTCGCGCCGCTTGGTAAGCCGGTGACGGAGTAGGTTACCGATGGAGTTGTTGAGTCAGGACCGCTTGCTTGGCCGTTGGGAGTCAAGCGTACCTTGGGCTCGAAGCCAGGGTTGTCTGGGTCAAAGGCGAACAAACTGATACGCAATGCCTGACCTTCCAATACCTCCCAAGTCTCGACGGGATCAAAGGCAGGGGCCCCGTTTGCGTTGCGTACGTCCAGCGTCAGAGTACGTTCGACCGCGGTGGTTGCTGCTTCGCCATTGGGCGCTGTGAAAGTTGCCAAAAGCCTGATAGGCACTGTGACTGTTCCCGCCTGTGCAAAGCCGGGCAGCCAGCTAAACCAGCCCGTGTCAGAATCCAGTGTCGCACCGCCGGGCAAGGCGGCTGCAGACCAGCTCAATTTAACGCTGCTACCATCGGCCTGTACCAGACCACCTGGTATGTCGCCAGGCAGTTGCATTCCGAACCGGTCGCCCTCGCGCAACACTTGCGCTGTGAGTAGTGGGAAGCGAGGACTTGGGTAGCCTTGGTTCACGCGGATATTAAAAGATTGCTGTACTTCTGCCTTTCCGTCGCTGACTACCAAAGTAACTTTATTGTAGTCGCCCGCCTGGTCGAAGCCTGGCGTCCAATTTAGTACTCCAGTGCCAGCATCGAAACTCGCGCCGGCTGGCAGGTGACGCACTAGCAGGGTCAGTGTGTCACCATCGACATCCGATGCAAGTAACGGCAAATTGAGGCTATCACCCTCACTCAGGGTTATGTCTTCCAGGGCGTCGATTAACGGGACGTGGTTCGCTCCGGTTACGGAAATGGTAAAGCGGCGCAGAGCCAATCCCCCACGACTGTCAATCACACGGACCAGGACTTCGCTATCGGAACGATCGGTCGTCTTGGGTGTCCATCTCAGCGTTGCCGTATCACTGTAGTCGCTTGTCCCAATCGTTACCAAGGTACCCTGCTCGAGCGTCATCCCAATCGGAGCCTGAACCAACTCCCAAAAGAACAATCGACCATCGGTATCGTTGGCCTGTAAATTGGCTACCCAGAGGGTGTCGGCCTTGGCCTCGGGCAAAACATTGCTGGACGCATCGGCTGCCCCAATAACCGAGAGCGTGGGTGGCGAATTTTCGTAAGGAAGCGCATAGATGTCGTGGCCGAGATTGACCTTAACCAATAGACCGCTGCCCGGTGAAGTACCGAAGCTACTTGCTGGACGCACAGTAACCGTCTGGTTTGGCAGTGTTGCACCGCTGGCCAACCGTCCACCGCGAGCTTGCAAAGCTGGACTTAGATCAATGGTCCACAATTCAGCTTGCTCACCACCCCTCTGAACACCACCTAGAATCCGGTCTCCAAAGTAGCGACCAGGGTCTAACAAAAGGACAAGCGGACTTCGGAGGTCGTCCGTACCGATGTTGGTGATGCGAACCTCATAGCTGACCGAGCCGCTCACACGGTCACCACGAGTATCATCAAACTCAATCTTCACCAAGTTGCTAAGGTCGGATACCGCCGTGAAGATTACCGAGTAACTCTCGGCCAGTCGAACCTGAGCCGCGCTCCGTACCTGCGAACTTAGCTCAAGCCGCCAGCCACCAGCAGGTAGATTAGGAAGCGTCAGGATGACTGATTTAGTCCCAGCATCCCATCGAACGCTGAGCGGGATGAGGATGAGATTCGAGGTCGCGCCGGTAGCGATCAGGCTGTAGTTTTGTGGATTGAGCACGGACGTCGCATCGTTCGCATCGTTGCCAGTCGCACCGGTCCACATCGGCTGGTCGAAACTGACAGATATCTGCGCGAGCGGCAGTGGTACAAGGGCACCGTCGCCGATGCTGGATGCGATGACGTTGGGCGCCTTGATAGGCGCCAGTTCGTCGATGCGGTTGGTCTCGGCAATCAAGATGCGGCCATCGGACGTGGCCAGGATGCTCTCGCCACGTGTTCCACCAGTGGCCAGTTGCAGTGTACGGCGCGTCTTTAATTCGATAGCCCAAACACTTGCCGTGTGCTCGGATGGCGTTCCGCCGATACTAGCCACAGGCCGCTGCGCCGTGTTACTGCTAGCGAGCAGCAGTCCCGCGAGGATGGACCCGGACGGTCCAAATGCGAGGCTATCAACTAGACCCGGCAGTTGGTATTCGACCTCCGCGCGGCCGACGAGCCGGCCGCTCATCGGAAAGCTGATAATCTCCGTCGTCGCTTCAGGCAATGGGCTGTTCACCGCGGTGCCCGTCCAGCGAACCCCCCACAGTCTTCCATCGCCGCCAAATGCCAAGTCGCCGACTCGGGTGTTGGAAAAGTGCCTCCAAGCCCTAGATTCAACGGGCTCTTTGGGGTTGAAGATCTCGACGCCATTACCGCTTGACACGTAAATCAAGCCGGTAACGGGGTCGATTGCAAGCGCATGAGTAAGTGGATCGCCACCTGGAGCGCGTGGACGTGAGATCACCGCTCCGCTCGTCGAGTCGACCAGTAACAGTTCTGAACCTGTCATCACCCACAACTGGCCCAACGCGTCCAGAGCCATGTCCATTATCGCACGATCGAGAGTAAATAAAGGGGTTGTCTCGCGACCGCCATCTTTGGTGAAGCGATAGACCTCATTGCGCTGACTGCCGGCACTCGCGAGCACCGACCCATCGGGTAGCGAGATCATCGCGAGGGCACCAATATCACCTTGGCTCGCTGTAAATCCGCTTGCAAAACCGCGGAGTTGCAATGGTGCGAGCACCGACTGTAGATCGGGCGTTTGATTGTTAGGGACTACGAAGCCGGGTAGCCGTAAACTCGCTTGCGCGAATAGGTCACTGGTCGGGTAGCTACGATCAGGTGTAGCTGCGGGCAGTTCTTTGGAGCTCTCAAGCGTATCATTACTTCCTAATGCTTGTTGTGCCGCGTCTCGGCTGCCGTCGTCGGGAAGAACAGCATTAATAACGCTGGCGGCCTCTCGGTTGCCAGCATTGTCCGTTGCCACCGCTAGGAACTCATAGCGTTTGCCAGCTTGGCCCGTATACAATACCGTGCTTTCTGCAACGGCCACCTGCTTTTTCCAGATTAGGAAATCACCGCCGTCTTCGCTCACGTACACCGTTACATGCTTGACTCCACTGGCGTCGTCGGTGGCCTGCCAATTGACTTTGTAGGTCGGCTGGCCCTGAGCGTTATTGCCATTGGACGTGACGGTTAGAATCGTGGTCGGAGTCAAGGCGTCGAGCGTATGGCTGATGCTGGCGCTCTGAATAGGTGGGGCTGCGTCGAAGAACACACGCGCAGATGCACTCAAGCTTGCGCCGGTCAACGCAAACTCCGATGCGCGAACCGAGTAGGCCACGAATCCGCCGGTGGGTTTGCCGTTGGCATCCAGCGGCAGGAGGCCTCGCTGTGCATCGTGCAACACCTCGCCCGTATCCGGATCAATGGCCTGTAGCAGCCAGGTTGCGATCAGCGTCTCAGCGTCGATGCCAGCGCTCACCCGCAGTACAAAGCCCTTGCTGCCGGTGAAATCGAAGTCGCCTTGGAATACGGCCTGATCATTAGGTACATGGATGTTGATGTCACCGACTTTCAGGTCTCCAAGACGCAAGCTGCGAGGATCGAGGTCCGCGTCGAGCTGGGTGACAAGTCGGATTTCTCCTACAGGTGCATTGGTCGGATTGTTAAAGCGGAGCGTGTAGGGCAGCGCATAGTCCGTTGGTACATAGCTCGTACCATTGGCCGCAGGAAACGTCTGTGGGCCGGTAACCGCAATAGTTGCCGAGGATGCAGCCGAGCGCGCGGCGGCCTGTTGCAGATACTGCGCGAGTTGGAGGGCTTGTGGACCGACTGGTTTGAATTCAGCATCCAGCAGGCCAATATGCCGCAAATACTCCAGTTCAGCGACATCTCCTGCAAACACGTCGAAGCTGATGAAGTGCGTATCTTGCGTCGCGTTTTGGTCGTAGTCGGCGGGCGTGGGGGCCACAGGTACCGGCACCTCGACCTCGATATTGTCGGCTATTCGAACTTCGTAGTAATCGATAGGTGCATGCTTTGCGGAAGCATCGCCGGCGTAGCGTGCCGTGTCGCCATACCACTGTTGCACCTTGGCGAAAAAGCCCAGAATGTCCGCCTGCGTGCGGTAGTTGTCACCCGCTCTGCCAAGAAGGATGCCGGTCGCAAGTGTTGCATTGAGACTCAGGACGAGTTCGTCGGAGCGAATCGGTGGCGCGTTGTCGGCAGGTCGCAGGAGGCCAGCGGTTTCCAGTGCCGCAAGCCAACCTTGTACCCATTGCGCTTCATCCGCCGCAAGAACAGACAACGAACTGGGTGCGGTAGTGTCGGCTTGGATGGCTGTGCGCAATCGTTTTGCGTGCGCTGTTTGGTCCGCGATGAACTCAGCCCGAGTCAAGGGTGTCGCGGCCCCGAGCGTATCGAAACGAAATGGCATGGCCAACGCTTCTTCTTTACTGATGTGGACGTCGGGCTCCTTGGAAAGAAACTTCTTCGTCAATCCCTTAGAGATCTTGTCCAGCCCACTGACGCCTTCGTCCAACAGTCCAGCGGCTTTCCAGTCCGGGCGAATAGCGTAGAGTTTATCGCGGAGGCCCTCGAAATCGTAATTGATCCATTCGGCCAAACCTGGGTAGGTTTGCACTATAAAGGTGAAACCGACAAACCCGCCTGCCCCGACGTCGAACGCATATCCCGGTGCTAGATTCCAGCCATTGGTATTGTCGGAACCGTCCAGAGACGCCCAAGGTATGTCGCTTCGTATTCCGGTGGTCGGCGTGGTACCGTAGGCTTGGTTATTGCCATCGCCCATCTTGATGGCACCGTCCGGCTGACCGCCGACGTTGGAACCGAAAACGACGAACGGGAGGTTTAGACCCCCTAAGACGTACTTGCTGTTCCCCATGTCGCTTGCGCCGACGTCAAATCGCACGTAGGGTGTGTCGACGTTCGTCAGGCTTTGCAAACTGACGCTGTAGACCGAAGAATCGCCAGGTTTGATGGAACGAGCTCCCCCGATGCCGATGGTGACATCGGCTTCAATCGCACGCTCTACTAAATAACGATAAGGCTCGATGACTCTTTGGCCATCTGGGTTTGTTACGATTAAATCATAAAGACCAAAGGGTGCATGTCGGAGGTCAAAGACCGCGCGAATGTGAGTTGCATCCAGCACCTGCCAGCGTTCGGCCTCAATTTCAAACTCTCCTGGGCGGGCGAGTTTTACGAGCGCACCAGCCCCAAAACGAGCACCCTCGATGTCCATCGTCACCCAACGATGGGCGTCGTCGCCCACGCCGCCTTGGTCAGGTGTGACTTTAGTAATCGAAAGCGGCAACAAGTCCGCGCGCAGCGTCACGAGCGTGTTGGATGCCGTCTGACGCGAACGAACCAACACGTAGTAATCGCCAGCTTTGGTCGTTGGCACGATCACATGCTGGTCGGCAGCCACCGGATTGCTGTAGGCCACGTCAAACACACTGGCGGTCGGTACGTCATTCCAACGAACATAGATCTCGTTGGCACCGGTCGCTGCGCTCGAATCGAGAAGCACTCGTAGCGTTTGGACGGCGGCGACGCTGACTTTAAACAGTCGAGTTTGGCCAGAGCTCAACGTGGTTGCCAAGGCCTGACCAACGGTCAAGTCATTCACTTGCACGTGGATGCTCGCCCCCGATGCTGTGCGATTGTTGGCTTCCCCAGGAGGCAGATTCAAGCCGGTGTAGGTGTAGGTGATCTTGCCTTCAAAAACTTCATTGTAGAGGTCGGGGCGCACGATCACGCGCCAGGGACCATCTTTGAGCGGAGGCAATTGAGTCCTTAAGGTGCCGGTGTAGGTGCCATTTGCACCAAGATCGCCGACATGGGCCACTTTGCCCAACAGTACGTCTCCCAGATCCCAGCTATTGTCCGCCGAAAGATACACAGCATCGGTCCAGCGACCGTAAGCAGGATTGATCGAGGCATTGGTAACGCTGAAGCCAATCTCCACAAGATCATCGACCTTCGCATTCGGGGGGACAACGACATTCGTGACCTGCAAATCTGCGGGTGGCGGCGTTTCGATCCGCATCGGCTGGACGGCGGCGGCGTTGTTGTTGTCGTCCAACCCGAATTCCAACACTTGTCCGCTGTCGCCACTACCCCAAAGCGCCGGGTCGGTTACCACGAATACGTAGTAAGGACCTTCAAGGTCGCGGGGCGCGGTGTAAGTCAGGTTGCCTGAGTAGCTGCCACCTGCGGGAAGGCCGCCGCCATGAGGCGAGTAACCTAAGTAACGGTCCTTGTTAAGATCGAGAAAGCGGTCTTTGGACAAGTAGACCATGTCATACCAATTGCCCTGGTCCGAAGGAGTTTTGCCACCCTTGTTCTGAACGCTGTAATTGACTGTGAAATTTTGGCCCGCGATCACCGAGTCGGGTGCGGTGATCTGTGTCACCTGCAGGTCAGGTGGTGTCGTAAGGCTGATCGGAAGCGAAATGAGTGTGACGTTGTTTCCTTCATCTGCAAACTCCAATACTGCGTTTCCGCCTTGATCGTCTATCACGGCTAGCCCTGCGCGGATCGTGCTGACGACCTGGTTGTAAAAATCCTTATAGATTCCCGTGTCCGTTTTGATGATCAGCTTGAAGTCGCCGCTGATCGAGGTTGGGATCGCAAAGGTTGCTGAGTTGGTGTAGCTCTCGCCAGGCTTTAGGAAGCGAGGTTTTCCCAGGCTATCCGTCAGGTAGGATTGGCGGACTCGCAGCTGTGTTTCGATCTCGCTGCCGCGGTCTACCAACGGGTAGTCGCTAGGGTCAAGCGTGGCGTCACGAGATAGGTAGACGCCATCCAGCCAACCCGACACGCGGGTCGCGCGGGTGCCGCGATTCGTAACGATCCAACTCGCCGTGATAATCTCACCCGAGCCAGGGTTGGGGTTGCTGACTGCAATCGAGTCGATCTGGAGATCGGGCTCGCTGTAAATCACGTTCAACGTCCCCTGCCCCAAATTGTTGTCGCGCCTCGCTCCCTCGTATACCGAATTGGCATACAGTTTGTCGCGCGCAAACGCATTGGCGTCGTAGTTTTCATTGCCATCAATCTCTTCATCCTGCCCTTGATAACGAGGGTCTGCAGATTCGAGGGCAAAGGAGGGAGAGAGGCTATCCGCCGGGTGCTTGCCATCGGTCAGGATGTAGAGATAGTACTTGCCATCCGTGCCAGGTGGCAGAGTGATTTTGGCGGTGGCTGTGTAACTCTCGCCGCTGGCCAGCGGATTGGGATTTGAATGCACCACCGAGCCCAGTTGAGTCGCGCGATGGGGAATGAAAGTCGGATCTGGGCTGAAGAAGATATTGTCGATCCAGCCTTTGGTGCCGCTCCAGACGGTCTCGCCGAAATTACGGACCGTCCAACTGACCGTGGTCTCTTCGCCAGAAAAGTTGTTGGGCTGGGTCACAACATTCGTCACTCGAAGATCCGACGGCAGGTTCGTCACCACCGATGCTACGCTCTTGATGTTATTCTCGTCGCTGACCTCAGTGATCTCACTGCGGCCATTGAAGCTGCCCGAGTGCGCATCCGTCTTTACAACGATATATCCACCACTTACCGAGGGTCCCAAGTCCACACTTTGGCTTAGGCTGTAACTTTCGCCATTGCCGAGAGAACGTTGCTGACGAATTTCGCCAAGCCGCCAGAAAACCTTCGCAAGGCTTGGATTCGGATTGTCCGTCAGCCAAATTTGGTCGGTCCAAGCTCCCTCAAACGCAGCGCCAATGTTCTTGACGGAATAACTGAAGTTGATTTTGCCTGGCGCCGACATGAACGGCGTGCCCGTCACCTCGGTCACTGTTAAATCGGGAGGCGTGATGCCCAGTACGCCGATAGGGCGGGCCTTGTAGTTGTTGTTGTCGATTTGGGTTGGGTCATCGGGGTTCACGTTCGATGCCAAGGTGTCTTCGAGGATCGCGTCGTAAGTGTCGCTCCAGACGGTAATGTAGTATTGACCGGTGCGCAACGAGTCGGGGATCCGCGCAGTGACGGTACCCAAGTAGTCCTCTCCGACAGCTAAGTGGCCGACGTGAGTTGCACTGCCAATTAGGATGTCTCCTTTACTTGGATTAGGCCGCGTTTTGTCGACGGACAACCAAATACTGTCGGTCCAACGGTTGATAGCGGCCGTATCACCAAGCGTAACGGCTGAGCCCTTGTTGGTAACTTTGTAGCGCACCTCCACGGTCGCACCGTGAACTGCCTGGTCAGGGGCCACAACGTCGCTCGTGACCAGATCCGCGAACGGAATCGGATCGATGTGAAACCGCGCCGCGCGAGCATTGTTCGACTCGTTTGGATATTCGTCGATTCGATTTGTTCCATCTGCTACCACGATCAGATACACGTCGCCGCGATAACGTATTGGAAGGCTGATGTTCGAAACGTCGGTACTGTATCGCTCGGTCGGTGCTAAGGCCGAACCGCTGTCGACGCGACCGACCAGTTGGTCATCGCCACTTATGATTCCATCCAAAGATAGATAGATATAGTCTGTCCATTGGCCGAAGGTGGCTTCTGGTCCTGTATTGGAGACGGTAAAGCGAACACCAACCGACGTACCGGCAGTTACGTTGGGGGGCACCACCATCTCGGTAACACGGAGGTCGGGACGGCTGTTCAGGCTGACAACAATCGCATCACTATCGGTAGTCGTATTGTTGTTGCGGGCACTGCCGTGCTCATAGACTTGGGGGCTGGAACTGCCTCCCAACAGGCTGTTGGTCACAACTCGCAAACGGTAACCACCCTCGATTCTGGAGGGCAGCCGTAACTGTTCTGTGCGGCTATAGCGCAGGCCCGCATCCAACCCACGATCATAGACAAAGTTGCCCAACAGCACGGTGCTGCCATTGGGGGCTAGCAGCAAAACAGTATCTTGCCATTGGCCTGCCGCCCGTGCAAAGCCCTGGTTTAGCACGGTCCAACTTACATCGATCAGAGCCCCCTCTTGGGCAGTGTCTGGGGCATTCAGAGATTCGACGAGCAAATCTGGCGAATCGCTCAGCCTGATAGGCACCCCCAGCGAGTGCCCCACGTTGTTGTTGCCGTAAATGAACTCGTACGGCCCGCTAGTGGAAACGTTCAGGTACCAAGTTCCGGAAATTCCATCCGGTAAGCGTACGATGATACTGCGAGTGTAGCTATCGTTCACTGCCATCTGGCCAAGGTGACCGGCGCTGCCAAGATCAAATCTCTGGCCAGTGCCATCAGCCTTCGAACTGATCCATACTTGATCGGACCAACGTTTGGTGTCGGTAATGCCGATGCCGCGGTTCGCGACGGTCCATTGCGCGGTGATCTCGCGGCCACTATAGGCGGTACTGGGCGTACTAACCGACTCCACCCGCATATCAGCGTAGGGGATGGGCATCACATCCGTGTCGCCAGCCGCGCTAGCATCGTTATTAGCTTCGCTGCCGTTCTCCCACACGGCACCGGTGGCATCGCTCCGCACGTAGATTTTCCCGTGCCGAGTGAAGGCCGGACCGAATTGATAATTCAGACTCTGCGTGTAATGACCGCCGACGGCAAGGCCGCCTGTGTGCAGTACATTGCCCAGCACAAGATCGTCGCTATCCCCCAGCACGGAGTTGGTGGAATAGAGGACGCGGTCGGTCCAACTCGTCGTTCGGCCAACACCTACACCCACATTTTGGACGGTCCATTCAATCGTAAGACTGGCCGGGTCATCGATCACAAGGGCAGGCGCCGTGACGTTTATAACGGCCAAGTCAGCGAAGTAGTCGCGGGCGATAGAAAGGCTCAAGATATCCTGGTTGTTGGGTTCGCCAAGACTGCCTTCGTTGTTGTCATTGCCGGCATCGGTAACAACGATTATGCGCCTCGCCCCCTGCAGATCAACTGGCAACTTGATGGCCAGCGACCCGACGGCGCTCGCTCCGACCGCGAGCCCAGCGATGCTGCGTTCGCCCAGCAATGTGTCGCCATACCCAACAAGACGATCCAGCGATAGATAAATCTTTTCGCGTACGTTGCTGGCCGGCGCGCTGCCTATATTGCGGGTCAGCCACTGCAAGCTTATGTCTTCTCCACCCTGTAGCAAGCCGGTTGTGACCAACGATCCGACCACCAAGTCTGGCGCTACCACGGAGACATTCAGCGTTGCGATATTATCCGTTTCGTTCGACTCATTGATGTAGTTGCCACGATCGGCCACCACTTCGAGCCGCCAGTTACCCGGCCATAGCGTTGGTACGTTGACACTCAGACTCTGACTGAGGCTGGCCCCGGCGGCCAGATTACGGAAGAACCAAGTGGAGGTCAAAATCTTTGGCGCGGTCAAGCCGCTCAGATCCACTAGACGAATCTCCTCGCCGAACAGAGCGCTCACCGGGTCATTGCCCGCATTGCGGACTGTATAGTCGATCTGAACTGCTTGCCCCAAACGCCATTGAGCTGGGGCGGTCAGACCTTCGATCAGCAGATTAAACTTGGGTTGGACTTCCGGCGCCAACATCGAAATGTGGAGTCGGTATTCGCCTGCGGAGCCGTAGTTGTGCCGAACGACCAGAACGAACGTACCTGTGCTTGGCAACGTTTTGGTCAGCAGGTTTCCATCTAAGTGGGAATACCAACGGGCAACGGAATCCCCCTCCAACGTCAGCAACTCGAAAACCAGGCTCGTTCCAGCCGGAAGCTCAAGATACGTCCAGAGCGTAAACTTTTCCCCAGCCGTGCCTGTGAACCGATAATAATCAACGTCCGTGCTGTCCGATAAATTACCGCGAGCGGCGACCGTACGCAAACCCGCATGTTCCTCACGCGGAGTGAGTATAGTCGCAGTTGCAGCAGTGTTGTTGTTGCGATTCTCGATGGTGAATCCAAATTGCGGATTCAGCGTGAATGTTCGAACAAATGAATTGGCGAGCACGTTGCCAAAAACATCTTTCAGGCCGTTGGTAGCAACGAATCGATAGACGCCAGGCTGTAGTGGCCCGTCGGTCACTCGCAGATTTAAAGTCAGACCACTCGCATAGGCCAGCGTGACGCTGAGCGAATAGATTTGATCGTCGGCTGTATCGAAGATGCCATCGCTGCCCGACGTTCGTAGGTCATAGCTCGTCACAGTGTTTACCGTGGTAGCGGCCATGTCCTCGCTAAACCCAAGAGTAAATCGATCCAAGAGTGCCGTGCTAGTCGTGCCCGCATCCGGGAGTGACGTAGCAAGAATGTTGGGAGCGTTTGCGTCGGTCAGCGTCACGTTCAAGAGATACTGCGAGCTAAATCCTGCGCCAGAGTTTGCGGTCACTCTCGCATAATATTTGCCTGCCGTCTGCACAGTTACATGGGCAAATGTGTCGCTTGCGATCCCATCACCGTCCGTCATCACGGTACTCGGATCAAGGACAACGGAAACGCGTGGGGACAATGAGTTTGCGTTTGGCGTTAAGGTTGAAAGCTCAATGACCGTGCCGACGCCAAGGTTCCCTAGCAGGAAATAATCTGCTGAGTCACCATTTGGTAGCGATCCAGCAGCCTTGGCGGAACGCTGAGCTCCAGTGGAATCCAAGTTCAGTTCGCTCGCATTGAAGTTCGCATTGTTGGGCTCGACCTCGGGCAAAATGGGCGGCGCAGCCAGCGTCAGTCGGAATC
>Ga0247832_1000374_pt1 | contig 92342 bp, 88 predicted proteins | sample LaCruzMarch2015__10_FD_192407 | JGI IMG/M metagenome (GOLD analysis project Ga0247832, IMG submission 192407) | Freshwater microbial communities from meromictic Lake La Cruz, Castile-La Mancha, Spain - LaCruzMarch2015_4m | ecosystem: Environmental > Aquatic > Freshwater > Lake | place: Spain... | reverse complement strand
CACTCTCAGAAATGCCGGCAGGTGGTGGATGCATCTCGGGCAGTCTCTGCCTGAGATCCAAGCTGTTTTCAGAGGTCTGTCAAGAGCGGAACTGCCCCGGAGCTTTCTCCCCCCTGAACAGTTACCCGACAACCAACAATCCATTTCGCTGCAGAAGCCCCCCTCAAACCCTCGCCAGCGTCACCCGCTCGGGCTGGTGCTGGTATTTGCCCTGGCGGTCGTTGTAGGTGGTGGCGCAGGGATCGCCCTCAAAGAACAAGAGCTGGCAGATGCCTTCGCTGGCGTAGATGCGGCAGTCGGCACCGGAGGAATTGCTGAACTCCAGGGTGAGGTGGCCCTCCCAGCCGGCCTCCGCCGGGGTGGTGTTCACGATGATGCCCAGCCGCGCGTAGGTGCTCTTGCCCAGGCAGATCACGGTGATGTTCGTCGGCACCCGCATCCGCTCCAGCGCCACCCCCAGCCCGTAGGAATGGGCTGGCAGGATGAAGTAATCGCCGTCGTCGTCGCTGTGCATCGGTGCCGGCTCCAGGTTGGCCGGGTTGAACCGCTTCGGGTTCATCACCGTGCCCGGCACATGGCGGAAGATCAGGAACTCCTGCGGCGACAGCCGCAGGTCATACCCGTACGACGAACACCCGAAGCTCAGCACCGGTCCGGTGCGGGCCTCCGGATCCAGGTGGCGCACCAGCGTCGGCTGAAACGGCTCCAGCATCCCGGCCGCGGCCTGTTCGTTGATCCAGTGGTCGTTCTTGAGCATGGCGTCAGCCGCCGCGGCGCAACTGGGTGACCTGATCGGCCATCGCCATCAGGCTGGCCGGCATCGAGGGGCCCGTCAGGATGACATCCAGATGGGCCGGCCGCTGCTCGAGCGCCTCGATCACCGCTTCGGCGCCCAGGTAGCCCAGGGCCACCGCCAGGCCCAGCTCATCGAGCACCAGCAGATCCAGGTCGCCCTTGAGCAACCGCTCACGGCTCACCTCCCACACCGCCGCCACCGCCGCGAGCGCCTCCTCGGCCGTGGCCCCCTCCTCCCCCTGGGAACCCGGCGGCCCATCGAGGCAGTGGGGCGTGCCCGGCCGCAGCCACTCCAGCCGCCCGCACAGCCGCAGGCTGCCGGCCGGCCCCTGCTCCACGCCCCCCTTGAGGAACTGGCTCACCAGCACCCGGCTGCCCAGCCCGGCGCTGCGCAGGGCCTGGCTGAACACCGCCGCGAAGCTGCCCCGGAACGGCGCCGTGTGGATCTGCAGCAAGCCCTCCGGCTGGCTCACCAGCCGTAAGGGCGGCACCAGCGCCACAGGCCGATGGGGGTGGCTGGTGTCGATGAGGCTGGCGGTCATGGACACCCCAAGGAAGCGTTGGTGTGAAGGGTCCGGACGGCAAGCCCCAGCCCCTCACCTCCCGAATGTAGCGGCCCCTGCCGGCTCGGCACACCATCGGTAGTGGCTCGGAACAGACGTACCACTGGCGACGTTTACGCTGCCCCAGCCCCGCCCCAGCCCGCGTGCCCAGCCCCGCTGACGCCCTTCGCACGGACCTCCTGCGTAGCGATGGCCGCCGCGCCGACGCGCTGCGCCCCGTGGGCCTCGAATGGGACCCGATGGGCTTCGCGCTCAGCTCGGTGTTCTTCTCGGCTGGCCGCACCCGCGTGCTCTGCAGCGTCTGCCTCGATCCCGAGGTGCCCCGCTGGCGGCGCGGCTCGGGCAGCGGCTGGCTCAGCGCCGAATACCGCCTGCTGCCGGCCTCCACCCCCAGCCGCCAGGGCCGCGAACTGATGAAGCTCTCCGGCCGCACCCAGGAGATCCAGCGGCTGATCGGCCGCAGCCTGCGGGCCTCCCTCGATCTGGCGGCCCTCGGCGAGCGCACCCTGCTGGTCGACTGCGACGTGCTCCAGGCCGATGCCGGCACCCGCACCGCCTCGATCACCGGCGCCTGGGTGGCCCTGGCCGCCGCCCTGGAGCGCCTGCAGCAGCAGGGCGTGCTGGAGGCCTCGCCGCTGCGCCAGCAGGTGTCGGCCGTGTCGGTGGGCCTGGTCGACGGCCGGGCCCTGCTGGATCTCGACTACTCCGAGGATTCCCGCGCCGAGGTCGACCTCAACGTGGTGATGGACGAGCAGGGCCGGCTGCTGGAGATCCAGGGCACCGCCGAAGGCGCCCCCTTCCCCCGCTCCAGCCTCGACACCCTGCTGGATCTGGCCGAACCGGGCCTGCGCGCCCTGCAGGAAGCCCAGCTCCAGGCCCTGGCTGAGGTTGCGGCCACACGGACGACCGGCTAAAGAGTGTCATTGGCTACATGGATCAGCCAGACCGATCCATAGGTTCCTAACCATTCGCCACGCCTTGATGGTCGGCGCCACGCGTGGCTTCAGCCGCTACCCCAGCAGCCCATCCAGCGGTTCCCCCGGCGCCGTGACGCCCATGGGCCCCCCGGGCGCCACCAGCGTCACCCTGCTGGAGGTGATCCGGGGCCTGGCCGGCAGCAACATCGAAACCATTGAGCGCGGCAAGACGATCTTCTTCCCCGGCGATCCCGCCGAGCGCGTCTACCTGCTGCGCCGCGGTGCCGTACGCCTCTCACGCGTCTATGAGTCCGGCGAGGAGATCACCGTGGCCCTGCTGCGCGAGAACAGCCTCTTCGGCGTGCTCTCCCTGCTCACCGGCCAGCGCTCCGACCGCTTCTATCACGCCATCGCCTTCACCCGGGTGGAGATGGTCACGGCCCCGGCCACCTCGGTGCGGCGGGCCATCGAGCAGGACGCCAGCGTTGGGCTGCTGCTGCTGCAGGGCCTCTCCTCCCGCATCCTCCAGACCGAAACCATGATCGAGACCCTCACCCACCGGGACATGTCCTCCCGGCTGGTGAGCTTCCTGCTCGTGCTCTGCCGCGATTTCGGCGTTCCCGGCAGCGAGGGGATCACCATCGACCTGCGCCTCTCCCACCAGGCCATCGCCGAGGCGATCGGCTCCACCCGCGTCACCATCACCCGCCTGCTGGGCGACCTGCGCAACGACGGCCTGGTCCAGATCGACCGCAAGAAGATCACCGTCTTCGACCCCATCGCCCTGGCCAAGCGATTCAGCTGAACGGGCGGCCCCGGCCGGGTGCCAGGTGGCCACCGGCAGGGATACTTGGTGCACCGCGGAACCGAGGCGCAGACGGTGTCGGGTTGGCTGCTGATCCTGGCCCTTCTGGTGCTCGGTGGGGTGCTCTCCACCCTGGGCGACCGGCTCGGCAGCCGCGTGGGCAAGGCGCGCCTCAGCCTGTTCAACCTGCGGCCCCGCAAGACGGCCGTGGTGATCACGGTGCTCACCGGCAGCCTGATCAGCGCCGTGTCGCTGGCGTTGATGCTGCTGGTGAGCGAGCGCCTGCGGGTGGGGCTCTTCCAGCTCGACCAGATCGAGGATCGCCTGCGCGACAGCCGCGCCGCCCTGCAGCGCAACAAGGTTGAACTGCAGCGCACCCGGGGCGAACTGGAGCGCAGCCGCCTCGATCTGAGCACCGCCGAACGCCGCCGCGACCAGGCCCTGGCCAGCCAGCGCCGGGCCCAGAGCCAGCTGCTGGCCGCCGAGGGCCGCGTTGACACCCTGCGCCGCGAGCTGCAGCCCCTGCAGGCCGAGCGCGGCCGGCTGGAAGCCGAGCGGGCCCGGCTCACCAACGAGGTGCGCGGCCGGGACGCGGAGATCCGCCGCACGGAAGCCGAACTGGCCAGCGTGCGCCGCCGCATCGCCGCCGGCGCCAAGGAACTCAAGGACCTCGAAACCAATGTCATCGCCCTGCGCCGCGGTGATGTGGTGATCGCCAGCGGCCAGCCCCTGGCCACCGCCAAGGTGCAGCTGCAGCGCCCCGACCAGGCCAAGCAGGTGATCGATGCCCTGCTGCAGGAGTCGAATCGGGCGGCCTTCCAGCTGCTGCTGCCCGGCCAGGCCCCCAACCGCCAGATCCTGCTGGTGCCCCGCAGCGACATCACCCGGCTCGAATCGCTGCTCGCCACCCCCGGCACCTGGGTGGTCAGCATCCGCTCGGCCGCCAACGTGCTGCGGGGCGAGGCCCAGGTGCTCGCCTTCCCCGACCTGCGCCCCAATCGCCAGGTGGTGCAGCAGGGGGAGGTGCTCTCCCGCACCGCCCTCGAGCCCGACGTGCGCGACCTCGAGGCCGTGCGCAGCCGCCTCAACCTGCTGCTGGCCGCCGCCTTCGCCAAGGTGCAGCGCCAGGGCACCCTGGCCAACGGCCTCCAGTTCGATGCCGCAAGCTTGAACGCCCTGGCTCGCGAACTCAGCGAGCGGCCAGACGGGGTCACCGCCAACCTCGAAGCGGTGGCCAGCCAGAACGCCGACACCCCCGACCCGATCGCCGTGGAGCTGCGCTGGATCCGCAAGGACGCCCCCACCGGACCCCTGCGGCCATGACGCTGGCGGCACCTGGCCCCCTGGCCGGCCTCGATCCCGGCCGCAGCAAATGCGGCCTGGTGCTCACCGATCCCCAGCGCCTGGAGATCCGCCAGGCCCTGGTGCTGCCCCCCGAAGCGGCCTGGAAGCTCCTGCAGGACTGGCACCGCCACCAGGCCCTGGCGGCCGTGGTGATCGGTGATGGCACCGGCAGCGGCCCCTGGCGGCAGCGCCTGGAGCCCCTGCTGCCGGTGGAGCTGGTGGACGAGCGCGGCACCACCCTGGCGGCACGGCAGCGCTACTGGGAGCTGTTCCCCGCCCGGGGCTGGCGCCAGCTGCTGCCGCTCGGCCTGCGCCAACCTCCGCGCGACTGGGACGACGTGGTGGCCCAACTGCTGCTGGAGCGCCGGCTGGGGTGGCCTCTGCTCAGAACGACGCCCGCACCGTGAAGACGTAGTCGCCGCCGGGTTCGAGCTGGTAGTCGGCCTTGAGCAGGAAGCGCAGCAGGGCGTCCTGGATCAGGGCACGCCCCAGGGAGGGCTCCACCTGCAGTTCACCCCGGTCGAAGGCCCAGCGGAAGCGCCACTGGAAGCTGCCGGCGCTGATCTCCCCCTCCAGCAGGCAGGGGCTGAAGCTCTGGCGCAGCACCCGCAGCTGTGCGTTGGTGGCAGGAAGACGACTCACGGGAAGCGGGGGGCTGCGACGGGTGGAGGTGGTGCCGTCGGTGTCGATCGATGCTCTCAGGATGGCGGCGGATCGGGGCGAAAACTGTTCAGGCGGTTGGCGGCCCGCTCCAGACCCACCCGGCGGATCAGGTCGATGCCCGCCTCCACCTCTTCGAGCACCGTGTCCAGCACGGGCCGATCGGTGGCGGAGAACTTGCCCAGCACGTGCGACACCGTGCGGGCCCGGCGCTCCTCGGGGGTCTCGCCGGGGGCACCGATGCCGATGCGCAGCCGCGCAAAGGACTCGCTGCCCAGGTGGGCGATCGTGCTGCGCAGGCCGTTGTGGCCGCCGGCGCCGCCTGAGGCCCGCACCCGCAACCGCCCCAGGGGCAGGTCCATGTCATCCACCAGCACGAGCATCTGGGCGGGCTCAAGCCGGAACCAGTCGAGGGCGGCGCGAATCGAGCGGCCGCTGTCGTTCATGAAGGTCTGGGGCATCAGCAGCCGCAGACGCCTGTCCCCCTGGCCGGTCTCGGCCAGCAGCCCGTGCAGGCGTCCCTGGTTGCGGAAGCTGGCGCCACCGGCGCGGGCCAGCCGCTCCAGCACCATGAAGCCGACGTTGTGGCGGGTGTCGGCGTAGCGGGCGCCGGGATTACCCAGCCCCACCAGCAATTGCAGATCCAACGGATGGCCGCCCTCAGCTGGAGGGGGCGGCGCTCTCCTCAACCACCACCACCGGTGTGGCAGCTTCCGTGGCGGCTGGGGTGACGACGGCTGCGGTGTCGGCAGCAGGCGGGATGGCGGCGGGGGGGCCGGAGATGTCGATGGACTGGTCGGTGCCCACCGCCGTACGGAACTCTTTCTCGAACTCCTGCGAGGCCGACTGGAAACCGCGCAGGGTGCGTCCCAGGGTCTTGCCGAGCTCGGGCAGGCGCTTGGGTCCGAAGACCAGCAGTCCGATGGCGGCGATGACCGCCATCTCGGGCAGACCGATGCCGAAGATGTTCATGGACAGGGGGCGAGAGGAATCAGCCGACGCCGTTCCAGTTGACGTTGATGCCCTCAAGCAGGAGGGACTTGTTGTACAGCTGCAGGATCACCAGCAGGAACACCAGGAAGAGCAGCATGGCCACGCCCATCACAGGGGTGGTGCCCCAGCCGGGCACCACCTTGCCGTATTCGGAGTTCAGGGGGCGCAGAAGATCTCCCAGACGGGTGCGTTGGGCCATGGCAGCTCGGACCTCTCGGGCACGGGATCGCGGTGCTTACTGTAAGGGTCTTGCCGGCCGCACCGAGATGGGCTGTCGAGAGTTGTGACGCAAACCTCGCGTCCCCTGCCCCGCCTGAGAGCCCCCCCATGGATCCCGCCGCCAGCACCTCCCCCGCCCTCTCCGTGGCCCTCACGGTGCTCGCGGTGCTGCTGGCCCTCACCGGTTTCGGCGTGTACACCGCCTTCGGCCCCCCCTCCAAGAGCCTCACCGATCCCTTCGACGATCACGAGGACTGAGCCGCCGCGGCTTCTACGTCCGGCCGCGTGCCAGCTTCCAGTGCCCCAGTTGCCAGGGGGACAGCAGCAGGTGATCGCCGCTGCCGTCGTCCGCCAGCCCCTGGCCAAGGCCGTCGCAGCGCTCCAGCACCGCCCAGTCCGGGCCGGTGCAGAGGCGGCGCCGGCAGGGGCCCAGGTTCTGCACGCTGAGCAGCACCTCCCCCATGCCCGCCTGGTTGCCTTCCGCCGGCAGCGGCCGCAGGGCCACCAATTGAAGATCGTCCCCGAGCGCGGGGAAGAACGTTGCGCCTGGCGCGACTGGCTCGCCTGAGGCCGCCGCCGCCACCATCGGCCGGCACCACAGCGGTTCCCGCAGCCGGGTGGCCTGCTGGGGCGCGGCGGCCGCCCGCCAGCCGTCTGGACAGGGCAGCAGGGCCAGCCGCTGGCGCTGCCAACCGTTGTCGGCGCCGGGATCGGGCCAGGTGGGCCCGCGCAGCAGCGAAATTCCGAGGGTTTCGGCCGTCGCCGACACCCCCTGGGGGCCGTCCAGGAGCACCGCCAGGCCATCGCCGCGGCCCGGACCCACCGAGGCCAGCCAGCTGATGGCGCTCACCTCCCAACGGGCCCGCTCCCGGGCGGTGCGGGCCGTGGCCGGCCGCTCAATCACCCCACCGGAAGTGTCGGCCGCCCAGCGGCAGACCGGCGCGGCCAGGGGAATCTCCAGCCGCAGCAGCTCATGGCGCTGCTGCCACCGGGTGCTCAGCACCAGCTCCAGCCAGGGGCTGCCCGCCAGCAGGCGGCCGTCCAGGCGCACCGGGCTCTCGCCGCAGCGGCCGCGCCAGACGAAGCGGCCACACAGCGGCCCCGTCTCCAGCCATTGCGGCGCCCCCTGCCAGCTCCACTCCAGCGGGTGCTGGCGGTAGTCGGCAGCCAGATCCCAGGCATCCCAGAACTCGCCCCGATCGCGCCAGCGGCACCAGGCCAGCGGCCCCGCCAGCTGTGGCGTGCCGGCCGCATCAAACAGCTGCTCCACCCCCCGCGGACCGACCAGCACCGAGAGCCGGCCGTTGCTCAGCTGCCAGTGGTCCGGCCCCCCGGCCTCAGCCCGCTCCAGCCGCACCGCCCCCTCCACGGGCCAGAACTTCGCGCCACTGCCTTGGCGCCGCAGGCGTTGCACCCCCACGCCCTCGATGCCGGGGATCTGCAGCCACTGGCCGCCCCCGGGGGCCGGTTGCCCGCCCAGGCGCCGTTCGCCGTCGCCGTCCGTCCCTGCCAGCCACCAGTCGCCCGCCGGCAGCCGCAAGGTGCGGGGCTGGGCCGGCAGCGGTTGGAGCTGCATGGCGCACCAGGCTTCGGCAGCCCCGGCTGGCGCTCCCCCATCCAGGCACCGCCCCAGGGCCCGGTCGCGGCGGCGGGCGGCCCCGCGGCGGGCGTTCCGCCACTGGGGTTCGGCCTGCTCGAACACCTCCGGGATCGAAGTACCGGGCAGGATGTCGTGGAACTGCTGGAACAGCAGGCTGCGCCAGTCGCCTTCGGAGGCCTCAACGGCCTCGGCCGGCTGCGCGAACAGCGCCGCGGCCAGATCCGCCTCCCGCAGCAGCCGCTCCAGGCTGCGGTTGTGGCGCTTCTGGTCCGGGCGGCTGGTGGCGCAGCCCCGGTGCAGCTCCAGATAGAGCTCGTCGCGCCACACCGGCAGTTGACCGGCCAGGGATTCCAGCGGATCGAGATAGGCCCGCAGGGTGCCGTGCCGCTGGCCGGCCGCCACCGGCTGCCCCTGCCACAGCTCCAGCTGCTCCAGCATCTCGGCGGTGGGTCCGCCGCCGTGGTCCCCCACCCCCGGCAGCCAGAGCGCATCGGCGCAGCCGCTGGCCTGTTGCCACTGCAGCCGGTAGCGCTCCATCGCCACCGGGTCGCCATCGCTGCCGATCGGTGCCGTCATCAGGGCCAGCACCTCGGCGCCACAGCGGCTGCGCCAGCGGAACAAGCGATGGGGGAAAGGGTTGGTGGCGTTCCAGGCCAGCTTGTGGGTGCAGAACCAGCGCACGCCGGTGGCGGCCGCCAGCGCCGGCAGACCGGCGGCGAAGCCGAAGCTGTCCGGCAGCCAGGCCAGCCGGTGGCTCCACTCCGGAAAGGTGCGCCGGCTGTAGTGCTGGCCCTCCTGGAACTGGCGCAGCAGCGAGCTGGTGGACAGCAGCACGCAGTCGCTCTCGACCCATGGGCCGTTGAGGGGTTCGAAGCGACCCGCCGCCATCGCCTGGCGCAGGCGGGCGAACAGGGCCGGCCGATGGCGCTCCAGCCAGGCATAGAGCGCCGGAGTGGAATGGCCGAAATGGAGCGAGCCGAAGCGCTCCATCAGATCGAGGGCGGAGGCGAAGGTGCGCTCCGCCGCCTGCCAGGTGTCGGCCACGGGCCACAGCCAGGCCAGGTCGAGGTGGGCGTGGCCCAGCACGTGCAGCAGCCCCTCCCCCGGGGCCTCGGTGCGGCCATGGGCGCGGCGCAGCTCGCGCAGCTCGGCGGCGGTGGCGGCCAGCAGGCCGAGGGGATCGGCCGGGTCCAGCGGCTCGAGCTCGATCCGGCTGGTCATCAGGGCGCCGTCATCGTGAACCGGGCTGCGCAGCCGCAGCTCCAGATCCAGGGCCTCCCCCTGCCACCAGCGCTCGGGCAGGGTCCAGCGGCAGGCGGTGTCGAACAGATCACCACTGTGGACCCGCTGCCCATCGACCCACAGCTCGGCCCGGTCGGCCCACCAGCGCAGCACCAGCCGGGCCCGGGCGCCCGCCGCCAGGGGCCGCAACGACTCCGGGCAGGGGCAGCGCAGCTGCAGATGGCGCCACTGACCACCCCGCGGCCAGAGGATCAGGCCCCGGGCGGCCCAGTCGGGGCGATGGGTGCGTCCCCACGCCTCCCCAAGGGCCGGACCGCTTCCGCCCCCAGGCTGCACGCCCTGCCAGAGGGGTTGGAGATCCAGGGGCCGAAGCATGGGGAACGTGACCGAAACGTTTCAATCGGAGCCGGTTGCCCCTGCCAAACGGCATCGGACAGCCTGGATGTCAACCACCACCCATAAGATGATGCGGCTGCCGAGGGGTCATTGAGACCCGTACCGGCGCCTGTCACTCCCTGTCACCCGCCGGACAGACCATGCTCGCTCTCAAGATCTCGGTTTACTCCGTCGTCTTCTTCTTCATCGGGATCTTCGTCTTCGGCTTCCTGGCCAGCGATCCCACCCGCTCCCCCAGCCGCAAGGACCTGGAGGACTGAAATCTCTTCTGCGGCGACGCCATCCGCCACCCGTCCCGACAACCGGACCGCAGCGGGGGAAGCCCCCTGACTCCCATGGCAGGATCGGCCGCGTCCTCGCCGCTCCTCCACCACCTGTGGTGCTCCATCCCAGCTCGGGACGTCGCCAGGCCCCTGAAGGCCTGACCCCTGGGCTAGGCCTGTGGATAGGGCTGTGCGGCGTGCTGGCGCTGACGGCATCCCCGGCCAGGGCACGACCGGAACTCCCCTCCAGGCTCCAGGCCGCCCAGGCGCAGCTGGCGCCGGCAGCCCCCCCCACAGCCAATCCCTTCGACGACGAGCCCCAAGCCGAGCCGCACGTCCAGTCGCAGCCTGAGCCCCCAGCGGAACCAGCAGGCCCCGTTCAGCCTCTGCCTGCGGCCGCGACGGCACCGGCGCCAGGCGTTGACCCCGCACCGACGGGCGACGCGGTGCCCCTCGAGCTGGAGCTGACCGCCAACCAGCAGGGCTACGACAGCCAGCTGCAGCGCTTCGTGGCCACCGGCAGCGTCATGGCCCGCCTCGCCGGTGGCCGGCTGCTGGCCGACCGGCTGGAGTTCGAGGCCAGCACCCGCACCCTCCTGGCCGTGGGCAATGTGCGCTTTCAGCGCGGCCAGCAGTACCTGCAGGGCAGTCGCCTCCGTTATGCCCTTCTGGAGGGAGTAGGGGAAATCGACGACGTCTATGGCGTCATCGATCTGGACAGCACCCAGGAGGATTTCGACCTTGAGCAGGCCGCCTCCACGCCCCTGCCGCCGCCGGAGCCGATCAGCTGCACGCCCTCTTATCCGGCCGTACCTCAGTGGCAGCCGTACCCCTGGGCCGTCACCACCTGGGCCGGCCAGATGTATGCCGGTGAATTCGGCGACACCTTCACGTTCAGCGGCCGCTTCCGGCCCGAATACCTGGGGGGGATCGGGATGCAGCGCCGCCTGTTCCAGGCAGGCCCGCTGTCGCTGGAGTTCGATGCCAACCTGCTGGGGCACAAGGCCAATTCCCAGCCGGGGGGCGGCTTCAACCAGCTGTTCCCCTTCTCCGACACCCCCGCCCAGAACTTCGGCGAATTCACCGGTGGTATCGGCCTGCGACTCTGGCTGCGGCCCTGGCTCAACGTCTTCTTCGTGGAGGGCCTGAGCGTCACCACGGCCAAGAGCAACTACGAGCAGACCTTCCGAGAGAACTCGGCGCGCCTGCTCAATTACCTGGCCTTTGAGGTGGAGGCTCTGGTCACGCCCCGTTGGTCGGCGGTGGGCCGGATCCACCACCGATCAGGGGCCTACGGCACCTTCAGCGGCGTCAGCGAGGGCAGCAACGCCTATCTGCTGGGTCTGCGCTATCGCTTCGGCACCGACAACATCGCCAGCCAGCCGCTGCCGGTGCCGCCCGCCCAGGGCTGCCCGGGGGCCCCACCGCTGGCCAGCGAGCCACCCGATGGGCTGGCCCAACAGCTGGAGCAGGTGACGATGGGCCCCGGCTGGACCGGCACCAGCGGCCAGCCGGCCCCACCGCCGCCCCAGGCCGCCCCCCCGGCCCAGGGCGGCGTGTGGCGCAACGCCCGGGAGCAGGAACGGCGGCGCCGCGAGGCCATCGCCAGGATTCCCCAGCGGGTCGAGAACGTGACCTTCGAGCGCAGTCTCAAGGCCGAGCGGCGCTTCGGCTTCCCGCGGGAGTTCACCACGCCGGACACGGCCAACGATTTCGGCACCACCCGGCCCGAGCAGCTCAAGGACCAGACCACCACCGGCAACCAGGAACTGATCAAGGGCACCGTGAGCCGCTGGCGCCTCCAGGCCCGGCGGCTGAAATTCACCCCCAACACCCTCTCGGGCGACCGGGTGGGCTTCACCAACGACCCATTCACACCCGCCCAGTCGTGGATGGATTCGGAGCAGGTCGTCATCACCCTGCTGCCCAACGGCGACACCCTGGTCAAAGCCCGCCGCAACACGCTGCGGCTGGAGGATCGCCTGCCGGTCCGGGTCGTGCGCGAGCGCCGCATCGAGAAGGAAGAAGAGGTGAGCAATCCCCTGGTGATCGGCAACGACCGCGAAGACCGGGACGGCTTCTTCCTCGGCTACAACATTCCGGTCAAGATCGGTGAGAAGGGACTCCTCAACCTGCAGCCGCAGGTGATGATCCAGCGCCTCTACACCGGCAACACCGACGCCTACCCCCTGCCCGGATCGCCAGCGGGCTCCACCAACATCGTGGAGCAGCCGGCCGAGGGCGGCGACTACTTCGGCCTCGACGCGCGACTCACCGGGCCCCTGCTGGGCTTCAACGCCGATGCCCGCCTCAGTCTCTCCACCCTCAATCCCGACAACATCGCCAACGGCACCCGCAGCTTCGGCGACCTGGCCCGGGTGCTGAATGTGCCCCTGCTGGGCACCAGCACCTTCCGCCTCTTCGGCGCCTATCGCTTCCGCACCTGGAACGGCTCCCTGGGCGAGCAGGACGTCTACTCCGCCTATGGCGTTTCGCTCGAGCAGCAGGGGAACCTGCCCAGCTGGGGTCAGCTGTCCCGCAGCTACTACTGGCGCATGGGGGTGGGTAACTTCCAGGCCGTCCAGACCAATGACATCGATCTGCTCCAGGTTTGGCGCGCCAATGGCATCGGCTCCTTCAACGTCTCCTACCCGATCTGGACCGGCAAACCCACAACCAGCCCACCGGTGATCTCCCTGGCCAATTCACCGGTGCCCATCGTTCCCGGCCTGCGCTTCAACGCCAACCTGCTCGGCGTGGCCGCCTACTTCAGTGACGGCACCAACCAGAACACGGTCGGTCTCTCCGGTGGCCCCACCCTCACCCTGGGACGCTTCGAGAAGCCCTTCCTCGACTACACCCAGTTGACCGTCACCGGCGGCATCACCCTGCGCCAGGGCCAGAGCCCGCTCAACTTTGACCGCGCCGTTGACCTGGGCACGATCGGCATCGGCCTGTCCCAGCAGCTGGTGGGGCCGCTGGTCTTCAGCGGCGGCATCGGCTTCAACGTGGATCCCAGTTCGGGCTTCTACGGCGATGTCACCGGCTCCTATGTGGAGCTGCGCTGGCAGCGGCGCTCCTACGAAGTCGGCGTGTATTACAGCCCCTACGACGGTCTGGGTGGCATCCGGGTGCGCCTCAACGACTTCAACTTCAAGGGTCCCGGCACCCCCTTCATCCCTTACCACCCCACCCAGGGGGCCCTGCAGCGGCCCTTCTAGGCCGCCGCGAACCCGCTCAGGTAGGGGAGCCGGCTGGCGGTGGCCCGCAGCTCGCCGTCATGGGCCACCAGTTGGGCGGTGCCGTTCCATTCGCCGCTCACCAGCATGCGGCGGGGGCCGGCAGGCAGGCTCAGCGACCACTCCTGAACGTCGCCACCGGCCTTGAGTGTCACCCGGGGTGGCTCCAGTTCGAGTTGGAGAACCGCACCGGGATGGGCGGCGATGGCGGCCTGCAGGGCCAGCACGGCGTCGTGGTCGGCGCTGAGGCAGGGGATCCCCAGGGCCAGGCAATTGCCGAAGAAGATCTCGGCGAAGCTTTCGCCGATCACCGCCCGCAGGCCCCAGCGCATCAGCGCCTGGGGGGCGTGTTCACGGCTGGAACCACAGCCGAAGTTGCGGTTCACCACGAGGATCGCGGCGCCCTGGTTCTCGGGCCGGTCGAAAGGGTGATCGCCGGCCCGCTCGCTGCGGTCATCGGCAAAGACACCCTCCGCCAGCCCGTCGAAGCTGACGCACTTGAGGTAGCGGGCCGGGATGATCCGGTCGGTGTCGATGTCGTCGCCGGGCACGACCACGGCGCGGCCTTCGCAGCGCTGGATCGGTCCGGCCGGGAAAGGGGTGGTGCTCATGCTCGGGTGCTGGCGGGCTCTGGTCTCGTCGGGGCGGCGACCAGGCGACGCACGTCGGCCACATGGCCGCTCACCGCCGCCGCCGCCACCATGGCGGGGCTCATCAACAGGGTGCGGCCGGTGGCCGACCCCTGGCGCCCCTTGAAGTTGCGGTTGCTGGAACTGGCGCTGATCTGGCGCCCCTCAAGGCGATCGGGGTTCATGGCCAGGCACATCGAGCAGCCCGGTTCGCGCCACTCGAAGCCGGCGGCACGGAACACCGCATCGAGGCCCTCGGCCTCGGCCTCAGCCGCCACCTGCTCACTGCCCGGCACCACAAAGGCCTTGATGCCGGCCGCCACGTGGCGGCCGCGGGCAACGTCGGCGGCGGCCCGCAGATCGCTGAGGCGGCCGTTGGTGCAGCTGCCGATGAAGCACACATCCACCGGCAACCCCTCGATCGGCGCACCGGGACGCAGATCCATGTAGCGGTAGGCCTCCTCGGCGATCGGCCGCTCGTCGCTCTCGGTCTGCTCGAGGGTGGGAACGGTTTCGTCGACGCCGATGGCCTGGCCCGGCGTGATGCCCCAGGTGATGGTGGGCGCGATCGTGGCCGCCTCAAACACCACCTCGTGATCGAAGCTGGCCTCAGGACCCGAGGCCAGGGAGCGCCACCAGGCCACGGCCCGCTCCCAGGCCTCCCCGGCGGGGGCGTGGGGCCGCCCCTTGAGGTAAGCGAAAGTGACGGCATCGGGGTTGACGTAGCCGCAGCGGGCCCCCCCCTCGATGGCCATGTTGCAGAGCGTCATCCGCTCCTCCATGGAGAGGGCCTCGATCGCCGGTCCGGCGAACTCGTAGGCATAGCCGACGCCGGCCTTCACCCCCAGGGTCCGGATCACGTGCAGCACCAGATCCTTGGCATAGACGCCGGGTTGCAGGGCCCCCTCCACCCGGATCCGACGCACCTTGAGCTTGCCCATCGCCAGGCTCTGGCTGGCCAGCACGTCGCGCACCTGGCTGGTGCCGATGCCGAAGGCGATGGCACCGAAGGCGCCGTGGGTGGAGGTGTGGGAATCGCCGCAGGCCACGGTCATGCCCGGCTGGGTAAGACCCAGTTCGGGGGCGATCACGTGCACGATCCCCTGGCGGCCACTGCCGAGGCCATGCAGGGTGATGCCGTGACGGGCACAGTTGCCCTCCAGGGTGGCGAGCATCGCCTCGGCCAGGGGGTCAGCGAAGGGGCGGACCTGGGAGGTGGTGGGGACGATGTGGTCCACCGTGGCCACCGTGCGCTCGGGGTGGCGCACCGACAGGCCCAGATCGTCCAGGGCGGCGAAGGCCTGGGGGCTGGTGACCTCATGGATCAGGTGCAACCCGATGAACAGCTGGGTGGCACCACCCGGCAGGTCGGCGACCCGGTGCAACTCCCAGACCTTGTCGTAGAGGGTGCCGGCGCTCAAGAGGAAGGATCGAGACGGTCTGAAACCACCCTAGAAGGCATGTGTTCCGCCGGGGCGGGCTCGCGCCGGAAGAGACCGTCGAGGTAGTGGCGGGCCACGGCCCGGTCATGGCTGGCGTGCTGGAACAGAAAACCGGCCAGGGCGGCCTGCATCAGCCGGTACTGGTCCCATTGGGGGTGCACCCGGATGAACTCCCGCATGGCCTCGAAGAGGTCCTCCGGCATCTGGTTCTCGATGCTCACGGTCCGGGGAGCGTGGTCGGGGATCTGGCTCATGCGGTGCTGGTCGTCGGTCCCCCCCATCAGGCCATGGGGCTCCCCCCGACGTCAAAGCGGGCCCCACCGGTCCGGTCCCAAGGGACCGCCACTGAGAATCACGGCGGGGGGCGGCTTCCGGGCCAACGCTCGGGGGCGGCTGTCGGACCTGCGTGCGGGACTGCGTCCGGTCAAGGGGGGAAGGCCTTTCCCGCAAAAAGAGGTGAGGACCCCTCTGGCAGCTCCCACCCGGCCCCAGCGGCCTGTGGAAAAACCCCGGTGTTTCGGGGGAAAAGTCGCCGGCAGGGGGGAAAACTCCATGCCACAGGATTCGTGATCGTTGGCGGCCGGGGCAGCAGATGTTCCGATGGGGCCCGATCAGCTGGCTGCCGTGTTCAGCCGTAACCGCAGGCGGTTCAGGCTTTCCCCCACCGTGAGCGTCTGGATCCAGGTGCGCTCACGGCCACGGCCGAAGCGCACCGCCTCGCTGTGGATGCCATCGGGACCGGCCACGGCGATGTGGACCAGACCCAGGGGCTTCTCGGGGCTGCCCCCTCCGGGCCCGGCGATGCCCGTCACGGCCAGGGCCCAGGTCGCCCCCGTCAGGCGCCGCGCCCCTGCAGCCATCGCCTCGGCCACCGGGTCGCTCACCGCCCCATGGGCATCGAGCAGCTCAGCCGGCACTCCCAGCAGGTCCTGCTTGACGGCGTTGGCGTAGGCGATCACCCCACCGAGAAACACCTCCGACGCCCCCGGCACCGCCACCAGGGCCGCGCCGAGGCCACCACCGGTGCATGACTCCGCCACCGCCAGGCTCTCGCCGCGGCGGCGCAACTCCGCCAGCACCACCGAGGCCAGGCTGTCGCCATCGGCGCCGAAACAGCTGGCACCGGTTCGGCGGCGCAGTTCCGCCTCCACCGGGGCCAGCAACGCGGCGGCAGCGGCCCCATCGGCGGCCCTGGCCGTGACGCGCAGCTTCACCTCCCCCGCACCGGCATAGGGCGCCACGGTGGGGTTCTCCAGCGCCAGCAGGTCCTGCACCCGCTCCGCCAGGTCGGATTCGGCCACGCCCCAGAAGCGCAGCATGCGGCTGGCGAACACCCCGTCCGCCAGGCCCGCCTGTTGCAGCCAAGGCGCCGCAGTGGCGTCCCACATCGCCCGCAGTTCGCTGGGCACCCCGGGGAAGGTGAGCACGGTGAACCCCGGCACCGGCGTCCAGATCATCCCGGGCGCGGTGCCGGTGGGGTTAGGAAGCACCGCGGCACCGCGCGGCAACAGGGCCTGCTTGCGGTTGCTGGCGGCGACGCTGCGGCCCCGGGCCGTGATCCGGGCCTGGATCGCCGCCCAGATCTCGCCGTGCTCCACCAAATCGGCGCCGAAGGCCGCCGCGATCGCTTCGGTGGTGAGGTCGTCGGGGGTGGGGCCCAGGCCGCCGGTGGTGATCAGCACCCGGCAGCGGCCCGAGGCCTGGCGCACCGCTTCGATCAGCCGTTCGCGGTTGTCGCCCACCACCTGCTGGCGGTGGTGCACCACCCCGAGGGCCGCCAGCTGTTCAGCGAGCCAGCGGGCATTGCCGTTGACGATGTTGCCCAGCAGCAGCTCGGTGCCGATGCAGAGCACCTCCACCCCGGCGCCGCCGGGGGAGCCGTTCACTTGGCCTCCTGCTGCATCTGCCGGCGGCAGACCACGAGCACGGCGATCAGCACCGCCGTGGCCAGGGCCAGCCAGAGGAAACGCATCTCGGCATTGGCCAGCACCAGGGCGATGGACGCCAGCCACTGGGTGAAGGCATAGATGACCACCACGGTGCGGCGATGGCTGAAGCCGGCCCGCAGCAGCCGGTGGTGCAGGTGACGGCGATCGGGATAGAAGGGCGAGCGGCCGGCCTTGAGGCGGCCCATGATCACCGCCGACATGTCGGCCAGGGGCAAGGACAGGATCAACAGGGGCAGCAACAGGCTGACGCTGGTGAGCCGCTTGGCCGGACCCACGATGCTGATCGCCGCCAGGGCGAAGCCGAGGAAGTAGGAGCCGCCATCCCCCATGAAGATGCGGGCGGGGTTGAAGTTGTGGCGCAGGAACCCCAGACAGCTGCCGGCCAGGGCCGCCGCCAGCAGGCCGGCGGCGGGCTGGCTGAGGCTGAAGCTCACCGAGAGCAACCCCACGGCCGCGATGCCGCTCACCCCGGCCGCCAGCCCATCAAGGCCATCGAGCCAGTTGATCGCGTTGGTGATCCCCACCAGCCAGACCACCGTCGCCAGCAGGCTCAGCCCCTCCGGCAAGGGCAGCGAGGAGAGGGAGTCCCCCAGGCCAAACGGCAGGTCGATGCTGCCGATGCGCACGCCCTGGTTCCACACCGCCGCAGCCACCAGCACCTGGCCGAACAGGCGCGGCAGGGGGGGCAGGGCGAACAGGTCATCGGCCAGGCCGATGACGAAATAGCAGAGGGCCCCCGCCAGAGTGGTCCAGATCAGCTGGTCCTTGTCCGGCGACAGCTCGGCGAAGCCGGCGAAGGCCCAGGTGCAGGCCAGCGAAAGGCTGAAGCCGGCCACGATGCCGACCCCACCGAGCCGCACCATGGGCAGGGTGTGCTGTTTGCGCTCATCGGGCGGATCGACCAGCCCCCAGCGCAGTCCGAGCCGCCGGACCACCGGCACGATCAGCGCCGTGAGCAGGGCCGCCGCCGTGGCCGTGATCAAGGCCGCCGCGTTGGGGCTGTAGGCGAGGGTCACAACGGCGGGCCGGAAAGCAGCGGACCTGTAGGCGCCACGTTACGGGCGAACGGGTCCGTCAGGCGTGCTGAAGCTCACGTTGGCGCCCGTAGAGGGGGAAGCGCCCGCAAAGGGAAGCCACCCGTTCCCGGCAGCGCAGCTCGACGGCGGCATCGTCCTGCTGCAGCAGGCGATCGGCGATGACATCGGCCACCTCACGGAAGGCCTCGGCATCGAAGCCGCGCGTGGTGAGCGCGGCGCTGCCCAGGCGCAGGCCACTGGTCACGAACGGGGACTCCGGATCGAAGGGCACCGTGTTCTTGTTGGCGGTGATGTTGACATCGCTCACCAGTCGGTCGGCCAGCTTGCCGGTCAGGCCGATGGAGCGCAGGTCGAGCAGCACCAGATGGTTGTCGGTGCCGCCGGAGACCACGGCGATGCCCCGCTCCTGGATCCGCTCGGCCAGGGCCTGGGCGTTGCGCACCACTTGCTGGCTGTAGCTGCGGAAGCTCGGCTGCAGCGCTTCCCCGAAGGCCACGGCCTTGGCAGCAATCACGTGCTCCAGGGGGCCGCCCTGGGAGCCTGGGAAGACGGCCTTGTCGAACTGGCGGCCGAAGTCGGCGTCGTTGCAGAGAATCAGGCCACCCCGGGGGCCCCGCAGGGTCTTGTGGGTGGTGGTGGTGACCACATGGCAGTGGGGCAGGGGGCTGGGGTGCACCCCGGAGGCCACCAGGCCGGCGACGTGGGCCATGTCGGCCAGCAGGTAGGCGCCCACCTCGTCGGCGATGGCGCGGAAGGCGGCGAAATCGATCGTGCGGGGGTAGGCGGAATAGCCGCAGATGATCAGCTTCGGCCGGTGCTCCAGAGCCAGCTGGCGGATGGTGTCGAAGTTGAGCCGGTGGGTCTCGGGATCGACGCCGTAGTGGACGGCCTTGAACCACTTGCCCGACACATTCACCGGGGAGCCGTGGGTGAGGTGGCCGCCGTGGGAGAGATCCATGCCCAGGATCGTGTCGCCGGGCTCGAGCAGGGCCAGGAAGACAGCGAAGTTGGCCTGGGCGCCGCTGTGGGGCTGGACATTGGCCCAGGCGGCACCGAACAGCTGCTTGGCCCGCTCGATCGCCAGGTCCTCGATGATGTCGACGTGCTCGCAGCCGCCGTAGTAGCGCTTGTGGGGCAGGCCTTCGGCGTACTTGTTGGTAAGTACCGAACCCTGGGCCTCCATCACCGCCCTTGAGGTGAAGTTTTCGCTGGCGATCAGCTCCAGATGGGTCTGCTGGCGCCGCAGCTCCTTCTCGATCAGGGCGGCGATGGCCGGATCGCCACTGGCCAGGGGGCTGTCGATGGGCGCAGGCGCAAGGCCGTGATCCGCTCGGTCCGCTCGGTCCGCCATGGGGCTACGCAATGTGGACCCGATCGTAGGCAAACGGCGCTGGGTTGGCCGGGCCCCGGGCGCGGGCCAGCCCGGTGGCCAAAAAAAAACCGCCCCGGAGGGCGGTGAGAAATGGAACGCGCCTGGAGAGATTCGAACTCCCGACCCTCTGATCCGTAGTCAGATGCTCTAATCCGCTGAGCTACAAGCGCCTGCCAGGTCATTCTCACCCCATGGGGTGCCGATCCGTCAACAACGCCCCTGCCGCCTTCGCCCCGATAGGGTCCACTTCAGAGCGCCACCACCGCCTGCGGCGGACTTTCCCACCATGCCGATTCGCTGGTACGGGCCTGCTGATCCCGACGATCCCACCTATCGGCACTTCGCGCGGATCGTGAATCTCACGCTCCATGCCGCCCTGTTCGCCGCCGTGAACAGCGGCCTCTGGTTCGTCCAAGGGATGCGGCACCCCTGGTCCCACCTGGAGTGGCTCACGGTCGGCTGGGCCGGACTGCTGCTGCTCCATGGCAGCGTGGTGGTGCTGCAACGCCCCCAACCCCAGCCATGACGCTTGCCGCCGCCGATCTCGAAGAACTGAGCCGGACGATCGCGGACCGGCTCTACGTGCAGGTGGCCGGCTGGCACCTGTATCTGGGTGATGCGGGCCTGGCCCAGACCCTGGCGATCGAGTGTGCGGCCCGGCTCGACCAGGGCGCCGAGGTCTGTGCCCGCCAGGCCCTGGAGGCGGTGCAGGTGCCGATCGGCGGCGGGGCGACGCGCCTGCCCCTGGCGCGACTGGTGCCCGCGGGCCAGCTGAGGGATCTCGAAGACGTGCTGCAACCCTTTTGCTGACATCCACTGCTGGAAGGCCTGTCTGCCGATAAGGTGACGCCCCACGCAGGCGGGTCGTGCTGGTCATCGAAGTCACCAATGCCCGCGACGTGGTGCGCCAGCGCATCGGCAGGCTCGGCGGGCGTCTGATCGGCAAGGTGGTCGATGCGGAGGCCCAGGTGGAGAAGGCCCTGATCCAGGAACTGGAGACGGCCTTCCGGGATTTCGGCATCGAAGCCAGAATCGTCTCGATCGATGGCCCGAAGATGATCGGCCGTTCCCATCTGGAGATTCCCGTCCAGGTCCGCGAGGACCGCCAGGTGAAACTTTCCTAGGCCCGCTCAGCACGACCCACGACGGCACAGCCCCTCAGGAGCGGCGGCGCACCATCTGCAGCAGCTGGCGGGCCTCCGGCACACCGGCAAGGGACGTCAGCAGTCCGTACAGACCCACCGCCAGGCCGCCGCAGAGCACGTTCTGCAGCAGCAGGCCCCCCAGACCCGGGGGCCAGACCACTTGCAGCGAAAGCCACCAGCAGGCCGCCCCGGCGGCCACCGCGGCCAGCAGCAGCTTGCCGCTGTCGACGGCCCAGAGCCGCAGGGGCAGGCCCCCCAGCCGGCTGCTCAGGGCCAGCAGCAGCCCCGCGCAGGTGATCAGATTCACCGCCACGGTGGCCAGCACCAGGCCGGCGGCCCCGGCGTTGAGCATCGGCAGCTGGTTGCCCCAGGCGGGGGTGGGGCCGCCGGTGAAAGCCCAGCAGAACACAGCGTTGAGGCCGATCCCCGCCAACGACCAGCGGAAGGGGGTGTTGGCGTCGCCGAGGGCGTAGAACACGCGCACCAGCACGTCACGGCCCAGGTAGGCCGGCATACCGATCCCGTAGGCCATCAGCAGCTGACCCACCAGGTCGGCGGCGCTGCGGTCGAAGGCGCCGCGTTGATAGATCAGCGCCACGATCGGCACCGCCAGCGCCACCATCAGCGCTCCCAGCGGCAGCATCGTGGCGTTGGAGAGCATCAGGCCCTGGCGGATACGGCCGATCAGCTCGGGCCGGTCCTCCGGCGCCGTGAGCCTGGCGTACACCGGCAGCAGCGGCACCAGCAGCACATTCGAGAGCAGGCCCAGGGGCGTCTGCACCAGCAGGTTGGCGTAGCCCAGGCCGGCCGCCGCCGCCGGCAGGCCCGAAGCGAAGAACAGCGACACGAACACGTTGATCTGGAGCATGCCGGAGGAGAGGGTGGCCGGACCCATCACCTTCAGCACCTCCCGCACGCCGGGATCGCGCCAGTCCCATACCAGTTGCAGCCGGTTGAGGCCCTCCTTGGCCAGGGCCGGCAGCTGGATCAGCCACTGCAGGACCGCCCCCACCGTGGTGCTGGCGGCCAGCACCACACCGCCGATCACCGCTGTGGCGGGCAGGGTGATGCTGCTGCCCAGCTGCCACCAGAGCAGACCGATGCCACCGATGACGGCAACGCTGGAGAGCAGCGGGCTGACCGAGGGCAGCCAGAACACGTCAGCGGCGTTGAGGGCGCCGAAGCCGAGGCCGATCAGGCCCGCGAACAGGGCCATCGGCGCCATCCAGCGCAGCTGGAGAACGGCCAGGGCGTGGCGCTCCGGGTCCAGGCTGGGACCCACCAGATCAATCAGCGGATCAGCGGCCACCAGTAACAGCAGGGTGACGACGATCAGGCCCGCCCCCACCAGGGTGTTGATGCTGGCCAGCACATGGGCACCCTGGTGGCGGGGCCGCCGGGCGAGCACGCTCACCATGGCGCTGTGGAACGGTCCGTTGATGCCCCCAAGCAGGATCAGCAGGAAGCCCGGCAACACGTAGGCGTAGTTGTAGGCGTCATAGGCCGCTCCCACGCCGAAGGCGGCGGCAATCACCTGCTGGCGCACCAGTCCCGCCACCTTGCTGAGGGCGGTGGCCGCCCCCACGATCAGGGCAATCCGGCGCAGGGATCGGGCCATGGCGGCTGGGCACTGCCCATCGGGACGCACGGCAGTATGGCCCTCCTCCCCCGGGCACCCGATCCCATGGCCCCTGCGACCGTTGCCGTGCCCGTGCTGCCCACCGGTCCGCTGCTGGAGGGGGTGCTGCTGAAGCGCTACAAGCGTTTCCTGGCCGACGTGGCACTGGACGATGGTCGGACGGTGACGGCCCACTGCCCCAACACCGGGCCCATGACCGGGGTGCTGCGGCCGGGCGGGCGGGTGCGCCTGCGCCACGACCCCTCCCCCAGCCGCAAGCTGGCCTGGACCTGGGAACAGGCTGAGGTGCCGGCCCATGGCGGCGGCCTGGTGTGGGTGGGGGTCAACACGGCGCTGCCCAACCGGCTGGTGCGAGCCACCGTTGAAGCGGGGGTCCTGGAACCCTGGCTGGGTCCCATCGGCACGATCCGGGCCGAGGTGCCCTACGGCGAAGGGCGCCGCAGCCGCATCGATCTGCTGCTGACGCCGGCGGAAGGGGCCGCCGATCCCCGGCCGATCTACCTGGAGGTGAAGAACACCACCTGGAGCGACGGTGATCTGGCCCTGTTTCCCGACACGGTCACCGAGCGGGGCCAGAAACATCTGGTGGAGCTCACGGCCCTGGTGCCCGGGGCCCGGGCCGTGCTGGTGCCCTGCCTGAGCCGTGGCGACGTGACCCGCTTCGCTCCGGGGGACAGTGCCGACCCTCGCTACGGGGAACTGTTCCGAACGGCCGTGGCCGCCGGGGTGGAGGTCCTCCCCTGCCGCTACAGCTTCAGCGACGGCTCAGTGGCGTACCTCGGCCTTGCCGATCAGGCGTGGTGAGGGTGGTAGTGGGTGCCGCGGTAGATGAGGTCGAGCCCCTCATCAGCGTGGGAAGGCTGATGCAGCAGCGGCGAGGCGTAGTGGTGGCCGCGGTAGACGTGCTCCATCGGGGCGGCTGAGGGACGCTCGTCGTGGGAGTGGTCGTAGGGAAGACCGCGGTAGCAGAGGTCGGAATGGGCCATGGGGACAGGAGCGGAGACGGAAGGGCTGGAGCTGGTGCCCGCCCTGGGCGCGCCATGAGCGCGGAACGGGGGACATGGACCTGCCTGGATCATCTCTAGCGCCTTTCCACTGTTCAGAATGAACATTTACGCGAATTCTTTGCATTCTCTGAGGAGCTGGGAGTGACAGGCGTCGCAGCCAGCCCGGACCCTCGGCCGCGTTTTGTATCGGTTCAGACATTGGAACGCCTCCCCCTCCTAGATAGTCGGTCGTTGTTGATGCCTACATCGGCGTCAGAAGTCGAGCGTTCTCTTCACCACGTTCCCATGATCGCTTCAAGTCACCAGCCCAAGGTTCGACCACCGAGAAGCCTCAGGGAGGCCAGTCTCCTGGAGGCTCCCACACTGTTAATGCGCAAGGTTCGTGGTCTGTCTTCCCAGGAGGGGCTCACCTGGCTCGCCTGCGTGCCTCTGGCTCTGTTCGGGCTGGGCGTCTTCAACCTCTCGGCCCACGCGGCCGAACTGCCCGAGCTCACGCCCGCTTTCCTGATCAACAACCTCTGGTTGGCGATTGCGGCCTTCCTGGTGATCTTCATGAACGCCGGCTTCGCCATGGTGGAGGCCGGCCTCTGCCGCCAGAAGAACGCCGTCAACATCCTGGCCAAGAACCTGATCGTTTTCGCCCTGGCGGTCACGGCCTACTGGTTCATCGGCTATTCCCTGATGTACGGCGATTCGATCGCCGGTGGCTGGCTGCACTTCAAGGGTCTGTTCTTTGATCCCACCGTCACCGCTGAAATGGTGACCGAAGGCAAGCTCACCCCGAGCGTTGACTTCCTCTTCCAGGCCGCCTTCGCCGGCACCGCCGCCACGATCGTCTCCGGCCTGGTGGCCGAGCGGATCAAGTTCAAGGAGTTCGTGATCTTCTCCCTGATCCTTGTCGGCATCATCTACCCGATCGCCGGCAGCTGGAAGTGGAACGCCAACGGCTGGCTCAACCAGCTCGGTTTCATCGACTTCGCCGGCTCCACCCTGGTCCACTCCGTCGGAGCCTGGGCGGGCGTGGTCGGCGCCATGATCCTCGGCCCCCGCATCGGCAAGTACGTCGACTCCAAGCCCCAGGCCATCCCCGGCCACAGTCTCGCCCTGGCCACCCTGGGTGCCCTGATCCTCTGGCTCGGCTGGTACGGCTTCAACCCGGGTTCCGTCCTGGCCATGACCGAAGCCGTTCCCTACATCGCCGTCACCACCACCCTCGGCGCCGCCGGCGGCGGCATCGCCGGCACCTTGGTCTCACAGTTCCACTCCGGCAAGCCCGACCTGACGATGACCATCAACGGCATCCTGGCCGGCCTGGTGGGCGTCACAGCCGGCTGCGACGGCTTCCCGATGTGGGCCGCCTGGGTGGTGGGCTTCATCGGCGGCGCCCTCGTTGTCTATGCCGTCAGCTTCGTCGACTCCATCGGCATCGACGACCCCGTCGGCGCCTTCTCCGTCCATGGCATCGGCGGCATCTGGGGCACCCTGGCCGTCGGCCTGTTCAACAAGGACGCCGGCCTGCTGTTCGGCAAGGGCTTCAACCAGCTCGGCCTGCAGTTCCTTGGCGTCTTCGCTTACGCCATTTTCACGATCGTCACGGCCTTGATCCTCTGGAGCATCCTCGGCGCCTTCACCGGCGGCATCCGGGTGCACGAGAAGGAGGAGATGGTCGGTCTCGACATCAGCGAGCACGGCATGGAGGCCTATCCCGACTTCGTGGCGTCCTCCAACTGACCTTCAGTCTTCGTTCCCCCTTTTCAACCGCGGTTTCGGCCGCGGTTTTTTTTCGCCCGCCCCCTCGCCGACCCCCATAGAGTCGGCACAACCGGACCTAGCCAGTGGACACCCGAGCCTTCAAGCGTTCCCTTCACCATTCGGATCGCTACAACCGCCGCGGCTTCGGCCTGGGTGAGGAGGTCGCGGGCAGCCTCGAGCAGGCCTATCAGAGCAATCTGATCGCCAGCCTCAGGGAGAACGGCCACGTGCTGCAGCGCGGTCGTCTCAAGATCCGCCTGGCCGAGGCCTTCGGCTTCTGCTGGGGGGTGGAGCGGGCCGTGGCGATGGCCTACGAAACCCGCCGCCATTACCCCAGCGAGCGGATCTGGATCACCAACGAGATCATCCACAACCCTTCGGTCAACGCCCATCTGCGTCAGATGGACGTCCGCTTCATCCCCGTCGACGACGACGTCAAGGACTTCTCCGAGGTGGGCACCGGTGATGTGGTGATCCTGCCCGCCTTCGGCGCCACCGTCCAGGAGATGCAGCTGCTCAACGAGCGCGGCTGCCACATCGTCGACACCACCTGCCCCTGGGTGTCAAAGGTGTGGAACACGGTGGAGAAGCACAAGAAGCACGCCTTCACCTCGATCATCCACGGCAAGGTGAAGCACGAGGAGACGCTCGCCACCAGCTCCTTTGCCGGCACCTACCTGGTGGTGCTCGATCTGGCCGAAGCCCGCATGGTCAGCGATTTCATCCTCGAGCGGGGCCAGGGGGCCATCGATCGGCAGGCCTTCATGACCCATTTCGCCAATGCCTGCTCCCCAGGCTTCGACCCGGACCGGGACCTGGCGCGGGTGGGCGTCGCCAACCAGACCACCATGCTCAAGAGCGAAACGGAGGAGATCGGGCGGCTGTTCGAGCGCACCATGCTGCAGCGCTTCGGCCCCGCCGAACTGGACGAGCACTTCCTGGCCTTCAACACCATCTGCGATGCCACCCAGGAGCGCCAGGACGCCATGTTCGCCCTGGTGGACGAGCCCCTCGACCTGATGGTGGTCATCGGTGGCTACAACTCCTCCAACACCACCCACCTGCAGGAGATCGCCGTCAGCCGCGGCATCCGCTCCTTCCACATCGACACCCCCGAGCGGATCGGTCCTGGCAACCGCATCGAGCACAAGCCCCTGGGGGGTGCCCTGGAGACCCTGGAACCCTTCCTGCCGGCCGGGCCGGTCCGGGTGGGCCTCACCTCCGGCGCCTCCACCCCCGACCGGGTGGTGGAGGATGTGATCGAGCGCCTGGTGGTGCTCAGCGAGGCGTGAGCCGCCAGCCCGGATGACCCCGCGGGGAGCAGGAACCGACCGGGTGGCTTTAGATTCGTGAAATCTTTGTCTGCCCCCAGGCCGCCGGGGAAAGATCAACCTCTGTCCTTTCCAGCTGCTCCCCTCTGACCCACCGCACGCCCCAGATCACGATGGCGGCAGGTTCCTCCCTGCACCAGGCTCCCGACGATCCAGGGGCCCCCAAGAGCGCACCCCTGCGGGAGCGGTCGGATCCGTCCGTGCGTCGCTACGCCAGTGCCTTCGCCGATCTGATGGAGATGCGGGCTCCGGCCTCCGTGGTGGGCGCCTACCTCGACCGCCACGAAGGCTGGTTCCGCCGCTGTGCCGCCCCGATGACGGTCGAACCGATCGGCAGCCAGGGCTACGTGCTCACCCTCGGCCGGTTCGGCAACTTCGGCTTTGAGGTCGAACCGACGATCGGCCTCGAACTGCTCCCCCAGGCCGGCGGCGTCTACCGCATCGTCACCGTGCCCCTGCCCGAGGTGGATGAGGCCCTGCGCGGGCTCTATGACGTCGAATTCGCCGCCTCCCTGAGGCTCGACGAGGCCGGCGGGGCGGAGGTGTCCACCGAAGAGGTGGATGGCGTCATGCTGCACACCCTGGTGCGCTGGCAGCTGGATCTGGCCGTGTGGCTGCGGCTCCCGGGCATGCTCTCGATCCTTCCCGACCACCTGGTCCAGAGCAGCGGTGACCACCTGCTGCGCCAGATCGTGCGGCAGATCTCCCGGCGCCTCACCTGGAAGGTGCAGGAGGATTTCCATGCCAGCCACGGCATCCCCTGCCCGCCGCGGCGCCGGGCCCAGTTCTGAGCCTGCTTCCTTCCGTGAACGAAACGAGTCCCGATCGCCTCAGGCGGCCGGGGCGGTGAGGATCTTGTTGACGATCTGCATGCCGGTGACGGCCTGCCAGAGGAACAGGGTCATCACGGTCATGTTGAGGCCCACGTGCACTTTGCGGGCGATCAGGTTGCCGGCCTGCATCAGCGGGGACAGGGCCGCCGCCATGGCGATCAGGGAGGCCATGGCCAGTCCCACCAGCAGGTGCGGACCGACGAACAGCTTGCCATTGTTGATGTAGGTGACGGCCATGCCACCGACCAAGCCGAGCACGAGCACGGCCAGCACGAGGCTGCCGAAGAGGTAATGGCGTTTGGCGAACTGGCCCTTGATCAGCTCCTTGCGGTCCTCGGCCGTGGCCGTGCGGGTCTTCTTGGCCTTGATGCCCAGGAACATCGCGTAGCCGGCCAGGCCCAGCAACACCCACATCAGCAGGGGATGGACGAAATTGAGGCCGAAGGCAAGGGAACTGGGAAGGGCGGCGAACATCACGCGTCGGAACTCCACCGGGCCAGGGCCGGTTGGGAGTCCAACGAAGTTACAACTGCCCGCGGCCTCAGTGCAGAAAATGACGACGGCCGGTGATCACCATCACCATGTCGTTGGCCTTGCAGGCGGCGATCGAATCCGGGTCGCGCTTGCTGCCGCCGGGCTGGATCAATGCGGTGATGCCATGCCGTGCCGCCAGCAACACGGTGTCATCGAACGGAAAGAAGCCGTCGCTGGCCAGGACCGCCCCACGGGCAGCGTCGCCGGCGGCCTCCAGGGCCAACCGGGCTGAGCCCACCCGGTTCATCTGGCCGGCCCCGACCCCGAGGGTGCGGCCGCCCTGGGCCACCAGGATGGCGTTGGAGCGCACGTGGCGCACCACCTGCCAAGCGAAGCGCAGATCCCGCCACTCGTCCTCGCTGGGCTGGCGCTCGCTCACCACCTGCCAGCTGTCGGGATCGGCGGGGCCATCATCCGCCTGCTGGGCCAGCACACCCCCCAGCACACTGCGTAGCTGCAGGCGCCCGGAGGCCGCCGTCACGGCCTTGGGGTCGAGCTCCAGCAGGCGCAGGTTGGCCTTCGCCGCCAGCCGCTGGCGGGCCTCCTCCGAGAAGGATGGCGCCACCACACACTCCAGGAACAACCCCGCCAGGTGATCGGCGGCGGTCCGATCCACCGCCCCATTGAGGGCAACGATGCCCCCGAAGGCGGAAACCCGGTCGGCATCCAGGGCCCGCAGCAGGGCGTCGGCGGAGTCGTCACCGAGGGCGACGCCGCAGGGGTTGGTGTGTTTGATCACCGCCGCCGCCGGCTCGGCGCCGGGGCCGTACCCGAAGGCCGCCACCGTGGTCAGGGCCGCTTCCAGGTCGATCAGGTTGTTGTAGCTGAGCTCCTTGCCCTGAAGCTGGCGGGCCGCCCCCCAGCCCACGCTGGCCTCCCCGCACCAGCGGGCGCTCTGGTGGGGGTTCTCGCCATAGCGAAGCACCTGCCGCAGGGGCAGCTCCAGCCGCAGGGGCTGCGCCTCCACCGCGGCGGCGGGCTGCTGATCAGCCAGGCGGCCCTCGATCCAGGTCGCGATGGCGGCGTCGTAGGCGGCGGTGTGGGCAAAGGCGGCCAGGGCCAACCGGCGCCGCAGGGGCCCATCGACCCGGCCGGCCGCCCGGGCGTCCAGGAAAGCCGGGTACTGGTCGGGATCGGTGAGCACCACCACATCCGCGTGATTCTTGGCGGCGGCGCGGACCATGGCCGGTCCGCCGATGTCGATGTTCTCGATGGCGGTCTCCCAGCTGACGCCGGGGTCCGCCACGGTGGCGCGGAAGGGGTAGAGGTTGACCACCACCACATCGATCGGGACGATCCCCTGGGCCTCCAGGTCGGCCTGGTGGGCGGGGTCATCGCGGCGGGCCAGGATGCCGCCGTGGATGCGGGGATGGAGGGTCTTGACCCGTCCGCCCAGGATTTCCGGGGCTCCGGTGTGCTCCGCCACCTTGGTGACCGGCAGGCCGGCGGCCGCGAGGGCCGCCGCGGTGCCACCGCTGGAAAGCAGCGCGAAACCCTGGGCCAGCAACCCCTGCGCCAGCGGCACCAGGCCCCGCTTGTCGGACACGCTCAGAAGGGCCGTGGGAGCCATGACGGCAGCAGGGGCAGGGGAGGAGCCAACCTACGCAGCAACAGCCGAACGCCACCGTGCCGACAGATCCCTCCGCCCAAGCCCAGCTGAGCGAAGACGACGGCACCGCCCTCTGGGCCGGTCCCTGTCAGGCCGAGCACCGCCTGGTGCTGCTGCACGGCTGGGGCGCTGACGCCGATGACCTGCTCGATCTGGGCACGGAACTCCTCGGTGCCGATCCCGCCAGCCTCAAGCTGAGCCTGGTGGCCCTGCGGGCGCCCCTGTCCCATCCCGGCGGCTTGGGCCGCCAGTGGTACGACCTGCAGCAACCCGAATGGCCCCAGTTGCCCCAGGCCCGCCGCGACCTGCGGCAGCGGCTGCTGGCCCTGGGCCGCTCGGTGCCCCTGGAGCGCACCAGCCTGCTGGGCTTCTCCCAGGGGGCCGCCATGGCCATCGACGTGGCCACCGGCGGTGGCTCCGACGCCTGCGCCCCCCTCGCCCTGGCGGGGCTGATCGCCTGCAGCGGCTACCCCCACCCCGACTGGCAGCCCGAGGCTCCCCGCACGAAGATCCTGCTCACCCATGGCGAACAGGATCCGGTGGTGCCCTTCGCGGCGAGCCTGGCTCTGGAGCGCTCCCTGGTGGAGGCCGGGGGATCGGTGCGCCGGATCGCCTTCCCAGGCGGCCACTGCATCGATCCCGACCTGATCGCCACCATGCGGGACTTTCTGTTCAGCAGCTGGCGGGGAGACTGAGCCCACCGCCAGCCGTCGGAATCAGACGAAGGCGTACTCGTACTCCTCCATCTCCTCCCAGTCGTCGGAGGCGAGAGCTTCAAGGCCTTCGAACAGGACCTCCTCGCCGATGCTGTCGACGATCAGGCGCAGGGACGGGAACAGGAAGTGGTTCTCTTCGGCGTACTGGGCGCTGAACAGACCTTTCTCCCCCCAGAAGAAGCGGTCGGTGGTGTGCTCGTTGCGGCGCACGTTGAGGATCGCCGGAGCCATCAGCTCCGTTTCGGCGATGTAGCGGCGCGCCGCCGTGACCGGTTTGTGGGCACCGGTTTCAAGGTTGAAGGTCGGGACATGGGCGAGAACCCGCTGACCCGCCAGACGACGGCGACTGATCCGCTTGCGCTTCTTGGACATGGGATGGATCCCTGTGGAGGGAGACCGAAAGGTGGAATGGGGGGGGCTGCAGACGAGCGAGGGTCGGCGGGAGCCGACGACGAGCGCCATGGCGGGCCCGCCACCCTGGAGAGATGGCGGGTCCACGTCCACACGACTGTCGACCTGAAGCGGGTCGGAAAGGATCACCGTCGGTAACGCCGGCCTGAACCCCTGGAGGGGTGGTGGCCGGGACAGAGGCGGTACGCAGCTGCCCCTGCTGTAGCCTCGGATGCGAGCGAAGCGCAACACTGGCTGTTACGACTGCAACTTTCCGCCCGTCCGAGGACTGCGAAGTAGTGGTCGTTACCGACAGCTTAAAACTATTTTTGCGTTTCGACACGCCTCCTTCCGAAATTTCCCGAACGGACGCCGTCCGCGGGTCGTGATGCCTGTCTCAGAGCGGTTTCTGGCCCTGGTGGGTTTCCAGCTGGGTCAGTTCATCGACTGCCCGGAGGTCCGGTCGCTGGTGGTCTACGTCACCCAGCAGGGCGAAACGGGCCAGCCCAGCCTGCTACCGGTCGGCCACTGGCCCCCGGACGAGCGGGCCCTGCCTGCCGTCGACACGGTCAGCCGTCTGCGGGTGCCCGCCGAACAGCGGCGCTGGCTGCCCCTGCGCGATGGCCAGCGCCTGCTCGGTGCCCTGCAGGTGGAGGCCTCCCGCAACCCCTGGCCGGAGCCCCTCGCCCAGCGGCTACAGGCCGTAGCCCTGGCGCTTACCGAAGCCCTGCGACTGGATCTGGAGGGGGGAGAGCTACGCCAGCAGCTCACGGAGCGCGAGGAGCAGCTGGGTTTGCTGCTCCACCAGCTGCGCAACCCCCTCACGGCCCTGCGCACCTTCGGCCAGCTGCTGCTGCGGCGCCTTGGACCCGACCACAACGACCGCTCCCTGGTGCAGGGCCTGCTGGCCGAGGAGCGCCAGCTCAATCGCTATGTCGATGCCATCAGCGAGCTGGTCCACCCCGAAGGATTGCTCGCCGGCTCCGCCACGCCCCAGCCCCTGTTGCTGCCACCGCTGCTGAGCGGGCCGGAGGGCCAGCCCCTGGCCGGGCTGCTCGAACCGCTGCTGCAACGGGCCGCCGCCACCGCCACCCTGCAGGGCCGGGGGTGGCAGGGACCTGAGGGCCTGCCCGACTGGAGCGGCGACAGCGGCGCGGTGGCGGAGATCCTGGCCAACCTGCTGGAGAACGCCTTCCGCTACAGCCCCCATGGCGCCAGCGTGGGCCTGCACACGGCCAGCGACGACGCGCTGCTCCACCTGACGGTGTGGGATGGCGGGCCGGCCATCGCGGTGGCGGAGCGGCAGGCGATCTTCGGGCGGGGGGTGCGGGGAACGCGGGGACAGGACCTGCCCGGCACCGGGCTGGGCCTGGCGCTCGGCCGGGATCTGGCCCGCAGCCTGGGCGGCGAGCTGGAGCTGGTGGTGCCGCCCCGGGCACTGGCCGGAACGTTGCCCGAGCAGGGCAACGCCTTCCGACTCAGCCTGCCGCGGCCGCCAGCCTCAGCGCCGCGGCGATGAGCAGCAGGCCCAACGATTCGGTCCACTCCACGCAGGCCCCGTAGCTGTCGCCGCTGTGGCCGCCCAGGCGGCGGCCCAGGGCCACCGGAACGAGCAGCGCCGGCACCAGGGCCACAAGGCCCGGCCAGGGCAGCAGCAGCAGCAGCCCCGGCAGCAGCAACAGCGTGGGCAACAGTTCCATCGCCAGGGGGGCCCCATGGGCCCGGTGGAACGCGGCGCTGCCGCCGGGCCGCAGGTAGGGGAACCAGGCCATGGCGGGCAGGGGCGCCACCCGCCCGCAGACCGCCGCCCAGACCAGGGCCATCGGCGCCGCCGTCCCCAGCAGGGCGAGGGCCGCGCTCCGCAGCAGCAGCACCAGCACCAGGGCCTGCACACCGCTGGCCCCCACCCGGCTGTCGGCCATCGCCTCCAGGCAGCGATCGCCGGCGGCCAGGCCATCGGCGCTGTCCATGACGCCATCCATGTGCAGGCCACCGCTCAGCCACAGGCCCAGCGCCAGCACCAGGGCCACCTGGGCCACCAGGGGCACCCGTCCCTCCAGCCCCCACCACAGCAAGGCCTGCAGGGCGCCGAGAACGGCACCGACCCAGGGCGCGAAGCGGGCGATCCGCTCGAAGCGGGGCTTCGGCGCCGGCCAGGCCGGCAGCACCGAATAGAAGATCCAGGCCCCGGCCAGATCCCGCAGCCACGGTGGAGCGCTCAGGCGGGGCATGGGGCGGGGAGCGACGGGGAGGTGGCGGCAGGCCCCCCGCATAGCGTCGCAGCAGGCCCGCCTAGCCTCACGGCTGAGCAGGTTCGGCGCCATCGCCTTCGACTTCACGATCACCGCCCGCTGCCCGCGCACCCGGGCCCGCTGCGGCTGCTTCACCACCCCCCACGGTGCCGTGCAGACGCCCCGGTTCATGCCGGTGGGCACCGCCGCCACGGTCAAGGGCGTCACCACGCCGCAGCTGCAGGAGACCGGGGCGCAGATGGTGCTGGCCAACACCTTCCACCTGCATCTGCAGCCGGGGGAGTCGGTGGTGGAGGACGCCGGCGGGCTGCATCGCTTCATGGGCTGGAACGGACCCCTGTTGACCGACTCGGGCGGCTTCCAGGTGTTCAGCCTCGATGCCATCAACCGCATCGACGACGCGGGGGTGGTGTTCCGCTCCCCCCGCGACGGCGCGCGGATCGACCTGACCCCCGAACGCTCCATGGCCATCCAGCGGGCCCTTGGCGCCGACGTGGCCATGGCCTTCGACCAGTGCCCGCCCTACCCCGCCACTGAAGCGGCGGTGGCCGAGGCCTGCCGCCGCACCCACCGCTGGCTGGAGCGCTGCATCACCAGCCACGGCGGCGGCACCCAGGCCCTGTTCGGCATCGTGCAGGGGGGCTGCTTCCCCCAGCTGCGCGAGGCCTCGGCCCGGGTGGTGGCGGCGATGGACCTGCCCGGCATCGCCGTGGGCGGCGTCAGCGTGGGGGAACCCGTCGAGGAGATGCACCGGGTGGTCCGACAGGTGGGTCCCCTGCTGCCGGAGCAGCGGCCCCACTATCTGATGGGGGTGGGCAGCCTGCGGGAGATGGCGATCGCGGTCGCCAACGGCTTCGACCTGTTCGACTGCGTGCTGCCGACCCGGCTGGGCCGCCATGGCACCGCCCTGGTGGCGGGGGAGCGCTGGAACCTGCGCAACGCCCGCTTCCGCCACGACCACGGCCCCCTCGATCCCAGCTGCGGCTGTCTGGCCTGCCGTCACCACAGCCGCAGCTACCTGCACCACCTGTTCCGCAGCCAGGAACTGCTGGGCCGCACCCTGTTGAGCCTGCACAATCTCACCACCCTGCTGCGCTACACGAGCGCCATGGCGCGGGCGATCAGCGAGGGATGTTTTGCAGAGGATTTCGCTCCCTGGGAGCCCGACTCCCCGGCCGCCCACACGTGGTAGGTTCCAGCCATTGCAATGGTTTCCCTCCAGGCATGGCTCTCTCCCTGCTGGCCAGCTACGCGCCCCACACTCTCGCCCAGCTGCCCGAGGCCTACCAGGCCTTCGGACCCCTGGTGGACATCCTGCCGATCATCCCCCTGTTCTTCCTGCTGCTGGCCTTCGTCTGGCAGGCCTCAGTCGGCTTCCGCTGAAGCGCCGAGCGCCCTTGGGCACCAAAGCGATCAAAACCCGCCCAGCATGCTGCCGACGCGACCCAACCATGCGGGCCAGGGGAGGGGACCGAGATCTGCCTGGGCAAGCAGCGACCGGGCCAAAGCCTGGGTGGGCCCTTAAGCCAGGCTTATGGTTTCCTTGCAAGCGTTCAATTGGACTGTCAAGGGGGTAAACTGATGCAGTTACGCATCTTGTTCGTGCAATGTCGGTTGCCTCATTTGCCCTGAGAAGCGGCTTGGCTGTTTTGAGTGTTGGAGCCGTAGCCTTCCATGCTCCGCAAGTCCAAGCACTTTGTGTCTCGTCAAGTGCCGCAAGTGATTGCGCCACCTTTGACCCAACCTCTTCAAGCGTCATCACCTATTTCGGATACACTGATGCTTCGTTTGGCCTCAATCAATCAATATCTCAAATACGGTTCACATCGGAATCCCTGACCCCCTTGAGCAATATAACTTTTATTAGCCTCGAATATTCATTCGACAGTGGCATCAATTGGCTTACCACTAACCTTACGACCGGTGGATCCGTAGCGCCCAATGAAACGGGCTCAAACCTTCTTTCCGCCTCGGTTACCAAGCCTGGCGGCGGCAACGTCGGAACTGGGTTCCAGCTTCGATTCGTGCTTCCGGCACAGACGCTTCTGCCCATCAATGACGCTAATTCTGTCATTGGCTTTGTTGTACGAAGCGCCGGCACGCAGGGCAACTCAACTCAACAAAGGTTTAGTTCTCCTGTTTCTGCCCCTGCCGTACCGGGCCCCCTTCCCATCCTGGGTGCCGGCGTAGCCTTCAGTCTCTCGCGCACTTTGAGAAAGCGCATCAAGGCTACAACTGAGGCCTGATCGGTAGCTCTGCTTCGGATCAAGGCAGCTCAGTTGATGCCTGATTTGAATTAAATTTCTACACTGACCAACCCGATCACAGTGATTGGGTTGGTAATTTTTTATGGCGCGGCCTAGAGTTAAGTATTGAAAACCAAAAAACACCCTTTCCGCGCTGACCTCCATATTCTTCCTTCTGACCTGCCTTCCAGTACCCCATGGCGCTTAGGTACCGTTCCCAGGCCCAGGAAGTCTCCTCGGTGCTCTTCTGGGTCGCCACGGCGCTGCTCGGCATTTATACCGTCACCGTCCTGGCTGCCGCGCTGCCGTTGAGGTTGTTGGAACCCGCCTGGATCGAGCGGGTCTGCGGCAGTGTGCGCGCCGGCGTCAGTTTTCCGCTGGTGGCGATGGCGCTGTTGCTGCTGGCTGCCATCGTCAATGACAGTTCGGAAGAGCCCCGCTATCTCACGGTGACCCGCCGTTTCGCCTGCTTTGCCGCCATCGGCTTCTTCCTGATGATCCCCCTGCAAACCTGGGCGGGCATCGCGGTGCTCCAGCAGACCAACGCCAACGAACACGCCCAGCTGCGTCCCTACACCAGGGCTCTCGCTGCTATCCGCACCGCCGACTCGCAAGAATCGCTCCTGCAGGCCCTGGCCGCTATCCCCGGCAGACCATCGAATCTGGGTGGCGCACTGAAAGAACCATTGCCCCAGGTGCGTGAGCAGTTGGTTCGCCAGATTGAGCCCCAGGTGAACGCCAGGTTGACCCAGCTGCAGGCAGTCCAGGGCAGCCGCTGGCAGGAGGGCTTTCTGCGCTGGTTCAAGGATGCCTTGGTGGCTTTGTTCAGTGCCATCGGCTGCGCCGCCATCGGCCGCTTTTCTGTCGGTCGCCGCACACTTTGGAGTGCCATTCTCGATAAGAGGCCGAAGCCCAAGCAAAGCCACCCGCCTTTTGCGATCGAAGGTCTGATGCCGCTGGACAAAGTTCAGAGGGCGGGCCGGTCCAGACGACGCAAGAGGCTGTGATGTGCCGATCCAGCCCCTTAGCCCAGCTCGCTCAGCGCGGTTCCCGCAGCACTGCCCAGGCGAATTCCGGCAGCGCCAGCATGCGGCGCCAGCGGCTGGGTTCCTTGATCAGCCGATAGAGCCACTCGATCTGCAGGGCTCCCATCCAGCGAGGGGCTCGGTTCTTGACGCCAGCCCAGACATCAAAACTCCCCCCCACCCCCATCCAGAGGCCGGTGCGGGGTTGGGGCAGCGCCTGAATCCAGGTTTCCTGGCGCGGCACGCCCAGGGCCACCAGCACCAGATCGGGGCGGCCCTGCAGCAGCTGACTCTCCAGACCGGGCCAGGCCTCGGCGGGCTGATAGCCATGGGCGCAGAACACCAGCTGCAGATTGGGCAGGTCGTGGGCCAGGCGCTCCCGCAGCTGCTCCATCACCGCCGGGCTCGCCCCCACCAGGGCCACCCGCCAGCCCACCGCCGCCCCGTGCTCCAGCAGGCGCCGGGCCAGCTCGATGCCGGGGCTGCGGCGGACGCGGTGGGACTGGAGGCCCAGGGCCCAGACCACCCCGGCGCCATCGGGGATGACCATCCGGGCCGCCTCAATCGCCGCCCCAAGGGCGGGATCGGCTCGGGCCGCCATGGTCATCTCCGCATTGAGGGTGACGATCTGGCCGCCACCGGCCCCGTGCAGGGCGACGGCATCGCCGAAAACGTCGTTGCTTACATTCACGGGAATGCCCAGAACGCGGGCACGAACCGGCGTGGTCGCGAGGGCTGCCATGGGAGGGGGCGACGGCGGGGAGAATCTATGGCCTGGCTCCACAACAGCGGCCTCTGGCACGCCCCGTCCTGACGCGAACATGATCACCACGGCGAGCACAGGCGACATCGGGGAGGAAGAGGCCCAACAGCTTCTCGAACGGCTGGACCGCCAGATCGAGCACGTCGTCCTGCGCCGGCAGCATCCGATCACCGGTCTGCTGCCCGCCAGCACCGCCAGCACCGTGCACGGCAACTACGGCGATGCCTGGGTGCGGGACTGCGTCTACTCGATCCAGTGCGTCTGGGGGCTGGCCCTGGCCCACCGCCGCCTGCACGGACCCTGCCGCCGCTCCTTCGAGCTGGAACAGCGGGTCCTGCAGCTGATGCGGGGTCTGATGCGCTCGATGATGCGCCAGTCGCCGAAGGTGGAGCGCTTCAAGACCAGCCTCGAGCGGCTCGACGCCATCCACGCCAAGTTCGACACGGCCACGGGAGATCCGGTGGTGCCCGACGACGGCTGGGGCCATCTGCAGCTCGATGCCACGGCCCTGTTCCTGCTGCAGCTGGCCCAGCTCACCCGCTCGGGGCTGGTGATCGTTCAGACCAGCCACGAGCGCGATTTCCTCCAGAACCTCGTCTACTACGTGGCTCGCGCTTACCGGGTGGCCGACTACGGCATCTGGGAACGGGGCGACAAAGGCAACCACGGTCAGCCGGAGCGCAACGCCAGTTCGATCGGCATGGTGAAGGCCGCCCTTGAGACCCTCATCGGGCTGGATCTCTATGGGCCCCATGGTGACGGCAGCAGCTGCCTGACCATTCCCCATGACGCCATCGTGCGGCTGCGGCGCGCCCTGCGCGGCCTGCTGCCGAGGGAGTCGGCCAGCAAGGAGGCCGACAGCGCCTGCCTCTCGGTGATCGGCTACCCCGCCTGGGCCGTCGAGGATCCGGCGCTCGTGGAGCGCACCCGGGAGAAGATCCGCAGCGAGCTGGCGGGCTCCTACGGCTACAAGCGCTTCCTGCGCGACGGCCACCAGACCGCGCTGGAGGACGTGAGTCGGCTCCACTACGAGCGGGAGGAGCTGGCCCAGTTCGAGCACATCGAATGCGAGTGGCCCCTGTTCCTGGCCTACGAGCTGATCACCGCCTGCTGCGAGGGCCGCTGGAGCGAGGCCCGTCAGTGGCGCCAGCAGCTGGAGGAGCTGAGCGTGCCGGTCGATGGGGAGGCCCTGCTGCCCGAGCTTTACCTGGTGCCGGAGCGGCTGATCGAGGCGGAGCGGCGCCAACCCGGCAGCCAGACAAGGGTTCCCAACGAGAACGTGCCCCTGCTCTGGACCCAGAGCCTCACCTGGCTCTCGGATCTGCTGTTGCACGGGTTGATCACGGCCGACGATCTCGATCCCTGCGGCCGCCGCCACCCCAGCCCCCCGGGGGCCGAGGAGGTGCTGGTGGCCCTGGCTCCGGCCGATGCCAGCGTCGCTGCGGCCCTGGCGGAGGCCGGCCTGCCGGTGCAGCCGCTGCCGGCGGGCGAGACGCTCCGCCTGCGGGTGGCCAGTTCCCGCGAGCTGGCCCGGCGCCTGGCGACGGTGGGGGCCAACGGGCGGCTGGGGCTCTCCGGCCATCCACCCGTGCGCATGGAGACCCAGGCGACCGCCAGGCTCTACCGCCACAACGGCGAGCTGATCGGCTTCCTGCCGGCGGTGCTGGAGGAGGACACCTTCTACCTGGCCGACGATGCCCAGGTGCTGGTGGACACCGTCGCCACCGAGGTGAGGGTGCTGCAACGCCACTGGCGGGGCGCCGGAGCCCCCCTGCTGCTCGTGCCGGTCCATGCCGGCCCCTTCCGGCGCGACCCCGAGGCGTTCCTGGGCCTGGGCCGTGAACTGCAGCGGGGCCAGCTGGGCTCGGTGGCCGTACGCCTGGTGTCCCTGGAAGAGTTGGTGCCGCTGGCCAGCCTGATCGACCTGCCACCCCAGGCCCTGGCCGCCTGTGATCTGGTGCCCGACGGCCACACCCTGCTGCCGGCCAGTGCCAGCCACCAGCCGCTCACCGCCCGCCAGGAACAGGAGCTCGAAGACGTCCCGCTGGCCCATCTGGTCGATCGGCTCTGGAGCAGCCGCTTGCTGGAGGAGCAGGCGGAGGTGCTGGAACTGCTGTGCCGCCGGCTCGGCCCCAATGCCCGCCTGCAGGGACCCCGCAGCGGTCCGGGGGTGCGGCTGATGGTGCTGCTGGAGGAGGTCTACCGCCGCGGCCTGGCCGATGCCGACTGGAGTGTGGTGCGCCGCGCCGCCGGTGCCATGGGCCTGGTGCACCCCCAGCTGGAGGATGCCCTCACCGATCTGCTGCTGCGCCAGAAGCAGGTGGTGGTGGGCCGCAACTACACCCACGACTCCCTGCTCAGCCAGCCGGAAGGCAGCCTCGCCATCGCCGCGATGGTGCGCCGCTTCAGCGGCGAGGACGGACGCGAATGGATGCTGCAGCAGGAGCTGCTGCTGGCCATCGACGCCCTGGCCCGCTCCGACGTGAATCTGCTCAGCGGCAGCCTCACCCTGCAGCTGGGCCAGTTGCTGCTGTTGCTCACCGGCGAGCTGGCGGCCGAGGCCAACCTCAGCCCCAGTGAGGCCTTCGAAAGCCTCTGCAGCCTGCCCCCCCACGCCATTCGCCGCCGGCTCCAGGCCGTGCTGGCCGACGTGGAACATGCGCGGGCCTCCCTGCAGCGCAAGGAACAGCTGCACCTGCGCGGACGGGTGCGCTGGGAGGTTCCCGATCCCCTGGCCGAACTGCCGAAGGACGGCAGCTGGCTGCAGCACCGCATGCGGCTGGGGGCGCTGCAGCGGGTGCCGAAAGAGTTCTACCCCGGCATCTGGGACCTGCTGCACCACTGCCGAGGCCTGGTGATCGGCGACAAGCTGGAGCGGCGCAACCGCCTGGAGAGTGCCCCCCTGCTGCGGGAGAAGACGCCAGGGGAAAAGAACTTCGCCATGTTGGTGGAGCACCTCCTGAGCAAGATCGAAGCCCCGGAGTACCGCCGGCTGTGCATCGAAACCCTGCTCACCCTGATGGCCTTCATGGCCGCCAACCCCCAGGTGCAGTTCGACGACGACCTCGCCCTTGACGTGGTGATCGGTCACGCCGTGCGGGTGGGCTGGCAGCAGTGCCATCCCGAGGTGTCGATCGCCGATTACGGCCCCCACAAGGCGGAGGCCTGGGACCTCTTCTATCGCTCCTCCCCCGCCGACTGCCGCCGCTGGCAGCTGCTGGCCCTTCAGGAACTCACCGACCGGGAACTGGCCCCCCTGGCCGGGACGAACCGGCGGCGGGTCGTCTAGATGGGGGCCTCCAGGGCCATGCAGAGGTTGGGCTGCTCGACGCACTGCTCGATCAGGTCGGCCAGCTGCAACGCCCGCGAGGCCTGAAGGCCATCGACAGCTGGGGTTTCCCGGCCCCGCACACATTGGAGAAAATGCTCGAGCTCGGCGTAGAGGGGTTCGATGGAGGTGGTGCTCACCTCCTCGATGAAGCCGTCGTTGCGGTAAAGCAGCTCGCCGTGGTCGGCGCTCACCGACTCATGGGAGCGCCTGTGGATGCGCAGATTGCGGTTGAGGAAATCCGTTTCCATCAGGCTGCTGCGGCAGTGGGCGCTGAGGCTGCGGATCTTGCGGTGGGCCATCTTGCTGGCCGTGAGGCTGGCCACCACGCCGTTGGCGAAGCCGAGGGTGGCATTGACGTAGTCAATCGGGCCATCGGAGCTGCGGCCACCGGCCGCGGCCAGCCGCACCACGGGGGAGGCGGCCAGCTCCAGCACCAGATCGATGTCGTGGATCATCAGGTCGAGCACCACCGACACATCGTTGGCCCGGTCGGCATTGGGGCTGTGGCGCCGCGCTTCCAGCACCACCACCTCCTCGTTGGCCACCACCCGCAGCAGCTCCCGGAAGGCGGGGTTGAAACGCTCAATGTGGCCCACCTGCAGCAGGCGACGGGCCGATTCGGCCGCGCGGATCAGATCGGCCGCCTCCTCCTGGGTGGCGGCGATCGGCTTCTCGATCAGCACGTGCACCCCCGCCTGCAGACAGGTCATGCCGACCCGGTGGTGCAACAGGGTGGGAACGGCGATGCAGACAGCCTCCACCTCGCCCAGCAGGTCCTCGTAGGTGGGGAACCAGCGGCAGTTGAACTGCTCGACCGCCAGGCGGCCGCGGGCCTCGTTGGGATCGGCGACGCCCACCAGTTCGGCATCCCGCAACAGGCTCAGCACCCGGGCGTGGTGCCAGCCCATGTTGCCGATGCCGATGACACCCACGCGCACTGGGTTCATGGCAAGGGCAGAGCAGAAGGGCGCATTATCGATGATCAGGTTCCTTCCATGCTGGCGAGGGTGATCTGCACCCGCTCGATGCGGGGTCCATCCATGGTGAGCACGTCGATGCGGACGCCATGCCAGCTGAGGCCTTCCCCAGGGGCGGGGATGTGCTGCAGTCGCTCGAGCACAAACCCGGCCAGGGTGTGGTGGCCCTCCGCCTCGGGCAGCTGCAGGCCCAGCTGGCGGTTGAGCTCGACGATCTCCAGATCGCCCGCCGCCGACCAGCTGCCGTCGACAAGTTGCAGCAGATCCTGGGCCGTCTCCAGGGGGTTGTCGTCCTCACCCACGATCTCACCGGTGAGGTCAGACACGGTGACCAGCCCCTCCGTGCCGCCGTGCTCGTCGACCACGACCAGCAAGGGCTGTCCGCTGCGGATCAGGGGCAGAAGGTCGGCCAGCGAGGCACTTTCCTGCACCTGGGCCACCGGCAGGATCCAGGGAGCCAGCGGCGTCTCGGGGCGCAGCAAACCCCGGGCGATGGGCTCGGCCAGGCGCCTGAGGTCGAGCATGCCGCGCACGTCATCGAGGGAACTGCCGATGACCGGAAAGCGGGCGTGCTGGCTGGCGTGGACCGACTCCATCATCTCGGCGAAGGTCACCTCCACCGGCAGCGTGACCATCCCCGAGCGCGGCATCATCACTTCCCGTACCAAGGTGTCCCGCAGGGAGAACACCCCCTCCAGGATGCTGCGTTCATCGGGCATCAGCCCGGTGACACTGCCGCTTTCGATCAGCGTCTCGAGTTCGCCGGCCGAGAGCACCGGCACCAGCTCATCCCAGTTGCGCGGCAACCCCAGCAGTCGGAGCAAACCCCCACTGAAGCGCTCGATCAGCAGCAGCAACGGCGCCAGGGTGCGGGTGAGCGATTCCAGCAGCGGCGCCAGTCGCAGGGCCGAGCCTTCCGGGCGGTGGAGCACCCAGGCCTTCGGCACCAGACCGCCCAGCAAGGTGGCCAGCAGCGCCAGCGCCAGGAAGACACCGGCATCAATCCAGGCCTGTTCGCTCCGGCCCATCCAGCCGGCCACCTGCTCCGCCAGGCCCCGCGCCAGCCAGCCCATGGCCAGCAAGGCCAGCACCAAGCCCAGCTGGGTGGCCACCAGAACACTGCGCATCCGGTGCTGCAGCCGGGCCACGGAACGGGCCCCGGGCTCCTCGGCCTCCTCGAGCTGCTGGACCCGGCTGGGCCGCAGGCGAATCAACGCAAGCTCCCCGGCAGCGAAGAAGGCCAGCAGGGCCAACAGGATCGCCAGGACCAGGAAGCGCATTGGTGGGGGAGGTTGGCAGAAGGTTAGGCCCCGCCGCCCGGCTCAGCCTTCGCCGCCTTCACACGCCGGGTCATGGGCCTGTCTGTGTCAGGAATGGGGGTCCCGGGGATCGAACCCGGCTAAGGCGAATGATGAGTTCGCACGAAGCCCTTGCCCTGACTTGGTTCTTGGCAGGAGCGTGACTACCAAGTGACTACCACGGCTCACAACTGTGCCTTTTTGGCACTGAAATACGCCTCTTACAGCCGACGGATCTCCTCGCCGTTCGGCTCTTGGAACACAACCGCTAGGCCTGAGTCAAGGGTCCCAGCCCCGCCGAATGACCTGACTCGTTTCGTAGGAGCGATCACCCCCGGTCTTCCCACCGGGCCAACCCCAACCACTTGTCTTGTCAGATAGGGGGGGCTCACGTCACGGGGCTGCTCGTCTGACATTCCATCCGTTTCTGGTTCTGAAAGGCGCCCTTACCCCAACGCGATCACTGCGTCAGCCATGGACGGCAAGCAGGACCGCATCGGCGCGATGGCAGGGACGCTCCTTGTAGGCATAGATAGGCAGAGAGAGAGAGAGAGGGGGGGGGGCGGCAACCAGCCCAAACACAAATCCAGCTTATCAATCAAAACGCCTTACATAAGGTGATCTTATCATCTAGTGGTGTCATCACCAACCCATTCGCACCAGTCAACGCTCGGTGATGTGATGCCCCAGCCGACCATCCCGTCTCCAGGCTCTTGGCCACCCCCACCGGTGCTGGTGGCGCGGGCCCGCTCCTGCCCAGAGGAGCGGGCCCGCATGGCCCTCAGGCCGTCACCTGCTCCCGCAGGCTCAGACCCTCCAGCACCGTGAGCCGCAGGGCAGCCGCCTGGGCAGTGGGTAGCTGCTCCACCAGGGCCTCCAGCCCAGGCTCCAGGGCTGAACCAACCTCGGAGGACTCAGGGGCGCCGAGGGCATCGAGCCAGCTGCCACCACTGCCCTCCAGCGGCTGATCCAGGCACTGGTGTTTCCAGGTCGCTTCTGCGCGGGCAGCGGCCGGCAGTCGGACAGACGATCAGCGCCCGATCGCGCAGCCAGTGGGCCAGGGCACCCTGGATGCAGCGCTTGAGGTACGCCGGGGCGGTGGTGGGATCGGTGACGCGGCCGCAGGCCCGAACGAGCTCCAGCTGGGCGACCCCGAGCGCATCGCAGGCTTCAACGAGGTCGTGGTAGCGGCGGTGGAAACGACGGGCTAAGGCACCAGCCAAGGGAAGGTATTGATGCACAAGGCGATCGCGGTCTGAAAGGGGGCGCATCGTGGGGTTGGCGCAGGACGCGCCCCCCAACCCGCAGCAGAGCGAAGGGACAATCGGGGGAAGACCAAGCCGGCACCACGACGCCCCCTCCAGACGCGTGTCGTGTCAGCAGCAGCACCCCCACCAGGGGCAACAGCCCAACGAACAAGCCGCGCACCACGCACCGAAAGCTGCAACCCACCGGGGAGCCCCAGCGGGTCAGCAGACACGGCCAGCACCCCGGCAGCCCCCCCCCTGCAGCAGCACCCCCAGCGCCACGGGCGGTAGCGGCATAACCCCGAGCAGGCGCGAGCGGGTGGAGCCGACACCGCAGGCGCGGGGCAACCAACAGGCGCTGCTCGACGAGCAGCACGATCCGCTGTCACAGGGGCAGGTGTCCGAAAAGGGGCCGCAGCCCCTCAGGCGTCAGTCCCGCTGCCAGCGGCGTTCACAGCGGCGCAGTTCCAGCTCGATCGCCAACCGGCGCGGCAGGGTCCACAGCGGCCAGACCAGGGCCACAAACCAGCGCAGACCCCGCGTCTGGCGGTACAGCCAGAACCAGCAGGTGAGTTTCCAAGAGCGGCTTTTCATGGCTGAGGCGCCAAAGAACACCGCTTCCACCACCCGGGGGCCAGGCCCGTCCAGGGGGCCATCGGCCCGGGGGGTATGCACCCCGCGCAGCCCTTGACGGGTCTGGACGCAGACCAAAAGGCGTAGCCAACCAAAACCCTGCTCCCCGGGTGAGGCTCAGCGGTGTCTGGCGCGGCAGCCATGAACCAGCCGCCGCTACCAGCACCTGGGGGCTCACCAGGGTTCAAAGGCGGCAAAGCCCGGCTGCTCTTCCACCTGGGGTTGCTCCAGATAGGGGTTGGAGGACCAGCTGTCCCAGGCCGAACCCAGCAAGCCCTGGTCAGCAGCAGCGGGGAGGGAGAGTTCGCCCTGCAGATCCACCGGCGCGGGCTCGCTCCAGCCGGCAGCGCATTCGGCTTCCCAGGCCTCGATCGTGGCGGCCAGCTGCAGGTCAGCGGGGTGTTGGTGAGCAGTGGTGATTGGCTCCATGGGAGGAACGGCAAAGAACACCGTCCCCACCCACTGGCTGCTGCTACCAGGCAAGGGTGGTGCTCAGCAACACCCGCGAAGCCCTTGCCGGTGGCTGCCCCCACCCCCGCGTGCAACACGGGCTGGTGGGGGGCCGGTGGATCATCGGGGCGGGGTTTGGCGTTCGCCCAGAGCCGCTCCAGCGGCCCCCACCACGAGCTCCACGGCTTGGCGGGCCTCCCCGAGGACCTGGTACAGCACCTGCGGGCTCTGCCGGAGCAACTCGATCCAGTGCCCCAGGTAAGCCGCGTGGTTTTCAAGCGCACTGCCGATCTCCAGCTGGTCCCCCAGCAGCACTGAGCCCAGCTCCGCTACGAGCTCCTCGCGGGCGTAAGCCCTGGAGCCACACCGACCGCTGAGGTCTCGGTTGAGGCGACTGGTGTGTCCCGTGGAATGAATCACCTCGTGGGCCCAGGTGGCATAGAAACCTGCGGCTGTATGAAACGCCTGGCGCTCAGGCAGCTGGATCCGATCGATCTGCGGGAGGTAACAAGCCCGTTCCCCGCCGTAGCTCACCGGCACCGGCCAGGCCCCCAGCAGAGACTCAGCCGCTGCCAGCCGTTCTGGTTCACTGCGCTCAGCCCCAGCAGCTTCTGCCTGCCTTTGCTCCACCCAGCCAGCCAGGGCGGCACCTTCAAGATCCACCGCGTTGAACACCACCACTGGGCGGAAGCTCATCCAGACGCGGTCGGCTGCGTTTCCTGCTTCAGTGCCTGAGTCCGAGGTGTCCGGGATCCCCGACCCCTCCGTACCAGCTGCCACCCGGTTGACCTGTGGGCGCAAGATCCGCACCCCCTGCGAGCCTTTACGGGGGAAGATCCCTTGGGCACGGGCCTCGGCAAACCCGCACCAGTACGGCAACCCAGAACCCCGTAGGTGCATCCCCAGGCACAACAAGATCGGGTTGGCCCCCTGGTAGCGATGACCGCTCAGGAGGTTGACGTGGTGCCCACCACCGGTGGAGTCCCATTCGCGGCGCCAGGGCGTGGTGCCTGCTTCCAGCAGCTGGATCAGCGCCTCCACAAGACGGTCGGGTTGAGCATTCGACTGGCTGGTGGGCTCGGAGCGGGTCTTCGAACGGGAGCGGGAAGAAACAGCAGCCATCGGGCAGCAGCGCAGGACCCGAAGCACCCGCGCGGCCAGCAGCAAGGGCTGGCCCGGGGCCTCGACCTACAACCAGTTCCACCGGGCGTCACCAACCCAAGGCGGGCCAGCTTGCGTCAGCCCTTGTGCGGCCGCGCATGCTGAGGAATCCAGCGCGCGCCACCTTTGGTGGATTCGGGGGTGGCATCAGCCATCCGCCCCAGGCGTCTTGATGCAATGACTGCCCCAAGCCCTGCCATCAAGCCTCAATGTCCAGGGGCAAAAAAAGGCCCTGGTCCACGGACAGCGTGAACTGGCGCCTGATCTCCTGAACCCTTGATGTTGACGTCGTCAGCCAGCCAGCCTCTACGTTGTGACGCTGGGCGGTTTCGCTGAAGTTGGCGCTGGTCACAAGGGCTTTGGCGTTGGGGGTCGTTGCATCAGCGATGACAACCTTGGCGTGCTGATAACAACGCTCAGGTGATCCGGAAACCAGCCGTCGGTCCACGTAGGCATGGGGCTTGGTGGGCCAAGGCCAGACGTCCCGGTTGAACCATGCTGAAATCGTCGCCAGGGGGTCAGCACCAAGGCGATCCTCAATCTGCTTGGGGTGGAAGAACAGGTCGACACGGTTCAGCTGGCGATGGGCCAGGCGATCGGCAATGGAGGCGAACAATTCGCGAAACTCGCTGCTGAGGCCGATGTTGTAGGTGGCGATCAGCAAGCTGCAACGGGCTTCGCTGATGAGTTGAGCGACAGTGGCAAACGTGTCGGCCGTTTTGGCATGGAGAGGATCCGGGCCCGACCAGACAAAGCTCCAGGCGTTCCGTTCCTTTTGGAGAGCGTCCTGGGCATCGGCGAGACGATCCAGCAGCAACGCCATCAGGCGGGGATGGGCCTCCTCTCGGACCATCTCCACCAGCAGTGGTTCGAGCTGCTGGCGGATCGCTTCGCTGTGGGTAGAGAGCAAGCCCTGCCAGCTGGTGGGGGTGTAGCTCAGTCGCCTCAGATCTGTCGCCACTGCCCGCAGGGTCAGAGCTGGCAGGGTGGGGCTCATGCGTTGATGAACTCCCAGAACGAGGGATCACCCACCTCAGGGTTGGCAGACACGGTGGGACTCACCAGGGCTCGATCGAGGAACTCATTGCGAATCTCGCAGGAGGTTTCCGCGATCAATTCACAGCCATGGCAAGCGGCGCCATGGGTGGGGCGGATGTCGAAGGGGTGGTTGGGGTCGTGCTCGGAGCAGAAGGGATCATTGCTGCAGAGCTGGCCGCGCTCGAAGGCCTTCTCCAGATAGGCCACGATCCGCTTGCCGGCTCCCACCAGGCCGCCCAGGGTGCCTTCCGATCCGGAGCTGCTGGTGAACAGCAGGATGCCGTAGCCGATCTCGCTGTTGGCGTAAATGCGCTCGCGAATCGAGCTGGCGCCGTAGCCGCACTCCAGAGCCATCTCAGTGATCAGCAGATGGCTGAGGCTGTGGAGCAGGAGGTAGGGGGCTCCAGGGAAGGGGAACTGGACTTCGTCCAGCCCCCGCGACGCCAGCCATTCGTTCTCGAAGGCCCTGGTGAACTGTCCGGCCCGCATCGCCACCGGATCACTGGCGGCCCAGGCACGGATCGTGGCGGGATCGAACTCGATGAAGATCCCTTCCCCCTTGTTCTCACTGGCAGGCACCCAGCGCAGGTCGTTGGCCAGCGGTGCTCGGCGGTTCACCTTGGTGGTGTCGATCGGCAGGCCGCCGAGGCTGCTGGTGCGAGCTGTGAAGCGGGTGAACCCCACCAGGGCCTGAACTTCCCTCAGGCGGTGCACCAGCAGCACCCGCTTGATGGCATGGCTGAACCAGGCTGGAGGGTTGGGGGGCTGCCAGACATCGGCTTCGAACAGGCTCCCCTCGGCTGAGCTGGAGACCCCATCCATGGGACCGATCAGCAGGGCCAGCTCCTCATCCTTGGGTTGGGCGACCTGGCCGGCGGATCCGCCCCTCTGGGCCTCGATCGTCTGCCAAAGGACTGCTGGATCCACCCCCGCGAAGGCGCTCTTGAGGCGAGGGTTGAACTTGATGGCTGCAGGCACGTCCGCCTCCGTTTCGATCAAAGCGAGGTCGTCCTTGAGTTCGGTGACGCGCTTGACCAGGGAGTTGGCTTCCTCCGGCAGGGAGATCACCGAGATCGTCTCGGTGAAGTAGGCGTTGGTGGCCGAACGCACCAGGAGGCGGTTCGTGGTGGGCTCACCATCGGTGTGGCACTTTTCCGGATCACGGGTATTGCGGCCCAGCCAGGGCGTGTGACCCTGGCAAAGCCCCAGAGGGCTCATGTCCGTGACCAGGGCATCGGCCAGCTTGCGGGTGGTGCCACCTTCTGACTGCACATAGATCTGGGTGAAGTCGTTGCCGGTACCGGCCTCAAGCAGATAGAGGCGCTCGCTGTTCTTGCAGCCGAACTGGCGGAAGCAGAAATCGCGCCAGCGGATATCGCTGAGGTGGCCGTGGGGGCAGGCCATCACGAAGCGAACGGGCACCAGCGAGTACTTGCCTTCGTCGTCCTGGTAGGTGCGCCAGTCGGAGATGCAGCCGTCGTTGAAGTGCACCAGGGGCCTGGCCCGGCAGGGAACCCCGAACGCGATCCGCTCGCTCACCTTCTGGGCGACGGACCACTCCGGAAAGCGCAGTGCCTTGATCGAACCGCTGATGCCCTTGAGTTTGTCGACCTCCTTGGGGGGCGTGCGCAGGTCGACCCGGACCGCCCCTGTGGCCTGCCGCACCAACTGCAGCAGCCGCGGCTCATGGATCAGGTCGCAGCCCCGCTCGTTCCAGAAATCCAGCCCCCCGATCAACAGCGAGTAGTCGGGCAGATCGACCATCGCCCCGGGCCCATAGAGCTGGAGCACCTGGCTCTGACGGGCCTCGCCGAGGGGCGGGGGAGCAGCTTTGCGGCGCGTGGAGGGGGGCATAGGGGGGTTGGCTATCGGGTTCAGTCGTCGGCGGTGATCTCTTCTTTGAAATTGACCATCCGGATCGGTGCAGAGGGTTCCACATCGCGCAGGCTCCAGTTGGTGGTGAACTGCTTGTAGCCCTCGGCTTGGTAGATCGGGTCGTTGTCGAGGGCGGTGTGCAGGAAGCCCGCCCCAGCACCCTTTTCCTCATGGGTCCAGTACTGCAGCTTGGCCTCCGGCTCCTGGGTGAGCTTCCACCAGGCCTCCAGCAGATCGATCACGTGATCGCGCACGTCGGTGGGCAGGTGCTCATCGAGGCTGTCGTCTGCTGCACCAGTGGCGATGCAACGCTCCTGCAGTGCCTTGGCGATCTGGGCCTTGCTGCGTTGCAGGGCATCGGCTGCCATGGCGCCCTTGGCACCAGCCAGGGCTGGATCGCCGTGGCGGGCCATCGCCACCACCACTCCCGGCAGGCCGCGGTCAAGGGCCCGGCTGGCGAAGGGCGTGCAGCTGGTGGCTTCCACATGCCGGTAAAAGGTCTGGTGCCAGTAGGGGAACAGCTCGAAATGGGAGCGATCCCGCGGGCGGTTGGGGTTGAGCAGCACCAGCACCAGGCCAGGTTTGTTCTGCTGTGGGTTGTCGCTCAGCTGGCGGCCGACGCGGCTGGTGGCCTGGATGTACTCGGCGGCGGTCTTGGGCTGGTTGAGCACCACCATCAAGCCGAGGCGCGAGATGTCGAGACCCACCGAAATCATGTTGGTGGCCAGGGCCACGTCGAGGTGGTCCTTGTCGATGTAGGGCTTGGAGAGGCGGTCTTTGGTGCTGCTGATCCTGGCGGTGTTGACGCGGGACGTGAGCTCCTCTGGTTCGCAGGGCCGCTTGCGACTGGCGAACGGGTTCTCGAAACCCTCCATGGCGAGGCCACGATTTTTGGCGAACTGCTCCAACTGGGCGCCGAGTTCGTCTTCCAGGATGCTGCGCGTCACGCCGAGCTCCTTGAGGTTGGAGAAATAGCCCAGCAGGGTCATGTAGGGATCCGCCGGGTTGTTGGCGCCCATGGCCTTGTTGTCGTTCCAGCCCTTCTGGGCCGCAGCCATCAGGCCCAGATAAGAACGCAGCAGCACACCCTTGAGGTTGCGGCCCGGGGCTGAGAGGCCCACGTACAGCCGCGCCTGGTCGGGATCAGGGATGGTGCGGGAGAAGAAGTTGTCGTCGCGTTCGGGGCCCGGCGGCGGAAAGATCCGCACCTGGCTGCGGGCGAACAGGGCCTTGATCTGGGCCTCGGCCCGGCGCACGGTGGCGGTGGAGGCAATGATCTTGGGAGGCGGGGTGGAGGCGTTCGGCCGCATCAGCCCCTCGATCACCGTTTCATAGAGGCCAGCGAGGGTGCCGAGGGGGCCACTGATCAGGTGCAGTTCGTCCTGGATCACCAGTTCCGGCGGCAGCAGACGGCCGTGGGGAATCTTCAAGCCACCCGTGCCCTTTTCCGCCGGCCCCCAGAAGCCGGCAGGTGCAGTCCCCGTGGGCAACTGATAGGTGCTGACGTTGCCGAACAGCGAGGAGGTTTTGCCGACCCAGGGGAGGGCGGCGAACTTGTCGATCGTGGCGATCAGAAAGCAGGGCAGGCGGCGGTAGATCTGCTCATCCACCGCCAGCACCGGCAAAGGCGTGCCCTTATGGAAGGGGCATGGCCCCATGGGGGCGAATTCCTGCTTGGCCTCAGGAGAGCGGGGCTCGCGGCAGTAGATCTCCAGACGATCGGGATTCCTCGGGGGCAACAGGTGGAATCCTTCCGGCTGGAGGGGGCGGTTGCACCAGGGGCAGGTTTCAATTGGAATCGGACGGTCGCGCTTGCCGGCCTTCCACTTGGTGAGCACCGCATGGGTGGACTGCTGGTCGCTGTCGCCCGGTCCGCCGAGCTTGTTGGGGGTGGCGGCCTTGCCCACCCACATGCCGATCTCGAAGGGCCATTCACCCAGCAGGTAGGGGTCGCTCTTCTCGATTCGCTCCAGGCGCTCCAGCTCCAGGGCGCAGATCAAGGTGGCGGCGCGGCCGAGCTGATCGAGGGTGAGCAGCCGCAGGGTGTAACGCATCAGCACCGTGATGCCGGCGGATTCGATCCCAGGGCTCTGCAGGCGACGGTGCACCAGGAGGAAGGCGGCCAGTCCCAGGTACGCCTCCGTCTTGCCGCCACCGGTGGGGAAGAACAGCAGCTCCACGGCCTCACGATCCAGCCGGCCATCGGGTGTCTCTGGAGCCGCCAGGCCCGGCAGGTTCATCAGCACAAAGGCCAGCTGAAAGAAGCGCCACTTGGGGGCGCGGGTGTTCGGAGCGATGCCGATCTGATCCGGCGGCACCTTGGCGCTGAAGGCACTGCGCTGGCGGCTGGCGCGGGCCATCACCAGGTTCATGGTGCGGAAGGCCTCGCGCACCAGGGGATCGGCGAGCAGCTTGATGCCGTTTTCGATGCGCGTGGCGCAGGCTTCCGCCTGGGCCCGCAGCTGCTTGGCGGTTTCGTTCTGCTCGTTGTTGCTGATGGGGTGTTTTGGTTGCTGGGTGATCCAGCCCCGGTAGGAGGTCACCATCGGCATCAACTGCTGGCCGATGCGTTCGCTGCGGGCCAGATCCGCCAGGGCCTCCATGCCCATCGGCACGTTGGTGCCGGGGGGTGGTTCCGGCAGGGTGCGGAAGACCCGGGCCGTGGGTAGCCAGGTGGTGGTGAGCGTGTGGCAGCGGGCCGGGTTGTCGTCTGGGATGTCTGAGGCGATCACGGCGACGTTGTGGCCGCCCGCAAAGCAGTAGTCGCGCCGGTACTGGAGAGCCGCGAGGCGTTCGTCGGGATCCTTGGCGGCCTGCTGCAGGGCATCGCGACGCGGTGGGAAGCCCTGGGGGCACTGGAGGCTCAGCTCCACCTGGAAGGCAGAAACCGGATCACGGTGACGGATCTGGTTGGTCCTGGGCGGCTCCCTCTTGTTGAGCAGAAACAACGACACCGACAGCTGATCACTGGGATAGCCGAGCTTGCTGGGGGCACGCCGAGCAATCCAGCGCAGGCAGAGGCCCTGAGGGTTGGCCTCCAATGGGATGTCTGGGCTGGTGCCCTCGCCGGCGATCGTGAGCGTCACGCTGTGGCGCTGAGGGGTGCGCAGCCAGAGCTTCTCGTCGTCGCCATCGGCCGGGGCTGTGTAATCCCCCCAGGAGACAGTGGCCTCGATGGTGGAGCCACGCTCCAGGATGAAGCTCAGGCCGCAGGAGGAGGTAAACCAGCTGCGGCGGGTGTTGGCCTGATCGAGGGCATCGTTGGCGTCGTCGTCGTTCTCGTTGCTTTCCAGGCGATGGCCGGCGTCATTGCTGGGTTCTTCTCCAGCGAGATCAGCGAAGGACAGTTGCTCATCACCAGAGGCACGAGCCGCTTCCTGCTGGAACACATGGGGCACCAGGAAGCCCGTGGTGAACCAGACCGAAGGCGGCTGGGGCAGTTGCTCACGGCGGCGGGCGACATCGTCCCAGCCTGGTCCGATCAGATCGCTATGCAGGGCAGCGACCAGCTGGGAGCGGATGTCGGCGGAGGTAGCCATGGCGTCAGGGAGCCTCCAACTGCTTGAGCAACTGCTGGCAGCTGGCGTGCAGGGCCTGCAGGTGGTGCTGGATCACGCCCCAGACCAGCGGATGGTTGATGGTGACGTACTCGTGGGTGAGCTTGTTGCGGAAGCTGATGATCTGCGGTGCCTCCTCAACGCGGGCGAAGAGGTCGGCATCCCGGCGGGAAAGGTGGGTGAGAGCCTCTCCGATGATGATGAATTCGCGCTCCACAGAAGAGCGAATCAGCCGGCTCTGCTCGTAGTGCTCCAGCGTGATGCCTGCAACGGCCGCCTGGATGGCCTCGATGGCCTCCTGAATGTCCAGCAGGTAGGCCCGGGGATCACGCTTCATAGATCAACTGCTTGGACGCATCGATGTCGGCCCGCACGTAGCGGTTGCGCACGGCATCTGCCATCACCAGATCCACACGCTGGCCGGTGATGGCGGCAAGTTGACGCTCCAGGCCGAAGTAGGCGCCCACCAAAGCAGCAGGATCGATCGGCTGAAACTCCACCAGCAGATCAAGGTCGCTGCGGCTGGGGTCGAAGTCGTCCCGCAGTCCAGAGCCAAACAGGTGCATGCGCAGCACCCGGTGCTGCCGGCAGGCGACGGCAATGGCGTCCAGCTGGGGCTTGGCAAGGGTGAGGCTCATCGATCCATTGTGCTCACGGAGGCAGGCTGCTCAGCTCTTCGGTTGCCTGGGATCCGACCAGGCCTCATCGATGGCGTCGGTTGCGGTTCCCAGTTGTCGCAGCAACAGCAACAGCAGTCGCTCGATGCGGTTGGCCTCTGGCGGGTAGGGAAGGGAGGGGACAGCAGCAGGGCCTGGGGCCTCCGCAGCGTGTTCTCGCTCCTGCCGTCGGACCGCCTCCACGGTCTGCAGTTCAGGGCCCAGCTTTTCCTGGAGGAAGGCGATCAGTTCGCTGCGGCGGAGCTTCGACCAGCCACGCAACCCATGGCGCCGGCAGATGTTCTGCATGTCCCCGGCAGTAAGGCTGTTCAGATCCAAGCCAGGGGGAAGGAGGACGTCAGCGGTTTCAGAGAGGAGATGGCCGTGGCGTTCCTCGATCCGGCCGGCCTGCCGCTGGAGATAGTCATCGAGGCCGCGGGTGTGGTTGGCAAGAATGGTGCCCAGGGTGTGCAGATCGGCGCCAAGGCTGTCGCTGATCGGCGTGCCACGGCGACGACGGGGCTCAGGCTTCATCGTCATCGATCGATTCCTCGAAGAACTCAACGGAATCGGCCCGCTCCAGCAACCGTTCCACCGCGAGCTTGAGATCCTGGATCGACTGGCTGGTGGGGCCACCGCTGGCGCGCTCCTGCTGGTCGACCGCCTCCTTGATGTCGGCCAGGTTCTCCAGGGCCTGCTCGATCTGCTGCACCTGCAGCAGCCGGCCCTTGAGGCGTGGCAGCACGGCGGAGATCTGGTTGGCCTCCTCCTCCACCTGTTGGCGGTAGGCGAGCAGGTCGTCCCGTTCCTGCTCCAGGAGGGTCATCTCCGCCTCCAGCTGGGCGATCTTCTTCTTGGCCTTGGTCACCAGACCCTGCTGGGCCCCGGCGCGGCGGTTGGCGGAGATCAGGGACTCGCGCATGTCCCGGTAGAAGTTGCGCAGATCGGCGAAATGGATCAGCTGGTGCACCAACGGAAACCGCCGCGAAGAGGTCTTGTCGATCTCCGCAGGGGACTGGCTGGACGTTCGACGGGCGGCGGGCATGATCCAGGCCGGCGGATAGGAGCCTCGCGCCAGTATGAACCGCAACCGCGTAGATCCGTCGGGCCCACCCCTCACCATGACCCCATGGTGATGCCCGCTCAAGATCGTGTTGAGCGCCACGCTGTGCCCCTTGCCGGTCATGGGAACCGTGAGTGCCTCGGGAGGCGAACGGCGGCCTCGATAAGCCCCGTGCAGGCTCTGCTGGCCAGGCTGCAGGCCCGACCCGCCTCGGATGTCGGCCCACGGGCACAACGCCAAACCATCTTCTAATTTGAAGCAAGTTTGAAGTTTGTCGCCCTTGTCCGCCCGGCTGCCCCGCAAGCCCCCTTCTCTCCAGGAGATGCTGCAGCGCTGCGGGGGACTGGAGGAGACGCTGCCGATGCTCTCCCGCCTGGCCACCGCGGCGGAAGGAGATCACTACCTGCACTGGGATGAGCTGCGCCATCGCCCCCCGCCGGAGGGGCTGAGCCATGAACAGTGGTGGTTGGCCGAGAAGCTCTCCCGCCGGCCCACCCCACTGCCGCTTCTGGCGAGTGACGGACAGGCCTTCTGGTGCTCGCAACCGCCTGTGCTGCTCCAGGGCCTGCATCAGATCGAGAGGCAGGCTGGTATCAATGCGGTGGCCCCCGAGGCCGTCAACACCCGCTCCACCCGGGATCGCTATCTGCTGAGCTCGCTGATGGAGGAGGCGATCACCTCCTCGCAGATGGAGGGCGCCGCCACAACGCGGGATGTGGCCAAGGCGATGATCCGCAGCCGCCGGCCGCCCCGGGACCGCTCCGAGCGGATGATCCTCAACAACTTCCTGACGATGCAGCGCATCCGGGAGCTGCGGGAGCAACCGCTGACACCTGAACTGGTGCTGGATCTGCACCGTTTGGTGAGCGCGGACACGCTGGATGACCCCGGGGATGCCGGCCGGCTCAGGCCACCAGGGAAAGAGGTGGTGGTGGACGACGCCTACGGCACCGTGTTCCATGTGCCGCCACCGGCCGAGGAGCTGCCCGGGCGGCTGGAGGAGCTTTGCCGCTTTGCCAATGGCGAAACCCCAAAGGTGTTCATCCACCCGGTGGTGCGGGCGATCGGCCTGCACTTCTGGCTGGCCTACGACCACCCCTTCTGCGATGGCAACGGCCGCACGGCCCGGGCGCTTTTCTATTGGGCGATGCTGCATCAGGGCTACTGGCTATTTGAGTTCATCTCGATCTCCTCGGTGATCAACAAGGCCCGCGGCCAGTACGAGCGGTCGTTCCTGTTCAGCGAGAGCGACGACAACGACCTCACCTATTTCCTGCTGGCCCAGGTGAAGGTGATCCAGCAGGCCATCGCCAGCCTGCATGCCTATCTGGAGCGCAAGGCCGGCGAGGTGGGGGCCCTGCAGCAGCGGTTGGAGGGGATGGATGGGCTGAACCATCGCCAGCTGGCGCTGCTGCGCCATGCTCTGCGGCATTCCGGATTCCGCTATTCGGTGCTCTCCCACCAGAACAGCCATGGCGTGAGCCATCAGACCGCCCGCAGTGATCTGCAGAAGCTGGCAGGGCGTGGGCTGCTGATAGCGGGCAAGGACGGACGGCGGGAGGTGTTTCGGGTGCCCGAGGATCTGGCGATGCGGCTGCCGGGCTGAGCACGGCGGACGCTGAGCGATGATGGCAATCTGATGCATAGAAACACCTCTGCCGATAAAGCTTCCAGTGATTCATGAGCAGCAGAGGAGAATTGCAGCCAGTTGCTAGTTACTAGACTGATGCCGATCAAAAACGGTCATGCGGCCTCTCCAAGGGAGCCGCGATGAAAACTTGCCAGACAAGATTCATGACCTTGTCAATGCCTTGCAATGACGGGCCTAGGAGCTTGAATTGTTCATTTCATTACGAACCGAACCAGAGAGATCATCGACGGGCATCAAGTCGCCACATCCACAAAGGTATCCGCCATCATCATCTTGTAGTGAGCGTCGTGGTTCGTTTTTTCGAATATCGCCCTGAATACCCTCAGATACGACTCCACCATCGTTTCATTGATTGAAACATAAAGGTCATCGAGGGCATAGTGTGAACCATCATTGACCCAGGAGCAAAGCGAGTTGCAGATATACCTTTCATTCCCCTCAAACTTTGCACAGAGGTCGTCAAAGGCCATGCCACCTAGAATCTTGAAATAGTTCTCCAATATGCGTCGCAACGTGTTTTGGATCGCGGGGCTTGAATGCTCTTGCTTACGAACCTCCGCCCAAAGCAGCTCATATGATGTTTTTATTGGATTAGACTGATACTTCTCAAGTCTTGACATTAGACCCGGCTTCCTCACGATCCAGTAAGTCCTTTCACTCAGCGACACACCTTTTTGCCTAGACGGGTAGGTTACTTCCTTGTGAAAGTACACGTTATGAGTGAGAACAAAGATTTGCTTTATGTGTCCCACCCCAGCGCGAACCTCACTGAATAGCTGCTTGATAAGACTGCCCACAATAAACAGAATATCGCTATCGAGTCTCGAGACAGGGTCGTCAAAGACTACAATCCTATCAGTGGTCATCCCAGTCTCAGTCTCACTACCCTTAAGAAGATAATAAAAATAAAGAAAGGTGACAAATGTCTTCTCTCCTTCGCTTAAAGTTGCCATAGCCTCTGATCCATCTGAACGAACCAGCTTGTAAGACTTACCGCTGGCTACTGTCGAAAGTATAAAGCCTTGGAAACCAAACGAAGAAAGCAGACCATTGACACCATCGACGGTTGGCTGGATGCTAGTGGATTGTTTTTCCAGTTCGCTAATCTCTGCCTCCTTCTTCAGCATTTCCGCCGTTGCCTCTTCGATCTGCGCTGTCATCGCCGTGATCGCCTTTTCCAGTCCATCCTTTGAAGCCTTGTATTTAGAGAGCTCAGGCTTTAATTCCTCAAGAATGAATCTCCATATCTGCGCAGTCAGATTGATGCGCTCATTCCTTAGGTTCGCAACCATCTTGTTATGCTCAGCTACATCCATATTAGAGTCGTCGACGAGACCCTTAAGTACTGCACAGACATTGCTAAGGGAATCCAACTCGACCAATCGGCTCGCTTCCTTCTTCTTTACGGCAAGGCGTTGGTTATTGATTAAAATCTTTGCATCAAGCAAATCCTTCTCTAATTTTAGCTTCTCCACGTCAAGAAACCTGGAATGCGACGCAATGATTGACTCTATTAGCTGCTGAATTCGCGAAGCTTCGGTGCGGTAGTCCTCGGCTAGATTATCAATTAACCTGGTATCTTGCGCAAAAGCATCGTCAAAGAAATCTCTTAGACTTTGCGCAAAAGCATCGCTCGTCTTCTGCTGGCAAAACGGGCACACACCATTATTTACGTGATAAAAGTCTAGGCCAGCTCGAATCCAATCGCTGTTTTCAAGCTTTTTTACCATCGCAGCTATGTCGACAGTGTCCTTGCCAATGACTTGCTTTCTAAGAATGGGAGTTGCTTCAAGCTCAAGTAGCTTGGTGGTATCGACAGTGGGAGTAAAAGTCTCCACAGCTGGGGAACCTGCAAACAGATTCTCCGCTTTTTTCTCCAGCTCATCTAAGGTCAGAAGACTCGCAGCATTTGAGATACTCTCTTCAAGTACCTTGTTCTTAAATCGTTCCGCGCTATTCCGAAATCCTTCAAAGCCACCTTGTAGTTTCGCATCGTGCTTTTGCTTTTGTAACCAACACCTGGCTTTGAATCCCACTTCGATACTCGCCAACTCCCCCTTCTTCCCTCCCTTCCCATCGTCGCCCTGGAGGTTCCGCCTTAGATTTACAACTTTCGCCGTACTTGCATCTTGCTCTTCCTTCGCAGATGTAATCTGCGCGAGTATGTCGACCTGCTTCTCGCCTAAAGTGAACACGCCTTTTAGATGTGTCGACTGATTGAAGTTCCGCTCAACAAAGTCGTTATTGTAGACGAGCGCCCTTAACTTTTGACCAGCCCTCCAGGTCACTGGACAAGTCGGAAATGTTGATTCATCCGCGATAATCCGACCAATTGTGGTCTTCCCCGTGCCATTAGAGCCGTAAATGAAATTGAAATGGGATAATCCCTCAAGCAACTCTGCAGTATCGCCGTAGGTAGCAACTCCAGAAATACTAATAGACTCAATCATGGCTTGTCTCCTCTGCTGGATTATTGATTGATTCACTTGCTACCGCGTGGCTAGTCCCGTGAGCCAGGTTATGCCTGGTTTTGTGTAGCGAAAATCCATCTCGAGCGGAGGGTGCGTCAAGATAGATGCAGCAGACTTTTGGGCGCTCAAATCTGTAGCAATTCCATCGTTTTTGCCACTCATGCTTTAGTTCAAGCTTGATCCAGTGATGCGCCGGGTGTCGAGGCTGGGCAAGGGAACCACTCACAACCCCAGTCCCATCTGCTCGACTTGTTGAGCTTCAGTCTGGCCCGAATCGCCCGCCGAGGCGGCTTTGGAGGGCCGGCCCCGCTTCTTGGCCCCACCAGCAATAGCCGCCACCTTGGCCGCCTTCTTCCCGCCCTTGCCATGCAACCCCTGGGCCACCTCCTCCGCATAGCGCTCCGCATTCAGCGCCAGCAAGCGGGCGAGCACGTCGTCGCGAACGTCATCAGACCAGCGGTAGCGCCAGGGGAGTTTCTTTTTGCCCTTCACGGCGCCGTAGGCGCGCACTTGGGCCTCGAAGGCACAGGCTTCATCGGGCTCCCAGAAGAACAGCTCGCCGCTGTCGATGCGGTCCTGGAGGTCGTCGGGAAGCTGGGCGTCGTCTTCAAGATCGAGGTAATCGAGCCCGAAGCCGCAGTCGGTGAGCACATCGCTCCAGCCGTAGGCGGCCAGTATGGCCTGATCCATCTCGACGTGGAGACGACGCAGCTCCAGGAGGCCGCTGCTGGTTTCGGCAGGATCGTGGAATCGGTTGTAGGTGCTGGTGAGGCCTTCGTTGTTGCTCACCATCAGCTCGGCGCGGAATTGGTGGTAGCGCTCGCCGATGGCTTCGAGGCTCTGGCAAGTGGCTGAGTGGGCGGGATCGTTGGCGGCGGAATCGAGGAGGGCGGTGGGGAAGGGAAAGGTCTCGAAGCAGTCGGAGGGGGTGTAGCGAAGGCGTTCTTCAAGCGAGGAGCCAAGAAACCGCAGCCACTCTTCATGGAGCTGGCTTTGCAGAGCAGCAAGCCGCTGACTCTCCTCAGTCGAAATGACGATTGTTGCCTCTGAAAAGACGCAGCCCGTGGGCATGAAGGTGATCTGCCAGTACTGCTGATGCCTTGATAGTGCCAGCACCCGCTCACACCCTGCAATCGCCTCATACAGCGCAGGACATGTCTCTCCAAAGCGCCACCAGTAACGTGCACGAATCTCGCGGTTCTGAGCAAGACGCCCAGGCTTCACCTTTCGATCCACAATCGCCATCAGATCCGGCCACTCTCGACGGCACTCCTCCTCGCTCCGCTCCCCGAAGTTGATCACATAGCGGTGATGGGCATGGGTGGGGCTGCTGTTCACCTCCTCTCCGCCGATATACGGAAGAATCACCTCGACATTCTTCGGGTTCTCCGCGATCAACCGCTCCATCGTGGCGATCGGTGAGGGAATGCCCGGTGTGTCGTCGTCGGCCGGGCTGGAATCATCGAAGGTGAAACCCATGCCCAGCACATAGCTGCCCACGAAGCTCTTGCCGGCATTGGATGCCAGCTGTTTGGGATCCTCACTGCCACCATTGGCGAACAGGAACGCCGTGATCTGCTGTACCGGCCGCCGCTCCAGCAGCTTCACACCGGCGTAGGCCCCCTTGAACAGGTGCACCACGCTGACCACGACGGCTGCTACGCCGGGCCACTTGTAGCGCTTGCGGGCGGCATAAATCGTGCCTCCGTTGAGGCAGATCCAGCGGAGGCCGGTGCTGCGGGTGTCGCCCTGGGCGATGGTGTTGGTGGCGATCAGGCCCAGTGATCCACCAGGCCGCAACAGATCAAAGCAGCGGCGGAAGAAGTGGGCCACCAGATCGGCGTTGCCGTGGCTCTCAGGGTGCAGCTGCTTGAACCAGTCGAGGATGCCGTCGGGGCTGCCCTCGGCGATGGTGTTCTTGCCGGCGAAGGGCGGGTTGCCCACGACAACATCGAACCCCGGCTCTACCCGCCCGAACACATCCGGGAAGGCGAACTGCCAGTGCAGGGGCGTGATGCCCTTCTCGCCTTCGCGCAGCCGCTCCAACGGTTCTGCCAGCTCGTCCTCCAGCTCCGCCGCTGAGCTGTGCTGCAGTGTGGCCGCCAGATACAGCTGCTTCAGCTCTACGCGATCCTTCGCCTTCTTGCCGTTGAAGAACGCCGCCACCAGCAGATCGCCCACGGTGCGCAGATAGGCGGTGCTGGCGTTCAGCGCATCGAGGGCCTGGCGCTTCTGGGCATCGTCGGCATCGCTGCGGCTGTCGGCATGGAACAAGGCAAAGCTGCGGGCCTCTTGCTGCCGCACCTGATCGAGCAAGGTGATCTGGAGCTCGCGCTGCAGGCTCGCCCCCTTCAGGGCCTTCTCAATCTCGCCGCGTTCCATCCCCACCAGCGAATCGCCGCACTTGAGGGCGTGATCCACGAAGGTGAAGGGCGCGTCCTTGCTCAGGCTCACCAGCCACAGGCTCAGCCGGGCCAGGTTCACCGCAAACGGGTTCTTGTCGACCCCGTACAGGCAGCTCTGGGCGATCAGCCGGCGGGCATAGATCAAGGGCTCTTCCCCGTGGGCAGAGCCACCGGGCTGGAGGGCATCTGGCAGGCCCTCCCTGCTCCAGGCCAGCTCCAGCAGTTCGGCCAGGTAGCGGCAGCACTCCACCAGGAAGGCGCCGGAGCCCATGGCCGGATCGCAGATCTTCAGCGCCAGGATCTGGGCGACCGTTGGCTTGCCGCCGCAACGATCCAACCAAGGCCGCAGGGCTTCTTCCACGATCGGCCTCGTGAGCGCCCGGGGTGTGTAGTGGCTGCCGCTGCGGCGCCGTTCCTCAGTGGGCTGGAACACCAGGCTGCCGGTGGCCTGGGGTCCCTCGAACAGGCTGCGGTCAATGCGGGGGGCCAAGGCCTCCAACAGCTCGGCCTCGCTGGTCGCCGCCTTCAGGGCATTGGCCGCTTTGGCCGGCAGGGTGGTGGCGGCCTGCTCCTCCAGCCAGGCCTTGCGCTTGGCACCCGAAAGAGCCAGCAGGGCATCGAGGTCCACCGCCGTGGTGAGCTGTTTCTTGGCCCCCTGGGGCTTGCTCTTGAGGCCGATGCAGCGGCCAGGGATGCGGCGCACCGCATAGCCCATGATCCCCTCGTACACCGAGCCGATCTGCTCCACATCGAGGGCGCGGTAGCTGATGCGCTCGCCCTTCACCACCAGCAGGTTGGAAAGCACCTCGTGCACCACCCCATCGCTGATCCAGGGGGTTTCCAGCCAGGGGTAGGCCTCGGGGTTGAACAGCTGCCCTTTGCGCGCCGGCAGGTAATCCACCGTGGGGCCACCACCGGCGAACACCAGCCGGCAGAGGCTCATCAACCCGGCCCAGGCGCCATAGCGCTGCTCCATGGTGTCGGGAAACTCAGCGGCGTCCTGCTCCAGCCGCTCGAAAACACCGCTCACCTTGTAGTTCTGCTCATACACCGCGTCCTTTGGCAACAAGGCGTTGTCCTCTGCGTAGAGCAGGAACACCAGCCGCATCAGCACCGTGATCAGGCCGCCGTAGAGCTGCTGCGGGTCCCGATCAGGCAAGTCCCTGAGCAACGGGCTCCCTTGGCGCTGGCTCAGCTCATCGGCCTGCTGGAACCCCCGCAGCAGATCCCACAAGGCCGCCAGCACCTGATCCGCCAGGGCATTGCTGACCACCGCCTGGAAGCTGCGGCTCTTTTTGAGCACATCCGCTAAGCGGTAGCCATCGGGGTCGAGGAACACATGGCTCACCCCCAGCAGCAGATCCAGCCCCGAGAACATCAGCCGGCCGCTCACCTCGGCGAGATCCTTGAGCAAGAAGGTGATGTGCCCAGAGCTCTCCCCCTTGGGTGCCACCACCAACCGCAACTGGCTGCCGTTGAACAGCAACCCCGCCTCCACCCCTGTTTCGCGCAGCAGCCGCTCAAAACGCTCCTGGGCGCTGGCCCGCCAGAGGTGCTCGCCACCGGTGACCTTCTGATCCAGGGGCGTGAGCAACGGCAATGCCTGCACGAGCAGTTGCGCGCCATCGCCGGAAGCAGCAGGCACCACGGCTGAAGGTTGCAAGGTTTCGCCGAGTTCAGGCAGTTCCCTGGTGTAGCCCTCGATCAGGTTCGGGTCGCTCTGGACCTGGTCGCCACTCCAGCCCAGGTGATCCACCAGCAAGGTCTCGATGCTGGAGAAACCCAGCTCCCGGTCTTCCGCATCAGCCTCGTCCTCGGAACCAAGGGCTTCCAGGGATTCCCGGTAGCGCTCCTGCCGCTCGATCAGCTCACTACCACTGCGGGTCACCACCCAGCCGGCGTCCTGCATCGCCGCAGGCGCCACCACCAGGCCCACCGGCTGCAGGTAGCCCAGCCACTCCCGGTGGGCCAGGAGCTCTGGATCGCGTTGGACTCCTCGATTGGCCATGGTTATCCGCTGATCGGCCAGAGGTACACGAGCCCCGCCGGCTCCAGCCGGTGGGTGATCACCCGGTAGCTCTCCTGAATCCGCTTCGGTTCAGAGGCCAGCTCTGTTTCGATCGCTTCCAGGCGCCGCTGCCAGTGCTTCTGATCAGCAGAGAGTTGTTTGCGCTCCTGGCTGGAGAGCTTCTGCAGATCCAGGGCAGGCACATCCAGCTGCTCTTCCAGACCTGGGATCAGTGCGGTGGACTCAGCAGCCGCAGCCTGTCGATCGAGCTTGGCCAGATCCCGGTTGCGCTGTCTCACGGTGGCATTGATGCGTTTGCGCTGGGCCCGGAGCACCTCCTTGAGAGCAGCAGCCTCCGTGTCCCCCCGCTGCTTGAGCAGTTGAGCCGCGCCGGCCTGGGCCTGGCCCGCGGCCTCATCCAAGGCGGGCTTGAGCGCTGCCACATCGGCTGGGGCTTCGGCCTGCAGCTGGCTGCGGATCGCAGCCGAGATCGCCTCTGAGTTGCCGTGCTCCATCGCCTTGGTGAGGGCGGCCCAGGCCTGCTCCTGCTGAGCACCCGCCAGTGGCTTCAGCACAGAAGCGCGGTCTGCACCGGGATGCCAGTCGGCGATCACGCTGATCAGCTGGTCGTGCAGCCGGGTGGCCCCCTGACCAAACAGGGACAGCCGGCCCAGCACCAACACCTTCGGCTGCGGATCCGTGCTGGCCAGCACGCAGGCCCGGCTCAGCTCGTGGTGCAGGAACCCCTGGCTCAGGAAGCGGCTCAGCAAGCGCTGCACCAAGCGGTGCTCCAGGTGCAGGTGCACAGCCTCGGCATTGAGGCGGCCGGGATCCGAGAAGATCACCGGCCGTACCGGGTGCTCCTGGCGCCACTGCCACAGCGGCGTCTTGCGATCCCACACGCCCCGCAGGCTGTCGAGGGTGTGCTCCCAGCTGCGGTCATTGCTGCCGGCCGCCAGGGCTTCAGGGTGATCCAGGCGCCAGCAGGGCTGCCCCTTCTCGTCGCTGCCCTGCACCAGGCCACTCACGCCCAATAGATCGAGCGAGCAGTTGAGGGCCTCGCGGAAGGGGTCGTCATCGAATCCCAGCCAGTCGTGGGATTTGGCCAGGAGCTGGCGCAGTTCATCCTGCTGATGCTGCAGCTTCTCCACCCGACGGGTCGCTTCCAGCTCCTCGCGGGCCCGGTTGAGCATCGCGCCGCGATCGGTGCTGGCGGAATCCATCGCCAGCAGCTGCTGTTGCACCGCCTCGGTGTCGTCGGTGTCGATGCCGCCTTCGAGCACCTCATCCACCTGGCGCTGCACCAGGGGTGAAAGGGAACCCAGCTCCTGGCGGATCACCTCCGTTTTCTTCACCAGGACATCCATCACCCGGTCTTCCGGCCGGTCTTCCAGCACGAAGTAGTGGCACCACACCTGGGGAGCCCGCTGCAGCTTCCGGTCAATCCGGCCGTTGCGCTGCTCCAGCTTGCTGGGGTTCCAGGGGATGTCGAAATGGATCAGGTGCTTGCAGTGGTTCTGCAGGTTCACCCCCTCCCTGGCGGCGTCGGTGGCAATCAGGATCCGCAGAGGCTCTTGATCGGGGTCGGCATTGAACTGGGCCTTCAGTCGCTCACGGTTGTCTTCACTCATGCCGCCGGTGAAAGAAGCGATGCGGCGGTCGGCGTCGTCATTCCCGAGCAGGTCGCGCAGCTGCCGCTCCAGGTAGCGCTTGGTGTCGACGTAGTCGGTGAAGATCAGCAGGCGAGTTGGGTTCCATGTCGCCTTGGCCTCGCCGAGATCGGGGCAGAGCTGGGTGCGCAGAAACGTCTCCAGCAGCTGGATGCGGGGATCCGGCCTGTTGCGGTTGGCCGCTGCGATCTCGGCCATCCTCTCCAGTAGTGCCAGATCGCTCTGATCGGCCTGGAAGGTCTGGCGCAGGGCCGCCCGGGTCTGGGCCTCCTCCAGGTTGAGCAGCTCATCTTCGGTGAGTTCGGCCAGGTCGCTGTCGCTATCGGCACCGCCGAGCATCAGATCCAATGGGACCCCTGAAGCCGCAAGGGCTCCGCGCCGCTGCTCCTGCTTCTGATCCAGGCTCTTGCGGTGCACCTTGAGGGTGCGGGCGAAGGCTTCGATCGAGCTGAGCAGCCGCTTCTGCAAATTGGTGATCACCAGCCGATCGGCATTGAGTTGCCGCTTGGTGGCCCCCTGCTGAAGCAGCCGTTGCTCCCGTTGCTTGCGGTACTTCTGGAGCAGCCGTGAAAGCTCCAGCTCCGGGGTGTCGGCCGGCAGGCTGCCTTTGGGAACGGAGAGGGGTTCAACGATCCGCTCGGGAAACTCCTCGCCGATGCGGCGCAGATCGTCCTTGAGCCGGCGCACCAGCACCGTGTCCAGATCACCCGGCGCAAAGGGCACACCCCGCACGAAGCGGGCCGGATCGAGCAGTTCCAGCAACGCCGTGAAGCTGTTGCTGTGGCCGTTGTGGGGAGTGGCCGAAAGAAAAATACGGTGCTCAAATAGGGGTGCCAGGTCCCGCAGGCTGCGGGTCAACCCCGAATCGATGGCATAGCGGAGCGTGTTGCTGGCAGGCGCGGCGTTATGAGCTTCATCAAGGATCAGCAGGCTCTGGACAGGGGCCTGGTCGTCCCCGCCTTTGCCCTGCTCCAGCCACACCCGCAGCGGAGCTGCGTATTCCGAGTTGCGCAGCAGGGCGTGGGAGATCAGGAAGCGGCTGTGGGTGCTCCAGGGGTTGGTGCCATACCCCCGCTCCTGGCGCACTTTGGCCACATAGGCCCGGTCCATCACGGTGAACGCCAGACCGAAACGGCTCGCCATCTCCTCCTGCCACTGGCGCAGCACTGAAGGCGGGCAGCTGATCACCACCTGCTTGATCCGCTGGCGCAGCAGCATCTCCCGCAGGATCAGGCCCGCTTCGATCGTCTTGCCCAGGCCCACGTCATCGGCGATGAACAGACCCACCCGCGGCATCTGCAGCGCCTTGCGCAGTGGCTCCAGCTGGTAGGCCTTCACATCGATCCCGGCCCGGTAGGGGGCCTGGAACAGCTCGGCGTCGGTGGCCGTGACGCAGTTCCAGCGCAGCGTGTTGAGGTAGGCCGAGAACTGCTTGGGTTGGTCGAAGCCTCGCTGGGCCACCGCCTCCCAGCTGCTCTCCCCCAGCAGCTCGAAATCAATCTCCCGCTCGCGGAACACCGTCAGCCGCTGACCAATGGCGTCGTCCTCCATGCAGGCCATCGACACAACCGTGTCGGCACCTGGCTCTAGGGGGGCTTGCACGTCCTCCACCAGGTAGCGGCGGGTGCGGCAACGCACGACAGCGCCGGGCTTGAGTTTCTGGCGAGTTCGGGAAGGCGAGGCAGTCATGGGCTCAGCACTCCGACCCACCGGGGGAGGTTCTCTGCCAGGAGCCGACGTTGTTGCACCCCGCAAGCGTCGCCATCGAAGAACCCGCCGTCCAGCAGGGCTGCAGGGTTGTGCTTGGAGGCCCGTCGAGATCCGGTGGTCCGGTGCTGAGGTCTACCGGTCGGTTCATCAGCGCGGCTGCCTCACCTGCCGGTCACTGTCGCGTCGTTGGACCGGAAACAGGGTTCCGTTCATGCGAAGGACCAGGCGCCCAGCCAGGGACAAAATGCATACGGAGAGCCACATGCCCAGTCTGAACGGACCTCGGCCGAATGGGGTGGAACTCAGAGAAGACTCACCTTCCCGTGAGCCAGAAGCCACAGGACCTGGCTATGTCTTGGCTCCTGTGCCGGTGCGGTCCCATGCCCTTCCGCTTCCGCCGCAGCACCCGCATTGACCCCCTGCACGTCAACAACGCCAGGAGTGGCCGCAGCTCGATTTCGCTTGGGGGTCGGGGAACGTCCTTCAACATCCCGGTCGCCCGCTCCGGCAGCCCCCGCACCACCGTGGAGTTGCCCGGTAGCGGGTTGAGCTGGAACGTCGAGCACAGGCCAGAGGCTTCGCGTGTAGCGACGGCGGGCCTGCCCAATACCCGACGCTTCCGGCCCGTACAGCTCGACAGACGGAGCCTCAGGACCGAGGGGCAGCGGGTTCTGCCGATAACGATGGCGTGGCGTGAACGGAACGCATCGAGGCGGCCTCCAGCATGGGACAGCCAAGCGGCTTCAGGCCTGGGAGCCCGATTGGGTTCGTTCCAGGTACCCAGCCGCCCACACCGCCGGGGCAATCCCCGATGGAACCAGGCGCCCATAGGCCTCACTGGAGAGGATCTCGTTCACGGCCTCCCCCAGCAGTTCGTTGGAGCGGCTGCCGGGCAGTCGGTCGCTGAGGGTCTGGTGGATGCTCAGCAGATACCAGGCGGTGCCGTCGAGCCCCGCCTTGAAGCGATCCCAGCTAGCAGAATCGCGGCGGGCATCGAGCACTTGGTCCCGGGCGTTGTGGGCCTTGTCAGCTGCTTTCACCCGCAACGAGCCTTGGCGCTTGTGCTCCAGCGACGCCACGTAACGGGTCTTGCGCACCAGCCAGGGTTCTTTGCTTGCGCCGGTCAGGCCTTCAGCGGTGTCGGTGCAGTCGAGCACGAAGTCTGCTACTTCAGCACCAAGGCGCTCGGCGATCGATCCGTGGTTCTGGCCCGCATCCTCAATGGCGTCGTGAAGCAGACCTGCGATCGCTTCGTTCTCACTGCCGCCGTCCTCCCAGACCAGAGCACTGACGGCGATCAGGTGGGAGAGATACGGCACTGATTTGCCGTTGCGGGTCTGAAAGCGGTGCAGCTGGGCGGTCCAAAGCAGGCCTCGTCGTAGCGCTCGCTGTGGGTGGGGGGCATGTTCGTCATCAACAGATCTTGGATCGGCTCAGTGTTGGGCGTTGACCTGAGCTTCTCTTGCCTGGCGGGCCTGGTTGCTCGTGCCGAGGAGCTCCAGCTGCACTACGGCACTCCCGCCCCCACCCGCTCAGGCATAAACCCCTATTGCCCCTGCTGGCAGGCCATCCGATGGTTACTGCAAGATAACCGGGACGCGCCAGAACATGGAAGACACCCCACCTCAGCATCCGTCAGGAGCGCGCTGACGATCCGGCCCCTGCTCCAACACTCTCAACGGATCTCTGGCTTCCCTGGCGTGTCACGCCGTCGCCATCCATCGCACCGTTCACGAGCTCAGCTCCAGGTGCCCCGGACCCAACGGGAAGTCCCACTCATACCCTGGCCCCAGGTGCCAGCGTCAGCCACTCCGCCCCACAACCAAAGACACCCTGATCTGACGATCAACCGACCGCGCAGCTGCGCCCCGTCCCCTTTAGCAGGCACCACGGCTGAGCAGGCAAATGCCCGGGGCCCACGCTCCGGGCTTTGTTGTGTCCAGACTCAACAGTCCACTGGGCTTCCCCAAGGACGATGCGCTTGGAGGTCTTGAAGGAGGGGATTGCCTCCGTGACGGAGCGGCTGAAGTGCTCGGGGGAGTGGGGGCGGCATTTGCAAATGGATGGGCTCCTTCCCAGGAGCGATGCCCTGCTTCAGTGGTTGAGCAGCGGCCAGATCAGAAAATCCAGACCTTCACATGTTTCCGGCATGAAAGGGCAAATAAAGTAGCGTCAACCTCAATTAGGGCTGGATCTTGGGAACGCTGGAGTCAGCAGCTGCGAACAGGGGCTTGTCTTTGAAGCCGAAGGCGCGTGCCACAACCGAGAAGGGAAACATGCGTATACTGGTATTGTAGCTGGCTACAGCCTGATTGTAGCGACGGCGCTCCACGGCGATGCGATTTTCTGTGCCGGCCAATTCGTCCTGAAGACCAACATACAGTTGGCTACCGCTAAACGACTGTGCGTTAATGATCACAACATTGAATTGATTTAGTGCGCGCTCCATCTCAACGGCAGCCGCAATCTTTTGAGGCCTTGATTGCGCTGCCAAGTAGGAGCGATGCGCAGAACTCAGCGTAGCCGCCAGCTCCAGCTGGCGCTTTGCACCCCTGTCGGTCGCTGCCAGCAGATTAGGTATGAGATCACTTCGGCGCTGAAATTGATTTTCGACCTGTGCCCAAGCCAGATCAACCCGCTGGTTTGCGGTGGCCAGGAAATTGTAGGTGAATGCCATGCCACCGATCGCGACCAAACCAACAACGAGACCAGTGCGCTGAAGCCGATGGAGTCGCTCACGGGCCTGCAGGCGCTCGAAACGAGTCAACTCCTCTCGGGCTTGGATTTGGCTGAGGGCGGCGTCGATGAATTCGGGTGGGATGTCCACCTCACTCCCCGCTTGCGTGAGTTCCTCACGGGAGTACATAGGGTTCCGTTCAGCCTGGAGACGGGCCGCCAACTCGAACACCTCTGAAGCCTTGTCCTCCGGAACTTTTTGTTTTGTCATGCTTTAGCTGCAACATGCAGCTGAGGGTAGACTAGGCGAAGTATGGATCATCCTGCTATCGCCAGTGGTTCTCTACATCACATCGTTAAAGATTTAGATGTCTGGCCAGCGGATTTGGCGAAGGCTCTGGGCGATGGGGCTTGTGGACTGGCTCATTATCGTGGCGCTGCCGGCGTGGGGCGGACTGGTGGAGACGATCCCGAATCCACGCCAGGACAATCACGGCTGGGTGAGCGATACGGCCGAAGTTCTGAGCCCTCAGTCAGAAGCCAGGATCAATCAAGCGATCGACCACCTCAAAAGTCAAAACGGAGCAGAGATGGCGGTGGTGACCATCAAGGCGCTGCCCGATGATCAAACAGCCAAGGAGTTAGCCACCGAGCTCTTCAATCACTGGGGGATCGGTGAGGCAGGTAGGGATAATGGTTTGTTGTTTTTGGTGGCAGTCGCCAATCGGCGAATGGAGGTGGAAACGGGGTACGGCGCAGAGGCGGTGCTCCCTGATGGACGGGTGGGCCGAATTCTCCGTCAAAAGGTAGCCCCGCGCTTCCGGACTGGCGATATTGAGGGTGGGATCGTGGTGGGAAGCGAGACCTTTGTTGACGCCTTGAGCCGAACCGCCTTTACTCCAGGGCACAAAGTTTCGTCACCGGTTGATGTGTTTTGGATACCGGTGCTGCTCACACTCTTTGGGGCATCATTGCTGGGATGGTGTCACCTCTTCAACTTGTCCAATTCTCCTCTTGTATTGCCACCTGTGGGCTATACCCGCACCAATTCGGACCCAATGCTGCCAAAGAGGTTCTTCCTCCTTGTTGACGCCACCGGCCTCATGGCACTGCTCTCACTGATGGGTGCTCTACTGCTGCTGTTTAGGATGTCGCCCGGAGCAATCTTATCTATTGTTTTGGTCTTGGTAATGGCGCCTGGCTGCATACCGCTGTTGGAACGGAAATGCGCGAGAGGTGTCGCCAATGCCAGGCGAATGCGTCAGCTGGTACGCTGCAAAACCTGCGGAGGACAGATGCATCCTGTCCCTTCTGAGGTTGTGGCTGAACGCCTAAGTCCACCGGAAGCAGCGGCGCGGGACCTAGCCGATGTTGCCTTCGAGGCTTGGCGTTGCACCCTATGCCACCCTCACCTGATGCTGGAGTTGGTGGACTTTCAAGAACGAACAAACGACCTGCACTTGTTCGCTTACGAGAAGCCTAGCCTTTACAGCCGGTGCCCAAGGTGTGACCAGAAGGCAGTCATGCAACACATCAGCAATCTGGCTGACAGCCCCTTGTCACTTGGCATTAGTGGTGTTAGGCGAATTACGAAGCATTGCTTGGCCTGCGGGCATGAATCGCATCAGGATATTGAGCTCGTAAGCAGTCGCTCTGGCGATAGCAACGGTGACGAGTTCGGTGGAGGCGGCAGCTCCGGTGGCGACTTCGGCGGTGGCAGTAGTGGGGGCGGTGGGGCAGGCAGCGATTGGTGAATCTTGTACCCACCACCACCGGCGATTGGAAAGTTGAGACCTCTCCCAATCGACCAATCTCACCGCCAGGTGGCTTGATGGAGCAGTGCAATGCGTCGTCATCGAGAAGCCTTCACCTTCCTGCATCTTCCTGCAGCTCGCCGAGGTGGCTCTCCAAAGTCAGCACTGCACGCCATCACCCATCATCGACTTCACAGCCAGCTAAGCCCTCGGGGGAGACAGGCTCCCTGGGGCTCTGTACTGGTATTACATGAGCTGAGTGCTCTTTCCGTGCTCGGGGAATGCCCGAGGCTCTTGGCCGCCAGGGACGGGCTGATCTGCGGGTTGTGAATCGCCCGCACCGCCCAGGCATGGCGCAGGTCGTAGGGGAGGAACGGGGCCCCATGGCGGCGCAGGGCCACCCCCAGCTGGGAGCCGACCGTGCGGTGGTCGCGATCGAGATTGATCGCCGGCAGGCGCTTGTCCTGCAGCCCCCAGCGGCTGATCCATGCCTTCGGCAGCGGTAGGCCCTGCCGGGCGCCGGTCTTCCCGCCCCGGATCACCACCAGCCCGTTGCTCTCCACATCAGCCATCAGCAGGGCCTCGTGGGGCCGGGCGCCGTAGGTGGCGCAGATCCCCGCAACCCACTGCCACCCCGACGGCAGCCCATCGATCAGCGCCACGATCTCCTCGTCGGCAGGCAGGTGGCGCGGCGCCGCATCCTTCAGCGGGGTGTCCCTTCCCCAGGCCCCTTAGCTCCTGCACGGCATCCGTGCCCATCTCCAGGGCCTGGGCCACGGCGGTTGCCGCCAGGGCCGCCTTGCGGCGGCTGCAGCTGCCGATCGGCTTGCACGCCACAAGGGCACGCAGGGTGTCGAAAGTCACGTCCCGTTGCGGCAGCAGGGGCTTCAGCGGGCCTGCGTAGGCGGTGGCCCAGGTCACGTCCGCACTGGGGCCTCGCTTGCGCTGCTGGATCCACCAGGCCTCTGTACGCCGCAGGGCTTCAAGACCGCTGATTCCGTCGGTCGTGGGGCCCACCATCTGGGTGGCCTGCAGCCACCGGTCGAAGGGGAAGGTCTCCAGCCCCCTGCGGTGCAGCTCCAGATCCTTGCCAAGCTGCTCGGCCAGCTCACGCGCCTGATCGACACCGGACGGATACGGGAAGGCGGTGGTGATGCGCCGCTGCTTCCAGGTGCCATCAGGCAACGGCAGGCTGGCCCGCAGCCTCAGCTTCGCCCCGGACGGGGAAACCTCGAGACTGACACTGGAGCCCAGGTCTCTCAAGGCCCGGTTGATCCGCGTGAGGTAGGGGTCCCGGCCGGCCATGAGGCGTGCCTAGAAGCGTGCCTGCTCTCGCCCAAAACGGGCCGATCTGTGCCTAATCGGTGCCTAGCAAGGACTCTCGTCGTTGCTCTGCTTTGGCTGAAAACCTCGTCTGTGACTGGGTTTTTGGTGATGGGGGTCCCGGGGATCGAACCCGGCTAAGGCGAATTATGAGTTCGCTGCATTCACCAGATTGCTAGACCCCCCGAGGCCGCTTACCAAAGACCCCGGATGGGGGCGGTCCAGGTGGTGCTGGCGGACGGCCACACGTCACTGGGCCCAGCACCGAGGCTGGTGCTGAAGCCATTGGTGATGTCGGCGGTGCGCAGGGGCATCAGGCCGCTCTGCTCACTCATCATCACCGCCGCGGTGTTCTGGATGGCGGTGCCATCCCAGATGATGTTCTGGTCAGGGAAACCGAAGGCGACGATCCTGCCCCCATCGCGGCCCGGGATCGAGAGGCCGAGGGGATCGGTGATCTGATGCAGAAGGTTGACGCCCCGGGCGAAAGGCGCCGAAAAGCTGTAAAAGCGCTGTTCCATCACCTCGGGGGCCGAGCTGGTCACGCCGCAGCGGGTGACTTCCACCGGACCCGTGCCGGCCGAGGCGGGCATGGGTGCTTCGAGGGTGGTTGTGCAGAGCACCGGACCGGCGATGGCCGGAGCCAGGAGGGACACCGCAGCAAACGGCACCAGCGCCAAAACGGGTGCAGCGAGGGAGGCGGGCACTGCCAGGATCGGTGCTGTCATGGATCATGCGGCCCCAGCTCCGGGGCAATTTGCTGGCAGGTTAGCGACCTCTGACGCTCTTCACCATCCATCTCCGGCCGCAGCTGCCGCTGCTTCCACGCCACTCCGTCTCCGTCTCGCCGCTTCGTCACCACCAATGGTCTCCCTGCCCACCAGCCCCAGCCAACAGCGCTCCGCCCTGCTCGCCCTGCTGGCGGAGCGGGCCTACCGGCTGGGCGACTTCACCCTGGCCTCGGGCCGCCGCAGTGAGCACTACGTCAACTGCAAGCCGGTGAGCCTCAGCGGCATCGGCCTGGCCCTGCTGGGCCGCCTGATGCTGGAGCAGGTGGAGGCCGAGGCCAGCGCGGTGGCAGGGCTGACCCTGGGGGCCGATCCCCTGGTCAGCGCCGTGGCGATCCAGGCCGCCCTCGCCGGCCGCGACCTTGATGCCCTGATCGTGCGCAAGGAGGCCAAGGGCCATGGCACCGGCGCCTGGCTCGAGGGCCCCCTGCCGCCGACCGGCAGCCGGATCACCGTCCTGGAAGACGTGGTGACGACCGGCGGCTCGGCCCTGAAGGCCGTGACCCAGCTGCAGGAGGCGGGATACCTGGTGAACCGGGTCGTGGCCATCGTTGATCGCCAGGAGGGCGGAGCCGAGGCGATGCAGGACGCCGGCCTCGACCTGCGCAGCCTGTTCCTGCTCGAGGAGGTGGCCGCCACGGCCACCGGGCTGGACGGCGCGGCAGGCTGAACCCCGCCCCAAGCGACGCCATGACCTCCTCTTCCCTGCCGACGTCCGCCGCGGCCGATCCCTGGGACTGGGCGCCACCGGCCCTGAGCCGCTGGTCCCGGCCGGTGGGGCTGCTGCGCCTCGACGGTCCCGACACCCTGCGGGTGCTGCACGGCCAGACCAGCCAGGCGCTCGAAGCCGCCCGACCCGGCCAGTGGCTCGGCACCTGCTGCATTGGTCCCACGGCCCGCCTGCGGGCGGTGGCGGAGGTCCTGGTGGACGCCGACGGGGCCTGGCTGGTGATCATCGCTGGGGATCCCGAAGCCGTGCGCCTCGCCCTCGACCGGGTGCTGTTTCCGGCCGACAAGGTGCGGCTGGGGCCGGTGACAGCGGCCACCCTGCATCAGCCCCTGGGCACGGCGGGGCCGGACGCCACGCCCACCGGCACCTGGGCGGCGCTCGAGGGCTCGTCGGGCTGGCGGCTGGGGGACGCCCTGCTGCTGCCGGACGAGGCCCCGTGCCCCCCTTGGCTGGCTGAGCGTCGCCCCCTGGAGCCGCAGGAGGCGGAACGCTGGCGGCTCCAGCAGGGCCTGCCGGCGGTGCCGGGGGAGATCAACGAGGACACCAATCCGTTTGAACTGGGGTTGGCGGCGCGGGTGAGCCTGACCAAGGGCTGCTACGTAGGCCAGGAGACCCTTGCCAAGCTCGCCACCTACGACGGGGTGAAGCAGCAACTGCGGCGCTGGCAGGCCACGGCTGTCCCTGGCGAGGCTGTCCCTGGCGAGGCTGTCCTTCCCGAGGCCGTCGCCGCCGGCACGCCGCTGCACGATGGGGCAGGGGGCCGCGCCGGGGTGATCAGCTCCAGCCTGCAACTCCCTGGGGGCCAGGGATGGATCGGCCTGGCCCTGGTGCGACGGGCCTGGCTGCAGGCGCCCGAGCTGCTGACAGGGGCTGACCCCGGCGTCCGGCTGCAACTCTCGATTCCGGCCGCCTTTCAGCCACCGCCAGTCGGCGCTGGGGGCGGTTCCGGGGATGCCAGGGCGTCCTGATCCAGCAGCCAGCGCACCACCGCCCAGGTGGCCAGGCTGTCGTCCTGGTTGTAGCGGAAGATCCGTTGCAGCTTGCGGCCCAGGGCGCCCCGGCTCGGACGCCGCGGCCCGCCGGAACCCTCCCGCCACTGGCGCCACCAGAGCAGGCAGCGGGCGCCGTCGACCCCTTTCTGGCTCCAGCTGAAGCCCAGCCAACCCGCCACGGCCTTGAGCCCGTAGCTGTTCACCGGCAGCAGCCAATGGCGACGCAGCCGCTGATGCACGTCCACCAGCCGGGCCCGCAGCCGCTGCCGCTCCGCCTCGCTGGCCCCCTGACGCTCGGCCAGGCGCAGCAGGGACACCGATTCGGTCTCGCCGTAGTGGAGGACGGGCCAGTCGGGATAGCGGGCCAGCAGGGTGCTCAGGCGCCGCCAGAGAAGCGCCTCGCCATGGTCGTGCAGGGCCAGCAGGGGCTGGTAGCGGCCCAGGGTCTCCCCCGGTCCCGGGGCCCCGGGCCAGCGCCCGTCCGGGCCGCGCTCCAGCCTTACCAGGCCGTGGAGGAAGTCGTCACGGGCATCGGGATCGGACTCGATGTCGTAAAGGAGCACGCCGGGGGCCGCCACCAGCTCCGGCAGGGCGGGGCCGGTCGCCTCGCCGCTGCGCTGCGGCACGCCCTGCCGTTGCACCCTGGCCTGGGCCACCAGCTTGGGGGCCACCTCCCGGTGCTGCTCGCTGTGGACGGCCAGGTCCTCAGCCAGGCGATCCGGATCGGCCGCCGCCAGCTGGTCGAGGCTGGTGATGCCCAGCGCCAGCAGGAGCTCGCGGCGCTTACCGCCGATGCCGCTCACCTCGCTCAGGTGCCCCTCGGCGGCCGCGACCCGGTCACAGGCCCCGCGCCAGCTGCAGAGGGTGCACTTCTTGCGATCGCTGACCAGGGGCGGCGGCTCGCGGCGGACCAGCTCGAGGGCCAGCCGCTCGAGGCTCTCGTCGAGTTGACGCTGCAGGGAGCCCCCGAGGGCCAGGCGCTCCCGCTCCAACCCCCGGTCGGCCCCGGCCACCACCAGGCCATGGGGAACGGGGGCCCGTTGGTGCTCCGCCAGCAATCGCCCCCAGAGGGCGAGCAACACGCGGTGCTCCCTGGTGAGGCGCCGGCCCTGGCGGGCCAGCACCGGCCGGTAGCTGTGGGTGCCCCAGCGGCTGGGCTCCTCGACCCGCTCCAGCAGGCTCGGGTGGGCTTCCAGCCGCAGCCCCCGGGGGCCGGTTCCCACCAGCCGCAGACCCACCACACCGGGCGCGCCGGCGTGGCAGGCCGCCTCCCCGTGGCCGGGGCGCTGGGGCAGCAGGCTCTGGAAACTGCGCAACTGGTCGTCGAGGGCCAGGGCGCGATGGGCGCTCCACGACCGCTCCTCGGAGGGACCGTGGAGATCCAGCCAGGCCCGCCGCCGGCAGCGCACCCAGCTGCGCAGCAGACGGTCGGTGAGCACGGGAGCGTCCGAGGACTGGGGCATGGGCTGCAGGCTAGGGGGGCCGGTGGCCTGCCATCAGGCCGGCACCCGCAACGACCAACCGCAGGGGCCAACCTGCTACGACCAGCGTGCCCTTCCCCTGCGTCCGCGCCGCGCCATGGCCTCCGCCCCCCTGCCCCTTGAGGCCGGACCGATCCACTTCGGCACCGATGGCTGGCGGGGCATCCTCGGCGTGGACATCACCATGGAGCGCCTGCTGCCGGTGGCCGCCGCTGCTGCCCGGGAGCTGGCCGCCAGCGCCCCGGCGGGCCTGGACAGCCGGGAGGTGGTGATCGGCTACGACCGGCGCTTCCTGGCGCCGGAACTGGCCGAGGCGATCGGCGCCGCCGTGCGCGGGGCCGATCTGGTGCCCCTGCTGGCGGCCAGCCCCGTGCCCACGCCAGCCTGCAGCTGGGCGGTGGTGGAACGCAAGGCCCTGGGGGCCCTGGTGATCACCGCCAGCCACAACCCACCGGAATGGCTGGGCCTCAAGATCAAGGGCCCCTTCGGCGGCTCGGTGGAGGGCGACTTCACCGCCCGGGTGGAGCGGCGCCTGGCGGCCGGGGGCCTGAGCGTGCCGATCCCCGGCGACACCGAGCGCTTCGATGCCATGGGCACCTACCTGGCCGGGCTCAGCGCCAAGGTCGACACCGCGGCCCTGGTGCGGGGCCTGGTCGCCACCGGCCTGCAGGTGATCGTGGATCCGATGCATGGCTCGGCCGCCGGGGGGCTGCCGGCCCTGCTGGGCGAGGCGGGCGCCGCCGCCGGCGTGATCCGGGAGATCCGGGGTGAGCGGGATCCCCTGTTCGGCGGCCACCCGCCCGAACCGCTGGCGCCCTACCTGGGACAGCTGATCGCCGACGTGCGCCGTGAGACGGCGGCGGGAAGACCGGCGGTGGGCATCGTCTTCGATGGCGACGGCGACCGCATCGCCGCGGTGGACGAGCAGGGCCGGTTCTGCAGCACCCAGCTGCTGATGCCCCTGCTGATCGACCATCTGGCCAGGGCCCGCCGGCTGGGCGGCCGCGTGATCAAGACCGTGAGCGGTTCCGACCTGATGGCGCTGGTGGCGGCGGATCTGGGCCGGGAGGTGATCGAGATGCCCGTCGGTTTCAAGTACATCGCCGCCGAGATGCTGAGCGGCGAGGTGCTGGTGGGGGGAGAGGAATCGGGCGGGGTGGGCTTCGGCATCCACCTGCCGGAACGGGATGCCCTGTTCGCGGCCCTGCTGCTGATCGAGGCCCTGGTGGAAGGGGGGCGGCCCCTGGGTGCCCGGCTGGAAGCCCTGCAGGAGCGTTGCGGTGGCGCCAGCGTCTACGACCGCCTCGACCTGCGCCTGCCGGACATGGCCAGCCGCAGCCGGCTGGAGGCGCTGCTGGCTCAGGATCCGCCCCAGGAGGTGGCCGGTGCCGCGGTGCTGGAGGTGAACCGCACCGATGGGGTCAAGCTGCGCATGGGTCCCAGCCACTGGCTGATGCTGCGCTTCTCCGGCACCGAGCCCCTGCTGCGCCTCTACTGCGAAGCCCCCGACAGCGATCGGGTGCAGGCGGTGCTCGCCTGGGCAGGGCAGCTGGCGGAGGCCATCTGATGGCCGACCCACTTGAACCCACTGCAACGCCCACCGTGCTGGTGATCGCCAGCGGTAACGCCGGCAAGATCAGGGAGTTCGCCCATCTGCTGGCCTCTCTGCCTCTGGCGGTGCGGCCCCAGCCCGATGGCCTGGAGGTGGAGGAGACGGGCAGCAGCTTCGCCGCCAATGCCCGGCTGAAGGCCGAGGCGGTGGCACGCGCCACCGGCCACTGGGCCCTGGCCGACGACTCGGGGCTGGCGGTGGCGGCCCTGGGCGGCGCCCCCGGGGTGCATTCGGCCCGCTATGCCGACACCGACGCCTCCCGGATCGCCCGGCTGCTGAAGGAACTGGGCGAGGCCGACCGGCAGCGCCAGCAGCAGGGCCTGCCATCCGATCGCCGGGCGGCCTTCGTGGCCGCCCTGGCGGTGGCCGATCCCAGCGGAGCGACCCGTCTGGAGGTGGAGGGCCGCTGCGAGGGGGTGATCCTGGAGGCCCCGAGAGGCAGCGGCGGATTCGGCTACGACCCGGTGTTCTTCGTGCCGGAGGCAAGCCTCAGCTACGCCGAGATGGACAAGGGCCTCAAGGGCCGGATCGGTCACAGGGGCAGGGCCTTCACCCAGCTGGAGCCGGAGCTGAGGGAGCTGCTGACACCACCGGCCCGCTGACGCCTATCGTCCCGCAGGCGAACGTTTTCACTGGACAAAAAATTACGAATCCAGCCATCCCATTGCAGACTAAATCAGTGCACTGGTGTATCGTTCTGGAGATGATTCGTCGGCCTTCAGGCCAAGGCCGATGCCGATTCCCAAGATCATTCACCAGACATTTGATGTCTACCAAAGACTCCCGGACGCATTGAAAGATAACTGCAAAGCCATTGCAGCCATGAACAGCAATCGCGAGTATCGCTTCTACGAGAAGAAAGAGATCTCCAGGCTTATTCAGGACAATTTCGGGAACCATGTCTACGAGCGCTACAACCGCATCAATCCAACCTTCGCAGCAGCCAGATCTGATCTTTTTCGTTACCTCTGCATCTACGCCTGCGGAGGGATTTATCTCGATGTCAAAGCCGATGTGCGCAGGCCGATTTTTGCATCCATCCTTCCCAGCGATGAATACATTCTATCCCAATGGGATCAATCCGAAGGCAGTGCCCATGCCGGCTGGGGAAGCCACCCCGAGCTGGGAGGCTTTCGCTCGTTCCAGCAATGGGTGCTGATGGCCTCCCCGGGTCATCCCTTCCTGGCCGCTGTCATCGCCACCGTTCTGAAACGCATCGACGACTTTGATGCCTTCAGATACGTTCGCAACTCCTGGTCCGCCGTGATTCACACCACCGGCGAAGAGCCCTACACGAAGGCCATCCTCGAAGTGATCGATCAGCATCCCCATCGTGTTGCTGTCATGGAACGCGACTTCGACATCGCCTACAGCGTCTTCGGCTCCACTGGCCGTGATGTCGTTCATCATCAAAAACTCTATGCGAGTTACGCCCTCCAGACAGCCCCTCTCATCCGGCAGAAATGGCCCCTGTCGTGGATGTTCTCCCTGATCAGTGGCCTGCGCCAGTTATCACGGGCGGCGCGGTCCCTGCTGGCGGCCTGGAGGCCCAGTGGTTGAGCCACTGGGGCGGGGGCCAGGGCCGACCCTGGGGTGGTCAGACCAGCCGGATGTCGCCGACGGAAGGGATCCAGCCCTGGAGCTGCCAGGTCACACAGCCGCTGAGAATCAGCGGATCCTGCGACACCAGCGCCTCCGCAGCCGCATAGTCCTCAGCCTGAAAAATCATCAGGCCACCGCCACCGGGCTGACCTGCCGCATCCACGCGATAGCCACTGCTGACAATCTCGCCGCGATTCCGGAGCTCCCCCACCCAGGCCAGATGCTCCCTGAGATGGGGGGTCACCAACGCGCGGGGCTGGCAGAAGGATTCCGTCTTGATGAACCAGGCCATGGCTTCAGCTTGACAGCAGCATGAAACCGCCCCCGCCAGACAGAGGGAGTAGGAAGGAGACGGACGAATGAACGGAACATCCCATGTCGAAATCTCAGCTCAACGCCTTTTTGACCAAGGTGGCAGCGGATCCAGCCCTCAAGACCAGGGTGGACGCCGCTGCCGACACCGATGCCGTGGTGGCGATCGCCTTGAGCGAAGGTCACCTCTTCTCGCCTGCCACCCTCAACCGGGCCGAACGCGGCTGAATTGAGGCCGGCCCTGATCCAGGGCCGGCTCAGGCCGCCACCCAGCTGCCATGCAGGCCATGGGGAATCGCCAGCGGCAACTCCACCAACGCCTGCTCCTCCATGGTGGCGGCATCCAGCACCACCAGATCGCTGGCGCTGCGGGCCCCGTTCCAGAACAGGCCGAGCACCCAGCCGTCATCCTCAGCTGTCGCGCCGGGACGCGGCACCATGATCGGCTCACTGACAAATCCCCGCGGCGCCGCGCTCCAGACCCGCGTCTTCCCACCCTGGAGATCAAGCTTCATCAGCGCCTGGAGCGGATCGTTGCCCCGTTCCCGCTCGGCCACCGCCATCCAGGCGTAGCGGCTCTCGAGCCCCACCCGGCCCGGGGGCACCATGGCAAATTCGCAGGTGCGCTCGCTCAACCGGCTGGACGTGACCGTGCCGCTGGCCAGATCGAGACGGCAGCGCTCCAGCAGACCCTCCGGGATGCGATCGAAATCCACTTCTTTGTAGTCCTGGTCGGGGCCGATGGAAGGGAAATCGGCGTAAAAGATGCTGTCAATCACCACAGCATCGCCGTCTTCCCAGGCATTGAGGTGGTGGAACACGAATCCTTCTGGCGCCTCCAGCACCCGCGGCTCCTGGCCGGCAAAGGCCCCGTCCTGGCGGGGGATCAACCAGAACTGGCCCCGGGCGCCGGGGCGGGATTTGAGGCACTGGGCGGCCCCTTTGCGGCCGAGCACATAGGGGAGGGGGTTGAAATCAATCGCGTTCTGCAGGAACACCGCCCAGTTGGGGGTGATGGCGAAATCGTGCAGGAAGGCGAAGCCAGGAAAGCTGTGGCTGGAGTCGGCCAGCAGGGTGCCCGCCTCAGAACCTTCAGCGGCGAACTCCATCAGCCGCACCGTGCTGCGCGGTCCGGCCTTGACGCCGAAAGTGACCATCCGGGTGGCGCCGTGGTGGCCGGGGTCGAAGCGGGGGTGGGCACTGAAGGCCTCACCGGGCTTGAGGACCCCATCGAGCAGGGTCAGGCCCCGGGTTTCGAGGCTGAGCGGATCGAGCGCATGGGGAGAACTGGCCTCCCAGAGGGCGAGGAGCTGGTCGCCGAGCCGCACCACATGGGTGTTGGCGATGTTCTTGAGCCGCAGGTCGAAGGCATTGGCCAAGGGGCCGCCCGGCTTGGGTGTGCCGAACACACCCCGGTACAGGTAGGTGCCGGCCTTCTCCTCCGCCAGCCAGCCCTCGGTGCGCACGAAGCGATTGCTGAGCTGGGCGCCGCCCGCCGTGAAGCGCAGAGCCGTGATCATCCCGTCGCCGTCGAAGGGGTGATGGACCCAGTGGCCGCCCCGTTCCAGCCGGCCGGGTCCATTGCGATAGAGCGTGCCGCCCAACTCGGCGGGGATGGTGCCCCGGGTGGCCGCAAGGGGAACGTCGGTGAGCTCCTCGCTGACATTGCCGAAGGAACTGGCCCAGTCGGAGCGGTCGTAGGCAGGCGAAGACGCGCCAGCAGGGGAAGCAACGGTCATCGGGTCAGCCCACAGGAAAAACAGCGCCGGGCGCTGATCCGATTATCACGTAACGGAGTGTGAAGGTGTGGGCGGCCGTCCCGACCTCAGGCCTGGCAGGGCAGCTCCACCGCCGGGCAGGGGGGCTGGGAAACCGCACAAGGGGCTGACGCGGCGACGCTCGGCAGGCAATCGGCAGCCTGGGCAGGAGCCGCAGCAGCGATGGTGGCGGCGAGGCCGGCCACAAGCACAAGGAGAGGTCGCATGGGGTCTGGACGGATCACAAAAAAAATGCTAGCCGCCACCAGCCGGATTGCCTCCAGCACCGGCCCGCTCCAGCACCCCCTTGCTGCTGGGCACGGCGCCGCCGCGGCGGGGATCGATCTCCACCGCCTGATCGAGGGCCCGGGCGAACGCCTTGAAGCAGGCCTCGACGATGTGGTGGGAATTCACCCCCGCCAGCTGGCGGATGTGGAGGGTGAGGCCGGCGTTGTTGGCCACCGCCACGAAGAACTCCCGCACCAGCTCGCTGTCGTAGGTGCCGATGCGCTGGCCGGGGATGGCCAGGTCGTAGCTGAGATGGGGCCTGCCGGAGCAGTCGAGCGCCACCTGCACCAGGGCCTCATCAAGGGGGGCCAGGAAGTGGCCGAAGCGGCGGATGCCCCGCCGGTCGGCCAGGGCCTGGGCCAGGGCCTGGCCCAGGGCGATGCCCACGTCCTCGTTGGTGTGGTGGTCGTCGATGTGGGTGTCGCCCCTGGCGGTGATCTCCAGATCCAGCAGGCCGTGGCTGGCGAGCTGGTGGAGCATGTGGTCGAGAAAGGGGACACCGGTGGCCACCTGGCAGCAACCGGTGCCATCGAGATCGAGGGTGACCTGCACATCCGTCTCGCCGGTGACGCGATGGATCTCACCGGTGCGTGGAGGGCCTGTGCGCGGTGGGCCGGTTTGCGAAGAGCTGATGGTCACGCGGGCGAAGGCGACAGGCCTGATCCGAATCATGCCAAAGCCCCAAAGGCCACACCCCGGCGGCCGGACGCCCACATGGTGTGCAGCGCTACGGCACGGGGCCGCCCGGGATGGTGGTGTGGCCCGATGCCCACCTGTCCCGGTGCCGTCCTCGACCAGCTGCGCGCCGGGCACCAGCGCTTTCTCGACGGCCATTCGCTCCACCCCCACAGCGATCGCCTGCGGATGCTGGAGGTGGAAGCGGGCCAGAGCCCGGTGGCCGCCGTGCTGGGCTGCGCCGATTCAAGGGTGCCGGTGGAGCTGCTGTTCGACACCGGCTTCGGCGATCTGTTCGTGGTGCGCAACGCCGGCACCATGAGCACCGTGGCCGCGATCGCCTCGCTGGAATACGCCGTCAGCCACCTGGAGGTGCCGGTGATCGTGGTGCTCGGCCACGCCGCCTGCGGTGCCGTGGCGGCGGCCTTCGACCGGGAACTCAGCCTGACGCCGAGCCTGGCCCAGGTGGTGGGCCAGCTGCGCATGGAGCTGTTCAGCCTGGGCGGCGAAGACAACCTGGAAGAGGCCTGCCGCCACCACACCCTGAATGCCGCCCGCAACCTCGTCGATTCCAGCGTCATGCTCACCGACAGGCTCAGGTCCGGCCGCCTGCAGGTGGAAGCGGCCTTCTACAACCTGCACACCACCAGCATTGAATGGATGGGTGCCGTGATGCCGATGCGTCAGGGGTGAGCGGAATTGACCGACACATCAGATGTTGGTTCTTCGGCTTCAGAAGTGGAGCCGATCACATCCCCGTGATGCAATACCCCGCATCCACGTAGATCACCTGGCCGGTGATGCCGCTGGCCAGGGGGCTGGCCAGGAAGGCGGCGGTGGCCCCCACTTCGTCCTGGGTGACGGTGCGGCGCAGGGGGGCTTTGGCCTCAACGTTGTGGATCATGTCGAGGATGCCGCCGATCGCTGAGCTGGCCAGGGTGCGGATCGGGCCGGCGCTGATGGCATTCACGCGCACCTGCTGCTCGGGGCCCAGCTCGGCGGCTAGATAGCGCACCGAGGCCTCCAGGGCCGCCTTGGCCACGCCCATCACGTTGTAGTTGGGGATCGCCCGCTCGGCGCCCAGGTAGCTCAGCGTGATCACGCTGGCCCCCTGGCTGAACAAGGGCTTGGCGTGGCGGCACAGCGGCGCCAGGGAATAGGCGCTCACCTCCAGCGCCCGGGCGAAGCCCTCCGGACTGATGGCGCTGAAATCGCCCACCAGCTCCTCCTTGCCGGCGAAGGCCAGGCAATGGATCAACACATCCAGCGAGCCCCACTGCTGGGAGACGCGCTGGAACAGGGCCTCAATCTGGGCCGGGTTCTGCACGTCGAGGGGCTCGAACAGGGTGGGGTTCAGGGGCGCGGTGAGCTCCCGCACCTTGCCCTCGAAGCGGCCCCGATCGTCAGGGAGGTAGGTGATGCCCAGTTCGCAGCCCGCCGCGGCCAGCTGCTGGGCAATGCCCCAGGCGATCGAGCGGTTGTTGGCGATGCCGGTGACGAGGGCCTTCTTGCCGCGCAGATCAAGGAGCATGGGAAGCAGGGCGCCGGAGGGCGAAAGGGGTGCAGTCCGGCGATTCTCCCGTACCCGCGGCGCTCCTTCCCCTGGCCTGGCCTGAGCCCCGCGGCGGCCAGGCGCTGCCCCCCTGGCCCTGCCCCGGACCCGGTGCTCCGCCGCTGCTGCTGCTGCTCGATCGCCGCCAGCCGCAGGTCCGGGCGCTGGTTGCGCCCCTGGGGGATCTGCTGGATCCAGGCGAACGGCAACGCCTGGGCCAGCTGCGGCGCCAGGCGGATGGGGAGCGGTTCCTGCTCGGTCGGGGGGCGCTGCGGCTGATCCTGGGGGGCTGGCTGGGGTGCGATCCCGCCGGCCTGGTGCTGGGGGCGGGGCCCCATGGCAAGCCGGAACTGCTCGCCCAGAAGGCCGCGGGTCAGGGGAGCGGGGGGATCCCCCCGCAGTTCAACGTCTCCCATTCGGGGGAACTGATCCTGCTGGGGTTTCACCTCGAGCGGCCGGTGGGGGTGGATGTGGAGCAGCGACGGCCGGTGCCGGAGTGGGAGGGCATCGCCGACCGTTGTCTGCCACCGAGTGAATCGGAACGGATCCGGGCCCTGCCGCAGGAGCGACGCAGCGAGGCCTTCCTGGCGGCCTGGTGCCGGCTGGAGGCGGGCCTCAAGGCCACCGGGCGGGGCCTGTTCGGCAGCGCACAGCCTGGCTCCGGAGCAGGGAAGGAATCGGATCCCATCCACTGGCCCCTGGTGCTGCCGGAGGGGTATGTGGGCGCCGCGGCCCTGGCCTGAAGCGTCAGGAGCCTCCGGGCTGGGACTCCTCCGGTTCCTCCAGGTCGTCGGGGGTGAGCGGCAGACCCAACAGGGTCTTTTCGGCCCGCCGGATCGCCCGTGGGTCGCTCAGCAGTTCGGGCTCCTCCAGCAAGGGCAGCACAGGCGGCCGGTGCTGGGCCGCGGTGCGGGGCGGCGGTTGCCAGACAAAGACGTTGCCGGGGGCCCGTTGGCGGCAGAGACCCTCCGCCTGGCGGCGCAGGGCCAGCCGCACCCGCCCCCGCTCCTGGGCCAGGAAGAACTCCTGCCGTGGGGCCAGTCCGAAGCTGGTGGGGGTCGGCCCGTTGCCGCCCCTGAGCCGGGCGGCATCGGGAAGCCAGCGGGGCCGGCAGACGCCGGGACGGCTGGTGTCGGTCTCGATCCAGATGTGCAGGCCCTTGCCACCGGCCCGCGTCACCACGGCCAGCCCGTCGTGCGGCTGGTGCCGGGGCAGGGGGTACACCTTTCCACTCGGGCGCTGATCGGCCGGTACGCAGCCGGCCAGCAGGAGTGCCACCAGCGGCACCCCCAGCAGGGTCCTTCCCAGCGGGCGTCGGGCCAGCGGGCGGAGGGGCGGCACAGCACAGACATCGCGTTCACGGCGATGATCCTTACCCGCCCCCCCCATCCGCTCTGCAGCAAGGGCGGCAGATCCGTGGTCCTCACCGCCTCCACCATGCTGGCCCTGGGCACCCAGCTGCCGGTCGCCGCCATGCAGGCCGGGCTGCGGCCGGTCACGGGTGGCCCCCTTTCCGCCACCGCCCTGGAAGGGAGGCCCGTCCTGGTGCTGTTCCTCTGCCCCCACTGCCCGTTCGTGAAGCATGTGGAGGCGGAACTCACGCGCTTGCAGGAGGATCTGGGCGGCCGGGCGAGCCTGATCGGCATCTGCAGCAACAGCACCATCAGCCACCCCCAGGACGGACCGGCGGGGATGGTGGCCCAGGCCCGGGCCCGCGGCTGGACCTTCCCCTACCTTCAGGACCCCGACCAGGACGTGGCCCGGGCCTTCCAAGCGGCCTGCACCCCCGACCCCTTTCTCTTCGATGCCAGGCACCGGCTCGCCTACCGAGGCCAGCTGGATGGCAGCCGTCCCGGTGCCGGAATCGCCTGCGACGGCAGGGATCTGCGCGCCGCACTGAAGGCCCTGCTGGAGGGGCGGCCGGTGCCGGAACCGCAGCAGCCGGCGATCGGCTGCAACATCAAGTGGCACGGCCGCTGAACCGGGGGCGGCGGGGACCCATGGGTCGGATCCGCAGGCTTAATGTTGCCGCCATGCAAGTGCCCCCCTTCAGTCTCAGCGAGCAACTGCACCAGCTCGGAGACGCCCTTGATCAGGCCGTCCTGGACGTCCTGCGCAGCGGCCAGTACATCGGGGGGACCACCATCAGCGGCTTCGAGGCCGCCTTCGCCGGCGCCTGTGGCGTCCCGTACGCCATCGGCTGCAACAGCGGCACCGATGCCCTCGTGCTGGCCCTGCGGGCCCTGGGGATCGGTGCCGGCGACGAGGTGATCACCAGTTCGTTCAGCTTCTTCGCCACGGCTGAAGCGATCAGCGCCGTGGGCGCCACACCGGTGTTCGTGGACGTGGATCCGGACACCTACCTGATCGATCCGGACGCGATCGAGGGCGCCATCACCCCCGCCACCCGCGCCCTGATGCCGGTGCATCTGTTTGGCCGGCCGGTGGACATGGAGCGGATCCTGGCCATCGCCGCCGCCCACGACCTGCGGGTGATCGAGGACTGTGCCCAGGCCAGCGGCGCCAGCTGGGCCGGGCGGCCGGTGGGCGGCTGGGGTGACGCCGGCTGCTTCAGCTTCTTCCCCACCAAGAACCTCGGAGCGGCCGGCGACGGCGGCATGGTGGTCTGCCGCGATCCGGCGCTGGCCCAACGGATCCGGGAGCTGGCGGTGCACGGCATGCCCCGCCGCTACCTGCACACCGACCTCGGCTACAACAGCCGTCTCGATGCCATGCAGGCCGCCGTGCTGATGGTGAAGCTGCCGCACCTGGCCGGCTGGGTGGAACGGCGGCGGGCCATCGCCGAGCGCTACCAGCGGGAACTGGCCGGACTGCCGGGCCTGCTGCCCGCGGCCCCCGGACCGGAGGGCCACAGCTGGAACCAGTTCGTGGTGCGGGTGCCCCACTGCACGGCCGCCACGATCGCCTGCGGCGGACGCTGCACCCCCGCCGCCGACAGCGCCAGCTACGGGCTCCCCGAGGCCTGCTGCCGCGACTGGCTCAAGCAGCAGCTGCAGGAGGCGGGCGTGACGACGATCATCTACTACCCGATTCCCATCCACCGGCAGCCGGCCTACGCCTGGCTGGGCTACGCCCCCGGCAGCCTGCCGATCACCGAACGGCTCTGCGCCGAAGTGCTCAGCCTGCCGATCTTCCCCGAACTCAGCACCGAGCAGCAGGACAGCGTCATTGCCGCGGTGCGCCGCCTGGTGGGGGCCACGGCAGTGGTCGCCTGAAGCCAGGCCCGCAACCCCTGCCGCCTAGCCCCTGGGCAGGGCGGCATGCAGGGCCTTGAAGCGGGCCTGCTGCACCTTGTGGCTGACGATCGGTTCCGGGTAACCACGCCGTTCCAGTGGCGCGATCTCACCGCTGAGCAGGTCAGCGGTGGCCACATGGGCCAGTTCCGGCAGCCAGCGGCGGATGTAGGTGGCCTCGGGATCGAAGCGGGCCGCCTGCGTGTAGGGGTTGAAGATGCGCAGGGGCTTGGGGTCCATGCCGCTGCTGGCGCTCCACTGCCAGCCGCCGTTGTTGGCCGCCAGGTCGCCATCCACCAGCCGTTCCATGAAGGCGCGCTCGCCCCAGCGCCAGTCGACGATCAGATCCTTGACCAGGAAGGACGCCACCACCATGCGGCAGCGGTTGTGCATCCAACCGCTCTGGTTCAGCTGGCGCATGGAGGCGTCGATGATCGGCAGCCCGGTGAGGCCCTGCTCCCAGGCCTGGAAGCGCGCCGGATCGTTCTCCCAGGGGAAGTGGCGCCACTGCGGCCTGTAGGGGCCGTCGGCCAGCTGAGGGAAATGGAACAGGGCCTGCTGGTAGAACTCGCGCCAGGCCAGCTCCTGTTCCCAGACGCCGATGGAGGTGAGGGCCTCCTCGCTGCGGGCGAGGGCCCGGGCCGCCTGGGCGGCGGCCCAGGCCTGGCGGGGGCTGAGGCTGCCGAAACTGAGGGCGGCGGACAGCCCGGAGGTGCCGGCCTCACCGGGCCTGTTGCGACCCGGCTCGTAGGCGGCCATGGGGCCGCCGTTCACGCCGCCATCGGCAAAGGCCTGGAGCTGGGCCAGGGCGGCCGCTTCGCCGGGGCGGCAGGGGCAGAGATCGGCACCAGCGAAGCGGAACCCCAGCTCCTCGGCCGTGGGCGCCGCCTCGAGCCTGGGCAGGGCGGCCCAAAGAGCGGCCCGCTCCGCAGGCCAGGCGCCGGGATCGAGATCCAGTAAGCCGGCGGGAGCGGCCACCGGCTCCAGGCTTTCGGCTCGCCCCTGCACCTGGCCGCGCCAGTTGCGCAGGAACGGCCCATAGACCCGGTAGGGCTCGCCGGCTCCGGTGCTGATCGCCTCCGGGGCCACCAGCAACTGGTCCCAGTCCACCAGCACCCGGGTGCCCTGGCCCTGCAAGGCGGCCGCCACCTGCCGGTCGCGCTCCCGGCCGTAGGGCTCCACTTCGCGGTTCCAGGTCACCACGCTGGCCCCCACCGCCCGGGCCGCCCGGGGGATCAGGTCGGCCGGCTCGCCCTTCAGGATCAACAGGCGGCTGCCGGCCGCCTGCCAGCGATCCGCCAGGTCCCGCAGGCTCTGGCAGAGAAACCAGACCCGGGCCGGCGCCATCAGCGGGTCAGCAAGGATCGCCGGATCCAGCACGAACACGCCGGTGACCGCCGGGGTGGCGGCCGCGGCCGCCGCCAGACCCAGGTTGTCGGCCAGGCGCAGGTCGCGACGATGCCAGAACAGCCAGCGCTCCGGGGCCATCAGAGTCCCAGCAGCTGACGGGCGCGGTACCAGGCGGTCACGGTTTTGCCGTCCAGGGCCTCATCACCGCCGGCCAGAAGCGCATCCAGCTGCGTGGGCTCCAGCAGCAGCACCTCCATGTCCTCGTCGTCGTCGCCGGGGGGGCGGTCCTGCAGCAGGGTGAGGTCGCGGGCCAGGAAGAGGTGGATCACCTCATCGGAATACCCGGGGCAGGGGTGCATGGCCCCCAGGTCATCCCAGCGGCTGGCGCTGTAGCCGGTCTCCTCCTCCAGCTCCCGCCGCATCGACCCCAGGGGCTGCTCCCCCTCCTCCAGGGTTCCGGCCGGAAACTCCAGCAACCGGCCGGCCACGGCGAAGCGGTACTGGCGCAGGATCACCACCCGGCCATCCTCGAGCACCGGCACCGCCAGGGAGGCGCCCGGATGGCGGATCACGCCATAGGTGCCCTCGATGCCGATCGGCAGGACCACCCGGTTCAGCTCGAAGCGCACCTTGCGGGCATCGAGCGCGGCCATGGTCTCCAGATGGGTGCTGGGCTCGGGGGGCGGCAGGGGAGCCATGGGGCGGGCCATTGGGGCCCCCAGTGTGACGGGCGGGGGCCTGGGGGCGCGGTTCAGGGTCCCTCGGGCCAGCCCGGCTCCCCCGGCAGGGGCAGGGGGGGCGGCTCCAGGGCGGCCCGCGGCAGGGCAGCCAGGCCGGCGGAGGCCGTACGGGGGGTGAGGGCGGCCGCCAGGGGAAGGGGGAGGTCAGGATCGATCGCCGCCAGTGGCGCCAGCACGAAGGCCCGTTCCCCCAGGCGCGGATGGGGGAGCTCCAACTCCGGGCCGTGGCTGGCCATCTCCCCGCACCAGAGCAGGTCGAGGTCGAGACGGCGGGGTCCCCAGCGCTCGCGGCGCTCCCGGCCGAACGCCGCCTCCAGCCGCAGAAGCCGCGCCAGCAGCCCGTTGGGATCGAGCCAGCAGGCCGCCGGCCCCGGCGCCGCGGCCGGGCGTGCCAGCAGGACGGCGTTGAGGTAGGGCGGCTGTCCCGGCGGCCCGCCCACCGGCGCCGTGCGGAACCGGGGCGACCAGCTCAGCTGCAGGGGAGCCGCGGCCCAGGCCCGCAGCTCGGCTTCCAGCCGCGGCCGCACGGCCGTGAAGGTGGCGGCGGGGTCGCCGAGGTTGGCGCCGAGGGCGATGGCCAGGGAGGGGCGAGGCGGGGGGGCCGCCGTGGTGGGAGGCATCGGCTCAGCCGCCAGTGACGCCATGCACCAGCACCGTGAGACCGCCGCGGTGGGTTTCGAGCCAGGGGATCAGGGCCTCGAAATCCTCCCGCCCGAAGCTGATCTGGCAGCTGCTGAGCGGATGGGGGCCCACCGGCAGGCCGAAACGGGCTCCGGCGGGCTGCGCCACTGAAGCGGCGCCGCAATAGACGTGGGCGTGGTGACGCTCGTAAATGTTGGAGGGGCGGCGGGTCATGGCATCTCGACCGGAGCCTGGCGTTCTGGCACGGTATCGGGGCCGGAATCCGGCCCGGCCGATCAGGGCCTGGGCCGGAGCCGCTCGAGGAACTCCGCCTCCGCCACGGTCGCCCGCCGGGTGCGCTGCTCGAAGAGACAGAGCTCACGGCCCTGCCTCCCCTCCAGCAGCAGGGCGGAGATAAGGAGGGTGCCGCCATCGGGCCTGCGATCGGCCACCGGCACATCAATCCGCTCCCCCGGCATCCGGGGCTGATCCAGCCGGCTGGCCTTCCGGCAGGCGGCGCGCACCTCCCGGTCGTAGGCGCGCCAGGCGTCGGGGCTGGAGGCCCCCGCGGGCGGCAGCGCCGGCCCCAGCAGCAGAAAGGCCAACCCCAGCGGGACGACGCCTGGGGCGGGCTGCTTCCGCCCGAGCCAGGACCGCCCCGGGCGGGAGGCGCCGGAGGACACCAGAGAGGTCACGCCAAGGTGCGGCATCGGACGGGAGATCAGCGAAGCCCATTGTCTCCACCGACCCCTGACTGGGACCCCCACGGTCCGCCGCCGCCCCCTGATCAGCGGGACTTGCGCATCTCTTCCAGCCCCCGGGGGGCACCGCAGCCTCTCCCACCTTCCTGCCCATGGCCAGCAGGCGTGGGGCCACGGCCTCGGGCGCTCATGGCGCGATCTGCCTCCGGCCGTCGCCGCTGAGTTGGCGGCCAGCGTCAGCGATCTGGAGGACCGTTTGCGCATCCTCGATACCCATTACATCCCGACGCGCTCGCCCGACAGTTTTGCCGATGGGGCCCCGACCGACCATCACTGCTTCGCAGAAGCCTGACGGCTACCGGCGGCTTCAGAGCGAGGACGGCCTGCGCCATTCACGTTCGATCGTTGACGCCATCGCTGCTGCGCTGGCCTGAGCCGGAGCAGGTGCTGAGCCAGGGGCGCGCCTAGGCGGCCCAGGTGGCGGCGGAGCATCCGGGCCTGGAGCGGGTGGGCCTGTTCGGCAGCTACGGACGGGGTGACGCCGGGGTCGGCAGCGATCTCGATCTGCTGCTGATCGATACCAGTAGTAGCGGCCCCCAGCACCAGCGCCTGCTGGCCTGGCCCCTGGCGGAGCTGCTGGCCAGCGGCTCCGCCATGGCCGCCGCCCTGCAACGGGACAGCCGTTGGTTGTGGCACAGGTTTGGAAACCCTGCTGTCCCACCGCGGGAAGGCCGGGCGCAGGCGGCCCTGAGACTGGCCGCAGAGGCTTTGGCTAGGGATGCGGGCGCCTGCGCGGAGGCCCGGGAGATGGCCACCGACTTCCTGATGGCAGAAAACGAAGCCCTGCGGGTGCTGATCCCCGCGCGCGACCGCTTGCTGCGCGAGTGCTGGGCCATGGCGGAGCAAACCCGAGCCCTCGATCGCAACCGCATCGGCGACGGCCCCCTGTCCCGGCTCAGCGCTGCTGAAATGACCGCTCTGGAGCAGGCGTTACGGGCCGCCCTGGGATTGGCGGGCGTCTGATGGCTCGTGTGGATCGGCCATGGATCTGCTGGCGCCAGCGAGCAGCCGAATCCCGCGTTCACGGGCCTGCACCACAGCAGAGCCAAATCACGGTGGCCCCTGGTGATGGAGCCGCACCAGAGCTCTTGCTGCTGCGAGACTGGTTCCATGGAAGCGACGACTGTCCCCTCCATCGAGACACGCCTGCCCCTGCTGGCGGCGGCGATCGGCGAACATTCCAGGGGCCCAGGTGCGTCTGTTCGGTTCCCGTGCCCGCGGTAACGCCAGTTCCGACTCGGATATCGACCTGTTGATCACGGTCCCCGACATCTGGCTGGCCAGCCACGATCGCTGGCTCACCCTCAGTGAGCTCAGGCGCCGGCTGGCCATGGTCGATGTATCGCTGGATCTGCTGTTGTTTTCGGAAACTGAAGTGGCGGAACGTCAGCACTGGCAGAGCCATGTGATCGGGCAGGCCTATCGGGAGGGGCAGCTGCTCCATGGTCCTCTCTGAAGCCGAGGGCTTCCTGAAGATGGCCAGAGCAGACCTGGCAACCGCTCTGGAGAGTTCAGATCCGGCTCGGTTCCGCGAGGCAGCCTGGGGATTTTGGTTGCCACAGGCTGCCGAAAAGGGCCTGAAAGCTTGGCTGCATCAGCTCAATCTCCTGCCACCGCGCAGCCATGACCTGGCTCGACTGTTAATGATGCTCAAAGATGCCGGCGCCGCTATCCACGACTACGAAGATTTGGAGCGACTGACAGATTACGCCGTGCAGTTTCGCTACGAGCTTGATTGGCCTCCACTGGCTCTTGATCGCGCCGAGTGGAATGAGAAAGTCAAGGAATTTCTCGATACTGTGGCTTTGCATCTGGCAGGCTGAGCCAGCCGGTGCCCTGTGGCGGGGCAGCAACGGATGGAGGAGGGGCCCTGGCGCTGTTGCGGCAGGCGGAGAGAGGGAGTACGGGGCGCTTTGAGGCCTCCTGACTCGGCTCAGCGCTGCAGAAATGAACGCTTTAGAGCAGGCGTTACGGGCCGCCATGGGATTGGCGGGCGGCTGAATCCACGTGTGGATCGGCAGGCAGCTGTGCCCTCCACTGGCCGCGTCCCTTTGCGTGGTGTAAATCCCGAGGCCCGAATGCCCTGATCAGAGGGTGAACAGAGTGGAATGACGGGCTGTCATTCCGGAGGTGCAGATGCGCCTCTTGCAGTCACGATGAAACGGG
>Ga0247832_1000369_pt1 | contig 93137 bp, 80 predicted proteins | sample LaCruzMarch2015__10_FD_192407 | JGI IMG/M metagenome (GOLD analysis project Ga0247832, IMG submission 192407) | Freshwater microbial communities from meromictic Lake La Cruz, Castile-La Mancha, Spain - LaCruzMarch2015_4m | ecosystem: Environmental > Aquatic > Freshwater > Lake | place: Spain... | reverse complement strand
AAAGACTGTGAAAGAATCTTGGATTTTCGGAAGCATATTTACGATTAGCCTCCTTTAAACACCAAGTGTTTATGTCGATTCCAACGATACTTGCATGAGGAATATATGTTGAAAGAGTGACTACTTCTTCTCCTGTTGAACAGCCAAAGGATAGGATTTTAGGATGTTCAATATCACCAAAATTTTGCTTTGCCATCTGAAATAAATCAGGATAACGATCTATTTGGGTAAAGTTTGAAAATTGGTGGTAATACTTCTTAAACCTTATCGAGTTTAATATTCTAGAACGATAGGATGGAATAGCAAAAAAGCGATAAAGATTATGAAATGACCATAACATTCTGTAAAACACTTGAAACTTGCCTGCTTCCCAGCGTTTCTGCTTCAAAGTATTAATTATCTTCATTTTGATAGTTTTAGTGGTTTGAAATACACTCTGACTATATAAGATAGTAGTTTAGAAAAAGCATTGAGAAAAACATATATTTCGGGTAATACAAAAAGACGTTTATTTTCAGTTAAATTGGAATGATATTTTATGTAACTCTGGGTTAAAGAGGATATAACTTGAAAATTTTTGTATTTTGAACGTTTTTTAAATCCCAAATTAAGTTACTACAACTCACAATAAAACAATTTTTCAGTGTACAAATGAGATTATTGAGTTCGTTTTTCAGTTATAACAATCTATTACTTTTTAAGTAGTTTCCAAATACCACTCAATATTTTTGTAAAAAAATTTAAGTAAATGAAACTGTCAGGGAAGATTATTAGTCTCTCACTTTCCATGGGATTGGGAATTGACATAGAATTAATATTTAGCCGAATAGATTTAAACCAACTCCAATTTTTATCTTGTAAAGATCGATAAATCTTTTCATAAGCAAGCCTTGCTCTCAAATTAACATGAGTATAATGCTCTGCTTTATCCCAAAAAGCTAAAATTTCTTTTGCTTTTTTCTGACTCTCTGAGACCTCTCTGATTATTGTGTCCGAAAAGAAAGTATCAGAAAGGAAAATACCTTGATTAAGAATATTAACCATTCCCATTTTTTGTGCTATTTCTACCATTTGTGAAGTCTCAAATTGTAAGTAACTCTTTCTAAAAACGATTAAATCACACATATCCTTTAATCTTAGCCAGCATCCACGTCCACCATGATGATTAAGTAACATTTTAAAAATAGTATTTATTGAAGGTACTAAAACCTCTTTCTTATTAAAATCATTTAATTCGGCTTCTTTAAAGAAATCGTCAACACCAATTGGGTACTCATGAAATGATTCATTTATACCCCAATGAAAATCAATATGGACATCCTTCCCTACTTTCGTTTTTTTATCCAAACCAACTTCTCGTCCATAGAACCGATATATTTCTTTAAATAAGGTATAAGTTAATTCTCCTTTTATTGATAGTTTATAACCATCTGCTAAAAGTAATTTAAGGCTTTCATATAAATTTTCAGGCTGTACAATAATGTCAATATCACAACTTTCACGTAAAGGTCTATTCTGATATAAGTATTCCAAAAAGAGTTGTCCTTTGTAGGGTAAAGCTGGAATATTATTTTGTTTGAAGAAATCTAAAATATATGAAGTTTCTTGACCATCAAATAAATTTTTAATGGCCTGTTTTTTAGTAAAGACACCAACTCTTTCAACTAAATCATTTTGAAAGTTTATGTTTCTACATGCTTGGTAAAATATAGGTCTGATACTATGGTACTTTAGTAATTTATCTACTCTTTGCCAATTTAGCTTCGGGTCGTTCGTTAAGTTTTTGAATACATTTGGAGATGCATCTAATAATACAATTTTAATAGACTCAATTAGGAGCTCAAGTTCTTTTGAAATCATTAGTTTAACTATAAATTGCTTGAATCGTGTATTCTTCTACTATACAATAACCTGTGATAATCTCTCCGTTTACCGTTGTCCATGCATGACCTTCAATTTTCCCCTCCTCACTTTTTTTAAATCCGACAAAAATCTGATAAGGAATATGAAAAAAACTGCATAACAACATCGCCTGATATGCCTGATGCCGACAAACATTTTCCCATGGAGTATAGTTTTTCATAACTCTGATAGCAAAACTAATATCTTTAACCAAAATCATATCAATGGTTTTATGACTTATAAATTCCTTATCTGCATGTCCAAATTTAGCCGAATGCTTAAAAAAACGGAACAAAAAATAACTATACAACGACATCAGAAGTACCGAAAACAATAAAACTTTTTGACGAATGCTAAGTTTTGTAAAGCGTTTTATTTTTAACCCTACTTTCATTCAATAATATACTCTTTTTCCACTAATTTTGAAAGTGCATTTTTCACTTCTTGATTACAATTCTCTTCCGAAATACGATATTCATCACAAAGTTTTGTTACTATTTGCTCGATAGGTAAGCTATCTTCAACACCTTTTAGTATTTTGAAAAATGTTTCATTAAGCGAAATATACTCATTTGTTTGGGTATCGTATAAAACTCCTTCGTCCCCTAATTGAGTAAAGAGTATTTTTTGTGCATTTAACTTGTACGTCATGATAAAAAAGTGTTTTAATATGTAGAGGCTGTTTTTGTTTGTATGTTTAAAATAATTTGTTTTTCAATTTCTCGACTAAAAGTATCATAAGTATTTGCATTTTCAGGACGACTTGCCATCCACATCGGTATCTTGCTACTAATTTCAGTGAGGTGATTATATAGCAAAATCTGCTTTTTCATGGCAGTTACCCATCCTTTTCGATAAACATTTGTTCCTAATTGCTGGAGTGCAGCTGTTGGCGTTAATGCCTGAACACGTATCTCTGTCCCTTCTTTTGATAAAAATACAATACCTGAGATTTTTACTGCCTTTACCTCAAAAGTTTCATGAAAATGAAAACCAAACTTATTTAGTTCAATCTCGTCCCAGAGTTCTTTCTTCTCGACTTCATTTAATAGTGTTTGGTAATCAATTGTATCTTGCCACTGCCGTATCATGGGATATGAAGCCGTTGCTTGGCACGCTGTACTTTCAACATTTATAATGACTGTATCGTCACTGAATACATTATAGCCTAATTCTGCAAGTTTTATAGCGGTTGTGGATTTACCAAATCCCGAGGGAGCTGAAATTAATAGTACACTGTTTTCGTCAACAAAAACGCCAGACGCATGAATTGGAATAAAACCTCTCTGATACAAAACAGCCGCTATACAATTGCAGTAAAAATACAATAATATTTCTGACCATTTATCGCTCATAGGTTCAATGATAACTTGAGTACCATCTGAAACATAATATCGTGCTATGCCCTTTATTTCAAATAGAAGCTCTTGTTCATTGAGCAAAAAAATGTTTCTTTCTTCTACATTTTCATTTTTGAGGTCTTTGGGTGTTTTACCATGTTTAACATATATTAAATTTAACTTTTGTGTAAGATTACCAAGGGGCATTAAGGCGGGTAACTCAATTTCTGATGTAATTGGTAATCCGAAAGCTTGATATTTGTAAAGTTCCACGTAGTTATGTTTTTATCTTAATATTAATTTACAGGTTATTGTCATTAACTCCCAAAATTATAATAATTTTGGGAGTTAATGACATACTTTATTTATAATAATTTGTAATTCTGGTGAATCTATGGAAATTGATTTAAATTTTTCTAAAATCTGTATGCAATGCGGAATGTGTTGTGATGGCACTTTATTTACAAAAGCTAAAATTAAAAATAGCGAGGATGAGTTATTAGCCAAATCTTTGGGTTTGACCACATTTTCTACGTCAGATAGCAAAATTTTCTTTGAACTACCTTGTCAATTATTCAATAAAACTTGTACAATTTACGATAAACCCAGACCCAATGTTTGTTCAAAATTTATTTGTGAACCACTACAAAAGGTACGCACCAATGAAATTACTTTTAATGATGCCGAAAACCAAATACTGTTGGCCTTGGAAACTCGAAAACAAGTAATGGAAATGGCAAGTTTAATTACTGATTATAAGAACCATACATTATTACAACTCTTGACAGAGATTACACCAAAACCAAGTGCTGAAATTCTTCAACACAAACAATTATTTCTTAAAATTGTGAGCCTTCGAGTATTGCTCAACAAGCTTATACAGAAAAAATCATGAGTCACTTCCTTGGAATTTTATCACTTTCAGAAAATATTGACGTATTAGGTTTAAAAGACAAAGCATTAAACAGTGGGAGTTCATTGTTTAGCTCCGATAGTGTTGCCACATATCAAACCAATCAACTATTGTTAGTCAATTGGTTTAACCATCATACGCCTAACGCTTCTAATAATATAACTATCTGCGAATCAGAACAGTATGCTTTGGTAGCGAGTTGTAGATTAGATAACAGAGAAGAGATAATCTCAATAATTGAGTCAAAACGTGGAAAAATAATTGAAGAAACCCACAGCGACCACTTCTTACTACTTTTCTTGTTTGAAATATTCCATGAAAAATGTGTTGATTTTTTGATTGGAGATTTTTCGTTTGTTGTTTGGTGCAAAACCACTGAAACATTATTTATGGCCAAGGACCATTTAGGAGTCAGACCTTTGTTTTACTACAAAATGAGCGATGATTCATTGGTTTTTGCCACGAGTATTTCCCTCATTAAACAGGCGGTCAATGAGCCACTAAAGCTAAATTTACGCTATATTTCGGGAGAACTAAAAGATGTACCACCATCAAAAGTTGAAGAAACATTTTTCGAAGATGTACTTAGGTTAAAACCAGCTCACTATAATATCTTTAACAAATCAACTAACTTCAATGCCCAAGAAGTCAGATATTGGGCTTTAGAAGCAATTGATTTGTCAAAATTCTCTTCAGAAATAGATATTTATAACAAGTTAGAAAATCTTTTTTTAGAAGCGGTGATGTGCAGAACACGTACTCACAAAAACATAGGTTGTCAGCTAAGTGGTGGCATGGACTCTTCCGCCATTACGGTATTATTAGCTAGAAACTTTGATAAAAACAGCATACATACCTACTCATTTGTATTATCTGAAAAAACTTTACCCTATTCAAAAACGAAAATTGATGAAAAATCGGCTCAACAAATCGTTTTAAATCATGCAAATCTAAACCCTCAAAATCATCATTTGATAGAAGATTTCCATTACATTGATGCTTTTGATGAATGGCAGCAGTGTAATAAAATAATGGGGGGATATGGAAATTCTGATTGCATTTGGCAAGATACGCTTTTCATGAATGCCTCAAAAAATCAGGTTGGTTTTATCATGAGTGGGTTTCCTGGGGACGAATGTGTGTCAACTTACGGTCAGTCGTATTATTTCGATTATTTGCACCACACAAAAATAAAGGACATTCTGAGGTTTATCTCTTCATCGCCTTTACCTAATTTAAAGAAAGTAGTCTCGTACTATTTAACCAAATATAAGCTAAAACCTGACCAATCAGTCGATCAAGAGCGTAATTTGCTAAAGCCAAACTCGGTATATGATAAATTAATAAATCATCAAAATTTACTGGGTAATGCCCCAACTTTCAAAGATTATTTAAGAAATTACATCTGTGGAGTACACCCGACGCTAAGAATGGAATCCGAATTTCTATACGCTTCCCAGTATGGTATCGAGCCCGTTTACCCATTGGCCGATATTAGATTAATACAATTTGTTTATAGTTTGCCGACAGAAATGTTTCGTCCCAAAAAACATGATAGGGTTGTTTTTAGAGAAATGTGTAAAACTATACTTCCAGATAGTATCAGACTGCAACCTAAAGTTAATGGTGCTTTTACTTTGGCATTTGTAGAATACTGGAAAGAAAAACAAATGGAAGACCTAAAAAATTATGAAGTGATGGACTCTTTAGAGCTTTTCCATTCAAAAGGGAAGGTAAATTGGAAAAAATCGGAGAAAAAACGCCAAATAGCTAAGTGTAAAATAGATTTTCTAATAAATATTAATGCTGCACATTGGAAAGAATAATGTAGTTTTTATGATGCCTATGCTTTTTGGCCACGCAAACCTAACCATTAAAATTGGTCAATTGCTTCAAAGCAAAGCATTTGATGTTTACTATGCCGGTAGCGTACAGCTTTTAAGGTTTACGCTGAAAAATAATTTTAAACTTTTTCCCCTTCATACGTTACCAATTCATGAGCCATCTTTCAAACATTTTGCTCAGACAGGCATAAAAGAATGGTTAGATATCGTAAAAAAAAATAAATTATTCAATGATTATTTAACAAGAAAGAATGAACTAAAAATACTCCTTGAAAAACTACAACCAAGTCTTATTTTTTTGGATGAATTTTGCTATTTTGATTACGTTATACTTAGTTCATTATCAGTCAATTGCGATATATTTATATTACAAGGAAAAATGGGAATGTACTATAATGAAAATAGCCCTCCGAGTAATTCTTATAGCTTTCCAAATAAATTTACTAAGTATCTTTGGAAATTTACACTGTTAAGAAATAAGCTAAAACGCATATACCGAAAATGTATATTTGCGGGACAAACAGTAGAGCATTTATCAAAAAAAATACTGAATGCTGAACAAGTTAAAACAAGTGTTTCATTTAATCACAAAAAAATATTTGCCCCTTCATTTATTGGTGTTTCCGAATTATTACTCTATCCACCCGAATTTGATTTCCCTAAAAATACAATACTTGCTTGGCAAAAATACCTAACAACAAGTGTTGACCTCGAACGCAAAGAAATAATAACGGATAAACTAAAAAACTTTATCGAAAAAGGAAACTCTGAGCCTTCAAATCGAATTATCTATTGTAGTCTTGGAACTGTTGCAGATATACATTTAGATAAAACAACTTTGAAAACAGAATTTATCAACAAATGCCTTCAAGTAGCGGCAAATAATCCAAAATATTATTTTATCATAAGTTCAGGTGATGACCTAAACAAAGAAGTGGATGGTCAAATTTTTACGGAGAATTCTTTGGTACTTAACTTTGCCCCCCAAGTTTTTATCTTGAAAAGAGCTGACCTTTTCTTGACGCATGGTGGGGGTAATTCCATATTTGAGGGAATTTACACAGAAACGCCCATGTTGATTTTCCCTCTAAACAATGTTTGGGACCAAAATGGCAATGCTGCCAGAGCCGTTTACCATAAAGTAGGAATAAAGTCTAATATCGATGATATGACTGAAAAAATTGAGAAGCAAATTTTCACTTTATTAGCCGATAAATCTTACAAAGAAGCCGTTACAGAAATGGCAAAAAAAATGAAACAAAAATATACTGATGCCTATTTATCAGACCAATTAGATAAAATTATATCGTTCAAAAATGGAGATGAAAAAGAAAGAAAACAAAAGAATTGACTTTATTGGTGTAGGTGTTATGAAAGCTGGCACTACTGCATTGTATCATTATTTATGCAAGCATCCGGATGTAGCCATGTCTGATTGGAAAGAATTGCATTATTTTAGTAATCCAACGCTTGATTTTCAAATTGAAGAGAAGACTAATTATGTTGATTATCACCAACATTTTGATTGGAATACAGAAAAAATAAGGGGCGAAATAACGCCTCGATATTGCTACGCTAAAGACGCAATATCGCAGATCTTTAAGTATAATCCAGAGATGAAAATTATACTCATTCTAAGAAATCCCATCGAGAGAGCTTTTTCGCACTGGAATATGCGTTTGAATGAAAAAGAAATTGACTCTTCATTTTTAAACTGTATTAAAGCGGATATTCTACGCCACAAATTCAATGTTCAGTTTGAACAATACCCAGAAGATGATTATGTCAGAAGAGGTTTTTATGTGGAGCAGCTCGATAGAATCTATCAATATTTTCCGACCGAACAGGTACATATCATTAAGTATGAAGATTTTAAAGCTCATCAGCAACAAGCTTTGCATGATGTTTTACTTTTTTTGGGTTTGGATTGTTCTACATTCAATAATTTTGAAGAAAAGCAAGTATATCATTTTCCATATACAACACAAATGGATATGGCTTCCTTCAAACTTTTGTATGAATTATTTATTCCTGAAATAGAAAAAATTGAAAAAATATTAAATTGGAACTGCTCCGACTGGAAATATGGCAAAATATGATTTAATTTGGTTGGCATCGTACCCGAAATCGGGCAATACATGGCTCAGGTGTTTTTTTTCTGCCTTATTTTATGAAGAAAAAATTGACCTAAACAATCTTGAATTTGATGAGGTATTTGCCAATCAAGCTATATTTTCGATGTTAGTAAAAAAAGACCTGGCTGATTTTAACGAATATCAATTAGAAATAGAAAGAAGAAAAGTCTTAGATTTTTATTTAAAGACCAAACCGTCGCCATATCTCCTTAAAATTCACGATAAATATACGCTTTCATCTTCTGATGATTTACCTGTTTTTCACACAAATCGGCCGACTGCCATAATTTATATTGTCCGCAATCCTTTTGATCTTACTATATCCTTTTCCAAATATTTAGGGCTAAGCGTTGATGAAATTATTGATAGATACGTGTGTAAGACAGGAGCAACAGTCTTTATGAATCATCGTTTTCCAAGGCAAATTGGAACTTGGCAAGAACACTTGATGAGTTGGAAAGAGCAAACGGAAATTCCTGTGATTTTTATTCGTTACGAAGATTTGAAGATGTATCCTTATCAGAATTTTAAAAAAATACTTTCCTTTTTATCACTAGATTTTACGGAAGAAAAAATTCGAGAAGCCATCAAGAAAAGTGATTTCAATACCTTGAAGCAAATGGAAAGTATGGGAGGTTTTAGAGAGCGTTTATTGGCAGATATTCCTTTTTTTCACTCAGGTGAAATTGATAAGGGGGCAAAAGAGTTAAGTTATACTCAAAAACAAAAAATAAAAGACCAAAATAAAGACGCTATGAAAATTTTTGGTTATTTGTGAACAAGACCTCTTATTACACGCATGTATAAAAAGAGACCTTGTTGATGAATTAAGATAGGCGGTAGGTCTTATTTTCAACAAAAAAACCTGGATTAGGACCCCCATTGAGATTCAACTCTTGCATCTCAGGGCTTACCCATTCTTTTTTAGCATTTTGCTCTAATTCTTTTTTTTCTAAGTTATTTTCCATGATAAATAGTGGTTTTTTTTAACAAATATAATCATGTTTTTTTTTAAATAAAATTTTTTTAAAAAATAATTTAAGTGTTATCCTATTATTTCCGATAAACTTCGTTAATGAAATAATATTTTAAACAAACAAGAGAAAATAAAGAATGATTAATAGGTATTTCACCAAAAAGAATTAATTACTTTTCAGGCTCTATCAAAAACATTTTATTTGATAAATAGAAGAAAAAGAATCATTCACATTTTTTTAATGATTCTTAATATTTTGCAATAACTTTACATATTTCTAAAATAATAAACTATCGTACTTCGAATCAAATACCATGAAAAAAACACTTTTATTACTCTGCCTTTTTGGCTTAATAATCATTGAAGCTAAAGCACAAAAACTTCGAGGAACAGACAAAAGTCCAATGGATATGGCGTATTATCCTGATAATTTTGCCCATGACCGCAAATTTGCTCCAAAACTCATTGGCGATATGCCCGCTATTGTGCGTATAACTTATAGCCGACCAGCCAAAAAAGAGCGTGAGGTTTTCGGGACTAAAATTGTGCCTTATGGAGAAGTTTGGCGTTTGGGAGCTAACGAATCGAGCGAGATAAAGTTTTATCAAGATGTAACGATTCAAGGCAAGAAAGTAAAAGCAGGAACATATTCGCTTTTTGCGATTCCAACGGCTACTGAATGGACAATTATTTTGAACAATGATCTCGATTTTTGGGGAGCATATAGCTACAACAAAGACAACGACGTGTTGCGTATAAGTGTACCGACAAAGAAAACCGACGAGGTAGTAGAAAACTTCTCAATTCAATGCATAAAAGGCATCAACGATAAAGAAACGACCATGAAAATGGCTTGGGATATGACTTTGGTTGAAGTACCGATTTCGTTCTAATCAATTAAAAATGCCGTTTTTTCACAAAAAATTCCCTAAAGCACCATCTTTAGGGAATTTTTTAAATGGTATTTTTGGCAAGAAAATGTACTTATAATTAAAAAAAATAGTTTGCGAAAATTCGAAGCGACGGTCTCCTCTGAACCTCTGCAACTCTGTGCCTTTTGAGTATAATTATTGTTTTTCGACATTACGCAATTGCTCAATTGTTACAAATTCGAGTGCTTTTGCATGAGTTGCTTCCAAAATTACTGGTGGAGCTACGCCCGCTTTATATGCTTCTTTCCAACGAGCAGCACAAAGACACCATTTATCGCCTGCTTTTAATCCAGGAAATCCATAAGCTGGATAAGGCGTAATGAGGTCGTTACCACGAGCTTTTGAATACTGCAAAAACTTATCAGTTACCACAGCCGCAACCACATGAACGCCCGCATCAAGGTCGCCAGTAGAGCAAAAGCCATCTCTATAAAAACCTGTGAGTGGCGATTTTCCAGCTATTTGTAGGTCAGTTCCGAGTACATTTTTTTCGCCTTCCTTTGTCATAATTTTGTTGTTTTTAGTTTGTTTTTTCGCGGCTACTGGTCCACAACCTGCTTTCGATTGATTGACAGGAACTATGTTTTGTGCAAAAACCGATACACAAAAAAATACTAAGAATATGATTTTCATTATTGCTAAAGGTCAAATTTATATTGAATGAACCTATTGCACAGTAAAATGTTTATTTTCGGTGCAGAACTATTGGTTATTCAATCAAAAATACGCTAAAATCAATCTTTTGAACAAGCTAACTCTACCAGTTTTTGGTAAAAAACAATTAGAAAAAGATTATTAGAATATAATTAACTCACTAGAAAAGAAAACTAAAATACATTTTTTGGGGTTTTAAAAAAAGGCTTCGGATATTTCGTAGGCCTTCTTTTTTTCAGATTATATGGAAAAGTATCTAAAAATCATTCAAGGAGCATATACGGGTTATTTCAGTTATTTCATTAACGAAATGCTCAATCCAAGCTGGCACAACTATTTTTACTGGTTAGTGGGAGCTTCTTTGGCTATTTGGTTGCTTGAAATCATGTTTCCGTGGCGAAAAAACCAGCCTTTGATTCGTGAACACTTTTGGTTGGATGCCTTCTATTTATTATGGAATTATTTTCTTTTTTCGCTTATTGCCTACAATGCCCTTTCGATGGTCGGCGTGCAGGCATTCAAAGATTTTCTTGGGCTTTTTGGCATCACAAATATTGTAGCAATCAATATCGAGCAATTACCTTTTTGGTCGAAAATCCTCCTTATATTCGTCGTCCGTGATTTTATGCAATGGTCTATTCATCGTCTTTTGCATAATGTTGATTGGATGTGGGAATTCCATAAAGTGCATCACAGTACCGAAGAAATGGGATTTTCTGCCTTACTCCGATACCATTGGATGGAAAACGTGATTTATCGCAGTCTCGAATACATTCCTTTGGCAATGGTGGGCGTTGGTTTGACCGATTTTTTTATCGTTCATATTTTTACACTCATCACAGGTCAACTCGGTCATGCTAATCTCAAAATAAATCTTGGTCCGCTCAAATACCTACTCAATGGCCCACAAATGCACCTTTTGCACCATGCAAAATATATGCCGGCAAATCACCCAAAAGGCTTTAATTATGGTATAACATTGAGCGTTTGGGACTTTATTTTCAAGACAAACTATTGGCCATCTGATGATGAAAACCTTCCAATTGGCTTGCCTGACGACGAGCATTTTCCAAAAGATTTTGTTGGTCAAAACGTAAGGCCATTTCAACGAATATTTGGAAAGAATTAAGCAAACACAGAAATTTATTGTATTTTTAGGGAAAAATTCAACCTCTCTAAACTCCATTTTAAATGAAACAATTATTTGTTCGTTCTAGCTATATTCTGGCAAGTCTTGCTGGAATTACTGGTTTACTTGCTTTTAGAAACCTACCTGAGCCCCCTGTCAAGAAAAAAACAGTCGCTGTTGTCGATGCAATTAAACTTCCTGCGGGATTTTCGGCGACCGTTCTTGGTTCAGAATTAGGAGCAACTCGCCACCTTACAGTTTCAAAAAACGGCGATGTTTATGCCAAACTTTCAAAGTTAAAAGACGGTAAAGGCATCTTACTCATGCGTGATACCAACAAAGATGGCGTAATCGACGAAACCAAATATTTTGGAAATTACCCCGGCACGGGAGTGACTATCAAAAATGGTTATTTATATGCTTCATCGAATACTGGTGTTTTGCGTTATAAACTAAATGCAAATTAAGAAATCATTGATCTAGAAAATCCAGAAAAAATTGTGGATGGATTGGTCGATAAAGGACGTGACAACGCAAAACCTTTTGTAATTGATAATGCCAATAATATTTATGTAACGGTAGGCTCATACAACGACCCTTGTCGTGAAAAAGGAACTGGAAAAGGTATTATGCCTTGCTCAATTCTAGACTCAGCGGGTGGAATTTGGAAATTCAATGCTGAAAAAATGAACCAAACATTTTCAGACGGAATTCGATACGCAACGGGTCTAAAAAATGCCGTTGGAACTGCATGGAATTCAAAAACCAACTCACTTTTTGCAACTGCACATGGTCGTGGACAATTTCATGATTTTTATCCTCAATATTATACGCCACAACAAAGTGCCGAAATGCCTGCCGAAACAATGTACGAACTTCACCAAGGCGATGATGCAGGTTGGCCGTATATTTATTATGACCAATTTCAGAAAAAGAAAATTATTGCTCCCGAATACGGAGGAGATGGCAAAAAAACGGGTGGCAAAAAAGCACTGAATCCAATTGTGGCATTTCCGGCACATTTAGGTCCAAACGACCTGCTTTTTTATACTGGAAAAATGTTTCCAGCCAAGTATCGTAATGGTGCTTTTATTGCTTTTCATGGTCAATCTTCCGAACTAAAGAAAGGATATTTGGTAGCTTTTGTACCATTCGTAAACAATAAACCTTCGGGTAAATGGGAAATTTTTGCAGATAATTTCGCAGGAATCGACCTGGTTAAACCAACAGGCCCAGTACAACATCGCCCATGCGGATTGGCACAAGGCCCAGATGGTGCGTTGTATGTGAGTGATGATTTAGGCGGTACAATTTATCGAATTTCTTATAAAAAATAGGGCTAAAATAAAACACTATCTAAATATCAAATATATTTTAGATAGTGTTTTATTTAATTTTTTATTAAAAACCTACTATGTTAATCAATTTTCATATAGTTGATGTGTTTGCTGAAGAAAAATATCAAGGAAATCAGTTAGCTATATTTGAAAACGCAGATGGCTTGAGTGATGAAATGATGCTCAAAATTGCCCGTGAAATCAATTTCCAAGAAACTACTTTTATCATTTCTGATGAAGAAAAAAACGGTGGGTTTGATATAAAAATTTTCACACCCGAATATCAAGTTCCATTTGCGGGGCATCCAACTTTAGGAACTGCATTTGTTTTACTAAATTATCCTCAAAATAAAGATAAAAAAAGGATCAAACTCAATCTAAAAATTGGACAAGTACCCGTAACTAAGGAAAATGAAACGCTTTGGTTAGAAGTTGGAAATCCAATTTTTGGCAAGATTTTTAATTCAGAAATCGCCAATTTGTTTGGTTTAAAACCAGAAGATATTGACGAAAAATATCCAATTGAAGTAGTTTCAACTGGGCTTCCATATCTTATACTTCCTCTTAAAAAACTTGCAGCTATCCAACGCATCAAATTCAACGATGTACAAATAAAAAACTGGCTTCTTGACAATCATTTATATAAAACCAATGCTCCCGATGAGTTAACAACTGCATTTTTTGCTTTCACGCGTGAAACCGAAAAGGCCGACAATCAACTTCATGCACGAATGTTTTGTTATGAAAACGAAAAAATAGTAGAAGATGCCGCCACAGGTAGTGCTAACTCGAGCTTGCTCGCCTATTTACTCAAATACGAATCAAACAAAATAAGCTGCCGAGTAGAGCAAGGTTACGAAATGGGACGGCCTTCGCTTATTCACTTAAGAGGAGAGTTAAACGAAAAACAAAATTTCAGTTTAAATGTTGGTGGAAAAACAAAGTTGATTGCACAAGGCAAATGGTTTGTTTGAAAGAAAATTCTTTCCGACTTTTGCAGTAAATTACTAACCAAGGCTATGTCAAAAGACCCACGAGGAGGAAAAAATACATTTCGCAACAAAAATGTGAAAACACAAAAATCAGCCCCTAAAAAACAATCGAGCAAATGGAAAAACAGGCTAAAATACTGGGCAATAAAAATAACACTCTACTTTTTTGCCATTTCAATTGGCTTGGTTGTGCTATACAAATTTGTGCCAATACCCGTGACCTCAACCATGATTGCTCGCAAAATGGAAGCCATAGCCGATGGCCAAGATAGCGAAATCTACTATAATTGGGTATCATACGCCAATATTTCGAAAGAAGCACCTTTGGCCGTGGTAGCTGCCGAAGACCAACTTTTTCCTGACCACAATGGTTTCGATTTTGAGGCAATGGGCAATGCTTTCAGCAAAAATCTCAAAGGCAAAAAATTGCGTGGGGCAAGTACACTCTCACAACAAGTTGCCAAAAACGTATTCCTTTGGCAGTCAAGAAGTTACGTCAGAAAAGTACTCGAAGTTTACTTCACTGTTTTGATTGAATTGATTTGGGGAAAAGAACGAATCTTGGAAGTTTACCTCAATGTAGCCGAAATGGGAAGCATGACTTTTGGTGTTGAAGAAGCTTCGAAGCGATATTTTAATACATCCGCCAAGAATCTAACTCGTCAGCAAGCCGCACGAATTGCGTCCGTATTGCCAAGTCCAATCAAATGGTCAGCGGTCAAACCTGGGCCTTATGTCAACCGCCGTACGTCCAATATTGCTCGACAAATGCGTGCTTTGGGTGGCGTGGCTTATATCAATGATTTGAGGAGTTTTTAGTGTTAGGTGAACATTTAAAAAAACTCATTCGCATTTAAAAAGATTGATTGGATAATGTGGAAAATTTCTATCCGTTGAAACCATTGTAAAACCTGTACTTGCAGCTTGGGAAATTAACATTCTATCAAAAATATCTCTATGGTCTTTGAGAGGTTGTATTTCATAAAATCTCTGCGAATGCTCTGGTGTCAAATTTAAGACAATCACTTGAAGGCTTTGAACTGCTTCTGTTATAAAAGCAGATAAAGGTACTTTTATTTTGAAAATATGTGGTTTTGAATCTAACAAATAAGCTATTTCCCAAAAAGTTACAGAACTGACATATTTTATTGAACGAGGGTCTTCTAAAAGTTTGATTACCTTTTTCGGAAGCAATTCTGGTTGCTGAAACGCCTTGATAAAAATTTGAGTATCAAGTAAAAAGTTTTTCATTTTTTAATTTTATTCTCAAAAACTGCATCATAATCAATTTCAGCCATATTTCTACCTGCACCAAGTACAATTTTTGGTAACTGAATTTGAGTTTTAGACTTGAAATTGCTTTTCAACGATATTTCTGATTTTACGATAGCCCTCTCCATTTTAATATAATTTTGATTTTCTAAGACAACAAATTTAGCGATTTTTTAGTTTTAAACTGTAGTGTTTTTACATTTTCACATTTACCCCATCTGCGAAGTTTTTAAAAAAAATATTTTTGGCAAATCAAACCTGCAAAGTTTCTTCCAAAAACTTACAGATTTTATTAGTATCACCCCCACTCCATTCTCGGCAAGGGACTAACATCTTGGCTCGAAAAATCATTTTTTAGGTATTTAAAATGTGCAGCCATTGCAATCATGCCTGCGTTATCGGTACAATACTGAAAATCAGGAATATATACATTCCAACCCTCCTTCTCTCCCATTTCGTGCAAAGTTTTTCTTAGTCCCGAATTGGCCGAAACTCCACCCGCAATTGCCACTTCTTTGATGTCCAGTTCACGTGCTGCACGGCGTAATTTTTGTAGCACCATTCTCACCAAAGTATACTGCACACTGGCACAAATATCATTTAGGTTTTCGGCAACAAAGTTTGGATTCTCGGCAACTTTCTTCTTCAAAAAGTACAAAATAGAGGTTTTTATTCCACTAAATGAAAAATTGTACTTTGGCATTTCTGACAGCGGAAATTCGTAAGCTAACGGATTCCCAAGTTGAGCGTGTTTATCTACCAAAGGTCCACCAGGGTACGAAAGTCCAAGCAATTTTGCGGTTTTATCGAATGCTTCGCCAACGGCATCGTCTTGCGTTTCGCCCAAAACTTCCATTGTAGCATGGTCTTTGATAAGTACAATCTGGGTATGTCCGCCACTGACAGTCAAACACAAAAAAGGAAAGGCCGGTCGAGGTTCATCAATAAAGTGAGCCAGCACGTGGGCTTGCATGTGATTGACCTCGACTAGCGGAATATCCAAAGCCAAAGCCATTGCTTTTGCAAAGGATGTACCGACCAATAAAGACCCTAAAAGTCCTGGTCCACGAGTAAAAGCTATTGCATTTAATTCTTTTTTTGTTATATTCGCATCTTGTATAGCCTTACCAACAACCCTAACGATATTTTGTTGGTGAGCTCGGGATGCCAATTCAGGCACAACGCCACCGTAAAGTTCATGAATAAGTTGTCCGGCTACAATGTTAGAGCGGATTTTACCGTTAGAAATAACAGCGGCCGATGTATCGTCGCACGAAGATTCAATTGCTAAAATATTCATAGTCCATTGCGGAATTCCGCCTGGGCAATAGACGAGAGTCCAAAGTCCTGTTTTTTTAATAAAACACAAAATTAGTACTATTTATAACACAATTCTCCGAATTGTTCTTAAATAAATTAAGAGTGACAGCTAGCAAAACTGTCCTTCAAAAATGGGTAAAGTAATAAAAATAATCACTCTCACGCTTGTTTCTCTCATTGTTGTTGCAATGATGAGTGGCTTGTTAGTGTTTACTCCTGTACCCAAAACCTTACTCATTCTAATTACTATTTTATTAGGAAGTTTGGTTTGGGCTTATTACTCAAAACGAGCGATTACCACGATTCTGCTGCAACTATTATTGGGTTTGGGATTGGTGTTTTACGCCATGCAATTGCCCCAATTTCAGACCACAACTTTACAGAAAGCTACAGAATTATTATCAAAAAAATTAGGCTCAAAAGTAACCATCGAAAAGGCTCGAATGACTTGGTTTGATGAAATTACGCTCGAAAACATTATGATTTATGACCACAAAAACCGTGAAATGATTTTTGTGAAAGAGCTTTATGTAAACTGTAAAACCAATTTTGATTTTAGCTGGGAAAAGATTTTGACCTTTGATAATAATCTTGATTATGTGATGATTCGTAATCCAAGAGTAAAACTAATTTACGAACCCGATGGCGATTTGAATATCGACAAATGGCTTGCAAGAATAGATGAATTAACGGCCTCGACAGATACAACTAATCGAATAAAAGGCGAACATAATACACCTTTTACTATTGATGAAACCTACATTCAAGATGGTACCTTCATACTTGCCGACCCCGAAGAAGCACGTTTTCCAAAAGATGAATTTGATTATAAAAACTTCACTATCAATGATTTGAATGGAAATTTGAAAAATTTCTTCATTATGGGCGATACGATTACGTTCGGTTTGAAAAACATGCAGGGAGTCGAACGCCGTAGTGACCTTAGTATTAAACAATTAAATACCAAGTTCTTCTATTCTCGCAAATCAATGCAGTTGACTGATTTGTATGCAAAAATCAATAATTCAACCCTCCGAAATTCGGTTGTGTTCAATTATGATAGTCCACGAGATTTTGGCGATTTCAACGAAAAAGTGGTAATGACTGGCAATTTAAAAGATTGTGAAATTGATGCCCAAGACCTCGGAAGATTTGCAACCGATATGTATGCTTATCGAGAAAATTACCTACTCAATGGCGATTTTAAAGGTACGGTTCACGATTTTCGAGTGAAGGATTTTAAGCTAAAATTTGGTAATAATAGTTTTCTTGATGGTGATATTGCGTTTAAGCACCTACCCGATTTGTATAAAGCTGACATGGATTTGAACTGGCGAACATCACAAATTGATGCCGCTGATGCTCGCCAATACGTGGGCGACTCGCTATATAATTCACAAGTAAATAAGTTTGGCGTAGTCAATTTTGCGGGTACATTCAAGGGCGTTTATAACGACTTTGTGACTGATGCTAATTTTAAATCTACCATGGGAAATGTGGCTGGAAATATCAAAATGAAACTCCCAACTAATGGTGCTTTACCGACTTACGATGGCTCGCTGACGGTCGAAAATTTTGATTTAGGAAAACTGGTCGAAGAGTCAGAGTTTTTGCAAAAATTATCTTTTGCTGGAAAGATTCAAGGTAAGGGTTTCACAATAAAAGATGCGGCACTCGACTTCGATGGGAAAGTAAATCATATTTGGTTTAATGGCTATGACTATAAAAATATTTATGTAGATGGCAAGATGAGCCAGTCGCTTTTTATCGGAAAAGTAAGCGTAAAAGATACAAATCTAGCTTTTAATGTGATTGGAAAAGTTGATTTTGCGAAAGCCTTGAATAAATTTGATATTCATGGAATCGTTCAGAATGCCAACCTCCAACCACTCGGTTACTCGAAAAATGATGTAAAACTTCGTTCAGAAATTAACCTAAACTTTCAAGGAAACGAACTTGATAATTGGCTTGGTGAAGCAAAATTTTTAAAGACCGTTTTGCAATACGACAAACGCCAATTGGGTGTAGACTCGCTTTTTGTAACTTCCGAATTATCAGATAATTCTCGAAAAATAAGTTTGCTCTCTGAGTTTTTCAATGTTGATATTTCGGGGAAATTTACGCCAAGTAAAGTCATTACAGATATAACTCGTTTATCGAAAGAATATACCCAATATTTCTACGAAAAAGAACAAACTCGCCTCGATTATTATGCCCAACTACCGTATGCCGATTTGAACAATAAATATCAGTTAGATTACAAAGTGAAATTCAAAAAATCTGACCCATTTTTTGCTTATTTCTACCCTGATATTTATGTTTCTTATGGCACCGAACTAAGTGGAAATCTGAATATCAGAAATACAGCCGAGTTATCTTTGGCAGGAAAAATAGACACGCTTCGCTACGGAACTTTGGCATTTTATGACAATGACCTTGATTTTAATACTTCAAAAGAAGCAACTTCACCAAGAATTTTGACCTCGTTAATTTTCAATTCGGCTACTCAGAAATTGGGAGATATGACTCCTACAGAAAAAGTAGAAATTTCAGGAATGTGGGGGCAGGGAAATATGATTGAATTTGACGGTAGAATTAAGCAACAAAACAGCTCAAACAAAGCTCAGATATTTGGAAAATTGGCTTTTTTGTCAGAGGGATTTGATATTACATTTAATCCAAAAAACACTAAACTTGACCTTTTGGGTAGCCCATGGATGTTGGGCAAAAATAACTTAATCAATATTAAAAACGATGATATTTGCTTTCAAGATGTGGCGTTATCGAACCAAAATCAAAGTGTTTCGTTAAATGGTTCGTTTTCGCCCAACTCTACGGTCGAATCGTTTATTGATATTCGAGATTTTGATTTACAAACACTCAAACCACTTTCTGACCTAGACTTGAAGGGCATCGTAAACGGAAAACTCATGATGCGAGATATTTACAATGACGCCATCGTGACGAGTAGTTTCGGCATTGATGAGTTGATTTATAAAAATATTTTGATTGGAACAATTGCAAGCGAGGCTCTTTGGGATAATCTGAAACAACGCCTTAATATAAACGGAAACATCATCAGAATTAATAATGAAATCTTTAGAGTTTCGGGAACTTACGACCCGAAAGATGACCGTAATCCACTCAACCTAAAAGCGACTTTAAAGAAAACTAATCTGGAAATTTTTGAGTCTTTTGTTGATGATATTTTCTCAAATATTGGCGGCTATGCCAGTGGAACCCTAAGTGTGAGTGGAACCGCCAACGACCCGATTATTAGAGGTGGGGTTGATTTTGAGAAAGGTGTTTTACGCATAAATGCACTAAATTCTTATCTTTACTTTGATGACCAACTGAATTTCAATGAAGAAGGTTTTGTAGCAGCAAAAGGCTTTAAAGTGCGTGACGCTGCTCAAAATGGCAATATTGCGGAACTTGAAGGCGGCATTTTTAATGGTGGTGGTGGAAATTTCATGTTAGGTATTCATGCCTACATGAAAGGTCGTGATGGTTTTAAAATCATGAATACGGGCATTAGAGACAACGAAGATTTCTACGGAATTGGTATCACAAATGGTGATTTGCACATTACAGGCGATTTTAATAATGTAAATATTGCGGCAAATTTAACGAGCAAAAAGGGCACAAGAATTACGATTCCACTCGATGGAGAAACAATAGTGAATACCGAAGAGCAAGGCATTACGTTTTTAAGTAAAAACACCCAGAAAAACGTAGAAAATATGGTTAAGAAAGTCGCTATTGTAAGAAGTGATGTTGGTTTAAAAATGGATTTTAATTTCACGATAACGCCCGATGCTGAATGTATCGTAATCTTTGACCGTACCAATCAAGACCAACTTAATGCCATAGGAAATGGCAATCTCAGTATCGAATATGATACTCGTGGAGGCTTCACAATGTCGGGGCTCTACACCATTAAGAGCGGGAAATATGATTTTAGTTTGCAAAATATATCAAAACTAAGGAAATTTGATATTTCGGAAGGAAGCCGAATCTTGTGGTCGGGCGACCCTTATGACGCTGATATAAACATCGGTGCGAGTTATACTGCCAATGTTTCTTTGAATGGTATCGCTACCAGCACAAGTGCTAATTCATCAGAATTAAATAGCTTATACCCTGTTGTGGCGTCTATTATGCTAACTGATAAGCTGATGAAACCTACGACAAAATTTAACATTAAATTTAACCAACGTCGGATCCCGCTTAATATTCAAGCACAAGTAATTGCTTTTGAGCAACGCCTGCATGATGATGAGCAATTACGCAATAATAACTTTGTAGGTATTACGGCTTTGAATAGACTTTTCAACGACAATAGTTTCAGAGATGCACTTGATACGCAACTTTTATTGGATAATGTGAGTGGGATTTTAACGAATCAACTCGGAAATATTGCCTCAAAAATTGACCCTAATTTAGAAGTTGCTTTGCAGTTTGGTAAAGGAAATTTAAATAATCTCCGTCAAAGTTTGATTAATAATACCCAGCTCAATTTCTCATATAAATTTGGAAATAACATCAAGGTAAGTTTGAATAATATCATTCTCCAAAACGAAGGCCAAACAACTAATAATTATTTCTATGGTGGTGAAGTAGAGTGGCTTTTGAGTCAAGATGGTTCGTGGAGATTGAAAGCCTACAGCCGGAGTGTCCCAAATTATTATTATAATTTCAATAGCAACGTATCGGTCAATGGCGTAAGTCTACAACATTCTCGTAGTTTTAATACTATCTTCAAAAAGAAAGAAATCAAAGATGTACCGTTGGGTATTTCAAGTAAAAAACCTGATAGTGTGGAACGCCGCCCGAAACTCCTTAGCCAAAACAAATGATAAAATTAATTATTTCAATTCTTCTCGAAATAGTTTTTTATCGGCATAAAAAGTCCCGAAAGGTATAAATGAGGCCAAAAATGCTAAAATGGCTTTCTTAAACGACCATTTGTTTTGAATAACGACTATGCCCAAAAGCACAACATACGCAATAAAAAGTACACCATGAGCCATACCCACAAAATAATTAGGCTTTGGAAAACCCATCATATATTTAAGAGGCATCGTGATTCCGAAAAGTATAAACGAACAGCCTTCCAAAAAAGCTACAACTCTGAATTTGCCTAAAGTGGTTTTGAACATAAATCTGTGATTTTTGACAAAGATACGAGATTTATGAATTGAGCATTTCGATTTTCTCGGAAGATGAACATTTTATTGTTTTTTTTGTTAGAATAATAGTATTCACAAGATAATTTCGATAATGATTACCATCATAATAGGTACTAACCGCCAAAACTCTGTTTCAAAAAAAGTCGGAATCAATTACCAAAATCTTTTAAAATCGCTCGGACAAGACAGTCAGATTATTGACTTGGCCGAACTTCCAGCCGATTTTGCATTTTCGGCTTTGTACCAAAATTCTGGTAAAAACGAGGCTTTCAACGAGTTTCAGAAAATAATTGACGAAACCAAAAAATTTGTTTTTATTGTACCCGAATACAACGGTTCGTTTCCAGGCGTGCTAAAAACTTTCCTCGATGGCTTGCGTTATCCTGATAGCTTCAATAACAAAAAAGCGGCTTTAGTAGGAATCTCGGCAGGGTTATTGGGAAATGCCGTTGGACTCGGACATTTAAATGATATTTTGAGTTACATGGGAACCGACGTATTGGGCTTACGCATGAAACTCGGCAACATGAAAGCCCACTTTAATGGTGAAGAGTTTACGTTTGAAGTCTATCGAAACTTTCTCGAAAAACAAGCTAAGGCTCTGATAGCATTTTGAAATAATGGACAATGAGCAATTTTCGGTAGGAAGTCAAAACTAATAGCCAATCAACCTTAATCAATAGCAAGCATGCAAGCACCGCCACCGTGGAAACTCGAGGGTAACGGATATATTTTTCTTTATCATTTCCCGAAATCGTTTGTTGAAAAATTTGGCTTTCTGGCTGGCTACCAAGCAAATAGATTCGATGGTGATTTTGTGGGCACGGTTATGTTGGTTGATTACGCCTCTTCGGCCGTTGGTTCTTATCAAGAACTTTTGTTTATACCTGGAAGACTGAATTTTGATAAAAAGAAGGTTTTTTCGATTTCAAAAATCTATGTTTCGAGCCAAGACAGTGTAGAAAATGGGATTGCCAATTGGGGAATTCCTAAGGATTTGGCCGACTTTACAATAACAAAACCAACAGCCAAAGAAACGATTGTAGAAGTATTGATTGAAGGCAAAACTTTCTTCAAAGTACATCTGAGAGATGGTTCATTCAAATTTCCGATTTCTACTCAATTTTTCCCGCTCAAACTTGCCCAAAAGCTTGGAGATGATTTATTGATAACTAATTCACCTGCCAAAGGCAAAGCAACATTTGCCAAATTGCTCAATATTGAAATTAATGAGGCTCACTTCCCTCCTATATCTCAGCTAAAACCTTTGTCCGTTTTAGCTGTTAGTGATTTTGAAATGGAATTTCCTCAACCAGTGATTTTAGGCAATTATTTTTCGGAAGTAAAAAATTGAGCCACCGATGACAACCATACAAGCACCAAAGATTCTTACAGAATTTTAAAAATCCATATTTAAAACTTTAGTATAAGCACATTATTTGTAAATATTTATGAATAAAAGTTCCTAAAAGCGAATGTTGAGGGGCTTTTTTACAAATAACAAAGCAACGTATAAACTAAAACCACACTCTCACCTTACGCAATTTTCTTTACGGCGGGTATCCACGATTCCAATAATTTTCCAGACTTTGTCGGTTTTCATCATCATAAACATATTTACACCGCAATGATTAAATTTTTCATTGACATAAAATTCATAGGGAGTCCAAGCAATAGCCATTTCACCATCCACTTTGATATCATAACTCGTTAATTTCTCATTAAAAATTACCCCTTCCCGCTTCGTAGCGATTTGCTTCAACCAGTTTAAAATTGCATCTTCTTGTAAACGTACTTCACCCGTTTTATCTTTTCCAATTGACTTGAGCGTGCACGAATGATGCAAAGCCGCACGCACTAGGCTCGAATCGCTTTTACGCATTCCATCGAAAACCTGATTGATTGTTGATTTTATTTGTTCTTCGTCAGTTTGAGCAAATGACCGAGCGGCTGCCGAAAGCATTAATAAAGTCAATATTTTTTTCATAAAGAATAGTTAGGAATGATTGAAGAAAAGAATTTTAGAACCAAAAATACAAAAAAGTTCTTAGGAATAAATGCCCCTTGATTTATCAAGATATTGTTCAAGAGTATTGAGCATTACGCTTATCGGCAACGGAAAAAGAATTGATGCTGATGTTTCGGAAGCTTCAAACGTTTATTCCTTTAATTATAATCAGCAAAATCTTGGCCGATGTCGGTAAGTTCAAGTAACGTATGATTCCACAGTAAAGACAAGTACATCGATAACAGGTTCGGTCAAGTCAATGAATTGTTTTTAAAATTACGTTGGCATGGTTATGAAACATGCCAACGTTAAGGTTCCTGATATTTTACCACTTTATAACTTTCTTGGTTTCTTTTCGTTTACCCGTATCAAGCACCAAAAAGTATAATCCTGCACCCAAATCGGCAGTATCGAGTTTGAATTTATCTAAATACGAACCTATCGGATACTCTTTCTGAATGACTGCCTGTCCTTTTATATTGAATAATGTTACGCTCAATTTAGGGCCTGGCTTATTATAGACTTGCAAATCGAGTATATTATCAAACGGAATTGGAAAATATTTCACCCAAAAATTAGAAAATTTTGGGTTTACGGTTGCCCTTATATTTATTTCTCGGTTCTCAATAATTCCACTCGCACAATTTGTATCAGAAAACTCAGAAACATAGAAATTATAATTGATTGGCTCAGACGGCACAAAACTTCTAATAACATTATTACTTACACTCGAAACTGGCTCTTTCCCATTATAAACAAACTTGTATGGCGGCGTACCAGTTAGCTTCACTATTACTTGAGTTGAATCTAAAACATAAGCCTCATTTAAACCCGAAATGCTGATTGTTGGTGCTTTAAAAATCTGCACTTCAACCGAATCTGTCGATACTAATTTTGGTTCGGTACTCTCAACTTTTACCCAATATTTACCGCTCGTTATCTCTCTCGGAATAGCAGCTTTAAACGAATTATCAGTCGCAATCGTTGCAGTATATTTCTTACCCGCATTTGAGAAAACCGCCCTAAACTCATTTTTTGTAGTATATTTTCCCCCCGCAACGAACTTCAAGACGATGTTTTCGTTGGTACAATATTTATTTTTATCCGCACTACTCAAACTTAGCGTTAGAACGTTTACCTCTAACAAGTTACTTAAATCGCTGACACATTCTTTGTCAATACACTGAACTCTGTATTGCGTATTTAAAGCTGGATTTACGAGTAAAGTATTGTTTTTATTAGTAATTTGAGTTTCAGATGGCTTATTATCTGTGTTCCAAGTCCACTTGGCACTGCTACAACCTTCAGCCATAAGCGTAACTTGTTCACCTTTCAATATCTGACTCGAAGATGCCTTTAATTGTGGAGTTTTTAAGTCATTACACGGATTTATTTTCAATAATTTATCAGTTTGCAACAACCATATCTTCCCACTATTATCCAACTGTATTGTTCCTGTGGTACTTACCAAGGGCACATTTGCTACCAATTTTAAGCCATTTCCCCCAAATGAGTAAATATCTCGTTTCAAACCTACTATATTATATATGTAAAATGTGCCACTACTTTCACCGATGATTCGATTAGTACCAGAAAGCGTTAAATTCTGATTGACCCAACCCGATTTTTCATTATATTTGAGCAATAGGCTTGTTCCACCATTTACTACCCAAAGGTTTTCTTGAGCATCTAAATAAATCTGACTGATTGAACCATTAAGTGAGGTATTTGTTCGGTTGAAAATTGTCTGTTTTTTTTGCTCAAAATTATAATTATAAATTTCATTAATGGCACTCGTAGAATTATAAACCAGCATCCAAACCGAGCTTTTTCCCCAAACCATGTTTTGTTGTAAACTTACATTTGTAGGAAGTTGAAAAACTAACTCGGTTGAATCACCTATTATTTTTTGAATATTTCTGTTATCATTTACTAATTTTGTTTGTGGGTCAAAACTATTGAAAGAGGTATTTTTGCTCCCCACAAAATCGCTTGATTCGAGGATTTTGAATGTATTAGGATCTAATTTCGCCAATCGGTAGGTTGGCTTAGGAAAAACCCCATTGAAAGCGATGCGTTTGCTGACCTGCGTCAAAATCCACAGATTTCCAGCAGCATCGGTTTTAGTATCAACCACTGCATTACTTACAATTCCGTTTGTTAGTTGTCGGTTGATAAGTTTACCCGCTGTACCATCAACTTTCATTTGTACGATTCCTTCGTAGGTACTTACAAAAGCATAATTATCATTGAAAACCACTTTTCGTAATGTGCGACTCAAATTCTCAATATTGCCATTATTGAAATACGAAAAACTCGCTGGATTTAACTCCAAACCAGTTCTGAAAGACCTTTCGGTAAACCTAACCAAACCTTCGGGGAGACCGATTATATTAAATTTATCATTATTATATTCCTCAAATTTTATATAATAATTGGTATTTGGCTTTAGATTTTGGAGCAAAAACGGATAATTTATTTGGTTCGCATAAATACCCGATTTAAGGGTTTTATTGACGATAGGCGACGAATAATTAGTGTTTTCAGAAACAATTACTCTTACTTCGAGAATTTCGCCACTACCAGCAGTGTAGTTTATCGGAAAAGTAAGTGGATAACCATTGATAGCTTGTTGGGTCAAATCAAGTATTGAAGAATTTGGTTTTGTCCAAAATGTTTCTGGTTTCGACCATGCACTTGTCTCACTTCCTCGCAAGGCTCGCACTCGCCATGTGAAACCTTCGCTAGTTGTTGTCATGGCAAACGAATTGGTGGTTGCACGTCGAACAACAGCGTTTAAATCAAATGAATAAGAAGTACTTCCCGAACTAAAGCCAATGGTTTGAAGTTGATATTCGGTCGCATCATCAATTTTATCAAACATAAGCGTGAGCGTTGTTCCATCAATATTTACTTTCCCATCAAGTGTTGTTAATGGTTGCGGTGCTTCAAGAAACGCAGGCGTATTCACCTTCATTGTATTTGACCAAACTCCTTCACCAAGTCTATTTTTAGATTTAATTCTAAGAAAATAATTTTTATTTTTTTTCAAAAAGGACAAAACTGTATATGCTTGTTCACTACTTTCACGCAAAACAATATTTTTAAAATCCGAGCCATCAGCCACTTCAATTAGGTAAGTTTCAGCTTGTAGAATAGGACTCCATGAAAAATATAAATCTTTGTTGAAATCCCATGTTTCAGCCAGTTTTATAGTTTCGGAAATATTTCTTATTTTTTGATATCGAGTGGCAGAATTTCGATTCATTAATTCGATACAAAGTGGGTGAAAGTTATTCAATCGTCGATTACAATAGCTCATCAAAGATCCTTTTATATTTTCGAGAGCTTCCGAATAACAGTTTCCTTCTACGGCATAACAAAAATCAATCGCTCCACCTGGCCAACTACAACTTTGTGTATGTGGTGAACCAAAATTATGTCCAATTTCGTGGGCAATAGTTGAGATATTTTGCCATGGCGAAACATTAAATTTACCACTCGCTACGCCACCCGCACCCGAAAATCCTTTAGAATTGAGATACATAACTAAATCATTTGGAATCCGCGACAACGAAGTATTTGTATAAGCATTACGAAGGTTTGTTAGCATCGTAAAAATATCAGTCACATTATTGTAAGGGTCTTTGGCTTCTTCTTTCCAAATATTTACATAAGTCAGCACCAGTTTTGTGCCGATTTCGTTTTCATAAATCTCAGATGTTTTCTGAATCATAGCAGCTACTTCATTTTTTATAAAGAGCGTGTCGCCATTATATTTCTTAAAAGTCTGATAATCAACATCAACTACTACTCGACACATATAAAAATCATCAATAGCCTGTTTGCGAGCCTTGCTTTCTTTGATAAATTGTGGTAATTGTTTCATAACTTCCTGCGAAATTTCGTTATCGTCAAAGCCACAAGTTACATCTTGTGCAAACGAAAATGTGGAAACTAAAAACAGGAATAGAAATGTGTGAAAAGTAAATTTCATAAAAAAAGTTATTTATGATGGAATTTATTATTTAGTTTTATTATACAAAAATCAGTGAATTTTCTGAATTTTTATCATTTTAGCAAAAAAATTTACCGCATTGGGTATAAAAAAAGACTCAAATAAAATGCTACATTCAAGTCACAATTTTAAGGAATACCATTTCTTACTTCAACTTCTCCAATTCAGACTTCACAAAATCCATCAATTCGGCGATGTATTCCTTCGAGAAATCGAATTTTACGTTGGCTGCCTCATAAATATTACCTATTGTTGTGGTGTAACCCAATTTTAGGGCATTTAAATAATCATTAAGTCCTTTTTGGGCATCTTGTTTGTAATTTCTCCAAACACTGATTGCTCCCAACTGGGCCATTCCGTATTCGATGTAATAAAAAGGAACTTCGTAAACATGCAACTGACGCTGCCAATTATATTTTTTAAATTGCTCAAAACCTTTCCAATTAGTAACCGAGTCTGTGAATTGTTCAAAGGTTTTCACCCATTGCGTTTGGCGTTCTTTGATAGTGTGGGAAGGGTTTTCATAAATCCAATGTTGAAATTTATCAACGGTTGCAATCCACGGCAAAACCTCCAAAATATCTTCCAAATGTTCGATTTTAGCACGTTTTAGGTCTTCTTCATTCTCGAAAAATATGCCCCAATGCTCCATCGAAATCAACTCCATCGACATAGAAGCCAATTCGGCAACCTCAGAAGTTGTACTACGGAAGGAGTTTAGCGGTAAATCACGCACCTCGAAAGAGTGAATGGCGTGACCGCCCTCGTGAACCATCGTGACCACATCACGCAGGCTCGAAGTGGCATTCATAAAAATAAAGGGCACACCGATTTCTTCGAGTGGATAGTTGTATCCGCCTGGAGCCTTTCCTTTGCGAGATTCAACATCAAAATGCCCCATGCGACGCATTATTCGAATATAATCAGCCAATTTTGGATCGATTCTTCGGAAACATTCAACGGTTTTGTCAAGCAAATCTTCTCCATTGCTAAAAGGCTTGAGGGCGGGTTTGCCATCTGGGTCAACTTTCAAATCCCACGGACGAAGCTCGTCAACATTTAATTTTGTTTTGCGTTCTTTGGCCATTTCATTTACCAAAGGCACAACGGTTTCGGCCACAGCTTCGTGAAAATTGAAACAATCTTGTGGAGTATAATCGAAACGCCCCATGGCAGCAAACATATAATCACGGAAATTCAAGAACCCCGCATTGATGGCCAATTGGTGGCGTAAATCTCGTAATTCGTTGAATAGTGTGTCGAGTTTCTCATGGTCTTGATAGCGACGTTCGGCAATTTTTTTCCAAGCCTCCTCACGAATCTCACGATTTGGCGACTGAATTAAATCACCTGCTTTTGGCAAGGTTATTTCTTCGCCATTGATGTTTACGGTCATTGCTGCCGTAGTTGATTGATATTCAGTTTGTTTGGTCTGAATTTGTGTTTCAATCGGAATATTTTCTTCACGAAAAATCTCAACTGATTTTTTCATTCCACGAATTGTGATAAAGAAGCCTTCTTCATTTAATTCGCTCAAAAACGCACTCTCAAGAGCCTTTTTATTGAGTTGGTCGCTGTAAACTGAGAGTTCGGGCTGAATTTCCTCCACAAAAAACTGATAGTTTTTTTGGTTTTCCTCGCTGACGGTATCACAAGTCATTTTGATGTATCGCCAAGCCAAATTTTCTGACAAATACGACTCTAACTCGCTGCGGTCGATAAACCATTGTCGTAATTCTTTGGCATCTGTAATCGAACGGCTTACCAAATTTTCGTAAAGTGGTTTTAAATCTTGCCACGAAGTCAAGGCAAATTCGTCACCAATAAATGTGCGTGGTTTTCGCTGTGGTATTTCTATTTCTTGCATATTTTTAAATTTGAGATATGGGATTCGAGATACTGGATTAGGGATTTGAGAATTTTGTTTCTTCTATCACCTATTTTGTATCTCGCATCAAAAATTATCGCTTAAACTCATCCAAACAACGATAAACTTCAAAAGTTAGGTCATAGTCGTTGGCGGTAAGCACAAAATTATCTGGTAAATTACAAAACTTCATAAAATACTTTAATTCCTGCCCTTTGAGTTTTGTTACAAATGAAATGTATTCGGAGCTATAACGATACTCAACTAGGAGTTTTTTGAGGTCTTCTTGCTTCATGGCTGCCAGTTTTCGGCGAGATTTCCCTTCTTTGCTGAAAAGTTCATACAATCCATCAATCGAAATTCCAATTGTGCCTGGCGTTGAGGTATTCGTATTAATGAGGTTAGCAATGTCTTTCCATTTTAGCTTATTTGACGCTTCAGGCGAACCCATTAATTCTTCAATTTGTTGCTTAACTTGTTCCGAACGCTTATCTCTGACAACAACTTCTTTCAAAGCAATGGCATCCTGCCGCATTTCAATGACGGGTTCTAAATTTACACCGTCCCAAGCAATGTTTACCGCTTTATAGCCAATTGATGTAATTTTGATAGAATCGCCTTTCGATGCTCGCACCAAAAAATTGCCGTTATCGCCTGTTTTTGTGATTTGTCGGGTCTCTTTATTTACGACCGTTGCCGAAGGAACTGGCTTTCCTGTACCTTTATCAATAACTTTACCGAGAACATAAGACTTTTGGGCAAAGGTAGAAATAATCCCTAGGCTTTGCCAAAAGATAAGAAAAACAACGACTTTTATTACCCTGCCTTTCAGGGAGGGGTTGGGGGCGACCGTCGCTACGGTGGGGCTATTTAATTTGTCCATTCAAGATGATATATTTCACTTCTTTATCTTTCGTAAGCAAGAAACTTGCTGTTTCGTCGAGGTTAATTTCTTGATTTTGTAATTCTTTTTCCGAAACTTTATATTTCTGTAAAACTTGTGAAACGTCACCAGTAGGAAATTCTTTCAATAAACTCACAGTCAAACCTTTGGCATCAATTTCTTTGATTCCCCAAAAAGTAGAAAGGTCGCCGAGGTCTTCTATAACGCTAGAAAGCACAAAATCAGTAGCGTTATTGATATTTTTTTCGCTAAAATTAATACCAATATCTTTGATTATGGTTTTCCCATTCTGCACAAATTTGGCATTCCGAATGAGTAAGTCAAACAAATATCGGTCGTTTTTCGGAATAGCTTCGTAGGTTTTGAGCTCAAATTTCGTGTATGATTCTTCAGAAATTGCTTGTAATCCAGTCAGAATTGCCAAGAAATTTAGTTTTCTAATAAATTGCTTTTCGGTATCTTCTTTATATCCACCCGATTCAATCAGGATCAAACTACTACCCCACTTCGCAATATTATCGCCAAAGGCACGAGGTTCGTGGTCGTCATTCCAGCGTCCTAAATGCCCAGGAATAAATTGTTGAAGCGTTTGGTGCATACCACAAATCACTTGCATAGCCCGTGTTCGGGCAGAATTCCATTCTTTTTCATAATTATATGACGTAGGCAAAAATGAAATCGTTGCTTGCTTTCCGCTTGCTCCTGCACTGTATTTGGTATTTTTATCGTGCAAATTAAACGAAAACTCAGGTCGAATCTCGTCTTGTAGTTTCTTTAATAATAAACCTTCGGGAGTCTGAAAACGCAGGGCATCACGATTCATATCAATATCAATAGCGGTGCGTCTTTGAAAACGTTCTGCACCATCGGGGTTGAGCATTGGCACATAATAAAGTGTACAATTTTCAAGAATTTTAGTTCTTAAAGCATCAAATCCATCGTTTTTGTTTTGAAAGAAGTTAAAAATATCAAACAACGCCATCGTAGCGGTGGCCTCATCGCCATGCATTTGCGACCACAACAAAACTTTGGTTTTGCCACTTCCCATCTTGATTTGATAAATCTCTCGTTCTTCAAAAGACTTCCCGATTTTCTCGACCGAAAAAGGCAATTTTTTTATCAAAGGAACAATATCTTTGTGCTTAAAACGGCGTTTTGTGAGGCTCTGTTCTTTGATTTGTTCGTGAATATCGAATAATTGTTTTGAAAAATCTGGGAGTTTTGGCTGTGCAATCGCTGACATATTGGTTAGAAATGTAATAATTACTGAAAACACAAAGGTAAGGCGTTTGTGAAGAAGTTCCATTGGTCTGCCGAAAGATTAAATAACTTGTAAAGATAAAATTTCTTTCGACAGTCTTATCAAATTTGAATAAATATCCGGTGAGCTTATTAATCGAATCGGAATTTATAAGACCAATTCTATTGAAAAACTTTACTTACCACAACATTTTTTGTATTTTTTGCCACTTCCGCAAGCACAAAAATCATTTCGCTTTTGGATTTGTGTTTCTGCGGATGTTGAGTCTATAATTCCACTCAAATAATACCATTGACCATTTTCTTTGACAAAAGTAGATTTTTCATGATGGATCTGAGGCGTTCCAGTAATATCAATATAAGAGGCTTTAAATTCAACTTCGCCGTCTTCTTCGTTGAATTTCCCTTTTTGTTTAGCAATAACTTCCAATTTTTGCCATTTATTAGCTTCCGCCCACGCTTGAATATCTGCTTCATCGTAGTTTTTTTGTTGGGTTGGATAAGTAGTAGCTATTAAATATTTTACATCAACTACCACATAAGCCGAATATCTCGAACGCATCAGTTGCTCGACGGTTTGGGCAGATTTTTCACCCGAAATTATTGGTTCACAACAGTCGGAAAATGGTTTGGTTTCGCCACAATAGCACATAGAATAAATGTAAAAATAGTAAAGTTAAAGTTTAATAACGAGTTAATTACTCAGACACAAGAAACGAAACACGGGCTTCGAGATAAATCTACCAAGCTTGATTATCAACAAATTAACTAATATATTTTTGTCGATTATTTTCGTCTCATTGCTTAATAAGACATTGGCGTAATTGAGTTTGTATATTTATTTTAAAATTTTTCTTGAAGAAAGCTAAAAGCCTGTTTCTTTCAAAAACTTATCAATTTTTTCCATTAATTCTTTTTTTGCATAAGAAGGACTCGAATGTCCCGCCTCGGGAATAAATTCAATTTGCACTTTCAAACCTTTGCTTTTATAAGCACTCATCAACTCAATCGACTGATTGATAGGTACTTGAATATCTTGCTCGCCATGCACAATCAAAAGCGGCGGGTCGGAGGCATCAACTTGATAAACTGGACTTGCCAATTTTGCCAATTCGGTAACTTGGTCTAAAGGCTTGCCAAGCAAAATTGCCAGTGCTGGCAGACGAACATTCAAGCCATGAGGAGTTGATTGATTGAGAATAGTCAGAAAATTAGTAGGTCCATAAAAATCAATACAGCCTTGCACCAACGATGAGGTTTTGGTAAAATCGCCCAAATTGCCTTCTAAAGCTGTATTATTGTTGGTAGTAGCAACCAAAGCCGCCAAATGTCCACCTGACGAACTTCCCCAAATAATAATTTTATCAGCTTTATAGCCAAATTTGCCGGCATTTGCTCTTAGAAAACGAATCGCAGCCTAAATATCATGCACATCAGCAGGAAATGGTTTTTCGGTACTCGCATGAAAATCAACGCTTGCTAAGGCATATCCGAAAGGCAGTAAACCCAAAGGTGGGTTTTCTTTGCTTCCAGTATTCCATGCTCCGCCATGCACCCAAACAATCAGATAAGGTTCTTTTTGTGCTTTTGGTTTATAAATATCAAGTTGGAGTTTCTTGCCATCAACTTCGGCATACGTAATATCTTTCGAGATTTCGATGTCGTTTTGGGCGATAATTTTTAAAGAAAAGTAGAAAATTAGAAAAAGAGTTAGGCTTGTTTTCATTGTTTTATGGTTGAAATTTTTAACTAATTTATAGGATATTTTTGCCTAAACCTAAAATGTTTTAAGATATAATTTGGGTATTTGTGGGTGCGTTTTTATATATTTTTAAACAAAAAGTAAAATAAAATTTGGAAAGATTATTTTTATTGACAATTTTTGTCCAAAATATAATCTCCAAAATTTATGGATGCCATAGAAAAGACGTTTGGCGAAGTAATACGGCAGCACCGTGAACAGCAAAATTTACCTTTGCGAAAAGTAGCGGCACACCTTGATATTGATACCAGTACGCTTGCCAAATTTGAGAAAAACCTCCGCCATCCCAACCGTGAGCATATCACGAAATTGGCCGAGCTATTTGCCTTAGATGAGCAAGAACTATTGGTGATGTATCTCTCCGACCGAGTTGCCTACGACCTCGTTGGCGAAACCAACTCTGAGCAAGTGCTAAGAGTTGCCGAAGAAAAAATTAAATACATTCGCTCTAAAAATACCGTACAGGGAGTTTTAGGGTTTTAAAAAATAAGCTTATGTACAAGGCTATTAATGGTATTTACGAAAACGGACAATTTGTTTTGACCGAAACTCCTCCGACTAGCAAAAAAACAAAAGTAGTAATCATGTTTATGGAGGAAGTGGAAGCTTTGCTTAAAAATAAGAAAAAAGGTGTAAAATTGGGGAGTTTAGCTGGAAAAGGTTATAACATACCTGATGATTTTAATGAACCTTTAGATGATTTAAAAGACTACATGTAATGGACTTTATTATCAATCGACTTTTCGATAGAGATATCTTAATTGTGCAAGCCTACAATATCAATTTTTTGTTTGTGGTAGCGGCTTATATTCAGAGTAGTACAACACAAAAAGAACTATTTAAGAAAAACACAAGAACTGTTTTTAGAAATAAACTAATTGCTTATTTGAATAAAAACTTTGAGTTTCGAAAAATCATTGTAGCGTCTGATATTGAGCAGTTTGTGGAACAAAATTTCAAGAAACTACAAGGCAAAATCTATCGCCCATCAGGTTGGGAAAATGAATTATTGCTGGCGGTGGAAAAAGGAACAAGTGTATTTGAAGATTTCGAGAATTGTAAAATTGAATCTTACTATTTAAGTGTTTAATAAGGTATATTTCTCAGCTTTTTTGCCTAATTTTGAACTTTCTAAGCAATCACTAAACACAATTATATGCGTAAAATTTATTTATTCCTTGCGGTTTTGGCGGTAGCTATCACGGCTTGCCAGAAAGATGGTATTCCAGAAGATGATCAAATAACTAGCTATGTTACGAGTAAAAATCTGACTGTTACCGAAAAAACAGCTTCGGGTTTGCGTTATATTGTCACGAAAGCCAATCCAACGGGAGCAGCTTTGAAAGCAGGGCAAAATATTAATGTAAACTATGCAGGAACATTTTTGTCTGGAAAATCTTTTGACTCAGGAAATTTCAGTTTTGTATTAGGTGCAGGTCGTGTAGTTAAAGGTTTTGATGAAGGCATCGCAAAGATGAGAGTAGGAGAAAAAGCAATAATTATTTTCCCTTCAACTTTGGGTTATGGTTCGTCGGGCTCTGGGTCAATTCCTGCAAATTCTCCCTTGGTTTTTGATATAGAAGTAGTTTCGGCAAGGTAATATAAGATTTGTGCGAACGCTTAGACTAAACATTCAAATCAGTTTTTAATTTATATTCAAAAATAATGGCAACATACGGAAAAGATGGCTTTTCGGGCACAGAAGATGAGCAAATCGAAAGTTATATCAATAGTAAAAACTTGGCTATCACCGAGAAAACTTCTTCGGGTTTACGCTTTATTCTAACTTCACCAAATGAAGCGGGTACGGCGTTAGCAGCATCACAAAATGTTACGGTAAAATACGCTGGAAGACTCCTATCCGATGAGCAATTCGATGAAGGCACTTTCAGTTTTATATTGGGCGTTGGGCAAGTAGTTGGTGGTTTCGACGAAGGTATTGCCAAATTGAAAGTAGGCGAAAAAGGTACAATTATTTTCCCTTCGTCATTGGGTTATGGCTCACGTGGTGCAGGAAGAGATATTCCAGGTTATTCCCCTTTGGTTTTCGATATCGAAATTGTTTCGGCAACATAAACTAAACTTTATTATTCGTATAGAGGTCGGTAAATTTATTGTACAGACCTCTTTGCATTTTTGGGGCGATAATATTTTTAAATAAGAGAATGAAAACTGCTCAATAGAGGTAAAAGCTTAGTGAATATAATAATTTTAAGTTTTTTTGTAAAAATATGGCTTTTATATCAATTATTATTATCTTTATTAAATTTTAATAATATTGCTTTGAAAGTTTAATATTATTGAAATTTTATTCAATATTCTATTCGATATAAACTATTCCTAACCGATGAAAAGTATAGTTTTAAAGGCTAAAACTTTTTTCTTTTTGCTACTTACGAGCATAAGTTTGGCAACAATTGTGTGGAATTGTACAACTTCTTCTGCTGAAACGGGGTCAATCCCCAATGAGGTTGATTTTAATTTCCATATCCGCCCGATCCTTTCCGACCGTTGTTTCAAATGTCACGGCCCCGATGTTAATAAACGGGAAGCAAACCTACGCCTCGATACACCCGAAGGTGCGTATGCTGCCTTGAAAGATAACCCAAAAGCCCATGCAATTATGGCTGGAAGTTTAGAGAAATCAGAGGTTTATCAGCGTATTATTGCTAAAGATACTGCCGTTTTGATGCCACCGCCTTCATCAAACTTAAAACTGACTCAATACGAAATCGAACTGATAGCTAAATGGATAAAACAAGGGGCAAAATATAAACCTCACTGGGCGTTTATTGTCCCACAAAAACCAAAGTTACCCGAAGCCGACGAAGATTGGATAAAGAATGAAATTGACAATTTCGTTTATGCGAAAATGGACGAAAAAGGACTGAAACCCAACGAAGAAGTCGACAAAGAACGCTTGCTAAAACGTGTAAGTTTCGATCTTATTGGACTACCACCGACTATCGAAATGCAAGAGCGTTTCTTGAAAGATAATTCGCCCAATGCTTACGAGAAAATTGTTGATGAATTACTAAAAAACAAGCATTATGGTGAAAAAATGGCCATTTCTTGGCTCGATGTGGCTCGTTATGCCGATTCGCATGGTTATCAAGATGATGGTCTACGCACCATGTGGCCTTGGCGAGATTGGGTGATTCATGCTTTCAATTCAAATTATCCGTATAGTAAATTTTTGACTTGGCAGCTGGCAGGAGACTTATTGCCCAACCCGAGTAAAGAAATGTTGTTGGCAACTGGTTTTAACCGAAATCATAAAATAACGCAAGAAGGTGGCGTAATTGATGAAGAATACCGTATTGAATATGTGACCGACCGTACAAATACTTTCGGTAAATCGTTTTTGGCTCTTACTTTTGAGTGTGCCCACTGCCACGACCATAAATACGACCCGATTTCGCAAAAAGATTATTATCGAACCTTCGCTTTTTTTAATCAAGTGCCAGAAAAGGGACTTTTTGGAACAATTGATGCTTCGTTTGCCGACCCACCAAACATGAAAATCACGACCGAAGACGTAAATTCTATATTGAAATTTATCAACAAAAAAGATACGGCAAAAGTAATGGTCATGGTGATGAAGGACACCTCAAAGGTGCGTCCAACTTATATTTTGAATCGTGGAAATTATGATTCGCACGGAGAAATTGTTGGTGTCGGAATTCCGAAAGCCATCATGCCATTTGATACCAATAAATTAGAAAAAAATCGACTTGGTTTAGCAAAATGGATGCTAAATGATAAAAATCCGCTCACCGCACGAGTTTATGTCAATCGACTTTGGGCATCATTTTTCGGTCGAGGAATTGTGAAAACTTTAGGTGATTTTGGAATGCAAGGAGAATTACCATCGCACCCCGAATTGCTCGATTGGCTGGCGGTAGATTTTAAACAAAACGGATGGAATGTAAAGCGTTTGGTAAAACAAATAGTAATGTCGGCCACTTATAGACAATCTTCGACTATTACAGAAAAACATTTGAAAACTGACCCTGAAAATATATTCTTGGCTCGTTCAACTCGAATGCGTTTCCCTGCAGAGAATGTACGTGACCACATTTTAGCAAGTAGTGGTGTGCTAAACGAAGAAATCGGCGGACCAAGCGTTAAACCTTACCAACCAAAAGGACTTTGGGAAGTGGCAACTTCGGGACGTGGAACGCTATCAAAATACGTTCAAGACCACGAGTCTGACCTTTACCGCAGAGGAATGTATGTTTTTATTAAACGAACTGTTCCGCCACCGTCAATGCTAATTTTTGATGCTAGCAACCGTGACCAATGCGAAGTTCAACGCAGCCGAACAAACACGCCACTGCAAGCATTGGCAATGATGAATGACCCACAAACAATGGAAGGTTCGAGGGTTTTAGCAGAGAATTTAATGAACGAAAATATATCTTTGGAAACCAAACTTGAAAAGGCATTCCGACGCATTATTTGCCGAAAACCCAAAGCTAAAGAATTAGAGATTTTAACCCTATATTATGAATCAGAAAGCGACTTTTTTAAGAAAAACACCAAAAAAGCTGACATGATGCTCAAAATCGGAGAATTTAAGCAAAAAATGATAAAAGATAAAAACGCAACCGCCGCTCTAATGCAAACAATCCAAATGATTTTTAATATGGAAGAAGCGATTGTTAGGGGGTGAAACTCACAGAGTGATACACCCACCCCACTGCCCACGTTGATTATTTCTAAGTTTTGAGCTTAATTTCCCCTCCTTATTTTCAAGGAGGGGTGTCCTGACGAAGTCGGACAGGGTGGTTTTTTGAGTATAAGTTGATTGAAAAGACTTTATAATTCCTTAACCACCCCGTTAAAATTCGACTTTGTCAGAATTTTGCCACCCCTCCTTAAGAAAAGGAAGGGAAATTTTAGAACTAACCAAGCCCTACTTCGCAGTGGGATGTAAAAAACAAAATTTATACTATTCAATCATTGTATTTAAATGCAAAACGAATTTTTCAATCATAAACTAAACATTACCCGCCGCCACTTTTTGGGTAAGGCCGCCACTGGAATTGGTACTTTGGGTTTAGGCTCTTTGCTGATGCCAAATCTATTTAAAGGAGAAGGAAACCTCGACCAATTGCCTTTAGGTATGCCGCATTTTGCTCCAAAAGCTAAGCGAGTAATCTATTTGTTTCAGAATGGAGCTCCATCTCAGCTCGAAACTTTTGATTATAAGCCTACGCTCACCAAAATGATGGGTGAAGATTTGCCAGCTTCTATCCGAAATGGACAAAGATTAACGGGAATGACTTCAAAGCAGACAAAGTTTCCATTGATGGGTTCGTTTTTTGACTTTAAGCAATATGGTCAATCGGGTGCATGGGTGAGCGATATATTTCCCAATATGGCCAAAATCGTTGATGACCTTTGTATTATCAAAACCATGAATACCGATGCCATCAACCATGATCCTGCTCTTACATTCTTGCAGACGGGGGCCCAAGTTGGCAATCGTCCAAGTATGGGTGCGTGGGCTAGTTATGGTTTAGGTAGCGAAAATAAAAACCTTCCTGCATTTTGTGTTTTGCTTTCTCGTGGTCGTGGAAACGGGCAAGGAGTTTATTCAAAACTTTGGACAAATGGTTTTTTAGATTCTACGCATCAAGGCGTGGTTTTTAGCAGTGGCGAAGACCCAATTTTATATCTAAATGACCCCGAAGGCACGGATAAAATTGCTCGTAGAAGAATGTTGGATAAATTGTCCGAACTCAATCATTTGGGTTTTGAAGAAAACGGCGACCCCGAAGTGAAGGCCAAAGTACAGCAGTATGAAATGGCTTACAGAATGCAAACTGCCGTGCCAGAACTCACTGATTTATCGAAAGAACCTGACCATATCATAAAAATGTACGGCCCTGAGTGTTTAGTTCCAGGAACCTACGCAGCTAATGCTCTTTTGGCTCGGAAACTATCAGAATCGGGCGTGAGATTTGTACAGCTTTACCACCAAGGATGGGATCAACACGGAAACCTTCCCAACGAAATGCCACTCCAAGCTCAAGACGTTGATCGTGCGTCGGCGGCATTGATTACCGACCTCAAACAACGTGGACTTCTGGACGAAACTTTAGTAATTTGGGGCGGAGAATTTGGCCGAACTAATTATTGTCAAGGAAGTTTCACAAAAGATAATTATGGCCGTGACCACCATCCAAGAGCGTATAGTATTTGGATGGCAGGCGGAGGTGTAAAACCTGGCATTGTTTATGGTGAAACCGATGAATTTGGATATAATATCGTACGTGACCCTGTGCATATTCACGATTTCCATGCAACCGTTATGCACCTAATGGGCTTGAATCACGAACAACTTACCTTCAAACATTTAGGTCGAAGATACCGCCTAACCGATGTAGCAGGTAATGTGATTTCGGGTCTTATGGCGTAAGAAATTATCAATGAGTGATTATTATGTTTACTATTCTGTTTGATGGTTAAAAGACTCAGAATTCAGAACTCAGAACTCAGAACTAAATGACCCGTTTCTATAAAATTTCATCATACCTATTATTAAGTCTAAATACTCTCCTACTGTTCTTTTTGATGTTTGAAGAACAAGTAAGCCTTCCACTTTGGATAAGTCCACTTGGACGAATGCACCCATTATTACTGCATTTACCGATAGGTTTTGTGGTGTTATTGGTGCTTTTTTCATTCTTGAAAAATGAAATAGAAACAAAAAGTTATGAAATAATCAGAACACTTTTGCTGACTTTAACAGCACTTTCTGCCGCAATCGTCGCATTGATGGGTTTCTTTTTATCAAGAGAAGGAGGCTACGATGAGCGACTTTTACAATTTCATAAATTCACTGGTATTTTCGTCAGTTTATTGGCTTATGTTGTAATAATTTTTGATGAAAAATTAAGCTCCAAAACATATCCTAATTGGGCACTATTGGGCATTATGGCCGTTGCTGGACATTTCGGGGCGGGCATTACGCACGGTGAAAATTATTTGTTTGAAGCGTGGCAAAAAACCGATATTGCTCCACAGTTTTCGGAGACTGACCCTATGTATAAAGCCGCCATTTTTCCGATTCTCGAAGCTAAATGTGTGGCATGCCATAATGATGATAAAACCAAAGGACAACTCAATATGAGTAGTATTGAAAAAATTTTTAAAGGTGGAAAAAATGGTTTAATTTGGAAAGTTGGCGATGCACTCAATAGTCACATTATTCAGCGAGCAAGTTTGCCTTTGGAGCATAAAGAACACATGCCACCAAAAGGAAAACCACAACTAACAAACGATGAAATTGCTCTCTTGACTACGTGGATAAACGAAGGAGCGGATGTAAAAAAAGCCTTCAAAAACTATTTGGCAAGTTCAGAAACCAAGAAAATTGCCTCGAAACTTGTAAGTACAAAATCTACTATCAAAGAAACCAAGGTTTATACTTTTTCGATGCCATCGGAGTCAGATTTGGCGGCCGTGAATACGCCTTTTTGTTCGGTTTTCCCATTTGCCACTGGTTCGCCCGCATTGCAAGCTGATTTTTTTGTGAGTAAAAAATTCGACCGAAAAGTTTTAGAAAATCTCTCAAAAGTTGGCGAGCAATTGGTAATTTTAAATCTATCGAAAATGCCATTAAAAGATGAAGATTTAGCTTTGATTGCTAATTTTCCGAACCTTGAAAAACTCATTCTTAACCAAACTGATATTACTGGAAAAACTTTAGAACAGCTCAAAAAATGCAAGAATTTGGAGTCTGTTGCATTTGCAGGCACGAAAATTTCTAAAGAAAACCTTCAAAAAATACTTGATTTACCGAAACTAAAAGAGGTTTTTGTATGGAATACTGATATTAATGAGGTTGCCGTAAATGAACTCGGAAAGAAATATGCCAAAATAAAATTTGATAAGGGAGGAATTGATAATCCAAATGAGATTTTGCAACTCAACCCACCAATATTGGTCAATGAAGGTTTTATCATCAAAACCAGTGCACCAATTACGCTTAAACACACCCTCAAAAATGTAAAGATTCGCTACACAATTGATGGTTCTGAACCTGACTCAACGACAGTAAATATCTACGAAAAACCAATAGTAATTGAAAGTTACACTAAATTCAAAGCCGTGGCAACCAAAGAAAATTGGTATGCTAGCAAAAAAGTTGAATACAGTTTCTTCAAGTCGAGTTATGTGGCTGATAGTGTATATTTGCTCAATTCGCCCGACCCAAAACATGCTGGTAAAGGTGGAACAACCTTAAAAGATTTGAAAAAAGGGCCAAACGATAATTTTGGCGATAAAGCATGGTTGGGTTATCGTGAAAAAGAATTTGTAGGGTTGTTTGAGTTCAAGAAGGTTCAACCCATTAAAGGCTTAACAATCAGTTATTTACAAAAAATGGATTCGTTTATTTTGCCGCCAATGGTTATTGAACTTTGGGCTGGAAATAACAAATCTGATTTGAAAATCATTCAGAAGCTTAGGCCAAAGCAACCTGAAAAAATGGAGAGGAATGCTAATTTAGGATTACAAATCCTTTTCTCACAGGGCTCATACAAAATGATAAAATTGGTCATAAAACCAGTGTCAAAACTTCCCGTTTGGCATCCAGGAAAAGGTAAAAAAGGCTGGTTTTTTGTCGATGAAGTGTTTTTTAATTGATTTATTGAAGTAATTTGAGGTATTAGTACTGATGTCTATTGATGTCATTGCCTAAAATAAGTTTCCCTGTGATTGGAAAAATTGAATATAGTTAAAATTGTTTAAAACATTGATTTGGGTTTTGTTTTATCAATAAATCACATAAATTTATTGAGATTTATTGAATGATTTTTAAAAACCTAAGCTAAATTCATATTGTTGTGAGAAAAATAGAGTTTTCGATTATAAATATCTTTTTGTTTTTATTAAAAAAATAGTCTCAAAAGATAGTTCCAATTATCGAAAATAAACACCGCCATTTTTGTCTATTAGAACAATGCGTCTTTTGAAAAACACCTTAAATGTCCATTACGCACTAATTTTGGAGAAGCAATCACAAAAATGGCACGTTTTCTTTTGAAAACGTGCCATTTTTATATCTTTTTCAAGAAGTTATTACTCCAACGGATGCTCCAAAAGTAATTTTGAGACATTATAAATTTCCTTCTGTTTAGCTACAGAAGCACGTACAATTTTCACTTTTTCGGGCGAAATTACCGATGCTTTATTACCAAACGAATTTCTAACGTAAGTCAAAACTGCCGCTACTTCTTTGTCGTCAAGTAAACCTTCAAACGGTGTCATTGGCACTTGCCCAGGATAAGTCTTTCCGTTTACGTCTATTTGTCCAAGCAAACCTTTTAGTATAATTTTAATAGCTCGCTCTTCATTGCCTGTTACCCATTTCGTTCCTGCCAATGGCGGAAATCCCGAAGCGGTTAAACCTTTTCCATCAGCTTGGTGACACGTTCCGCAGTAACCTTCTTTGGCATAAATTTTCTTGCCAATTTTAAATAATTCGAGTTCTTTATCTTTCAACGTTGACTTTTCGGCAATTTCTTTGCCTTGCTTCACTAACATTCCATTCAAATGAGCAACGGCAGTTTCATGAGCATGAATCATCCATTCGTCCATTGGTTTCTTTTTGGCTTCCGCTAAAATCGGCAAACCTTTTTCTTTACCAATCCACGAGGTTGCCACGATGGCATCTAATCTCACTCGACTGTTTTCGTCTCCTACAGCTTGCATTAATAAAGCCGCTTGGTCAGGCACTTGATGCCCCACAAAACGTAAAACCTCTACCGCTGCCGCTCTTGCATGATAGTCTTTGGCTTTGAGCATTTGACGAAGTAGTTTTTGGTCAACTTTATTCAAACCCCAAGTTACCCACAGAGCCTCCAACATATTATGTTCGTAGCGAGGGTCATTTTTGTCTAAGCTAGCAACCCATTTTATGATTTTTGGTAAAACATCGGCGGCATTTCTTCCTCGTAATTCTCTACGTGTGCGGTAACGAGTACGATATTCGGGCAATTTTAAATTATCGAGCAAAGTTTCTATACTTGCACCGTCAATCTTTGCCGGAGTTATCAGTGGTCGTGACGGGTAAGTAACTCGATATACGCGTCCATGTACATGGTCACGTAATGGATCACGAGCATTGTGCTGCATATGTCCGATTAGAATATTATGCCAATCTATGACATATAATGAACCATCGGGAGCAATTTCCATATCAACTGGGCGAAAGTTTCGGTCTTCACTCACTATTAAATCTTGACGGTGTTTGGTTTTATAACCAGTGCCATCATCTTTTATCGAATGTTGTTTTGTACCCAAAAATCCAATGGTATTATTGATGAGCATATCGCCTTGAACTTCATCGGGGAAGTGGCGACTCCACAAAAATTCAAGTCCTGAAGTTGGACGAACCATGTGGTCTTTTTCTATCAATTGAAAGCCTTTGTGCGTAGCTTCACCATAACGTGGAAGTACGGTTCCGGGCATCATCCAACGTACATCGGGGCTTGAAGTTTCAGCAAAAAATGGTTGTCCCCAATCATCAAAAGCAATTCCCCAAGGGTTCGGTATTGATAATTGAGCAGTGCGTTCGAGCTTGTGCAATTGCGGAGAATATCTATAAAATCCACCATTGGTAGCCCGCACAGTTCCGTATGGAGTTTCTACGTTTGTGTGCAAGAAAACACCTTCACCGCCATAAATCGCACCCGATGGGTCAGCACAAAATGCACTATTATTATGATGCGTATCGTGGTCATCGAAGCCACTGAGCAAGATTTCAACTTTATCGGCTTTATCATCGCCATTGGTATCGGTGAAAAGTTTAAGGTTTGTTCCTTGCGAAATATACACGCCTTCGGGAGCAATTTCAAAACCTAAAGGCAAATGCAATCCTTCAACAAAAACGGTTTGTTTGTCGGCCTTCCCATCGTTATTGGTATCTTCTAAAATCAAAATTTTATCATTTGGTTTGGCATCACCAGGTTTATAGTGCGGATAACTCGGCATAATAGCAACCCACAAACGCCCTTTATTATCGAACGACATTTGTACTGGATTTGCCAAATCATTAAATTCTTTTTCGGAGGCAAAAAGCTCGATTTTATAGCCCGCAGGCACTTTTAGCTTATCGAGTGCATCTTGTCCATATAAATATTCGAGGCTGCCATTTTTTTCAGGATTAAAATTAGTAGTTACCGTTGGCAGACTTCGCGTGTTTTTATCCGCAGCCGCAACGTCCAATTTTTCGCCTTTTGCAGCCATTAACCAAATGGCATTATCACGAATATCGGTCATTTGGCGAATCTTTTCGATTTCAGCAGGGTAATTTTCTGGCCCAAAAGGATTGTATCGACGACCGTAAGCATGAACTCCATTCGGAATTTTGTAGTCATTATGCCACATCCAGTTTTTTTCCATTACAGCGGCATGAATCAATGCTCGGTTTGACTCAGCTTTGGCAGAAGTTTTACCAAAAATTTTATCAGAAAGTAAAAGACCGAGCTTTTTATAACCTTCATCGTTTAGTTGTGAGCCATCAATCGTCAAAGGCTCGGCGATGCTGGCATACCACGCTTTTGAAGGTGTAAAAGCATCGACAAACAACACTTTATTTGCTATGGAAACTTCACGCATGGCATTGGTGTAAAGCAAAAGGTTTTCATTTTCTTTTACACCATTTGGTAAATCATATTTTGTTGATAAATCTTCAAAAGCAATGGGCGAAACAATAGCCAATTGTGGGGCGGCAACTCCATTGTATTTTTGACTTAAAGTATATTTAATAAAAGCATCCAATTCGGCTTTGAAATTTGCCAAACCTGCTTTGCCTTGAAATGATTCGCTATAACCAAAAAATGCAATAATTACATCAGTTTTAAGACGAGTTAGCCATTGGTCGGGATAATCAAAGTGACCTTCGCTGCCTGAGTTTTTGGCGTATTCGGTTTGAAATTTTTCTGCTCCTGCAAATGCCCATGGCAGATTTCGACTAGCGTGCGGACGAAAACCTGGGGTATCACCTCCATCACACATATTGCGGATTACAAGTGAATTTTCGGGGTAACGCACGTGCATTTCTGTCTCGAAATGGTCGTAGTTTATCATACGTGAACCAAGATTTCCACCGATAAGTGAAATATTGCTTCCTTTTTCAACTTTAATAATTTCAAGCGGAGCAGGTAAAAACGAACTGACCAGAAAAACTGTGAGTACGAATAATGTGAGTAATATTTTGATGTTGATTTTCATGTTCTTGATTTAAGGTTGGGGCTGGGTTCGGCTATGCTCGCCCACCGTAACAGAGGTACGATAGCTGAGCGTAGTCGAAGCTATTTCACCATGCCACGATATGGTACATTAATATCTATTTTTCCTTTCCAATTTTTAGGTACTTTTTTACCCAATTCCCAATGAATGGCATTAATAACAAGGCGTTGGAAAGCTTCTACTTGAAAATCTTCGGGATGGCCCATTGTGGTAGTGAAAACTTTCGCACCAAACGAATTTGTGCCTGTCCATGCAATGGGATTTTCGATGGCTGCTTTATCAGGGTTAACTGACTTTCCCATCAATAACCATTCTGACCCTTTCGTAGGATAATCTGGCAGAACTCGGTATAACCACGAACGCACATGGAAACTTGGAGCAACTCCAGTCAGAATCGGGTGGTTTTTGCTCGATTCAATGACTGCAACATCCGTGCTGCTTTCGTGTCCGTAATGCGTATGAGCTGCTTTGCCACCCCAGCCCGGAGGAGCATTAAGTGCAAATTCACCAAATGCATTCCACCGTACATAAGCATCACCTTTCGGAAAATTGAAAGCGTGAGTTGTTGTTCGGAAACCCATAACTGGCTTTCCAGACTTAAGATATTTATCAATATATTCAAGTTGCTCAGGCGGTAATTGTCGCCAACGGAGATAAAAAACTGCCAAATCAGCTTCTTGCAAAGCCTCCAAACCTGGAATATCTTTTTCGGCATTTTGGTTCGGATAAGCCTTTAAGACTTTGGTTCGGAAACCGTAGTTTTTTTCAAGCTCGGCAGCAATTAATGGAAGAGTAAATTCGCCACTATACTCATGGTCGCCAGTGACGAAGACAATTAACGGCTGTTTTTTCGTTTGTGCAGTTGCCGGATGCCCAAACACAGAAAGCAGCACAAAACTCAGTAATAAAAAAGTTTTACGCATTATAGTTTTATAAATTGAAGGTTGAGTTAATTTGGTGATTCATAGCCAATTAAGGGCAGTATTCCAGTCACCAAACTTTTAATCATAAAAATAAGTAATAATTTTATTATATCTCAATAGGCGAAAGAATATTATTAAGAAAATTTAAGAATCAATTCAGTATTCTATCGACTTCAGCATAATTTTAGAAAAATGCAGATTAAAAGCATTCATTTTTTCAAATATAATATTGACATAACGTTTTGTTTCTAATTATGCCTTAGATTTGTGACAACTATATTGTATCAAGACTTTCTTTATTAGCAAATATGCCCAAAATATCTGTACTGATGGCAGTATATGATACTGATTTTTCTCTAGTTAAACGTGCGATTGATTCTGTACTAAATCAAGATTTTCAAGATTTTGAAATGATTGTCATTGACGATGGTAGTCAGAATGGAACCCAAAATCATCTACTAAATTACGTAATTGAAAACGAAATTAAAATCAGCTACCTACGCCATGCTAATTGTGGACAGTCCGAGTCAATTAATCGAGGTATTTTGAATAGTACTGGTGAATATATCACTATTTTGGATGCTGACGACGAGTATAAACCCAATCATTTATCGTCTTGCCTAATTGCTATAGAATCATTGGATTTGATTGCCTCTACAACCGAAACCATTGTAGATAGTTTAGATGATTTTTTTGTACCTGATAAGTATGACCAAAATCAGCTTATTCACGTTGACGATTGTATCTTATTTGCTACTTTGTTTGGAAAAAAAGATGTTTTTATGAACCTAAAGTTTCAGAAAAAATATGCTGCTGATGCCCAATTTTATGAAAGTGCATCACAAAAATATGAGGTAAAGAAAGTAAATTTACGTACCTATATTTACTATCGCAATACACCGAATAGTACCTGTGCGAAAATCAAAAATGCTACCTTTGCTACCTTCACCAATAAAAATTCGTATGTCCCCTTTGCCAATTCGTAAAAACGTAATCATGGCTTGCCACATTACGGGCATTTATGATGTAAATCGTAGTTATACTTTACCTAATGATGATTATTCTCTTGTAAAAGCTTGGGCGGACTCAGTCATTGATTTAAAACTCAATGGTATTATTTTCCACAATAATTTTTCTGAAGAAACTTGCCTTAAATATCAAAATGAACATGTAAGTTTTGTGAAAATTGCATACGATAGTAGATTCAATCCAAATATTTATCGGTATTTGGTTTATGACGAATATCTTCAAAATCACCATCATACTACTGATAATATATTTTTAACTGATATTTCTGATGTTGTGGTTGTGCAAAACCCTTTTTTACAGCCGTTTTATATCCAAAATACTTCGGCAATTTTTTGTGGAAATGAGCCCAAAGTACTCAATAACGAATGGATGCAGGCTCATTCTGAGCATTTACGTAGTAAAATCAGAGATTATGCACAATATGAGGGATATTTTGGCAATGAAACTCTTTTAAACTGTGGAATAGTTGGCGGTAATATTACGGTAATGCGTGAATTTATCGGAAGATTGTCTTCTATACACCGACAACATAATTGCGATAATCAAACGGCATATACTGGTGATATGGGGGCCTTTAATTATTTAATTCGAACAGCATATAATAATAAATTCTTTCATGGCTCACCCATCAATACTGTGTTTAAAGAATATCAAGATCTCCGAACGGACTGCTGGTTTAGGCATAAATAAAAGGCTATTTCATTTTTAAAGTTCCCATCGCACAATGCCAAACCTTAGCAATTACGTTAGGATAAACGTACTAATAATTTTTATGATGAAAAATCGTTTCATTTTTACCTTTTTAGTTTTTTTTTCTCTTCAAGCGTTTTCGCAAACTACCGAGCAAATCAGCGGTGAGGCTAAACTCGAACAATCAGTTTTAGATTATGTAAATCTCTACCGTAAAACCAAAAATTTAGCACCGCTCAAAATGATGCCACTCATTACGGCAGAGGCATTGAAACACAGCAAAAATATGGCTGACGGTAGAGTAGACTTTGGCCACGATGGTTTTGATGGCCGAGCTGATCGTCTGATGAGCCAAATTGACTTATCAAACGCCATTGCAGAGAATGTTGCTTACGGAAAATTTTTGGCACAAGAAGTGGTCAATCGTTGGATTAAAAGCCCTGGGCATCGAAAAAATATCGAAGGCAAATTTACGCTTACTGGTGTGGGTATCGTGCGTCGGGCGGATGGTTATTTATTTTTTACACAAATATTTATCAACAAATAGTTTTAGACAATCTCCAAAAACCGCCTCAAACTCGGATTAGTATTTTGTAGATTCCATAAGGCTGTAATTTCAGCTTTTTGTGCAATATCTCGAAGTTCTATAAATTTAACGGCGGTGTTGGTTACTCGCTCAAACGAAATCGGAATGAGCGAAATACCCAGATTATTTTCGACTAGTTTTAGGGTTGTATAGCCGTGTACAGTTTCATGCGATATTTTCGGAGAAAACCCAGCATCTTCATAAATACTCCATTGCAGGTTGTGGTAAATCTCACCATCAGTTTTGGTTGGAAGGATAAATTTCTCGTTGGCAACTTGTGTTAATGATTGAAAATTCGTTGCATCAAGCCAATGGTTTTTGGGCAAAACCAAAGCAAAATTTTCTTGAAAAACATTTCGTTGCTTAAACCGCTTATTGGGTGGTGGATTGCGAAGAAAAGCAATATCCAACTCACCTTTCTGAACCGCCAAAAGTTGTGAGGCCGAAGTCATTTCTGATAAATAGGTATGAATTTCGGAATATTTATCGTGTAAATCGCCAAGTAATTTGGGCAAAAAAGTATGAATGCATGACCCAACATAACCAATTTTTAGTTCACCTTTTTGCCCCATTTCTATTTGCTTAATCTCGTTTTTCGACTTTTCTAACTGCTCAAAAAACTTAGTTATTTCTGTATTGAAATACTCACCTGCAACCGAAAGTCTTACATTTCGTTTGTTTCTATCAAAAAGTATCACGCCTAATTCTGCCTCCAAAACTTGGATTTGCTTCGTTAGTGCTGGCTGAACAATAAATAGCTTATCGGCTGCACGTCTGAAATGCAGCTCATGGGCAAGCATAAGAAAATAACGAAGTTGTCGAAGTTCCATTTTAGTATCACATTTTAGTCAACCGAACCAAGTTTTTCAAATCTTCATTTGATAAATCTCCAAGCCAATTTTCGCCAGTATTGATACTCATATCGGCCAAATCTTTTTTGGAATGTATCATAGCATCAATTTTTTCTTCCATCGTTCCTTGATTTATTAGGCGATAAACCATTACATTTTTGGTTTGTCCAATTCTAAAGGCTCTGTCGGTTGCTTGGTTTTCTACGGCAGGATTCCACCACAAATCAAAGTGAATAACATGGTTGCCCTGTGTTAGATTTAGTCCCGTCCCACCTGCTTTCAATGATAAAATAAAGATAGAATCTGCTCTGTTTTTCTGAAATCTTTCCACCAATAAATCTCTTTGATTACGGTCGATTCCACCGTGCAGAAATAGCGGATCAACCAAAAATTTATCCTTAATAAACTCAACCAAAAGTTTGCCCATTTCACGATATTGTGTAAAAATCAGCACTTTTTCATTAGCTTCTTGGATATTTTCTATGAGTTCTATCAACATTTGAGCTTTCCCCGATTCTTCTAATGCTTTTTTCCCTTTATTCAAATATTGATACGGATGGTTGCCAATTTGTTTCAAAGCTGTCATTAATTTCAGCACCAATCCTTTACGGGCGATACCTTCATTTTCTTCAATATCTTTCAGACTCTTTTGAACTACACTTTCATACAAAGCAGCTTGTTCTTTGCTAAGATTTGTATAATGGTTATTCTCTATTTTATCAGGTAAATCACTGATAATGCTTTTGTCGGACTTTACTCTTCTGAGCAGAAATGGTGCAGTTATTTTCTTAAAAATTTGGAGTTGTTCTTGATTATGTTCTAACTGAATCGGTTTTGTGAATTCGTTTGTAAATTTACTCAAATTACCTAAATAGCCTTTGTTTGTAAAATCAAGAATACTCCAAAATTCACTCAAACGATTTTCTACGGGCGTACCGCTCATCGCAATTTTAATGTCTGATTTGAGATTTTTTATAGCCTTTGTTTGCTCAGTATCAGGGTTTTTAATGTTTTGAGCTTCGTCAATTGCTACACAATACCAGTTTGTTTTCTTGAAAACATCGGCATCGCTTCGCACCGTTCCATAAGTAGTTATTACTAAATCAATAGGATTTTCAGTGTCTTTAATTTCCAGCTTTCGTTTTGTTCCATGATAAATCTGGAAGGTTAAATCAGGAGCAAAACGATTGATTTCTTTCTGCCAATTCGTCAAAAGTGTGGTCGGAACAACTATCAAAGCCTTATTTTTGACAAAAGCTCCTTCTTGTTTAAATTTCAATAAAAGTGTAATTACTTGTAAAGTTTTGCCCAAACCCATATCATCAGCAATCAAACTGCCAAAGCCCAGTTTGGTATTTTTTACCATCCATTCATATCCACGTAATTGGTACGGGCGGAGTTCGGCATGAAGATTTTCGGGAAGTTTTACTTTACCTGGACTCGTTAAATCTTTCAATAATACAAGAACATCTTCTGAAAGCCCGATTTTTGAGCCTTGATATTCTTCGGCTAGAGCCATTTTCAGTAATTCTGTACCAGCCAATTTCGGTGGATTTTCAAGACGTTTTTTGAGTTTTTCAAGTTCATCTTGTTCAATCAACATATATTGGTCTTTGATTTTGACCAAACCTTTCATGCCCTTGATAAGACGCTCAAACTCATTCCATGACATTAAATCTTCGCCAACAGCAATTTGCCAATTGAAAGAAAGCATATCATCAAGGTGCAGAAAACCTCCTCCATCAGAGGCTTTCTTTGATTTTATTATACCTGAAATCTGCGGTTTTATCCAATGTTTCAGCGATTTTGGTAATAGAATCTGAATTCCGAAAAGTTGTAATGTAGGTATTATTTCAAGTAAAACTCCCACAAACTCCTCACCATCGAATTTCATTTTTTGGCTGCCTTGCATTTGTAAATATTTATCTAAGGCAGAAAAATGATTTGATAGTAAAAGTAAATCCTGTAACACCTCAAAACGTATATTTTCGTAGAGTTTCTCTTGCAAAATTTGCTGAAACTCAATTGGCTCTTTCTGTTGTTCGAGTCGATTTTGCACCAAAACATCAAGCACAAAATCGCCTCGTTCTGGGTTTTCTTCAATTCTCAATATTGGTACAAAATCTTTTTGAGTAATATAATAATTGTTCAGCCATGTCTGAATACCAATTGGCGTTTCTTTCTCTCTAAAACCCTTAAATTCGTAGGGAACTTGTTGAAAGAAAAATTCGTCCCACATTTGGTAGGAAACCTTACCACGATAAAAATCACCCATCGGAATCGTAAACAAACTTACATACTCGTTCAGCATAAGCGAACAAAGCGTCAGTATTTGTTCACTAGGTGTTTGATAAAGCGTTTTATTATTAGTCTGAAATTGTATTAAATTTGGCGGAATCGCTTGTGAAAGTGTCTTAAGAATATCTTCTATTTCAGCATTATTGAGAGCAGGAAGCCATCTGATAAAATAATCATCGCCAGTGTTTTTTAATAATTGAGGTATAATTGCTCCATTTTCAAGTAATTTCAAACAAAATTGATGCGAAATCTTCAAAATTCGGAAAGCATCCGACATTCGGTCAAAATATTTTTCGTCGCTTAAATAAACTGAGTTTAATAATTTTTCAAGCGTAACTTTCTTATAATCCCGTACTTCTTCATCGGTTGAAACAAACCTAAACTCAGCAATTTTAGCAGTTTCCGAAACAAATATTTCCAAATTATCCCCCAAAACTAAGTCTTCAATAATTACTTTTTTTTCTTCAAGTTTCCATTTTAAAAGCCCTTTTGACAATAATTTATGAGCCTTTTCGAGGTTTTTCTTAAAATCTTTCTCTGCAAAAATCGGGCTTCCCTGAATAATTTTCAATAGTTTGTCAGACATTGGTTCGATATACGAGAAATCAATATCATCAAAAATTTCATCTTTTATTTTAGCTATTTCTGCAAACTTTTCTTCAAAAAAATCTGCAAACGCATTTACTCGAATACCTGATTTTTTACCAACAGAATAACGGCTACTGACTTCGCCCAAGACATCAAAATCATGTAGCTGAAAAACCAAAAATGGGTTTTTATCAATTTCCTTGGCGATAATATAAATGACTGCTGCCAAATGTTTACAAGGTACGGCCGAATCGGGACAAGAACACTTCATCGGAAAATCTCGCCAAGATTTTGGAAAAAGCGGAATATTCTTTTCCTCTGCAAACTTATTTAATTCTTGCGGTAATTCACGGTTCAATAATTTAGCGAGCAATGTCGGATTTCCCAAAATTGCTTCTAAAAGTGCTTGTTTTTGACTACTTGTAAAAATCGGTATGCTGACCATCACTTTATAAGGTCGAGAAGCCGACCCTTGTACTTGTGCATAAATGGCATTAGTTTCAATTTCAATATTTTTTACTGCACCATTATTGGCATAAGTTTTGCCACGAGGAAGGCGATTGCTATTATCAATTTTAGAAAGAGAATTGAGCCACTGCTGACCCCACCAAGTTTTGCCGTATTGTGTTGCCATTTTCTATTTATTTTCTAATTGTAAAACCTTACTTGTCCATGCTCTCACTTCATCGCATAAAGCTGGATTTTCAATCAACGGGCGGCCATACGACGGAATCATTTGTCTAAGCTTCTTCTGCCAATCTTCCGACTGCATTTGTATAGGAAAACACTTTTTTATTACATTCAACATAATAGAAACCGAGGTCGAAGCCCCAGGCGAAGCACCCAATAGAACAGCTAATGAGCCATCAGCGGCACTGACCACTTCTGTTCCAAACTCCAAAACACCACCATTTTCGTCATCTTTTTTGATAACCTGTACCCGTTGCCCAGCAATTTCTAATTCCCAATCTTTCATTTTGGCGGTTGGCATAAAATTTCTGAGGGCTTCCAGTTTTGCCTCTTCAGATTGCATGACTTCATGAATTAGATATTTTGTGAGTGGTATATTATCCAGACCAGCCGAAATCATCGGAATCAGATTCGTCCATTTGATTGAAGCCGGTAAATCGAAATAAGAGCCATTTTTCAAGAATTTCGTAGAAAAACCTGCATAAGGGCCAAAAAGTAGAGCTTTTTCTCCATCAATCATGCGTGAATCAAGGTGAGGAACCGACATTGGTGGGGCTCCAACCGAAGCCTTACCATACACTTTGGCATGATGAGCATTGATGACTTCGGGGTTAATACACTTCAACCATTGTCCACTCACAGGAAAACCGCCAAAACCTTTACCTTCAGGAATATCGGCCTTTTCGAGCAAATGCAATGAGCCTCCTCCCGCCCCTATAAACACAAATTTGGATTTAACCTCTATTTCTTCAATAGTATCTAAGTTTTTTACCCCAATCGTCCATTTTTTCTTATCATCTTCTCGCTCAATATCTTCTACTTCGTGGTGCAAATGAATATTTACACCAATTAATCCATCTAAATATTCGAGCAAAATACGAGTTAAAGCTCCAAAATTGACATCAGTTCCGATCTCCATTTTTGTGGCAGCTATAGGCTGATTGGGGTTACGGTCTTCCATCACAATCGGTATCCATTTTTTCAATTGTGCATGACTTTCAGAATATTGCATGCCCTTAAAAGGATGGTATTTAGTTAAAGCTGCATGACGTTTTCTGAGGTAAGTGATGTTTTCTTCGCCCCACACAAAACTCATGTGCGGAATACTTCGAATAAAACTTTGAGGTAATTGAACGATGTTTTTCTCGACTAAAAAAGCCCAAAACTGACGAGAAGTCTCAAAGGCTTCATCAATCACAATGGCTTTTTTGCAATCAATCGAACCGTCTTCGAGTTCGGGTGTATAATTTAATTCACAAAGTGCCGAATGCCCCGTTCCTGCATTATTCCACGCATCCGAACTTTCGCCCGCCACAAAATCTAAACGCTCAAAAACCTCAATCGTGAGGTCGGGCTGAAACTCTTTAAGCATGATTCCGAGCGTGGCACTCATGATTCCTGCCCCAATAAGCACTACGTCCGGCTTTTTATTGATAGTCTTTGCTATTGTTGTCATTTCTTAAGTTTGATGTTGTTGGTTGTGTAAAGCTAAATACCTTATATAAAATACAATGCCAATGGGTGCGATTAAAATATTTTATTAGATTCTTTTTTTGAGTAAATTTCCCCTCCTTATTTTCAAGGAGGGGTGTCCTCCTGACGAAGTCGGACGGAGTGGTTAATAACCTGTAAATTGCTTTTAAATAGGCTTATTGGGAACAAACCACCCCGTCTGGGCGTCCCCGTCAAATTTCGACTTCGTCAAAATTTAACCACCCCTCCTTGAAAAAAGGAGGGGAAATTTTAAAAACCTTCCAGGATATAAAATATTTCAATTAATCATTTTAATTGATTAATTTATTAACAAAAATACTATTTTTAATTATTAAATAGTAGGTCGAATTTTGTAAAAAAATAAGGTTCAACAATGATAAATACAATCATAAACAAAAGCACACAATTTATTAACCAAGATTGGCTGGATATTGATACTTTACAGCAAATATCAACACATACACTAGACCTTACTCTTTCGGAAACAACTCGCCACCGAATCAATAGTTGCCGAGATTTTCTCGACCAAAAACTCAACAGCAGTGATTGCCTTTTTTATGGCATCAATACTGGCTTTGGTTTCTTACAAAATGTAGCGATTGACAAAACTCAAATTGCTCAACTACAATATAATTTATTACAATCGCACGCTTGTGGAATTGGCGATGAAGTTCAGCATGAGATTGTAAAATGGATGCTTTTCTTAAAAATCCAATCGCTTTCTTACGGACATTCGGGCGTGCAAGAACAAACCGTACAGCGATTAATTGATTTTTATAATTACAATATTACACCAGTTGTTTATACACAAGGTTCTCTCGGTGCTTCGGGCGACCTATCTCCACTATCACATTTGGCTTTGCCGTTGATTGGTTTAGGAGAAGTAAATTTTAATGGAAAAAAAAGGGTAGCAAAAGAAGTCTTAGACCAATTTGGCTGGCAAGCTATTGAACTACAAAGCAAAGTAGGAATTGCTCTCATCAATGGCACGCAATTTATGGCCGCTTACGGGATTTATGGTCTGCTGAAAGCCCAAAAACTCCTCAAACTAGCTGATTTGATTGCTGCTATTTCGATTGATGCCTTTGATGCTTCATTAGAACCTTTTCACCCAAAAATTCATGAGATTCGTCCGCATAAAGGACAAGTAGAAACCGCCAAAATTATTTGTAAGCATCTGACTAACAGCCAAATAATCAACCAAACAAAAACTCAAGTCCAAGACCCGTATTCGTTTCGTTGTATTCCACAAGTACACGGAGCAAGTAAAGATTCGATTGATTTTGTGAGTAAAACTTTCTTGCAAGAAATCAATGCTGTGACTGACAACCCTACTATTTTTCCAGAAGAAGACTTGATTCTTTCGGGTGGAAATTTTCACGGCCAACCTTTGGCAATCGCATTTGATTTAATGAGCATGGCAATGGCAGAAATAGGCAGTATCTCTGAGCGACGTACCTATCAATTATTATCAAGACAACGTGGTTTACCCTTGTTTTTAGTTAAAAACTCAGGTTTAAATTCGGGTTTGATGGTACCGCAATACACAGCCGCAGGAATCGTGAGCGAAAACAAACAACTCTGCACACCAGCTTGCATTGATTCGATAGTTTCCTCGAATGGCCAAGAAGATCACGTAAGCATGGGAGCAAATGCCGCCACCAAAAGTTTGCGAGTACTGATTAATGTGGAACGAATTTTAGCAATAGAATTACTTACCGCGACCCAGGCATTGGCCTTTAGAAGACCGCTCAAAAGCTCAGAAATAGTAGAAAAAGTCTATGAAAAATTTAGGCTAAAGGTTACCTTCAATGAAAGCGACCGATTATTGCATACTGACATCAAATCGGCCGTAGAATTTTTACGTAATATAAATTTACCAGTGCTGTAAATAAACACAGCACTGGTAAATTTATATTACCTTCCAGCTCTCAGTTCCAACTCGGCACGCTTCAATGTAATCAAATGACCGATTGGTTTTCCTGCACGATAAGTAATCACTCGGAGAGTAATCGGGCCATCGGGCAATGCTATTTGTTGTGAATATTTTGGCGAAAATTTGTCTGGCATCGAATCGTCAATGGAATAGAAAATATCTACATCCGATATCTCGCTACCCAATTCGAGCATTAATTTGCCATTTTTATAACATGGTGTGATAATCGCATCATAAACAGCTTTTGAAAAACCAAGCTCTGCAACTTCGGCACGGTCGAAATGAGCTTCCATGCGTTTACTGAAATTATCCCAGTTTTTAGCCGATTTTTGTGACCAATAAACCTCCGACAATGCCCATGCTCGTGGGTAAGTCATATATTCAGCATGACGTAAAGTTGGTGTTTGTTCACTCCAAAGATTTCCTTGGCCACCCAAAATATATTTAGCATCAACTCCGTCAGGCACTGGCTCGAAGCTGTACGATTTACTTACTCGCAAACCTGCATAAATCGATGGGTCGATAGTGTTTTCGCCTTGGTTGTAATCAATATAGGTAAAAGTAGTTGGTGTCATTACAACCTCATGTCCAAGGTGTGCCGCTTCAATTCCTCTCTTCACTCCTCTCCAACTCATTACAGTTGCATTTGGCGAAATTCCACCCTCCAAAATCTCGTCCCAACCGATGAGTTTTTTACCTTTTGCTGCTAAAATTTTCTCCAAACGATTCATAAAATAGCCTTGAAGGTCTTCTACGTGACGAATACCCAATTTTTTCATCAAAGCCTGACAACCCGCGTCGGCGGCCCAAAAACCTTTATAACATTCGTCGCCACCCACATGAATATATTGGTTAGGGAAAAGTGCTGCAACCTCAGTCATTACTTTGTCCAAAAACTCATAAACTTTTTCATCAGAAGGATTCATGGCATTTTCATAACGCATCTTGAATGTGCCGTTTCCGTACCAATCAGCAATATTTGCTCCTGGATTTACGAACGTATTTGGGTCTTTTTTGGTACTCAATTCTGGATATGCGGCAATTGCCGCCATGCTATGACCTGGTACATCAATTTCAGGAACAATCGTTACATTGCGTTCTTGGGCATATTTTACAATTTCCTTGATGTCTTCTTGCGTATAAAAACCACCAACTGTTGCTTTCTCCCCTACTTTTGCAGGTTCACGGTCGCCGAAATGTCCTGATCTTGGAACTCTCCACGCTCCTACTTCGGTCAATTTAGGTAAAGATTTTATCTCGATTCTCCAACCTTCATCATCGGTTAAGTGCCAATGAAAAGTATTGTATTTCAAGCGAGCAATATCATCAATATATTTTTTCACCTCAGCCTTTGTGAAGAAATTACGGCTCACATCAAGCATAATTCCTCTCCAGCCGAAGCGTGGATAATCAGTGATTTTTGCTGCAGGAATCGCCCACGTAGCTTTCGCAATTGACTTACTTTCAATTTCTTTCGGTAAAAGTTGTAACAAAGTCTGCACTCCATAAAACAAACCCGCAGTTTGGTTAGCCGAAATAACAATGCCTTTCGGGGTCGCCTCAAAAGTATAGCCTTCTTTTCCAATCTGGGCATTTGGGGTGTCATTCAAATTGAGTTGAATCAAACCAGCTTTACCTTCTTGGGCTTTTAATGCCAAACCTGTCGGCACGCTCAATTTCTGTACCAAGATTTCGGCTATACTGCCTGCGTCAGGTTTGTTATAACCTATGGTAGTTTTTGCAGTTAAAATAAAACTACCTACATTCTGTACTACCTCAACGGGCTGAGGAATAAGATTTAAGGGCGTATTTTGGGCATTTAGATTTAGAAAGGTAAAACTAAGCACCGAAAAAAGAACTTTTTTCATAGAAAGAATGAAGAGTTTTGTTGAATTGAAATTGGCTGAGGTTGAATTAGATTACAATATTAATCTAGGAAGGTTTTCTTTTCAAGTCTTTTTAAAAAATTATTTTTCAATAAGTTGATATTAAAAAAATATTTTATAATACCTTATTTTATATTTTAATGAAATAAGCGGCACTTTAATAACTAAATCGACGATAGATTATGAGCGAAATTCTCGATTTATTCAATTTTGAAACATCATCAAATACTGTCGATACCATTTTAAAGAATACGTCTAACACCTTCAATTTTAAAGCAAAAAATCCTTTATAATTCCCCAAAAACGCAAAAAATTAAAATCATTCTTTACTTTTTTTAGACATTTATTTCTTAGGTTTTCAAAAACAAGTATCTTTGCCAGTACTTTCCTGTAAATTCTAATGTCTTATGCTTTATTACCTGTTTACTTATCTTGACAAAGCTTTCAATTTCCCTGGAGCGGGTGTGTTTCAGTACATTACTTTCCGTGCAATGGGAGCTATCGTTTTATCATTATTGATTGCCTCAATCTTCGGAAAACGTATCATTCTTTTACTACAAAATCTTCAAATCGGAGAATCAATCCGTGACCTTGGTTTACAAGGACAAATGCAAAAAAAAGGAACACCAACGATGGGCGGCTTCATTATTTTGGCATCTTTGATGATTCCTGTATTGCTCTTTGCTAAACTCGACAACGTTTATATTGTCTTGTTGATAATAGCTACTTTGTGGACTTGTGGTATTGGCTTCGCCGACGATTATATCAAGGTTTTCAAGAAAGATAAAGAGGGCTTAAAAGGTCGATTTAAAATTATTGGTCAAGTAGGCTTGGGAATAATTGTAGGTCTGACACTCTATTTTAATGATTACGTAAAAATCAGAGTTTACGAAAAGGGTAAAATTGCAAGTTCAATCGGTGAAATTCAAAAATACACCGATGTTCATTCCTTGACTACAACAGTTCCTTTTTTCAAGAATAACGAGATTGATTATCAAATGTTTGGGAGTTTTTTACCGGAAAGTCTGGCTTGGTTGCCTTACGTTTTGGTAGTAATTTTTATCATTACGGCAGTTTCAAATGGAGCTAATATCACCGATGGAATTGATGGTTTAGCCGCAGGAACTTCCGCAATTATTGGTATAACTTTAGCAGTTTTTGCTTATTTATCGGGAAATAAGGTTTTTGCTCAGTACCTAAATCTTATGATGATCCCGAATTCGGGAGAAGTAGTAATCTTCTGTGCAGCCTTTGTCGGAGCATGTATTGGCTTCCTCTGGTACAATGCTTATCCTGCTCAAGTTTTCATGGGCGACACAGGTAGCTTGATGCTTGGAAGCGTGATTGCGGTATTGGCTTTGGCACTTAGAAAAGAATTATTGATACCTGTAATGTGCGGAATTTTCTTGATTGAAAACCTATCAGTGATTTTGCAGGTAAGTTATTTTAAATATCAACGTCGTCGAAAAGGCTTAGAGTTTGCCCAACAAAATCGTTTATTCTTGATGTCGCCTTTGCATCATCATTATCAGAAAAAAGGCTATCACGAAGCCAAAATTGTTACTCGTTTCTGGATTATCGGTATCGTGTTGGCAGTGGCTTGTTTGGTAACTTTGAAGTTGAGATAATTTTTAAAAGTCATTGGCCAGGTATCTACAAGCTGACCTTAATTAAATACCTTTTTTAGCCAATTACGACACAGAACTTCTTCTATGATATTGTACATAGAAGAAGTTTTTTGCTTTAAGCCTTCATTATTTTACTCATACTACATTTTATTCTTACCTTTGAAAAGTAGATTTTTAATCAAAACTTTCGTAATAATGATAAAACGTCAAACCTTCATCAAAATATTTTTATTTGTTGCCATTGCCTCGGTTTCATATAGTTGTTTAGTTCCTGAGAAAAAGCGGTTGGCACAAATCGATATAACCGAAGTTGGCTTTGGTATTGATAGTCTTTTGGCTGTACAATTAGGTGCTGATGAATATGGTATGAAAACCTACGTGTTGGCTCTATTGAAACAAGGTCCACGCCGATTGATGATTGATTCAGTGACGGCCACAAATTTACAAAAAGCACACCTAGCCAACATTACACGTTTAGCCGATGAGGGTAAATTAGTTATTGCGGGTCCATTTATGGACAATACTGACTTGAAAGGAATCTATATTTTTGACGTAAAAACAATTGAAGAAGCCCAAAAACTTTGTGAAACTGACCCCGCAATTAAAGCAGGTTCACTGATGATGGAATTGCACCCGTGGTATGGTTCGGCTGCGATTATGCAAATTCCTGTTATTCATAACAAAATCGTTAAAAAACAGCCGTGAAAAAATCGATTATAGTTTTATTACTACTTATGGCATACCAATCATTTAGTCAAAAACTAAAGATTGTTGAAAAACCAATCGTCTGGGATTCTACTCGCATAGCTTTATCGGTAGAATATCTAAAACAGCGACATGGAATCGTGCAAACTCAACCAACTATTCAACCCAAAATGGTTGTGGTGCATTGGACGGCCATTCCAACATTCGATAAATCGTTCTTTGTCTTTAATTCTTCAATATTACCAAACGCCCGCAAAGAACTACAAAATGCCAGTCAACTCAATGTTTCGGCACATTATCTGATTGATAGAGATGGAACGGTTTATCATTTGATGCCCGATACGCTTTTGGCTCGCCACGTAATTGGACTCAACTATTGTGCAATCGGAATTGAAAATGTAGGGGATGGTGATAAAAATCCATTAACAGCAGAACAATTTAGAGCCAACTACCTATTAATCAAACAATTACAGAAGAAATATAAATTAGAATATCTCATCGGGCATCATGAATACATAAAATTTAAAGGTTCAAAAATCTGGAAAGAAACTGACCCGAAATATCAGACTGTAAAATCTGACCCCGGCGATGAATTTATGAATAAATTGAGACAGAAATTTAAAAAACTTCAGAAAAAAATATGAACAAAGGCAGTTAATTTATAGCCTATCTAACATTTTGATTTTGGTTAAAAAATCAAATGAATATAAGACGATTTGAGGACTGATACGAAAATAATATACAAAAATATATTAATTAATTTGCTGATAATCAAGCTTTTATCTCGTATCTTTTGTCTATGTAATAAAATACAACTTGACCTTACAAGCTCTCATTATTGAGGCTTACCTTTAAGATTTCTAAAAGCAGCATTTGAATAACTTCCAAACAACAGTTAACCGAAAACCTACCAATTCAACTTACTCCAAAAGTAATTTAATACAATACACAAAAATATGAAATTAAAAAATCTCACAATCTCTCCCGAAGCCTCGCTCCGCAATATTGGCTGGAATTGGATGCTCGGCGAAGATACTTTGCCATATATTACCAACGAAATGGTAGTCGTTTCGGAAACCGAAGCAGAAAAATATTTCGATGCGGCAAATGAGCTTTACGAAATGTATATCGCAGCCGCTCAACATGTAATTGATAACGAGCGTTATGCAGAACTCGGTATTCCCGTGAACTTGATTGAATTGATTGAAGAATCTTGGGAAAACGATGCCAATTGGCACATTTATGGTCGCTTCGATATAAGTGGTGGCATTGATGGAAAACCTATAAAATTGATAGAATTTAATGCCGATACTGCCACTTGTATTCCCGAAACGGCCGTTGTGCAGTGGGCTTCGTTGAAAGCAAATTATCTGGATGAAAGCCAACAATTCAATACTTTGTATGAAACTTTCGTAGAAAAATTCAGGGAATTGCACCTACAGAATCCGAGTTTTGAAAAAACCTTGTTGATTTCGACAATGAAAGGTTTTCCTGAAGACGAAACCAATATGCAAGTTTTGGGCGAGGCAGCCAAAGAAGCTGGTTTTAAGGTAGTATTTGATTTTATCGAAAATGTGGAATTTTCGGCCAATGAAGGAATCTTTAAGCAAAACCCAGAAAATGGAAATTTTATGAAATATGATTTTTGGTTTAAGCTCATCCCGTGGGAATACATTGGTTGGGACGAACCAGAATTAGCCCAGATATTAACCGAAATATCAAAAAACAAAAAAGCAGTTATCTTAAACCCTGCTTATACGCTACTTTTTCAGTCGAAAGCAATTTTGAAGGTTTTGTGGGAATTATATCCAAATCACCCTTTACTTTTAGAAACAAGTTACCAATCTATTTTAGGCAAAACTTGTGTAGAAAAAGTATTATTTGGCCGTGAAGGTGCAAATGTCCGCATTATTACACCATCAGGCACAACCGAAACCTCGACCGAAGGAGAATATTTTGAGCAGAAAACTGTTTTTCAAGAATACACCGAATTTATAAAAGATACTGCTGGGAATTCTCGGGAGGCGTTCCACTATCAAGCAGGCGTGTTTTTTGTCGGCGAAGCCTGCGGATTGGGCTTCCGAAAAGGTGGAAAGATTTTGGATAATAAAGCTCAATTTTGTGGACATTTGATTGAAGGTTAAACAATCAAAAACTATTGAATATTCCATTTTTGAGCAATTTTTAGACGAACTAAATCATCTGATAATGTCTCGTTTACTTGACCTTGCTTGATAGCTTGTTGCGTTCGTTCAAGTTCATTTTGAGTTAAACCATCGAGTATATCTCCTTTGATGGGTAAAAGTCCAACAATGCTATCATAGAGTTCACGCAAATATTCTTTATTATCAATCGTATCAATTAATTGATGAAAAGCAGGTTTCAACTGTGCATCCGTAAGCATATTTTATTTATGTTTTGAAACAAATATAAAAAATCATTTCAAATTTTCATGGAAAAAGAAGATCTCAAATTTATTTATCTTATAAACTGAAACGCATGGCGAATTTGGTTGAAAGAAAACCACGTTTCTGAAAAGAATATTTGGTTAAAAATCTATAAAAAGAAAAGCCAGACACCCAGCGTTTATTATGATGAAGCAGTTGATGAAGCTCTTTGTTTTGGATGGGTGGATAGCTCAATTGAGAAAGAAAAATGGATAATTTAAACTTTAAAGGCTTATAATCAGCATTTTAGTATTTTCAATTATCCATTCTCAATTATTCATTAGATTTAGAATGCCTTCGCAATATTCGTAAATTCTCTTGATTTCAACGATGCTCCACCAACTAAGCCGCCATCAACATCTGGACAAGCGAAAAGCTCTTGAGCATTCGCTCCGTTTACGCTTCCACCATAAAGAATAGAAATTTCGTCCGCTACTTCTTGACCATATTTTGATGCCAAATGGTCTCTTAAAACTTTGTGCATTTCTTGTGCTTGGTCGTTTGAAGCAGTAACTCCTGTACCAATTGCCCAAATTGGCTCATAAGCAATTACCGTTTTCTGTAAATCTTCCGCCGAAAGATGGAAAAGGCTATTAGTGATTTGTCCACGAACGAAGTCGAAGTGAATGCCTTCGTTGCGTTGCTCTAAAGTTTCGCCACAACAGAAGATTGGTGTAAGTCCACCTTCCAGAGTTGCATTAACTTTTTCAGCCAAAAACGCATCAGACTCAGCGAAATACTGACGACGCTCGCTATGACCAATAATTACGTGACCAACACCAACTGATTTCAACATCGGAATCGAAACTTCACCTGTATATGCACCTGAAGCCTTTGGAAAACAGTTTTGAGCTCCCAACGAAATTTTATCAGTATCAATCAATTTTCCAAAAGTTCTCAAATAAGGGAAAGGTACACAAAGTACAACCACTACATTTGGGTTTACAACTTCGTCTTTTACCATATTTACGACTTCCGAAAGCAATATTTGACCTTCTTCAAAAGTTTTGTTCATTTTCCAGTTACCAGCGGCGATTTTTTTTCTCATTTTCTTAGAATCTTTGTTTTAAAAGCCCAAAGATACCGTTTTTTTGGTTTTGTGGCAAACTGGAATTATAGAACAATTTTTTTAATTATATTGTAACCAAACCTCCATGGCCACATCGGCACGCTCATAGGGCGACATAAAATTTTCGATACGAACAAAACCTAATTTCGCATAAAGTGTCAGTGCAGGCGTAAGGCTCGAATTAGTTTCGAGATATACTCTTTTTGCTTTCAACTCCCGGGCTTTTTGAATAGCAGCTTCACCAATCAGTCTGCCGATTCCTAAACCACGAGCTGCTTCAATTACACCCATTTTACAAAGTTCGTAGGCATCATTACCCATTGGTTTTAGGGCTGAAGTACCAAGATACTCCTCACCCCTACGTGCCAAAAGTACGGCTCCGCCAGTTGCTAAAAAATATATTTCGGGGTCTTCAAGTGAGGTTAAATCACCTTTTTCTACTTTAAAATATTTTTCAATCCACTCATAATTGATTTGCTTAAAAGCCAACTTTTGGGCTTCATTATGTGGGTCAAGTTCGATAATTTCTATTTTATGCATGTTTTTACGGCGTTTTATAATTTTGAAGCCACATCACGAATCGTATCCAATAAATACACTATCGAAGTTTCAGTTTTTCGGTGATTGATGATACACGCCCTTAGCACAAACTCACCATTTAATTTGGTACTCGTAATAAACACTCTTCCATCGGCTTCGAGAGCAGGAATGAGTTTTTGATTCAAATCTGTAATTGCTTCATTATCAGTCAAGTTTCCATTATATCTAAAACACGCCACCGCCAAATCTGCCTTTGATTTCAGTTCAAAATCGGTCGATTCTTCCACGAGTTTTATCAAATAATTGGTCAAATCAATGTCTTTTTGAATCATATCTCTGATTCGGTCGAAACCATACGCCTTTATCGATAACCAAACTTTAAATGCTTTGGCATTGCGAGAAAGCTGAAAATAATGCTCGTTAAATTCCAATCGAGAATTGACATTTGTCTGTAAATCGGTAGCTAAATAATCGGCTTCTTTATAATACGTTTCACGCATTTTGCCCCAATCTTGCACCAAAACACAACCGATTTCAAAAGGTTGATAAAGCCATTTATGAAAATCAAGGGCAATCGAATCGGCTTTTTCTAAACCTGCATATTTATGTTTGATTGACGGCAAAGCCGAAGCCAAACCACCATAAGCACCGTCAACATGAAACCACATTTCGTATTTTTTAGCAATTACCGAAAGCGTTTCCAAATCATCAATTGCACCAGTATTTACCGTTCCAGCATTTCCTACTATACAAAAGGGTAGAAAACCATTGGCAATATCTGCTTGAATTTGCTGTTCGAGTGCATTTAGGTCAATCGTCAAATCGGCATTTGTATCAATTCGGCGAAGTTGATTTGTACCAATTCCAAGTAATGACAAACTTTTATCGGTGCAATTATGCGTTTCTTTTGAGCAGTAAACTATAATCGGTTTCATTCCGAAAAGCCCATTTCGTTTAATATCAAATTTCTTGAAAAAGATATTTCGAGCAACTGTCAAACCTGCCAAATTTGCCTCAGAGCCACCACTAACCATTGCCCCGCCAGCATTTGGGGTATAATCAATCATTTCGGCCGCCCATTTGATAACACGCTTTTCGATTTCGGTCATGGCTGGGGCTAAATGCCATTTCGTATTATTTTGATTGACGGTAGAAAGTAGTAACTCAGCGACTGTTGAAATTTGATTCCCGCCTGACATCACATAAGCATACATATTTTTACCCAAATTGCCCGTTGCACTATCAAATACTTTTGTTTTCACTTCGTCGAGCAACTCAAAACTATCTTTTCCAATTAGTGGCAAAGGCTCGTCAAACCAGCTTTCAACTTCTTCTTGTGAGTTTACATTAAAGCCTTTAATTGAATCAAGATTTGCATATTTTTCGAGAATCATTGAAGAAGCTTTGGCCAAAATCTGACTAAATTCTTCTTGACTAAAATCTAAAGTATTATTATTCATAGGTCTTTTTTTGATTAATTTCCATCTCTAGGAACGTTCAAATGGGACGTTATCGAAGAAAATTGTTATAATATTAATTAAAATATTTTTGCAGAAAGTCCAGATTAGACGTTTCTAAGAAAACTTTATTTTATCGTCAATCGGTAAATTTTTAGGCCTTCAATTGCAGGGTGCTTATAGCTTGAGGGTGTACTTTCAGCAGGCATCAAATCGAAACCATTTCGCTCATAAAACCGATGAGCAGCTTTTGCTGGTGGCGGTGTATCAAGCCATAATTCATGGTAGCCTTTTTCTTTGGCGTATTGAAGTAAGGTTTCAAAAAGTCGTTGTGCTAAGTTTTCGTCCTTGTTTCCACGCATTGATTTATCCAAAAACATTTTGCGTAGAGATGCTTGTCCATCGGTAAGTGGTTCAATACCGATTGTTCCCACCAATAGGTCATTTTCATCAAGTGCTACCCAAAACCGACCATTCTTATAAAATTCTGCAATATTTGGCAAATCGGGTTGGTCTTGTGCGGTTAATCCTAAACCAAATTCGTCGTTCTGAACACCCAAAACTAATTTCTCAACTTGCTTTTGATAATTGTCTGAATATGTTTGAATCGAAATTTTCATAATATATTTTTATTGATTATTATTTCGCATCGGGAATATTCGTATTGAGCATATTCGATACGGGGGTATGCGATAAGGGCATACAACTATTATTTTTTTGATTCCTGATACTCTTTCATGCGTTCGTTATAAGATTTTGAAGCAAAAAATGCCTCCATTTCTTCCAAAGCCTTCAAAACATTAGTCGATTGAGACTCAACAACTTGTCGATTTACTTCTCGAATATCGTCCCAAATTAATTGCAATTGAGGTAAAAGGCTTATTCCTTTTTTGCTAAGTTTCAATAATCTTTTTCGGGCATCTTCTTTTGATTTTGTAGAAGTTACCCAACCCTTTTTTTCTAATTCTTTCGCCAACTGAATGACAGCAGGGTGCGAAATATTGAGTTTTTGGGCAATATCCATGATGCCCAACTCTTTTTCATGCGAAAGCAAATAATAAAGCGGAAACCATTTTGGCTCAAAGTCCACACCATTGCTATTATAAAATTCCGCTCCCGCTCGCATGATATAATCGCTCATGCGTTTGAGTCGGCTGGCAATGATTAATGGCCCCAGTTTTGAAAAAACATCTTGCATTATGTAATTAGTTACGTAATTGATTACGCAAATTTAGCACGATTAAAAATATTTACAAGATGTACATGATTATTTTTTGTAGGTTTGATTAAAACGAAAAGATAAATAATAGCTATTTGGGTTGGTTTGCAGGTATAATTTCTACTTTAATCTTCATATAAAGGTTATAGTTTTGCCATTTCCCAGCCCAAAATCGCTTTCTTTCTAGTCGTTCCCCAGCGATAACCGCCAATTCCACCTACTTTTTGCAGCACTCGGTGGCACGGAATAATGTAGCCCAGTCGATTGCATCCAATGGCTGTTCCTACGGCTCTTTGAGCAGTGGGTTTTTCTATGGCTTTGGCTATAGTTTCATAACTTACCATTTGACCAAACGGAATTTTCAAGAGTGCCTCCCAAACTTTTATCTGGAAATTTGTTCCCCGTAACAAGAGTGAAATTGGTGCACTTGTGTTGGTGGTTTCGTAGAAAATTTGTTCAATATATGGCTTCGTTAATTTATTATCAAAAATGAGTATCGCTTTTTCAAAATCCTGTTGTAATTCTTTAATTATCAACTCTTTACTTTCACCTTCAAGAAATCTAAGATCGGTAATTCCTCTCTCAGTGGTGGCAATTAAGCATTCACCAAAAGGTGTTTCATGAATGCCGTAATGAATGGTTAGTCCAGCTCCTTTTGCTTTAAATTCAGCAGGAGTCATGGCCTCATAACTTACAAATAAATCGTGCAAACGACTCGAACTCGATAAGCCTGACTCGAAAGTTGCTTCGAGTAAATTAGTACTTTCAGCGAGTTTCTCTTTGGCAAATTCTTTAGTCAAAAACCGCATAAAACGCTGCGGACTTGTGCCTGCCCATTTTGAAAAAAGTCGATTGAAATGAAATTCTGAAAGTGCTACGTGCTCGGCAATTTCTTTCAAACTTGGCTGATTTTGGAAGTTTTCTTTAATAAACCGAATCGCTTTTTCGATTCGATGGTAATCTATATTTTCTGTGGTTTCCATCGTTTTTAGATTTGAGCGGGCGGCGTTCCGCATTCGAGATTCGGGATATGAGAATTTTCTTTAGTAAATTAAAAAAAACTTATCTCGAATCTTCGTCAAAATTACGATGGATTATTTTGGTGAACAATCTGAATTTTGCGGTCTAAAAACTAAACTTTCTTAGCGAAAAGTTGTTTGATTTTAGCGGGAAAACTTGGTTTTGCTTCGATTTTAAATTTTGTTTTAAATTTTTTGATAATACGAGCAGATATAATTCCGAGAATAATTCCTGGTGCTGTCCAAGTAATAATAAATATAAAAGATGGCGTGTTTTCGGGCATAATTCTTGGTATAATATTTACACAAAATGCCGTGATTGCTGCTGTATAAGCTCCCATCATTTTGCCAGCATGTGCAAAAAACCAGTGCATTTTTTCGGCTTTTACGGAACCTAAATAGAACTTCAAATCTCCGTAGGCATTTAATAAACTTACTATTCCAAACACAAAGAAAAGAATATTAAGAGTATTAAACCCTTTGGCTGGATTTGCAGTCAAATAAACGCTGTAAGTCAACATGCTAACACCAGAAAAGCCAATCAACCACGCACCGATTTTATCTACAAAAGTTGGTTTTAAGCCTTTTTTCATGGCCAACATTCTTTTACCTGACCAGTTCGGATAAAAACTCACAATACCGATTCCTAAGAAAAATTGATATTTTAAGTTGGTTGGATAAAGTATGAAAAAAAGTGTCGTCGTAACGAATATCATAAACATTGACCAATAAAAAATGATACCTGCACGCTTATGAACTTTGCCACCTTTGTTGGCAATCATAGCAACCAAGCCAGCAGCCAAAGATAAGATTCCACACAAAACATGAACGGCGATTGAAGATTTATAAATGAGTGTTTCCATCTTTTTTGAATATTTATTTGCGTTATTGAATGACACAAATGTAGAACGGCTCAAAAAACTACACCAATCAAAGGGCTGATTATCAAACAGTTGGGAAGTTTGACAAAGCAAAGGGAGGTTTGACAAATGCTTGGGATGATTGTCAAAGGTTTATTTCAATCTTTCAATAATTTCTGAATATTTTCGGGCAACTGGCACAAGCAATTCGGGAGATTTGAGGTGAAGTTTATAGCCTTGTGCATTGCCTGTTACTTTCTCGACTTTATCAAGATTGACAATGAATGAGCGATGACAACGCACGATGTTTTCGGACGAGATTTGACTTTCGAGACGTGTCAAGCTACTTCGCAATAGCTCCTTTTGTAGTTTTTGGTTTTTTTCGTAAAAAACCGTTGAATAATTATCCGATGATTCAATAAAATAAAGCGAATCAACAGCGAGTTCTATTGAATCTTTTTCGTTTTCGGCTATTAATTTTAAAAGTACAGAATTTTGTACCTTATTTTCAGAAACCTGTTCTGCTAAAGTAATTTCGGGCGTGTGATGATGATGAACAACGATTTGTTGATTAAATTTCTTTAGTTGAATGATATAATTGAGCATTACCCCAAATGTTGCGGGAAAAATACCAATAATCACCACTGCCAAAAGCATCCACAAGAAGCTAATTATACCATTTTCAAAATTAAAAATAAGATTACTATATACTATATTTCCAGCCGCAATCATCATAATGAGCATCATTATCGAAAGGACTTCTTTTCCGACATTCCATGTAGCTTCACTGTGGTATTTGGGGAAAGTTTTGAAAACCGCAAATCGAAGAATAATTCCGCACAAAGCAGTAATTAGCCCATAACCAGCCAAATACGAATTTTTGTTAGGGTCTTGCCATTCAGAAACGCCGAAGGGCTGGAAAAATATCAAAAAAAGAGCAATAAAAGTACCCTCCCCAATACTTTGTATGAGTAAACGTATATTTGATTTCTCGCCAAAAGGATAAGGCTGTTGAAGGATTTTAAGCACGATTTGAAAGATTTACAAGATTATAAGATTGAGTAAAAAACTAAATAAAAGCATCCTACAAAAACAAATAATCAATAGCTAATTATCAATCAAAACGGTCGCCAATTAGCAATTTGACTAATAAAACTTGGCACTACTTCAGGGTACATCGCAATCATAACAACCACTCCAAACACAGCACCCCACCAATGGGCAGAATGATTAATATAACCATTACCTCGCTTCATTTCGTAATATGTAAATGCCAAATAAAGAATGGCAAAAATAAAAGCGGGCATTGGAATGAAAAATACCGCCAGTTTCGCAGTAGGAATGAATAAAATTGCTCCAAAAATTACGGCTGAAACCGCCCCCGAAGCTCCTAATGAATTATAATTCCCATCTTTGCGATGCTTGAAAAATGTAGATAAATCAGATACTACGATTGCCACTACGTAGAAAATTACATAAGCAACTGAGCCGAGGCGAGGGTCATTGTCAAATTTTTGGATAAAAACTTGCTCAATAAAATCACCAAAACTATACAAAGTGAACATATTGAAAAACAAGTGCATGAAATCGGCATGAACAAAACCTGAAGTAACGAAACGATGGTATTCTCGATTTCGGTCAATGGCTTTGGGGTTCATCATCCAACTATAAAGCATGGTCGGATTGCTCAGTGCGTAAAGACTCACGCCTACCGTGACGATGATTATTAATAAATTTGCGGTTAGTTGCTCCATTTGTTTGTTTCAAAGGAAGGCTTCGCTTGGAGCGAAGCCTTCCTTAATTAAGATTCTCTTTCTATTAATTGTTTGGTAAGTTCAATCAAAGGCTGTTTTCTATGAGCCGAAGCATTGAGTTTTTCTAAATCTTCTAAACCCTTAACAAAAAATGCATTCATTTTTTGTTCTGCCAATTGTCTGATGTTCAATTTATCATAAATGGCTCTTACGGCCTTTACTTTTTCTTCTCTATCAAACTCTTTGGCATCAATCCACGATTGTAGTTCAGTTTCTTGTTCAGTACTTTTCCCAATTTCAAGGGCTTTTAGTAAAAGCCAAGTTTTTTTATTTTCGATAATATCGCCTCCAACTTGTTTACCAAATTTCTCGGGGTCGCCATAAACATCCAAAATATCATCTTTTAGCTGAAATCCAATGCCAATGTTTGTTCCGATATCGTATAATAATTTTGTAGCTTCTTCGCCCGCTTCAGCTATTAAACCACCTAGTTCCAAGGCAAAACCTAGTAAAACGGATGTTTTTAGTCGAATCATTTTGATATATTCTTCTTCTGTGACATCATTTCGGGTCGCAAAATTCATGTCCCATTGTTGCCCTTCACATACTTCAGCCGCGGTGCGGTTGAATCTTTTGATTACATGTTTAAAGATTTTATCATCAACGGCTGTCATTAACTCATACGCACATACGAGCATCACATCGCCTGAGAGGATAGCCACATTTGTATCCCATTTTTCATGCACCGTTGGCTTTCCTCTACGCAACGGAGCATCATCCATAATATCATCGTGCATGAGCGTAAAATTATGAAAAACCTCTACGCCAAGAGCAGGTTTTACAGCTTTTTGCCAATCGTCAACAAAAATATTGGCAGCCATTACGGTGAGTAATGGACGCATTTTTTTGCCACCAAGCGACATCAGATATTCGATTGGTTCGTAGAGTTCAACGGGACTTTCGCCGTATTTTGTACTGGCAATTTCAGTTTGAATTGCTTTAAGAAAAACTTCTAATGACATAAAATGTGGAGCAAACATCCTGTTCGCTGAAAATCAGATATACATATTTAACAACAAATAACGCCAAACTTAGCAAAACTACCAACTAAATTATGTATTCAAGCAAAGTATAAAACTACAAGACTTTGAATATCAACTTATTAAAGTTGAATTTGGTTTTATTTATGATTTTTAATTTTCGGCTACCAAAACTATTTATTTTACCATTTGTCAAAATTCCAGCCTACATTTAATGATTCTTTAGCAAATTTGACCATTAAATATATCTTAAATTATGCGAACTTTACTCACAATTTTATTAATAATAAGCTCATTTACAGGCTTTTCACAAGTAGTTTCTGCGAAAATAGATTCGGTGCGAAAATTAGTCGAGACCACTTTCAATGAAAAAAACAGCAAAGCTTTATACGCACTAACTAATAAGGATTTTCAGAAACAAGTTTCAGAAGCTCAAATCGTCCAAGTGTCTTCGATGCTTTATAATCAACTTGGGAAATGGAAAACTTCGGAATTTCAGAATACCACTGACGGAGTAGCATTCTACAAAGCTGTTTTTGAAAAAGGAAATCAAAATTTCTTTATTGGACTAGATAAAAACGGTAAAATCTCAATACTCCTTTTTCAAGCTTATAAAGGCGATTTACAAAAAAAAGATTTTCAAGTTACCAGCAATAATCGGATGAAAACACCACTTGATTTACGAATTGATAGTTTGGTCAGGCCGTATATTCAAATGCAACACACAGCGGGAATTTGCATAGCATTTATAAAGGACGGAAAAACGACCACATACAGCTACGGTGAAGTGAAAAAAGGAGAAAACCAACTACCTGATGCCGATAAAACCTTTTTTGAAATTGGCTCAATAAGTAAAACTTTTACAGGAATTTTACTCGCCGATGAAGTAGTGAAAGGTAAAATTTTGCTTGATGACCCCATTAATAAATATTTACCCGATTCTATTAAAAAAATGGAATTTAAGGATGTCCCGATTACACTCAAGACTTTATCAAATCATTCGTCTGGATTTCCTCGTTTACCGTTGAATCTCTTTAAAAAAGGTGATGATGCCAATAATCCATATCAAAATTATGATGTTGGACGAATGTTTAGTTATCTAAAAACCTTTAAACCTTTTCGTGAAGTCGGCATAAATTATGAATATTCAAATTTTGCGGTGGGTTTGCTCGGAACGATTTTAGCTCAACAAAATCAGATTTCTTACGAAGAATTATTGTTTCAAAAAATCTGTAAGCCATTAAAATTGAAAAACACAAAAATCAGTTTGGATACTTCTGATAAAAATAATTTTGCACAAGGTTACGACGAAAAAGGCAAAGCCGCCTCAGCATGGGAATTAAATATGTTGGCTGGTGCTGGCGGCATTCGCTCCACAACAAACGATATGGTAAAATATGTAGAAGCAAATATGACCAAAGCCCCAAAACAACTACAAGAAGCAATAGATTTAAGTCAAAAAGTAACTCTTGAAAGTGGACCAAATATCGTTGGATTAGGCTGGCACATCACCAAACAAAAAGAGCATACAATTTATCAACACGCAGGCGGTACTGGAGGGTTTAGAACTTTTGTGGGTTTCGATAAAGAACGTCAAATTGGCATCGTCGTTCTTTCAAACTCAGCCGAAGAGGTGGCGATGATTGGAATGGGTTTATTGAGGTAAAATATTTTTACTCAAAAATTTCTTTTACTTTCATTCCAAAACCTACTATTGCCTCTGAGTATAAAATACCATCTTTCAATTTTTGGGCTAATTTGTAAGTATGGTTTTCCAGTAGATATTGCTCAACTGTCTGAGCATCAGTATCAACAATCCAATATTCTTGCACACCATGAAGAGCGTAATCTGTCATTTTGATGCCATAATCACGTTCTTTGGTGCTATCAGATAAAATTTCAATGATAAAATCAGGAGGAGGAAAAGCTGATTGTTTTTTACCAAAATCAAGTGTGCGTTCTTTTTTCCAAAAACAAATGTCAGGCTCATAATCATTTCTTGTGAGCCTAACCATTACTTTTTCGTAAGCAACTTTCCCTAAATCTTGTTCATAGATAAAAGGCAATAACCTTCTTGTTAAGTTAGACGAAGCCATCCAATGTCTTCCATAAATAGGCGAATGATAAATAATTTCGCCCATAATAAACTCGGCTTTGATATTTTCATCAATGTCAGCCCAAAACTCATGACGTCTTTTCTGTTCATCAGCCCAAGCAATTTCGAGTTCGTCAATTATTTCACGAAGATTAGGAGACTGCAATATTTCGTCGAAAACAAGCATTTATTTGATTTTTGTACGAATTTATCAAGTTTTTGTAAATTATGAAATATATTTCGACACAAATTGAAACAAAGAGAAATTAAATGAAAACAGTTCTAAAATATATAATTATTTACCTTTTCTACGCTTTTTTTGGGTAATGATTAATGCCCTTATCGAAAAGTCTGATATAATGAATGCAGAACGCTTTTTTGTGTTATACTTAATCGTAATATTCTACGGATGGATGTTTTTTGTACCACTCCTTATTATATTCAGATTTGGCTTAATTGAGCTATATAAATACTTCAACTATAAAGGTCAATTTTTGATTTGTATACTTTGGGGAGCTACCGTCAATTTTCTAGAAATCCTTTTTATAGCATCAAATATAAGTAATTTACAAACCTTTTCATTCTTAATAAGAGGAGCAGCATTTGGTACTATTTACTACTTATTTTTCCTGTTTTCCTTCAATAATAAAATTAATAAATAGTAAAAACGCCACTACGAAAAATCATAGTGGCATTTTTATTAGCTCCCCTTTAGGGCAGTCCGATGTCTCGGCGGGGGACGGTTAAGAATGAATATTCCAAACCCAACCAAAAGTATCTTCTACTTTACCAGTACGAATATTATTCAAAGCATTTTTCAAGCGAGATGAATATGAATCTTCAGTGATTGCTGGTAAAGCGTAATCTTTACCTTCAAAACCAATGGCTGCAAACGGCGAAACCACCACTGCAGTTCCTGCACCAAATACTTCGGTTACACTTCCGCTTTCGATTCCAGCAACAATTTCATCTACTGAAACCCTTCTTTCTTCCACTTCAATTCCCATTGATTTGGCCAATTGGAGCAGTGTGTCACGAGTAATACCTTTCAAAATTGTAGAGCTTGTGTTTGGCGTAACGAGCTTACCATCTTTCACAAACATTACGTTCATCGTGCCAGATTCTTCAAAATATTTATGTTCGATTGCATCTGTCCACAATAATTGTGTATAACCTTGCTCTTGAGCCAATTTTGCAGGATATAATGATGCACCATAATTACCACCACATTTTGCTGAACCGACACCACCAGGAGCAGCTCTGATAAACTCAGTTTCAACTTTTACCTTTGGTGGAGTTGAGTAATATTTTCCTGCTGGACTCATGATAATCATGAAGCGGTAATTGTATGATGGACGAACGCCCAAATAAACATCACTCGCAAACATGAATGGACGCAAATAAAGCGAGTTATCTTCGCCTTTTGGAACCCAAGCAGCATCAATTTTCAATAATTCTTCCAAGCCTCCAATGAAAATTTCTTCTGGAACTTGTGCCATGCACATACGTTCGGCCGAAATATTAAAACGCTTACAGTTTTCTAAAGGACGAAACATCAAAACTTCATCAGCATCATTTTTGAAAGCCTTCATTCCTTCAAAAATTGTTTGTCCATAATGAAGCGATGCTAAGGCTGGATTATAACTGATATCTCCATAAGGCAAAATCTTTGGGGTTTGCCATTCTCCGTTGATACAATCTGCGACCAACATGTGGTCAGTAAATATTGTCCCAAAAGCAATATTATTGGGGTCAAGTTGATGAATTCGACTCTCATCAACCAGCGTTACGTCTATGTTAAGTGTTTCTGTCATAACAAAAAAATTTGAATGAATGGCAATTTGATTTACTCGAGCCTAAGTGTGGCCCAACTGTTTAATGCAGTCAGTATTAGTGTGCCACAATCGGCGTGTTAGTTATTTATATATGCGAAGTAACAAATAATATGCAATATTGTCAAGGAAAAATACAAAAACAGTTGTCAAGACAATATTTTTTTATTGTACCTTACTTTCTTCGTATAAAACTTGCAAAACTGTCTGTCCAACAGCCTTTAAAGTACCTTTATTAATGATAGACATGTTGTCCTTTTGAGTATGATGATAATCACCAAAAGTATTTCCAGAAGTCGGACGCAAATCACAAATATCAATCATCGGGATTTTTGCATTTACGTTTACAGGCACGTGGTCGTCGGTGATATTGCCAAAATCTTGATTCAAGAAATATTGACTATAACCCAATTGACCCGCAATGCCCCAAACACTATTCATCACCGCAGGAGCATATTGCATTGAAGCGTTATCTTTCGTAAATGTTGCACCATTTGCCCCAACCATATCAAATAATATTCCGAAATAAGCAGAGTAATTAGGCTTGTGTAAATTTCTCGACCAATATTCTGAACCCATCAACCAGCCACCATTAGGAATAGTCACTTCTTTTGTATAGCTGTCTGGCGGTCCCCAATCTTCAACATCAAATAATACAACATCAATACCAATGTTTGGTTTTTGTGCAGAATTTTGAATTGTTCTTAAAATTTCAAAAATAACTGCTACCCCAGTTGGCCCATCGTTTGCCGAATCGAACGGTTTAGTTCTCGCTGTTGAATCGTCATCCGAAAACGGGCGGGTATCCCAATGCGACGCTAACAAAATTCTTTTAGTAGCTTGTGGATTAATGCTTCCAATGACATTTCGGGCATTTAGCACTTTCCCATCATAAGTTACTGGCTTGAATTTTTGTTCAATCACCTCACAACCGAGTTTTTTTAGTTCGCTAACCATCCAATCTCCACATTTTACGTGAGCTGCCGAATTTGGAATTCTTGGGCCAAACTTTACTTGTTTTACTATATAATTATAGGCTGTGTCAGCACTGAATGATGGTGCATTAACGAGTTTCACGGTTTCAGTTGAGGTAGAGGTTTCTTCCGAACTGCCCGATTGTTTACAACCAACAAAAGCTGAAGAAATGGCAAAAACAGATAAATAGCAAGTATATTTTAGAAAATCCATAATAAAAATTTTATAAAAGCCAATACACCAAAGCGAAGTAACGTCAGTGGTTGAGCAAAGTTATAAGTTTTGATTCTTTTCTACTAACGTTGAACCAAATTAAGTATTTCAAGAATCGTTTTTTTGATTAGCTTTGTATAGAAAATACTAGATTTTAGATACGGGATGCGAGGTTTGAGACTTTGTTTTCATTATTTTTTCTCGCATCTAAAATCTCGTATCGCGAATCTAAAGTATAAATAAATGACCATAGAAGAAGCACAAAAGATTGTTGATGAATGGATTACGACCATTGGCGTAAGATATTTTAATGAATTGACGAATACGGCAATGCTTATGGAAGAAGTGGGCGAAGTGGCTCGAATCATGGCACGCCGCTACGGCGAACAGTCGGAGAAGGAATCAGACAAAAACAAAGATTTGGGCGACGAAATGGCCGATGTACTTTTTGTATTGATTTGTTTGGCAAATCAAACAGGTATTGACCTGACGGAAGCTTTCCGCAAAAATCTCGATAAAAAAACCAAACGTGATTTATTACGCCACAAAAACAATGAAAAACTGAATTCTTAAATCCTAACTATTGAAAAAATGATAAATGTATTAAATTTAGATAACCCTCATTATACATTATTCATTTTACAATCTTAATTGTGCTTTAGCACCTTTTGCCTGATGTTTACAATTCTGAGACAAGCCTTCCGTCGTACCGCTCAAAACTGGCAAATAGTTTTGGTCATATTTCTCGTAAACTTCACTTTGGGGCTTACCATTGCTTTTCCGAGCCTTAGTATTATCAAAGCCGAATCGGAACAATCATTGGCGTTTGATAAGCTAATCACAGATTTTGATTTTACGGTTTTCTATGATTTTATGCACAAAAACGGCAATTCATTGGTTTCAATTATTCCTGTTAGTTTGGCTTTAAGTGGTTTTTATATTGTACTAAATATCTTCTTTTCGGGTGGAATTCTTAGTCAATTTACAATACGTGATACTTTTAAGTTGAACGAATTTCTGAAAAGCTCTTGGCATTATTTCCGAAAATTCTTCTTGTTAACACTGATTCAGCTCATTTCCCTCCTCCTTGGCTACGTAGCTATTATTGCAGTATTTTGGATTTTTGGGGCAATAGCTGATGGAAAAACCGAACCAACTTTCGTGGCATGGATGATTTTTCCGTGTGCTTTTGCTTTCTTTATTATTACATTTTTACTTAATGTGGGCGACTACGCCAAAGTTTTATCATACCGAGATGATTTACTAAACCCTTTGAAAGCATTTGAGAAAGCAGCAGATTACGTTTTCCGAAATTTCAAAACCATGCAAATCTATTGGGCAATAGTTGTGGTTGGATTTACAATAATGTTGATTTACTTAATGATTGAATCGACTATTGGAATGACTTCAGGTTTTAAAATTTGGTTGATGTTTATCATTCAACAGTTTTTTATCCTTTGTAGAGTTTTTATTCGAACTTGGAATCTCAGCAATGCCTTTGATTTTGTATCACTCCGCCCGATTCCGCTCACACCTAAGCCAATAATTATTGAACCCGAATTTATAGAAGAAACAAGCCAAGAAGCACAAATCGATGAAGAACAAGATCCGGAAACTAAACTTTCTGAATAATAGATTTGTTGTTTGTAAATAAATGATTTTAAGGAAGGCTTCCCTTTTAAGGAAGGCTTCCCTTGAAGGGAAGCCTTCCTTAGTAACATAATTCTTGTTTAAATTTAGTCGAAATGGAAGATATAATAGTAAATAGAGTAGCCAAAAGCGGTTTATTATCGCTCGACTTAGAAGATTTTTACCATGCAGGCGAACGAGTAGTTTATGACTTAAAAGATAACCTTTTCATGGGTTTGATTCTGAAAGAAAAAGATTTCCGAGAATTTATCAAAGCTCATAACTGGAGCAAATATTCTGATAAAAATGTGGCCGTCACCTGCACCGAAGATGCTATTGTGCCAACTTGGGCATTTATGCTTTTGGCGATTCAGCTTGAACCTTACGCAAATATGGTTGTTTTTGGAAGTTTGGCAGATTTAGAAACCAAACTTTATGAAGACGCACTTTCAAAAATCAATTTCCAAGAATATGAAGGAACAAGAGTGGTAGTAAAAGGTTGTAGCAAAGTTTCAGTACCTACAAGTGTGTATGTGGAAGTCACTCGCCGTTTGTTTCCGTATGCACAAAGCATCATGTTTGGAGAGCCTTGCAGCACGGTACCACTTTATAAAAAGCCGAAAATATAATTCTTGCATAATTTTCTGTAATTTTGCGACCCATTTGTACCACAATGTTGTTCGTAACCGCTTTGGCGGATCATTTCGATTTTAACTTGTTTTTCTGTTTTTTAATAATTCTATTTTTTTGAGCGAACTGGAAGTTCGCCCCACAGATATGGTTCGTGTAAGATTTGCTCCCAGTCCAACAGGCCCTCTGCATATCGGAGGTGTTCGTACTGCTTTGTATAATTACCTTTTTGCCCGCAAAATGGGCGGAAAAATGCTTCTCCGTGTCGAAGATACTGACCAAACTCGCTACGTACCGGGTGCCGAAGACTATATTTTAGAAGCCCTAAAATGGGTAGGTATCGAAATCGACGAAGGTCAAGGCGTTGGTGGCCCGCATGCTCCTTATCGCCAGTCGGAAAGAAAACCGATGTATCGCCAATATGCCGACCTATTAATTTCAGAAGGAAAAGCCTATTATGCTTTCGATACAGCCGAAGAATTGGATGAAATGCGTAAGCGTCTCGAAGAAGCAAAAGTTGACAATATGTCGTACAATGCCGTTACGAGAATGCAAATGAAAAATTCAATCACGCTTCCAAAAGAAGATGTTGAGGCCAGAATTGCCAACGGCGATGCCTACGTAATACGCTTAAAAGTGCCTTTGAAAGAAGAAATTCGCTTTAAAGATATTATTCGTGACTGGGTTGTGGTTCATTCTTCGACGATTGACGATAAAGTTTTATTGAAGTCAGATGGAATGCCGACTTATCACCTAGCCAACATCGTTGACGACCATTTGATGGAAATCACACACGTTATTCGTGGCGAAGAATGGTTGCCTTCTGCACCTTTACATATATTATTGTACAAAGCCTTTGGCTGGAAAGCACCAGAGTTTGCACACTTACCGCTACTTTTGAAACCCGAAGGCAACGGAAAACTTAGTAAACGTGATGGTTTATTGGGTGATTTTCCAATTTTTCCATTAGAATGGCAAGACCCTTTCACCCTAGAAACCGCTCGTGGTTTCAAGCAAGATGGTTATTTACCCGAAGCGGTTATCAATTTCTTAGCATTTTTGGGTTGGAACCCAGGCACTGAGCAGGAATTTTTCACGATGGATGAATTGATTGACTCATTTAGCTTAGATAAAATCCATAAAGCCGGAGCAAGATTTATGATTGATAAAGCCAAATGGTTTAATCAGCATTATATTAAGTCGAAATCTGAGGTAGAACTGGCAAATGAGATATTAGACATTAGACAAGAGACAAAAGAGAAAGGAATTACATTTGCTATAAAACTGGTTCAATTAATGAAAGACCGTGTAACTTTTCCGCTGGAAATAGTTTCGGAAGTGCTATTCATTTTTGAAGCACCAAGTATTTATGATGAAGAAATTGCTAAATCAAAATGGAATGATGATGCTCGTAAAGCAATGGTCGTAATCAAAGAAGCGATTGCTAGAATGAGCGATGCTGATTTCAATTCCCAAAATATCCACGACACCATTTTTCCAGCTCTTGAAACAGCGGGAATCAAAGCAGGAAAAGTGATGCAGGCCTTCCGATTGGTGATTACAGGCGTAGGAAAAGGCCCAGATTTGATGCTAACGCTGGAGATTTTGGGTAAAGCCGAGGTTATTTCACGTATCGAAAAAGCAGTTATTGCCTTAGTTTAGTCTTGAAAATCAAAACAGAAAGGGTGAATTCGTTAATTTGATATTCCCTATGGTTTGTATATATTTCCAACACATTTATTAAAAAAAATATCATGGCAAAGAAAAAAATCGACGAAAAACCAAACGAAGAAAAACCTCGAGTACACAAAGATTTGGATGGTTTCGATATAAAAATAAACTCTTTTGGCGAAATTCAAATGAGTTACGATATCGAAAAAATCAATCAGTTTCTCAATAAAACTGTTGATGATAAGAAACTTAGAAATCGTAAGTAATCTTAGCTATAAAAACACACCTCTGCCAAGCATGTCCTTAGCAGAGGTGTGTTTTTTACCCAATAACGAAATTCTTACCAAACCGTGATGCGTTCGCTTTCGGGTTTGTACATTTTATCACCAGGTTTTATATCAAATGCCTTGTAGAAAGGAGTAAAATTCATCAATGGGCCATTCACACGCCATTGTGCTGGCGAGTGAGGATTGGTATTTACATACGTACGCATGTAAGCATCTTTGGTTTTTACTCGCCAAATTCTGGCAATTGAAATGAAGAAACGCTGTTCGGGCGTAAATCCATCAATTTTTTCATTACTTTTTGCTTGTTCGGTTAGCTTAAACGCATCGAAAGCGATAGCAATTCCTGCAATATCTGCAGTATTTTCACCAACTGTAAGTGCTCCTTTTACATGCATCGAATCGAGTACTGTAAATTGATTGTACTGCTCAATTACGAGTTGAGTTTTAGCCTTGAATTTCTTAAAATCATCGGCCTTCCACCAGTTTTTTACATTGCCTTGTTTATCATATAAAGCTCCTTGGTCATCAAATGAATGCGTAATTTCGTGGCCAATTACCATTCCAATACCACCATAATTGAGAGCATCATCGGCATTCAAATCGAAATATGGCGGCTGAAGAATTCCCGCAGGAAAAACAATTTCATTTAATGGCGGATTATTATAGGCCGTAACCGTTGGTGGAGTTGTTCCCCATTCGGTGCGGTCAACGGGTTGGCCTAATTTTGAAATTCCATAAACAAAATCATTTTTGCTCGTAGCCAATCTATTTTCAAAGTACGTACCACGATTGATTACTACTTTCGAATAATCTCTCCATTTATCAGGGTAGCCAATTTTCTCAGTAAATGCATAGAGTTTTTCTTTGGCTTTGGTTTTGGTCGAATCGCTCATCCATTCAAGTTTATTGATTCGATTTTCAAATGCTGTTTTCAAATTCTTCACTAATTCCTTCATTCGTCGCTTGGCTTCTTCTGGGAAGTATTTTTTAACATAAAGTTGGGCAAGTCCATGTCCAAGCGATTTATCTACTGCATCTGTAATATCTTCACCCCTTGGCTTTTGAGTTGCTTGTCCCGACAGCACTTTGGCGTATTCAAAAGATGCTTTTGTGAAAGGTTTACTCAGAAAATCAGCATACGAAACCAGCGTTTTTGCTCTTAAATAAGCTTTCCAGTCTTCGATTGATGCCGAAGCGAGCAAAGAATTCAAACGGTCGTAATAGGCTGGTTGTTGCACATTCAACGAATCTATTTTCACGTCCAATGCCATAAAAAATGCTTGCCAGCCAATGTTTGTTTGTTTTTGGGCGATGGCCGAAACTGCCATTTTATTATAATTAGCCTGTACATTTCGGCGTTCGATATTGGTTTTGTGCGATGCCGCCAACTCTTTTTCAATTGCATAAGCGGCCGAAGCCATTTTGCGTGCCGTAGTTGCATCAATACCCGTAAGTTTAAACAAAGTGCTTAGATAATTTTGATAAGCTTTCTGAATAAATAGCGTCGAAGAATCGGTTCTAAAATAATAGTCTCTTTCGGGTAAACCAATGCCTGTTTGACCTAAATTGACGATATTAACGGCACTGTTTTTAATATCTGGCCCAACACGAAAACCGATAATAGAATAGTTATTAAACTTCTGTTGGTCGGCCACATACTTCATGATTCCAGCCACATCTTTGATGCCCTCAATTTGTTTGAGCATTGGCTTTACTGGCTCAAAACCTCTTTTGTTGATAGTGGTGGTATCCATGCCCGAAGCATAAAAATCGCCCACCTTTTGTTCGATGCTACCTTTGAGGCTTTTGGCAGCCGAAACACTATCTAAAATACCTTGTAGGCGTATGCGTTGCGGATAATTCATAAACGAATAAGCCCCAACACCCGATTGTGTAGAAGGAATTTCGGTAGAATTATACCATTTTGCGTTGACGTACATAAAGAAATCATCGCCAGGTTTTAGGGTTGGGTCAATACCCGTAATGCTTACTTTTTGGGCGAAGCTTGAACTGATGCAGGTTATTATAAACCAGAAAATTAATAAGAGAGGGTAGAATTTTTTCATGAATGTTGATAATTTATCTTGAAACGAAAGGTAATACTATAAGCCTAAAAAATCTAAAATCAATGAAGGTATTTTTCATATTTATCGACCTGTTTTGGGAAATTATCGACTTTGGATCATTGACTTTGCTTAATTCGTTTAGCTAAACGTTCTATATTTAGTCAGTTTGTTAGTCATTCTTGTATATTTGTGAAAAAATTAAAGATGCCATTTTAACAAGGGCTGATAGCTCCACTACGGTTTTAAAATCAGCCTAACATACTCCATTCATTCGCTGTTACTTAGGCGAACGTGGGAATAAATTTCAAAATGACATCATTCGTATGTCAAAACGCCACTGCGGATAAAAGTCTTCGCAGAGCAGAAAATTTTTATAATTGAAAAAAATGTCTGTTTTAAGATTAAAATTGCCTACCGACCCAAGATGGGTCAATATTGTTGAGAAAAACATTGAAGAGATTCTTTCTGACCACGCTTGGTGTGAACAAAAAGCTGCTACCAATGCAATCACCATTGTTACAAACAACCCTGAATATCCAGACCTTGTAACTGATTTATTGGCCTTAGCTAAAGAAGAATTAGAACATTTTCAGATGGTACACGCCATCATCAGAAAACGAGGTTTGAATTTTAAAAGAGAGCAAAAAGATAAATATGTAATAGAGCTAGCCGATTATATGAAGCGAAGTAACAACGGCAGTCGTGTTTCTGCTTTGGTAGAAAGACTCCTTTTTTCGGCCATGATAGAGGCCCGAAGTTGTGAACGTTTTAAGATACTTTCAGAAAATATTAGAGATGCCGAATTAGCGATTTTTTATAGACAACTCATGGAGAGTGAAGCGGGGCATTATACCACTTTTATAACTTATGCCCGCAAGTATGGAGTAGGTATTAACGTTGAAAAACGTTGGCGAGAATGGATAGCATTCGAGGACTCTGTAATAGCCCGCTACGGAAAATCAGAAACTATTCATGGATGAGTTAAAGTCCGTTAGATAATTTGGATATTTGATTTTAGGATGTACTTTTAGATTTGAAAAAATATTTTTGAAATTAAGAAAAACAATAACAACTATATGAAATATAGACGCAACTAAGGTTAATGCTTCGTCTATATACTCGTTATAAGCAAGCCTAAGAGACAACCGTTCAACCATCAAGCGGACACCAAAACGACCAGACTTTTGGCTTTCAAACTAACTTTCGGACGACAAAAACTCGGTTGACAATTTCGCTGTAACTCGACACCGACCAGGCTTGTTTGCCGACACTCAAGCCAACGCATTTGTTTTAAAAATTTTCCCAACGCACATTTAAAAAAATAATTTTAGCCAGCCCACATTGGCACATTTGGTTTTGCCCGACACAAAAGCCGACCCTTCGCAAAACCAAAAGAGCCAATTTTCCGACCCACCATAACGATGTTGAAAAGATTTTGCGAAATAAAGTTGACAATTAAATTTTAACTACTATTTTTGACACTTATTGTCAATAGAATATATGTCAACAGAAACATTAGGCGAAAAGCTTAGACAAATCAGAGAGCAAAACGAATTGCCTTTACGAAAGGTATCGGCATTGCTCGACATTGATGTAGCCATTCTTAGTAAAATGGAGCGGGGCGAACGTAAGCTATCAAAGGAAGTTGTATTAAAACTTGCCGACATCTATAAATGTAATCCCGAAGAACTATTGGTACTTTTCCTTAGCGAAAAAATAATGTATGAAATTCAAGACGAAGACCTTGGAGAAAAGGCATTAAAAGTAGCAGAGAAGAAAGTTAAATATTTAAAAGCCAACAAGACCAAATGACTATTAAAAAACTCATAGAAAAATATAACGCAGACAGAAAATACTACTTGACAAACAAGTATAATGAAACACTGCTCCGCAGTGATTTCTTAGACCCGTTTTTTGAGTTGCTTGGTTGGGACATCAAAAATAACGCAGGTAAGCCGACAAACGAAAGAGAAGTTATTTTAGAAGAAGCATTGAAAGAAAATGCTTCGGAACACTCAAAAAAACCTGACTATACTTTCCGTTTATTTTCCGAAAGGAAATTCTTTTTAGAAGCTAAAAAGCCTTGTGTAGCAATAGAATCAAATAATGATTCAGCTAAACAAGTTAGACGTTATGGCTTTACAGCCAAACTGAAAATTTCAGTTTTATCAAATTTTGAATACTTAATTATTTACGATACATCTGTAAAAGTTGACAAGGACGATACTTTTCAAAAGGCATTAATAAAAAAATATCATTACACTGAATACGAAAGCGAGTTTGAAGAAATTAAAAAACTTTTAGGAAAAGGTGCTGTTTATTCTGGTGCATTTGAGACTGAATGGAAAGAAATTGAAACTAAAATTAACCAGTATTCAATTGACAACCTTTTCTTAAATCAAATCAATGAATGGAGAAAGGCATTAGGTGCAGAGATTTACAAACACGAACCTAAAATTGACGAACAACAATTAAACGATGTTGTTCAAAGTTATTTAAACAGAGTTTTATTTCTCCGTGTTTGTGAGGACAGAAATTTAGAAGATTACCAAACACTTTTAAAGTTTGCTAACGCAAACGACTTTAAAGCATTAATCAAAAAGTTTGAACAAGCCGACAAACGCTACAATTCAGGGCTGTTTGACCAATTACTAAAAGACAAGATTGTAGAAAATGTTAGTTCTGTTTTTTGGACAATTATCAAACAACTTTATTATCCTGAAAGCCCTTATTCATTCAGTGTTTTTTCATCAGACATTTTAGGAAGTATTTATGAAATTTTTCTTTCCGAAAAATTGGCAATAGAAAACAAAGCTATCGCTTTGGTAAAAAAGCCTGAAAATATTGACAGGGATATTATCACGACACCGACTTTTATAATCAGCGATATTTTAAGGAATACTGTTTTAGTAAAGTGTCAAGGAAAGACCGATAAAGAAATATTAAAACTAAAATTCGCTGACATTTCTTGTGGTTCGGGAGCATTTTTATTAGAACTGTTTCAATTGTTGAATGATATTTTGATTGATTACTATTTAAACAATGACAAATCAAAACTCATTCAAACCAACCTTGACACATACAAACTGCCATTCAAGATAAAAAGGGAACTTTTATTGAATTGCATCTTTGGCGTTGACAAAGATTACAATGCTGTTGAAGCAACAAAATTCGGTTTACTATTAAAACTTTTAGAGGGTGAAGATGTAAACTCTACCAATGCTACAAAGCCTGTTTTACCGGACCTTTCTCAAAATATTTTCTTTGGAAACAGTTTATTAAATCCGAAACAAGTTACCAATAAGAAAGATCAAGTAATTATAAATCCGTTTGATTTTTCAAAACTTCGTTTTGATGTTATAGTAGGTAATCCTCCTTATATGAAGTCTGAGGATATGAAAAACATTACTCCGCTTGAATTGCCTCTTTATAAATCAAACTATACATCAGCATACAAACAGTTTGATAAATATTTTCTTTTTGTTGAGCAAGGAATGGACTTGTTAAGTGCTGATGGAATTTTAGGTTATATCATTCCGAGCAAATTCACCAAAGTTGGTGCAGGTAAAAAACTAAGAGAAGAACTTTCAAGCAAAGGTTATTTACATTCAATTGTTTCATTTGGAGCAAATCAAGTTTTCGCAGATAAAACAACTTACACTTGTTTGCTAATCTTAAACAAAAAACCTCAAACGACCTTCCAATATGCAGAAGTAAAGAGTTTAAAAAGTTGGAAAGTAAGAGAACCTAATGCCGTTAAATATGCTACAAAAAACACAAGTCAATTAGACAATGAAGTTTGGGTTTTAGTTCCGCCCGACCTAACAAACGTATATACTAAAACATCAGCTCAAAGTGTAAAGTTGGTTGATTTAGTTGGCGAAGGCAATATTTTCAATGGCATTCAAACAAGTGCAAATGAAATTTACATATTCATTCCGACAAAGGAAGATACAAAGCATTACTACTTCACAAAAAAGAATGTGGACTACAAAATTGAAAAGGCAATAACCAAACCCTATTTTCAAACATCATCAGGCGAAGACAACTTAAATACATACAGAACTTTCAAGCCAAACGCAAGAGTAATTTATCCTTACGAAAACACAAAAAAGGGAGTTGAAATAATTCCGCTTACAACTATTCAGAAAAAATATCCGTTGGCATTTGACTATTTCCAAAAGCATAAAGCCATTCTAAACAATCCAAAAAGAGATATAAAACCTGAACCTGCAACAAAAAACGAATGGCACAGATTCGGAAGGCAACAAGGTTTAAATATTTTAGGAAAGAAGGAAAAAATAATCCTTGGTGTATTGTCAAGTGGCGACAAATACGCTATTGATAATTACGGAACATTATTTACCTCTGGTGGCACTGCTGGTTATTGTGCAATAACATTGCCCGACAATTTTGATTATTCCACATACTATATTCAAGCCATTCTAAACTCTAAATATGTTGAGTGGTTCGTAATCTTGACAGGGGAAATTTTTAGAGGAAGCTATTTTGCAAGAGGAACAAAGGTTCTAAACAATTTGCCTATCCGTAAAATTGATTTTTCAAATTCCAAGGATAAAGTACTACACGACAAAATTGTAGAACTCCAAAAAGAATTAATAAAAATTCAAGACGAAATTGATGCAAACATTGGAAACAAAAGAGCATTGACACCATTGCAAAGCCAGTTTTCAAGAGAAAAAATAGCCTTAGAAAAGCTATTAGCCAAATTATATGATTTAGGCAATGATGATTCACTAATCCCATTAATCAAAGAATTGTATGAAGCTAATTGAAAACGCAACGGCAGAAAAATTAAGGGGCGGATTTTATACTCCTGAACCAATTGCAGAATTTATTTTGCGTTGGGGAATTAATGGAAGCACCGACTTTGATATACTTGAGCCGAGTTGTGGCGATGGAGTATTCCTTGAACGGTTGAAAGGCTTAAAATCAAAGTACAAATCAATTACTGCAATTGAATTTGATGAAATTGAAGCACAAAAAGCCGAGAAAATTGTTTTGAAAAACAAACAAATTATCAATGATGATTTCCATACTTATTGCAACAATACTTTACAACGCTTTGATTTAATTGTAGGAAATCCGCCATACATCCGCTATCAGTTTTTTGACAGGAAACAACAAGTTGAGGCAGGTGATATTTTCATAAGAGCAGGCTTGACTTATTCTAAACTCACAAACGCTTGGGTTTCTTTTGTTGTTGGTTCTTCACTTCTATTGAAAGACAAAGGCGGTAAAATTGGTTTTGTTTTGCCAGCAGAAATTTTACAAGTTTCGTTTGCACTACAATTGAGAAAATTCATTGCTCAGTTTTACAATAAAATAAATATCATTTCATTTGAGAAACTTGTATTTCCTGACATTCAACAAGAAGTTGTTTTACTTCTTTGCGAAAAAAACGGAAGCAAGGAACACAACATTGAGCATATAGAATTAAAAGATGCAAGCGAATTGAAAACGCTTGATACTGCAAAACTAAAAAGTCCACAAAAGAAAATTGATTTTAAATCTAATAAATGGACTTTCTATTTTTTAGAGCAAGAGGAAATTGATTTTTTAGAAAACATTGCTAAGAAAAGAAACATTTCAACTCTTGGGAAGTATGCAAAAGTTGAAGTTGGTATAACAACAGGTTCAAATTATTTCTTTACTGTTCCGCTTACAACAGTTGAAGAGTATGACTTGCACGACTATGCAAAACCAATGGTTGGAAGAAGCGTTCAGGTGAACAGTGTAATTTTTACAGAAAAGGATTGGGAGAAAAATAAATTCTCAAAAGCCAAAGCACATTTACTTGCATTCCCTGAAAAACAAAATCTCAATCAGAAAAACGGAGCTGTAAAATACATTGCTCACGGAGAAAGTTTGGGTATTCACAAAGGCTATAAGACTGGAATTAGAAATGATTGGTTTGTAGTTCCATCTTTGAAAATTTCTGATGCTTTATTTATCAGAAGAAACAATTTATACCCACGATTGATAATTAATGAGGCAGGAGCATACACCACAGACACAATGCACCGTGTTTTTGTAAAACAAGGAACAGATATAAATGCACTTACAGCCAGTTATTACAACTCCTTATCACTTGCATTTACAGAAGTAAGCGGAAGGAGCCACGGTGGAGGCGTTTTAGAACTAATGCCCAATGAAGCAGAAAAGGTTTTATTGCCCTACCACAAAGACAATGCAAAGTTGCTTTCTCACATTGACAAATTGATTAGGGATAAGACAGATATTGAAGAAGTCTTGAAAATAACCAACCAAATAATATTAAAAGAGCATTACGGCTTGACACAAAAGGAAATAAATTTAGCTCATAGTATTTGGAAAAAGTTATCGGCAAGGAGATTAAACAGAGGGAAATAAGATGAATATTTTAAAATTATCTCTTGAAAACTGCTATGGTATAAATAAATTAGATAGCAATTTTGACTTTTCTAAAGGAAGGTCATTTGTCGTTTATGCACCTAATGGAGTAATGAAAACTTCCTTGGCAAATACGTTTATTGATATTTCAAATGGTGAAAACCCTAAAGAAAGATTGCACGGAAATAACCCTATCTGGACAGCAACAATTGATAACAATCCAATTAACCCAGCCGAAATATTTGTAATAAAATCGTATCAAGACAAATATTCTCCTGATGAAAGTATTACAACCCTTTTGGTTGATGAAGTTAGTAAAACAGAATATGACAAGATATATTCTGATATTTTAAAAAAGAAAAATACTTTAATCGTCAAGCTAAATAAATCATCGGGCATTAAGAAGGATGATTTAGAGAGTTTAATTCTTTCTGATTTTAAGGAAAAGGATTTTTTTAAACTACTTAATGATATTGACCTCACTACATTGGATGAAAGTTTTTCAAATATATCTTATGCTACTATTTTTGAAAAAGATGTAATTGAATTCTTGAGAAAACCAGAAGTAGTTGGAAATATTAACGCTTACATTGAAAAATACAATGCACTTATTGACAAATCGAAGTATTTCAAAAAAGGCGTGTTTAATCCTACTAAGGCTGATAATGTTGCCAAAGCCTTAACAGCTGAAAGTTTTTTTAAAGCAGAACATACAATAAAATTTTCAGGAGATAGCGACTCAATTGCAACCGATGAGGATTTGAAAGCAAAACTGCTTGCTGAAAAAAAAGAGATACTTGAAAACAAAGAACTTAAAAAAGTTGAAGACGAAATAAAAAAAGTATCAGTTATTAAGCTAAGAGAAATACTTGAAAAGCATCCTATTTTGCCTGAGCTTAAAAATCTTGATAATTTCAAACTAAAACTTTGGAAATCATACTTGAAAAGCGAAGAACTTAGTATAAAAGAACTTATTGAAACCTATGCTAATGGAAAAGAGAAATTAGACGAAATAGAAGTAAAGGCACAAAGCCAAAGAACTTTATGGGATGATGTTGTAGGTAAATTCAAATCACGTTTTTTCGTCCCATTTGAAATTGAAATAAGCAACAAGTCGAATGCAATCCTTGGGAAAACCTCTCCTAATATTATGTTTAAATTTATGAATGTAAAGACAGGAGTTCCTAAGGAAATGAAAAGGCAAGAATTAGATGGAATTGAAATATTAAGTCAGGGTGAAAAAAGGGCGTTATACATATTAAATATAATGTTCAATGTAGAAGCGAAAATTAAGGATAATGCAAAAACTCTTTTTATCATTGATGATATTGCAGATTCTTTTGATTACAGAAATAAATATGCGATTATTCAGTATTTGAAAGATATTTCTAAAGAGGATTTCTTTTACCAAATAATATTAACGCACAATTTTGATTTTTTTAGAACACTTGAAAGCCGGAAAATTGCCACTTATAATAACTGTTTGTTTTCATACAAATCTGACACTGAAATAAAGCTTGTAAAAGCAGAGGGTATCAAAAATCCTTTTATAAATGATTGGAAAAATGATTTGTCTAATCCTAAAAAACTAATTGCATCAATTTCTTTTGTGAGAAATATTATTGAGTATGTTGACGGAGATGCTAATGCTGATTATTTAAAATTAACGTCTGTATTACACTGGAAAGCGGATACTGAAAACATATGTGTAAGTGATTTGCAGAGTATTTTCACAACCGCAATTCGAAATATTACCTTTCCATCATTGACATTAACAGATAAAGTAGTGGATTTAATCTTTAATGAGGCGGACAAATGTTTAATTGCACCTGACGGTATTAATCTTGAAAATAAAATTGTTCTTTCAATAGCGATACGACTTAAAGCAGAAGCATTTATGATTAGTAATATTGCTGATAAAAGACCTATTGACGGTTCGCAAACAGGGAAATTATTTGGAAGATTTAAAAAGGAATTTAAAGGTGTAAGAGATACTGAAATAACGCTATTGGACGAAGTTTGTTTAATTACACCAGACAATATACACGTTAACTCATTTATGTATGAGCCAATACTTGATATGTCGGACTTACATTTAAGAGAACTTTATAAAAAGGTAAAAGTATTATGAGCCATCACACAGGTGTAAGCACAATTGCAATTCGCACAAGGCAACCCCGTTAGGCTAAACATTCCACATTTAGTCTTGTGGCAGCCGTTGTTACAACGGCATTAGAGAAATAGGTTTTTTTGCAGTTTAGTATACCCTGTTCGTTGGGTGCTATGCTACGACGACAAAACTTAATGACAAGCAAATGGAAAATGTATTTTTTGGGACTGTTCTAATTTCGCCAATTCAGTTGCTTGCGACCTACATTTTAACTTCAAAGAATAATTCATTTGAAAAGATTTTTCTTGTTCACACGTATGTACTTGTGGTTTACATACCAATCATTCTAAATTATTCTAAAATTCTGACTGGACATTATGAATACGGACTTGGACAATTTGCGTTAGGAATAACTTGTATTGTCATCCATATTATTATTGGTTTCCTGCACGGACTATACTTACATTATAAAATTAAAAAAGCTGCATAACATTGCTAAAAGA